>JAABUN010000807.1_pt1 | contig 77344 bp, 74 predicted proteins | sample 5559311 | NCBI WGS metagenome assembly JAABUN01 (sample SAMN10711877, study PRJNA513370) | rock metagenome | isolation source: Antarctica rocks | place: Antarctica: Victoria Land, Siegfried Peak sud | reverse complement strand
AGGCAAATCGTGTTCACGCAATAAATTATACCTAAATCGCAACTGTGATGCAACCCGACTTCTCCGAAGTCGAAAGCCTTATATCCCCGTGCATAAATGCAGGGGCCTTACGGCTTGTTTCTGGTAAGGCTGCGTATTACGCACCCAGTTAACTTGCCACCAACCATCTCCGTTACCTTCAGGATACTTCTCATCGTAATCCTGTGTGTATTGCATGATACCCAAACCGATCTGCTTGAGGTTGCTCTGGCAGCTCGAACGACGCGCGTTTTCGCGCGCACGGGCGAAGACGGGGAACAGAATCGCCGCAAGAATGGCGATGATGGCTATCACGACGAGGAGCTCGATAAGGGTGAACGCCGAGCACGTTTTTGGGGTGTTTGGTTTGTTGAGATGTAACATGATTTTCTCCGAAACGCTTGAAGCGTCTCTAAAATTGATTTGATACCGGAGGTATCGGTCGTTGGCCCGCCTATTTACAGACGGGGCCGCAGGTGTCGCGCACGATAAGTAGTGTCGGCACTCGCTTGCAAAGTGAGGCTTCGTCGGTAGGCGCACCTTTGTTTTTCTGTCCGCATCGCTGCAACAGTAATCGCGCCGCCTCGCGGCCCATCGCGCCGAAATCCTGGCGCACCGTCGTCAGTGGCGGATTGGCATACTCGGCCAGGGCGAAATCGGCGAATCCCACGACCGAAAGGTCGTGAGGCACGCGCAAATTCAGTTGGCTGGCGACCTGCATCGCCGCCATCGCGATTAAGTCGCCCATACACAGCAGCGCCGTCGGGCGCTCGCCTTTTGGTAGCGAAAGCAACGCGCGCGCGGCACGCAGGTTCGGCTCGCGCAGGCTGAAATCGCCATACTGGAGATAATGCGGCGGCGCCTCTAACCCGTTGGCGCGCAATGTCTCCAGAAAAGCCCTTTGTCGCGAAGGCACGATGACATCGTGCGCATCGCCCGAAATCAGGCCGATGCGACGATGGCCCAATCCGATCAGATGCTCCATCGCGGCCACGATGCCCGCTTCGTCGTCCGAAATGACTTCGGCCAACACGCCGTTGGGAGCGCGCGTGTCCAACAGCAAAAGCGGATATTTGTAGTTGCGCGCTTCGGCCTCGAACGCTTCGATGGCCTGAGCCGAAAGGTGCATCGCGATGGCGCCCTGCAAGCGCAACTCCGAACTGCGCTTGAACACTTCTTGCACCGCTTCGAGCGAATTCTTGCCCAAAGAAGTCAAAAGTTTGATGGTGTAATCGTGCCTCTCCAACTCTTCGAGAACGCCCGATACCATCAACCCGACCTGCTCCAGCGCCAAATCGCCGCCCACGATGCCGATCATGCGCGTGTTGCCCGTGCGCATCGCCCGTGCCCCGTGATTGGCCCGATAACCCATCTCCTGCGCCGCGTTCAACACTTTTTGCCGCGTCGCCTCGCTGATGCGCGCCGCCTCGTGCCGGTCGTTGAGCACGAACGAAACCGTCGAAGATGAAACTCCTGCCCGCTCCGCGATGTCGCTCATCTTTAACATAGTTTCGAGAAATCACTCCAAATCATGCTAAATGGATTTAGCATAGATTGATTATACCCAAATCGGCGGAGTTTCAAACATCTTTTGTGAATTTTTTTATGGACGCGGCTTTAAACGAGCTTTGTATCAGAATTTAGCACCCGTTCGGGAGCAAGAGTTTGCCGTGGTAGAGACAACGAATTGTCGCGTCTAAATAATGCCAGATTTGATAATGCCAGATTTGCCGTTATGTCACAGCAAGCCCAACGTTTTAGGCACGACAATTCGCTGTCTCACCAACGGCAACATTCCTGACAGGCCGGAAAGCACGAGTGTCGAAAAGTGCGGCCAAGCCTCGGCAAACTCGCGATTTGGAGCGAGCGGTTTCATGGCGCGTTTACTAAACTGCGGCGACGGCGTCGCGCTTTCCCACTGATCGCCCGTCAGAAGTTCGCAACCGTAGAAGACGGTTCGGCTCAAATCGAAGTTAATTTTTGTCGCGTCTCTAAAGAAAGAGAGCAACATAATAGTTCGTCAACTAAGTCAACTTGCGCTGCAAACAACGATCAAAATATCAGTGACTTTAGTTGACGGACTCATAGTAGGATTCGCGCAATTTGCTTGCGCCTGGAGTTTCATTTGGCATCTGTTCACAATCAACCCGTTATCGAAACACAGCCCCCTTCCGCGCCGCCCCGCAAAAAAGGAAAATTATGGCGTGGTCTGGGCGTTTTCGCGTTGCTTATCGGCGGCGGCGCCATCGCTTATAGCACGCTCACGACTAACGGCAAACAGATCACCAAAGAGGCGACCAACGCGATTCAGGTCGGGTGGAATGTGCAGCAAAACCCCAATCTCATCTTCGATAACGTGGGCGATGATCGCGTCAATATCTTGCTCATCGGCGAAGATCGCAACTGGAAAAATGGCGAAGTTTTCAACCCGCGCACCGGCAAATTCGCGCCGATGCAGGTCGTGGACAATGACACTCCGCCGCGCTCCGACACCATGATCGTGATTTCGCTCGACCGTCAGGGCAACGTGATGCGCATGGTCTCGTTTCCGCGCGACGCGCGCGTGCGTTATGTTGACCTCGACGGCAGGAGGCATAAAGGCAAGATGAACTCGGTTTATGCGAGCGGCGGGACAGACCCTAAAATGCGCGAAGAGGTTTTGAAGAACTTCTTCCGCGACGAATTAGGTCTGCGCATTGACCGCGTGGCGCGCATTCGCATCGAAGGCTTCACCGGATTAATTGACAAAGTCGGCGGGCTCGACATCAATGTGGATGGCGCGATGCTGAAAGTCGGCGGTAAAGTCAAACGCGGCCAGCACATCTTTTACGAAGACAAATGGGGCCAGTGGAAAGTTGATCTGGAGCCAGGAATGCAGCATCTCGACGGCACGCAGGCGGTCGGTTACGCGCGTTTTCGCTACGACCGCGAAGGCGACCCAGGTCGCATTCGCCGCCAGCAACAGGTGATGCGCGCCCTCGCCAAGAAAATTACCGCTCAGCCGTTGATGCAGTTGCCCGGCGTGGTCAAAGAGGCCAAACAGCAATTCTCGACCGATATGAGCGACGAAGAGTTGGCTTCGATGGCGCTGTTCGCCAAGAACATCGGCGCCGACGCCAAAATTTCGCCGCTCACCGTTTTCGGCATCGGCGCCAGCGATCATAGCGATATTATTTTGAACAAGCCCGATAACATCAAGCTGTTCTCCTATATCTTCGGCAATTCGTTCGACGAGACGAATTTCCTCAACCGCTCGAACTATACGGAGAAAGACGAATTGGGCATCGCCAACAATCGCAATCCCGCCGCCATCGAAGTGCTGCGCGGCGCGGGATTGCTACCGCCCGATGGCGAAGTTGAGCCGAGCCCGGTCACCGACGTTCCGGTGCGCACCAGTCGGCGCGATAATTAAGGTTGGAGAAACGGAATAAGCAGTCGCGAAGGCGGGTGAGGGAAGAAACCTGGCGCTTTCTATAAATTCGCCGAGTGTTTTCCCTTGATTTATCTTTTTCGCCTCACTATGGCGCCGTGCTTGCATTTCACTCTTGGCAATCCAAACGGAGGATAAGCCCAATTATGAAAGCAGTTCGCTGGCATGGCAAGCATCACGTAAGCGTTGACAACGTTCCCGATCCCTCGATTCAGGAGCCGACCGACGCCATCATCAAAATTACTTCGACCGCGATTTGCGGTTCCGACTTGCATCTTTACGACGGCCTCGTCCAAACCATGGAAGATGGCGACATTCTCGGTCACGAGTTCATGGGCGAAGTCGTCGAAGTCGGCAAGGAAGTCAAAAACCTGAAGGTCGGCGACCGCGTCGTAGTGCCGTTCACGATTTCGTGCGGGCACTGCTTCTTCTGCGAGCGCGATTTGTTCGGGCTGTGCGACAATTCCAATCCCAATGGCGAGATTACCGAAGATTTATACGGCGCTCCGGCGGGCGGAATTTACGGTTACTCGCATATGTATGGCGGTTACGCGGGCGGTCAGGCGCAATACGCGCGCGTGCCCTACGCCGATGTCGGCCCGATTAAGGTGCCGGAAAACCTGACCGACGAGCAGGTTTTGTTTCTGTCCGATATTTACCCAACGGGCTATCAGGCGGCGCAAAACTGTAGTCTCAAAGGCGGCGAAACCGTCGCGATTTGGGGCGCCGGGCCGGTCGGACAGATGGCGATTCGCAGTGCTTATTTGTTGGGCGCCGAACGGGTGATTTCGATTGACAACATTCCCGAACGCTTGTTGATGGCCGAGGAAGCGGGCGCCGAAATCATCAATTTCCAGAACGATGACGAGCGCAACCTGTTCGACCAGCTCAAGGACAAAACGCAGGGACGCGGCCCCGACGCGTGCGTTGACGCCGTCGGCATGGAGGCGCACGGCACCAGTCCAGGCGAGCTTTACGATTGGCTAAAAATGGGCCTGAGATTGGCAACGGATAGACCCAACGTTTTGCGTCAGGCGATTCAGGCGTGTCGCAAGGGCGGCGTGGTTTCGGTGCCCGGTGTTTACGCGGGATTGCTGGACAAAATTCCCTACGGCGCGTTCTTCGGCAAAGGTCTGTCGATGCACGCCGGACAGACGCATGTGCAAAAGTTTCTGTCGCCGCTTTTGGAAACCATCGCGCAGGGCAAAATCGATCCGAGTTTCGTGATCACCCATCGCCTGACTCTGGACGAAGCGCCCGACGCTTACGAGACGTTCAAGCACAAGAAGGATGGCTGCATCAAAGTCGTGCTTCAGCCCTGGGAAGAGAAGCCCGACGGCAAGATTCGCGCTTACGACGATAAAGTCGAAGAGCTCCAAAAATAATCATGAAAACCAACACAGGACAAGATATGGCGGGCGCGCCCGCTCCCGTGCCCGGCAGCGCCGAGGGCACGGAAGACATCAACGATCAGTCGAAAGTTCCGCTCTCCTCGCACACGCCCGGCAGCGCCGAAGGCGAAGACGATCCGGAATTGCTCGAAGAGGGCAATCCCAGCGAAACCTCGGAATAGCAGAACGAAACAGACGCCAATGAAAGTTGGCGTCTGTTTTTGTTTGTAGAACGTATTAAGGAGAGCGCGGAGGTTTTTCCCTCACCCACCTTCGCGGAGCTCAGGCACCCTCTCCCGTAGGGAGAAGGATTTTTGGCGACTATAACAGTAAAGAGCTTTCTTTAGCGTTGAAGCGTCTGTATCCTTCTCCCTACGGGAGAGGGTGCCTGAGCTCCGCGAAGGTGGGTGAGGGAAAAACCTCCGCGCTCTCCTCATAGATTTTGATGGCGAAGAAATGCAACTATCAACTCGCCGAAATCACCGTTGCGCTACCTTCTGAAAGGATTCAAAATGCTCACCGCCGCCAAAACTTGCGAAAGCGTCGAAGGCTTATTATTCGCTTCGGGCACGTAAACCACATCGCCCGCGCGGATGGGCAGGTTGGTGACCAGCACCTCGCCCTTCTTTTGATTGAGATTGACCTCGGTGCGCTCCACGCCATCGGGCGTCGAGCGGATGATGGCGATTTTGTTCAACTGCGCGCCCGGCACCGTGCCGCCCGCCAGACTCAGACTTTCGCCCAGCGTCAGAGCGCCCGAAGGTGGCACGGCATAATACTCCGAAATCTTGACGCCACCGACGACGTAAATCAGGTTTTCGCTGCGAAGCACCCGGATGTAATCGCCGTCGCGCAGCAATACCGGCGGCGCGGCGGCGCCAAGCAGGGCGGCGGCGCGAATGTTAACGACTTCGCTCGAACCGTTGGCGTGACGGATGATCACGTTCTGCAAACTCGCGCGCGCGTTTTCGCCGCCCGCGCGCGCCAGCACGTCTATCAAGTTGGTGCCCGGTGGCACCTCGAAGGCGCCCGCCGTCACGACTTCCCCCTCGACTGTCACGCGCACTACCGCAATCGCCTCGACGGTGACGCGGTCGCCATCGTAAACGCGCGCGTTCAAAATGCTGGAATCGGTGGCGTTAGAGCCGTTGCGCGCTGGCGCCACAACCGGGACAATCGGAGAGCCGCCAATCGGCGACGCGACAACGGGCGTCGCCCTGACCGGCGATATGCCGAAGGACGTCGGATTAGCGGGCGCCGCGCCGATGGGCGGCGAGCCATTTGGTAACGCCGCGCTATTGCGCTGCGTGTTTTCGCGTAGCAAATCGTAGTATGTTCGCGCTGGCGCGGGTGCGGGTGCGGGCACGTTGGCGCGCGGCGTCGCCGTCGTGTTGCGCGCAATCGGCGCGGCGACATCGGTGGCGCCAGCGTTGTTGTCTGGCGCGCGTTCGATGCGGATGAAGGCTTGCGCGGCGGGCACGTTCAGGCCACCGGCGGCGATGATCGCGTCGGTCACGCGCGGCGCGCGCGCGGCTTCGAGCGTGTAAGTGCCAGGATTGGTCACGGCGCCGAAAACCGTCACGCCGCGCGCTTCGGGGATGGTCACCACATCGCCCGGCTGCAAGCGCACGTTCTGACGTTTATCGCCTAAAACCGTCAGCGCATACAAATCGAGCGGCACGGTTTCGCCATTCGCCCGCGTCAGAGTCGCGCGCGACCCTGATGCGCGCGCCGAAAGTCCGCCTGCTCCGGCCAGCGCCTCGGCCAACTGCAATGGATCGGCGACATCGAGCGGAAAATAGCCCGGCTTGGTGACGGCGCCCAATACGGCGACGCGGTCGTTCGAGGGCGAGATCACGATTAAATCGCCCGGCTGCACCTGCGTTTTGTTGGTGTTGCCCGGCCCCAGATTAATCACGCCGCTCGAGCCGCTTTTGCGCGTGACCGTCACCGCGCGCGACGCGCCCGTCACGAAGCCGCCCGCCAGAGCGATGGCGTCGCTAATCGAAGTGCCGCGCGGCACCTCAAGCGCGCCCGGCGCCGTGACCTGTCCGGCCACGCGAATCGGAACGGTATTCTCGATGACGCGCAAACTGTCGCCCGCGCGCAGACGCCGGTTCTCGCTCGAACCGCTGTTGCGCAGAACGTTGATCAAATTGAGCGCAACGGCGGGGCTTCCGGCCCGGCTAAAAGTCGCGGTCGCGGTTTCGGGCGAAGCCGTCAGGCCGCCCGCCGCCGCAATCGCTTCGGAGATGCGCCAGTTCTGCCCGATCTCGAACAGACCGGGGTTCTTGACCGCGCCCGAAACCGAGACCTGCTGCGAACGCGTCTGCAAAATGCTGACGGTCACCGTCGGATCGTTGAGCTGCGCTAATAGCCCGTTGCGCACGATGGCGGTCACTTCGCCGGTCGTCTTGCCCGACGCCACAATCGAACCCACGAACGGCAGGCGAATGCGCCCGCCCGGATCGACTTCGATGCGCTCGGCGCTCAGTTCGGGATGGCGCAGAACCGTCACGCTCAAAACGTCGCGTGGCCCCAGGCGATAATCCTGCGCACTGGCGCCGTTATGTAAGGACGAAAGCGCCACCAACAGCACGACGAACAGGGCCGCGAGTGGGCGGCGAAAAAGCATTGAATTTGGCATCGGAAAAAGAAACAGGAGCGTAGTGAAGCACGAAACTCGCCGCGACGCACGGCGGCACAAGGTTTTGGCAACAGGTTTATCGGTTTATCATCCTGCGAAGCGCGAGCCTTAGCGTGAGCGACCGGCCAAACTTTCGTTCTCCGGACGCTTAAAATTTGGCCGGTCGCTCACGCTAAGGTTCGCAACGAGGCAAAACTATAAAACCATGTGGGCTTTTAGAAGCAGCAAAGGTTTACTAAACGGCCTCACTTCGACACTTCACCCGCGTTCGCGTCCCGCTAATTTGAGAAGAGAACTGTTCATGGCGCGAGCATTGCCCTATACTGTTATTAAATCTTATCCAAAATCGCGAGCCGCCAGTTTTTGGTTTTCCTTGCAGTTATTGGCAATAATATCGCAGGTAGAAAATCATCGGCATTAGCGCCTTTAATAATTCGCGAAGTCCCCTTCCCGCAGGAACTCCATTATGCCCACACCCATCGCCCAAATCCATCCTGTGCCCGCCGAAGATGTAAGCGCCGACGCCATCGCGTCGCCGGTTAAGCCGGGGGCGGGCGCGCCTTTGGCCGCGTTTTCCATGATTCGCGATAGTCTGCGTCTGCTGGGCGCGTTCGCCTGGGGCAAAGAAGGTCGTCTGTCGAACAACAAGTCCGCCCAACTGTGCGACTTGATGAACGCCTGGAATTAACGTTCTGTCCTGGTAAGATTGACGGGAAGTTCAAGTGTTTTTAAAAATTGATAAGGCGGGGATGACGCCCTCCTCCTATTTGGATTGCAGGGAAGCCAAAAATTGGAAGAGGGCGTCAGGCCCGCAGAACGCTGCTTTCCTCACGTCCAATAGAGAACTTTACCATTGGGGAAACGCGTTTCTATTTCGCGGGCGAACCAACTTTTCAGCTCTTTCATTATCTCGCGCGGATAAACGTATTTTTGCCCGCCGAACTTGTTGCGCTTGACTTCGCGATTGGCCTCGTTCAAATCGAGCGAGGTATTGGGATACCATTGCAGCAAGACATCTTTCGAGCCGGGCGTGAAGCGATGGGTGATGAGCTCGAATGTCAAATCACATTCGATATTCAAGGTCGCGGCGGCTTCGTCGAGCAGTTTGGTATAGTGCGCGGGCCAATCGTCCATCGGCATAATCGGCGCGATAACCAGGCCAATTGGATAACCGGACAGTGCCAATTTGCGCAGCGCAATCAGGCGCGCGGGGACGTTGGCGGTGCCACCTTCGAGGCGGCTCGAAATCGGTTCGGCGTTCACGCTGGCGCGAAAGCGCGTCTGGCCGTTGTGCGGCAAATCGAGCAAATCGTCCACGGCGTCGAACTTGGAAACGCTGCGCAAAAACCCGCGCTCGCGCGTGCCAAAATACCGAATCGCCGCCGCCAGACTGCCGGTCAAATGCTCGATGCCCAAAGGGTCGGTGTAGCACGAAACCTCGAACGAGGTCGAGTCTTCGCGCCCACGTTCGGCGGTCGGCGAAACGCCTGGCGCAAATCCGCGCGGGCGCGCGACGGTGCGTTCCATCGTCTCGTATTGCGGCAGGTTACCCAAAATCTCTTCCATGTTGGCGTAGACGCGCACGACTGGCGGGCCGGAAAGCGAACCGGCCAGATAGCAATACTGGCAGTGCGCCGGGCAACCCTGCGCCAGATGAAATTGCCAGTCGGCGGGGGGCGGAATCGGCGCCAATTTCAGATAAGAGGGCGGCGAAACCGCCACGATTAAAGTCCGCTTGGAGGCCGCGTAAGTTTTGCGAACATCGTCTTGTTTGAGGCCGCGCACCGCGTTGGCCTTGAGCTTTTCGACGGCAATACCCAGTTTTTCGACGCGCTCTAAAATGCGATTTCCATGCTCGTGTTCGAGCGAGTCGCGCGTGAAAATCGCGCGCTCTGGCATCCACAATTTGGCGGCGCGCGGCGCCGTCGGCGCGTGGGGATCGCGCGTTTGTTTCTCCTCTTCGTTGACGGCTTCGAGCGAGAGGGAGACGCCGCCGATGTGCGGGACGGGCAATGACGAGGGCGATTCGTGAATCATGCGAATCGTCAATGCAAGCCGCGCGCCTTGACTTGCCGAAAATAGGTTCCCACCCGCAGGATTTACGCACCACCAGAACCCGGAGCGGAAGCGGGCACCCGACGGAGTCAGGGTAGACGGCTAAACCCACTTAATAAGCCGTCTACCCTGACTCCGTCGGGTGCCCACTTCCGCTCCGGGTTCTGGTGGTGCGTAAGTCCTGCTGCCGCCGAATCGCGATTCTTACCCTCGTTTGCCCGCGAGCGCGAGCGTCAAACCACTGCGCGCCGAACTCAGGCCGCGCCTGGCTTGGGCGACATCGTCGCCGTTTGCGATCTGGGCTTGATAGGCCGAAATCGCCGATTGGAAATCGTCGCTGGCGCGGTTGTAGTCGCCGCGCTGCAAGAACAGCGTCGCGCGCTGTTGGTAGCGAAAACCGGCGTTGTCGCTGTCGGCGCGAATCGCCTGCGAAAGCTGCGAAATCGCCTGATCGTTTTGGCCGTTGCGCGCGGCATCGTTGGCAGCACGCTCGTTTTCGCGCGCGACGGCGCTCGGCTGCGACGGAACGACGCCGTTGCCGACGCGGCCTTCGGTGACGCGGACGTAGCCGCGATTGGGCGAGCCCGCCGGATTAAGGCCGTTATCGGTCGGCGGCAGAACGCGTTGGCGGGGCGCGGGCGCGGCGGGCATTTCGATGTTCGGGCTGGGCAAAATGATGTTGTTGCCGCCACCATTCTGGTTGGTGCCGACGCGCGGAATCGTGCTGCGCACGCTGGCCGGAGGAATCGGCGCGGGCGCCAGAGATACGCCGGGGAAGTTGGGGACGGGACGCGTGGGCGGCAAGGCGCGACGCGGACGGGCGTTGCCACTATTGCTGTTGGGGCCGCGATTGCTGGCACGCGCCGTCGTCGAAGGCGCGCTGTTATTGTTGCTACGCGCGTTTGAATTTGAACCCGTGTTGCCGGACGCATTATCGGGCGCGCTCGCGTTGGGCGAGGCGGCGCCCGATGCGGGCGGCGCCTGAAAAACGGCGGGCGCGTTAGAAATCGGGAAGCCCTTCGCATCGGAGCCGAGCGCCGCCTCACCGGATTGCGCGGGAGTGTTGGGAAGCGGCAACGTCGTGCCCGGCACGGTCGCGGGCGGTTCGATAACAGTTGGGTTGTCGACGCTGGCCAACTCAGTCGGCACGGGTGCCACGACCTGCGAAACCGCGCGCTCGCGCGCCCAACTCAGGAAACCCAGGCTGAGCAACGCCACGCCCACCAGGGGCAAAGTGCGCGCGTAAAACGAAGGCCGCGACACCACCTGTTGCCACAACGGAGCGCCGGGCGCCACAGGAATATCGAGGTCGAGCGGTGCCCGCGTCGCACGGATCGGGATGGGAGCAACGGGATCGAAGGGACTGCCAGCAACGTTGGCCGGAGCGAGCGGAGCGGCAACCGGAGTGCGAGCGGGCGTTGCGGCCACCGCCACGACGGGCACTGCCGCGACTGGCACCGCCGCGATGGGCGCCACAAGAGACTTGGTGGCGTCCGCCGACGGACGGTGGCGGCGCTCGGTCGCGACCGGAGTATTGTGTTTGCGACGGTCACCCTCCGGCGCGTTCGACGGTTGCTCGCGCGCGGGCGCAACCGCGTTGTCGTTCTGCGCCATGAACGCCGATTGCGCGGGCACTTGCGGGTTGTTCTTGTCGCCAGTTAAGGACGTTGCCTCATCGGAAATCGCGGCTTCGGCGCGCGAAGGCGGCAAACGCACTTCGAGGTTGGGCAACATGGATTCATCGAACATTTCCATCGAATCGACTTCGAGCGATGGTGCGGCGATTTTGGGGGCGGCGGGTTCGGCCAGGGTTTGCGTGGCGGTTGCGCTCTCTTCCACTTCTGCCGCTCCTGCGTTGGCGTCATCGTCCTGGCGGGGCATGCTTTCGGGCGCGAGCGCACTGTTTCGAGCGGGCGCAAAGAGTTCGTCGGCGTCGAAATGAAACTGGCTGGCGGCGCCCTGCGATTTCTCCAGATAAGTGTCGAGTCGCGCCAGATTAGCGCGCGCATCGGCACGTTGCGGCGCGAGTTGGACGCTCTTTTCGTAAGCGGTTCGCGCGCCGCCGAAGTCGCGTTGGCGCTCCAGCAATCCGGCGTGCAGCAGATGGGCCTCGACGTTATCGGGCGCCAGCGCCAACGATTGACGCGTGGCCAGAACCGCCGCGCCCATATCGCCGCGCTCAGCGAGGGCAGAGGCGCGCTCCAGCAAACGCTGAGCGCGACCCGCGTCAATGGCGGCGGGCGAGGTTTTGTTGGCCGCCGCTTCGGCCTCTTCTGTTCGCAGAGTTTCCTGGCGCGCCTCGTCCCGCACCTGAGATTTGGCCTTGGCTTTGGCCAGAGCCTCGGCAGGAGAGAGAGATTTAGGAGAAATACGCATGATAATGCCAGCTTAGAATCGAAACCCGCGCGAACGTCAGCTTTCGCGCGCGCCATTTTTGGACGGACAAACCTTGCCAAAAGTGCCACGACGCTGAGTTAATTTTACCCGTTTACCCAATTTCTTAAACATCGCGTCCGCGCGGAGCGTGAGTTGTGAGTGATGAATTGCGAATTTGAAGCGTCAACGTTTTATCGAAAGTGCGGAATTGACTTTATACCACTCGCCATCCACGATTCACCACGCGCTGTCGCCTTACACTGAAATGGTGAACTCCGATTCCCTTTCGTCCTGGCATCTGGCGACCCAAAACTGCGGCCCGATGGAAACCAACTCGTTCTTGCTGTGGCAAAATCGCGAAGCCGTCATCATTGACCCCTCGATTGGCGCCGACGAACTGCTGCAAAAAATGCGCGACTTGCACAGCGATGGCATTCGCCTAATCGCCATCTGGAACACGCACGGCCACATAGACCACGTTTACGATAACGCGCGCTGGAAAGCCGAATTCGACGTCCCAATTTTCTGCCACTCCGCCGATCATTTCTTTCTGGAACATCTGCGCGAACAGTCGCTCTGGTTTGGCCTGGCCGAGCCCGAAGTCGTGCCGCCCGACGAACTTTTGCACGAAGGCCAAACCTTGAAAGTCGGCGATTTGGAAGTGCAGGTTTTGGAGTTGCCCGGTCATTCGCCCGGCTCGGTCGCGTTTTACTTCGACGATCATCTGGTCAGCGGCGACGTGATTTTCCATCACTCTTACGGGCGCGTAGACCTGCCGGGCGCCGACGCGAAACAGTTGGGGCGTTCGCTGGAGCGTGTGCTGCAAATGCCCGCGCAAACGCAAATTTTGTGCGGTCACGGCGCGTTGACGAGTGTCGGGGCCGAAGCGCAGGGCAACACCGCCGCCCGCGACTTAATGGCGAAGTTGGCCGCGTGAACGCGGAGTTCGCGCGCTCACATCCGGCCCTCCAATCGTTGCAGCACCGCGTCCATTTCCTGTGCGTCGCGCAAGGCTTGCGCTTCGCCCGTGGCGGGCGTGCGCGTTTGCAACAGCAAGCGATCCACGACTTCGTAGGGCACGCCGCTCAGTTCGTGCGCGCGGCGCGCCAATACCGCGTCGGCTTCCGATGGCGACAGGCCCAATCGCGACGCCAGACGTTTGCGGAAATCCTGGCCGATGATGTCGGCGGCGGCGGCGGGCCGCGAGGTTTTCGAGAACAGCGCGCCCATCGCCTGCGCGAACTGCGACGCCCGCGTTACCGGCCCGCGCGTCGGCAACGGCACCGCCGCGCCCAATCGTCTTGAGGCGAATATCCACAGCAACACTCCGGCAAATAATAGTTGCCACAGCGCCGTCGAAATCGGCGGCTTCTTCAGCCGATTAATCAACGTATCGGGCACGGGCGGACGCTCGGTTTCGTCGTGGTCGCGTTCGTCGAAATAGACCACTTTACGCGCGCCCGATGGCGCCGCCTGTGTCCGCAAAAGGTTCGTCACCAAGGTGGCGGTGTCGGGTTTGGACAAACCATAATTGGTAAAAATCCACGCGTTGGGCGCCACCCACACTTGCCCTTTGCCATAGGGAATGCGCGCCAACGTGCCGCCGGGCGCGCCCGCGATTACGACGTGGCCACGCTCGATGCCGAAGCTGCCGCCGTCGCCGACCGCGTTTTTCACGCCCGCGCGCACGTTCGAGGGCACATCGAAAGCGAGCGGGGGCAAATCGGGCAACTGCTTCTGCGCGTTCTTGGGCGAGCGCCGCGTGAAAAAGGCGTATTGCGATTCCGGCGCGATATTCAGACCTTGCGCTAAAGTTTCGACGCCGTTGGTGGGCGGCTCCTTTTTGTCTTCGTCAAGCGACGGGATAAACGAGAAATTCCTGCCGCGCTCGACGCAGTAGATCAGCGTGCCGCCCGATTTTATCCAGTCGAGCAACAGTTGCCCTTCGCGTTTGGTGAAGCTGACGTCGGGATCGAGCAGCAGCCACGCGCGCGCGTCGGCGGGCATTTGACGTAGCGGCGCGTCCTGCACTTTGGATTGGTAGCCGATGCGATTGAGCAACAGCGCCAGCCCTTTGCCGCCGGTCGGTTTGCCGTCAGCGAATTTGGCCGACGGATAAAGGCGCGGCGGCGTCCCCTTGTTGAGATAAGCCGCCGCCAAAAGCAGCGCCACGATCAGCGCGCCGAAGATCCATTTGTTTCGGTTGCCCTTGTTCTTCATCGAGAAACCCCCGCCATTTCGCGGCTACTCGCGCCCGCTTCGAGTGCCGTCGCGTCTCGTTCAAATCTCTGCCAATCGGCGGCGTCGCAGGGTGCGCTTCCATAACGCACGCGGTCGAAGCGGCGCGTCAAATCCGAGAGTGGCGCCACCATTTCGTTGTTGCCTCCGGGGATATTTTGAGGCGCGCCGCGCCGCAGCGCCGCGATATGTTCCCAGTTGGTGCGCCGCGTGTCGTAACGCCACACGCCGCGCCCGTCGAGGCGAAGCAGCATCGCGATATAACGATGGCGCAGCGCCTCGCGGAAGTTGCCCTCGCGCGCGAAGTTCGCGGCGCGCTCGCCCAGTTCGTCGGGCGGCAGCAACAACAGTTCGGCGTCTTCGCCTTCGAGCTGCTCATCGTCCTTTTTCTTGCGGCGCCCGCCGAAGCGGATGTTGCCCGCGAAAATGCGATAAGCCGCCACCAGCAAGAACGCCAATAGCGACGCAACGACCGCCCAAAACACGAAGATGAGCCAACCGAAATCGGGGATAGCCGCGCCCGCGCTCGGCGTGAAGCTGGGAAACAGACTGCCGATCCAATCGAAAAACTTGGAGACCGTATCCGAAAACCATTGCTTAATCGCTTCGACGCGCGCTTGCAGCCAGGTCGGGCCGGTGCGGATTTGCCCGCTTTTCTCCAGCTGCTTGATGATCGCGCCCGCGTCAACCGGCTGGTAATAGGCGCCATTTGTGCGCGTGTTCCAGGCGTCTAATTCGGCGATTTCGGCGTCGAGCGCGCGCTCGAATTGTTTAATTTCGGCGCGTTGCAGCGACTTTACATCGAAGGTTTCAGTTGCCGGTGCGCCGAAATTTGGCGTGCCCGCCGCAGCGCCCGCCGGAACCACACCGGCAGACAACGCGCTCCAACGCGTGCCGTCGGCGCGTTGCGTGGCACCATCGGCGCGCCGCACAATTTGCGCTTTGTCGAGCGCCTTAAATATCTTCGTTCCGTCGCGCGCGCCGCCGCCGCTCCGTTTGGCCAGCGCCCTCAATTGGTCGCGCGCCGCCACCCTTTGCGCGCGATACTGCGCGATGGAAACCGTCACCGGTTTGGCGACTTTACCCGCCGGCGGCAGAGGCGTCTGCGCGAAGGCGGGCCATGCGCTCGCGAGCAGCGTGAGCGTCAGGACGAAGGCGCGCGGTGGTCGGGAGATTTGCATGATTATCCTGCGTTTCGTGCGGAGTGGCGCGGCCATGTCATGGGTTGAAACCCATGATTGCGGGCCTAAAGGTGGGTTTTCTCCGTCCCTATCGGTTGCGCCAGCCGTGTTGAAACCCATGATTGCGGGCCTAAAGGCCAATCGTGCTCCGCACGAGGATGCGGCTGCCATTTACGCTTTCTCGTCTTCATCCTTTTCTTCGTTGTCGTCAAACGAGATCGGTTCGTCCGCGCCCGCGTTAAACGACGACGAAAAATCGAACGCGTCCTGCGACGACGGAATCCGAGTGCTCGGCGCGCCAGAGAATGAACTCGTCTCGACCGAAGGTGCAACCGTTAATTCTGCGGGGGCAACCGGTTTTTCCAGAGTCAGCGGCGACATCTCCGGCGATGCGACATTGGCGGGCGCGGGCGGGCGCGGCGTGGGCGCGGCGGGTGGCGGAGCCGTCGTCGCGGGTTGCGGCGGGCGCATGGCTTCGCCGTCGGGCGCGGACGAACCGGGCGCGTAACCCGACATCGAGGCAGGCGAAAGTTCGGGCGCCGCCGTGTTGTCGGCCAGTTGATTGGGCGCCGGTTCGGACGCGCTCATCGGCGGCGGCGCCGATGCGTAAGAGCTCCATTCCAGATCGAGCGCCTCTTTGCGCACGCGCAAGTCGAGGTAAAGCACGGCCAGAATCAGGGTTTGAATCGGATTCCAGAACAGGGAGAACAGCGCGAGAAAACCGGAGAAAGTCAGGAACAAACCCATCAGGGCCGAGGGTGTCTTGGAAAAGTCGTCGATGCTCAGTCCCTGACTAAGCAACGCTAACGTGCCGCCGATGATGCCCATCACGGCGAGAACCGCGATGGATAACAACGTCGAAAGTCCCAAAACGCGCATCCAACTGCCCTTCATTAAATCCCAGGCGCGGCCCAGCGCCACCGCGCCGCGTTTGTCGTCTTCCAGACAGGCGATAATCTGCACCAGCCCCAGCCAGGCGTAGGCCAGCGCGCTCAGGATGCTGCCCACGATAAGCGCGACGATGGTGCCAAGTATCGCGGCGATGGCGGTGATTTCGGTGGGCGCGTTAAGCGCCGAAAACAGCCAGGTGCCCGCCAGCGCGATAAGCATTGACACCACGAACACCACGCCAAATGCCACGCCCATCAGCAGACTCGACAGGAACGTTATCAGTATGAGCGCGCCGTAGCGCGGCTTGGTGAACTCCCAGACCTGACCAAACCCGATGCGTTGGCCGCGCACCGCCGCCGCGATAGCGCAGCAGCCCGAACCAGGGATGAGCGGGTAAACCAACAGCGGCCCAAAGCCCAGAGACACGGTGAAGGTCACCAAAAACAGCACGGCGGTCAGGGCCGACCAGCCCATCAGGACGCCGAAATAACGCCGATACAGCTTCATCGCCGTGTCGATAATTTCGAGCGTCCCGCGTTGCCGCACCGGGAGCGCGGCCAGAGTAGATTCGGTGGACATGGGGAAAGGATAAAGAACTTCCGCAGAAAGCGTTCACGTTTCCCTCACGCACTTTCATACAACTCCGCCATCACGCGGCTTTCCTGCGCGGCCTGGGCAACCGAAACCAAAGGCACATCGGCGCCTTCGAGTTTGTCCCAAAACGCGTCAAAGCCGCTGACCGTCTTCGCGGGCAAAGCCGTCCACTGCCCGCCATCGGCGCCCTCGACGTGCTCGGAATAGTAAAACACCTTGTCGTCGTGAACCAAAATCTGCCCCTCTGTCCCGTGAACTTCAATCGGCGCACTATATTTCGGATCAACCCAACCGGCCTCTATGATGCCAACGGCGCCGCTCTCGAAGGTGATTAAACCGGCGCCCCATTCGTCAATCTGGCCCAGATCGCCGTAACGTCCGGTCGCGTTGCCCAGCGTCGCGCAGCTTTTGACGACCGGCCCGCAGGTCGGACTCAGGCACCACAGCACGATGTCCAGAGCGTGCGCGCCCAGGTCGGCGAAACCGCCGCCGCCCGCCTCGTTTTTGTCGGCAATCCAGCGCCACTCGTCGTCGAACCAGCCGTCCAGTGCCCCCTGATGGCAGTTGGTATAACGCATCCGCGTGATCGTGCCCAAATGTCCAGCCTCGACTTCGGCCTTGATGAACCGGTTGGCCTTGCTGCCGCGCATGAAGAAGCCGGTTTGAAATTCGACGCCAGCCTTCTCGATGGCCGCCGCCATGCGGGTGGCGTCTTCGTCGGTCGTCGCCAGAGGCTTCTCGACGAACAGGTTTTTGCCCGCCGCCGCCGCGCGCTCGACGAGTTCGGTGTGCAGTCGGGTTTCCGAACAGATGACGACGCTGGTCACTTCGGCGTCGGCCAGAATCGTGGCGATGTCGGCGACTTGCGCGTTTAACTCGTCGGCGCGTTTTTGGGCGCGCTCGGCATTATGATCGTGGACGTATTTGCATTGCACGTCGTCGCGGCTGTTGATAGTTTTGATGAAGCCGGGCGTGTGAATGTGGGCGACGCCCAGAAAAGCAGTGATTTGCATAATTGACTCTGGTAGTAAATTATACTTGGGAAATCTTAGCCATTACGCGTAGGAGTTACGCAGTTGCCCTCAGCCGCACATAACACACAGATCAGCGCTTCCCGCAAAACCATTCGGTATCTGACATCCGTCATCCGGCATTTGCCAAACTTGGCGGCGGCACGTCCGGGCGCGCGAAAAAGAAGCCCTACGCGGATTGCAGAGAACTTACGCCGACTTACGCGTTTCCAGCCATTGCTTCAACTGCGCCGCGCTCTGGCAGTTGAACACATCTGCGGCCTCGCACCACGCGCGCCGCGCGACGGTGATGCCGAACTCGACGTTGCCCAGCATTTTGGGCGAATGCGCGTCGGTATTCACGCACAGTTTCACGCCCGCCGCGCGCGCGGCGAAGGCGTGTTCGTCCTTCAAATCCAAACGCTCTGAGGCGTTGATTTCCAAAACCGTCCCGCTCGACTTCGCGGCCTCAATCAGCGCGTCCACATCCACATCGTAAGGCGCGCGCGTGCCCAACACGCGGCCCGTCGGATGGGCGATCATGTCCACGCGCGGGTTTTGAATCGCCGCAATCATACGAGCGGTTTGCTCCCCAATCGGCAGGTTGAACGCCGAGTGAACCGAGCCGATGACCCAATCGAGTTCGTCCAGAATTTCGTCGTCCAAATCCATCGAGCCGTCGCGTAAAATATCGCATTCGATGCCGCGCAAAATCAGCAAATCGGGGAACTGCGCGCGGGCGGCTTCGATTTCCTTCGCTTGTTCGCGCAACCGCACGGCGTTTAAACCGTTGGTCATCGCGAGGGCTTTGGAATGATCGGTGACGGCGAAATAAGCGTAACCGCGCTCGGCCATTGCCGCCGCCATCTGCGCGATAGTCGCGACGCCATCGCTCCACGTCGAATGCGTGTGTAAATCGCCGCGAATATCGGCGACCTCGACTAATGTGGGCAAAGTGCCCGCACGCGCGGCTTCCCATTCGCCGTTACCTTCGCGCAGTTCGGGCGCGATGTATTGCGCTTTGGCCGCCGCGTAAAGCGCGGTTTCGTCGGCGAATTCGCCGACGATTTCGACGGCTTCGGTGTGCGCATGACTGCCCGTAGCAAACCATAACGCGTGCCCGAAATTGGCGATTGGCGCGACGGTTAAATAAACCTCCATGCCCGTCAGCGTGCGCGCTTGGAGCGAACTCTGGTCGCGCGTTGCGACATCGCCGATAATCGGTAAATTGGCGAACGCGTCCAGCGCTTCCGCCGCATCGTCACTGCGCGCGACGAAATTCAGGTTGCCGATAGTATCCAATCCGCGCCGCAGACTTCCGGCCTGGTGCAGCTCGATGTCGGGCATCGCTTCGGCGAAAGCGCGCACAATCTTGTCGGCCAAAACGCGCGCCCGCGTCAACGGCATTCGCGCCGAAAGTTCGGCCATGCGGCGCAGACTGACCTTCAAATTCGCGATGGTCTTGGGCCCAAACCCGCTGACGCCGACGAGTTCGCCGTTATCGAGGGCGACGGCGAATTTTTCCAGCGAATCAATCTCCTTTTCTTTGTAGAGCAGCTTGACTTTTTTCGGGCCCAAACCGGGCACGCGCAGAACTTCGAGCAGACCGGGCGGGTTTTCGCGGCGCAGATGTTCGAGCAGACGAATCTGTCCGGTCGCGCCCCACTCGCGCGTTTTGGCGACGGTGGCGGCGCCCAGACCGTCGAGCGCTTCGAGTTCGTCGTCGGAGGCGTCTTCGATGGCGGCGGGATAATCGAGGATCGCTTCGGCGGCGCGGCGATAAGCGCGAATTTTGAACGGGTTGTCGCCGCCGAGTTCGAGGTAATCGGCGATCTCTTCAAAGGCATCGGCCAGAGCAACGTTTTGCATATTCTCAGTTTAAGCCGCGACTTCGGGGCCAGCATTTTGCAACTCTTTTAGACAGGATAGACAGGATAAAAACAGGATGAGTTCGAGAGAATTCAAGAAGTGTTGAAGAGAGAACGATAAAATTTAAATTTTGGCTTTATCTTCGTAGATTCCACACTCTTGAATCCATCCTGTTTTTATCCTGTCCATCCTGTCTAAAAAATCATGAAAAATCACATTCTGGAATTGGTCGCCATCGCCATGATTGGCGACGGCGTGTTGGGCATATTGTTCCCCAAGGGCCACGCGCGCCTGTGGAAAATCGGGCCGCAAGTCTGGCAGGACGCCACCGAACAGTTCGCCGATAATCCCGATGCCACGCGCATCCTCAGCCTCGCCGAAGTTATCGTTGGCGTCGTGCTGGCCTTCGCGCAACACGAAAAGTGGGAAGAAAGTTAAAAACAAGGGTAAAGGCTGAAGGATAAAAATGGGATGCGGTAAGGATAAGAATCGCGGCTCACCCCTTTATGCTGCGGTCTTTATCCTTTATCCTTAATTGTCTATGCCCGCCACTCAAACTCCCGTTCCTTCGCCGCTCTTCGGGCAAGCCCGCCGACTTCTGGGCTGGCAGGGCTATGTCGCGCATCTGCCGACGGCGTGGAATCCGGGCAAATTTGCTGGCAAGCGCGGCAACGGCGATGTCCGCATTGATGACGAAGACGGCACCCGCATGGAACTGCGCTGGGAAGAAACCAACAAAACGCCCGATGTCGCCAGGAGCATCGAGAATTTTCTCAAGCAACTGGAAAAAGCCGCCAAAAAACGCGGCGACGAATTCAGCATAGACGAGAACGCCCACACGGTTTCCAAAGGCCGCAAACGCAAAGAGCAAGTCACCAGTTTTGGCTGGGTCGGCGCGCCCGATGCTCCGGCTTCGTGCGGTTATGGCGCGGCGTGGAGCTGTCCGATTTGCAATCGCGTGACTTTCGCGCACGTTATTGGGCACGCGGGCGAAAAGCCGGGCAAAATCATGCGGCTGGCGGGCGAGATTCTGACCGACATGGAGTGTCACGGCGAGGGCGGCTGGGATACCTGGGGCGCCTTCGATTTGCAGATCGAAATTCCGACCGAGTTCGAGCTGAAAAGTGCGCAACTGCTGCTCAACAAAATCGACATTTCGTGGGAGCGCCCGCGTCCCAATGGGCTTTACGGATTGGGCCGCCGCGCCGAACGCCTTCGCGTGATGCGTTTTCCGGTCGCCAACGTTTTGCTCGACGGCAAATCGCTGGTCGAGTGGAGCGATTGGAACATTCAGCACAAGAACAAACAGTTGTCGCTACGCGACGCCACTCCCGATGAGTTCAACGGCCACGAAGGTTTGCTGTATCGCGGGCCGGTCAAGGATTTGAAGCAGCGCGCGGGCGTCTGGATTTTCGATACGATTATGCGTCGCCGCACGCCCCAGGGCGAGGTTCGCGTGTGGGAATGCACCGACTCCAACCGGCTGTTCGCCTTGGAAAGCGAGGTTTCGCCGGTCAACGCTCATGTGCCGTCTGATGTGATGGACGAGCTGGCGTGTCATTAGTTTGTGCTGGTTTTCTCATGGGCGATATAAAATCGCAGCCAACGTAATAGTCGGCCTTCGCCGACATAAGAAACTGAACTGTGTCGGCGAAGGCCGACTATTACGTTGGCTGCGATTTTATATCGCATCACACCTATCACCATACAACCGCGCGGTTGCGCCATCCGTCTAAAGCAGCGTTTTCCGCTTTGTGCGTCCTCAAACTATGAATTATCGTCAAGCTCGTCCCGCCCTTATTTTCGCGGGAGCTTTGCTGGGAGGCGCCATGCTCAGCCCGCAGGCCGGAGCGCAGGGGGCGCCGACGGGCGCGGTTTTGGCCGACCGATTGGGCGGCGATTTGAGCGTGCGTTTGCAAAACGCCGCCGACCTGCTCGACGCGGGCGATGCGCGCAGCGCGCGCGAACTGCGCGAGGTCGCACAGAGCGCGTTACAGGTGTTGCAAAAGACCACGAAAACCGACGTTTTGAGCGTCGCGCCCGGCGGCTTGCCCGGCGATAGCGTGACGCTGGGTTTAACGGAGCAGGCGGCGCGCGCGCACTGGTTGTGGGGCGTGGCCGCGCAACGTTTTGCGCGCCGCGACGAAGCCATCACTGCTCTGGCGCGCGCGCGCCGATTGGTGGATGCTTCGGCGGGCGCGAGCGATGAAAGCATTTTGCTGCGCGACATCAACCTGGAGTTGGGCAAAGTTCTGACCGACGGTTTGCCGCTCATCGCGCCCGATGACGTATTGCGCGACATCGCGCAACTGGTTCACGGCGACCAGTGGACGCCGCGTTCGTTCAGCTTCGACACGGGCGACGATCAAATTGACGGCACGAGCGTGCAAAGCCCTGCCGACGACCGGCAGTTGCTGGTCACCGACGGGCAACTGTTCCCGCCGCCGCTACCAAACACCAGCGACTTAGCGCCGCGCACACCCGCCTATTACAAGGATTTGAACGCGGATCAGGTGCCGTCTTCGCTCAAGCTCAACAAGATGGTGGCGGGCTATGCGCGCCAGCAGAGCGGCCCCAATCAGGGACAGTGGCGTCAGGTCGTGCGCGTTCTTTACGCCTCGGAGCGCCTGACCGAAAACAAGCGCGCCGACCTGCCGCGCGCGCGCGCCCTGGCCGAGCAGTTCCTCAAAGTCCACGCTTATTATCAGGACGAACTGGGCCTCTCCAACCTCTATGCCGAAGGCGACCGCGATGCCGGAGTAACGACGCTGTGGTTGCTCGAAGTCTCGGCGTTGTGGCCTTCGGACGACAAAGACCCGCGCGTGCTGGCGCAGTTGGGGCCGCTCATGCCCTCGATTAATACGGGTAAAAGCACGCTCGATGCGACGCCCGAAACGACCGAACTGATGCGTCCGTGGTCGCCCATCGCGGGCAACGACGAGCGCGTGCCCGGCGAAATTCTGTTTTGGAAAGCGGGCCTGGAACGCTCCGAAGCCGAGTGGTTGCGCGAACTGTTCCACGAATACGGTCACGTCACCATTCCGCCCGTCGGCGGGTTTCGCGCGCCGCTCGAACCTTATGCCAATGGCTTCATCGGCGAAACTCTGGGCATGTTGTGGGCCGCGAAAAACCCCGCACAGTTCACGCTTCGGGTGCAGGATAAAGCGGTCGCGCCGACCTTCGCCACGCCACGCGCCATTCCCGCCGCGACGACGCCAACCGCACAAAGCGGCGACAATATCGCCGACTTGCGCGCCGACATCTTCGGGCATTTGCAAACGCACGCTCTGCCCGCGCGCGCGCTGTTCGTTGCGCAAGGCCCCAACGCGCCCCTCGGCGAGGTCGGCAACGAGCAGGCGTTACTTTACCTGAGCGGCTTGACGGTTTATCTGGAGCGCGTCTACGGCGCCCCCCTTCTGGGCCGCGCGCTGGGGCCGCTCGCCGAATCCGCGCGCGGGCAGGGCGTGGCGGCGCGGCGCAGTTTGCTGCGGCCGGGCAACTTGTTTAGCTCCATCGAGACGACCTGGCAGCAACCCTGGCGCGCCAATAAAACCCTGCCGATCTGGTTGCCAGGCGCGCTCAACGCCCAACTCGAAGCGCCGACGTTAGTCAATCGCGGCGCGATTACCCTGCCCAAAGGCACGCGCGCGACGCTATGGCTGTGGGTGCCGCCGGGCACCGGCGAGTTAAGTATCGAAGGCGCGGGGGCGGGCAACATCAGCGTGCTGGGCACGCCGTTCGCCTCGAAGGGCGACATCGCGCGGGTTTATTTCGTGGCCAACGGCTGGCAGAAAGTGACGCTGGTCGCCCAGGATAATGCCACGATTAGCCAGTCGAAGTTCGTGCGGGAGTAGAGTGGCGGGTTCAGCGTTACTTTGCGGCAGGCGTTAGGTTTCACCCCCTCTGTCCTTCGGATCCGCCCAAAGGGGAGAGGCGGCGTCACAATCGACGTGAATTTGTAGTTTTCTCGCGACGATGACAATAGATAACGCCGCCTCTCCCCTTTGCGAAGGGGGAGATGAGCGAAGCTCAGAGGGGGTGAAACCTAACGCCTGCCGCAAGATAACGCTAAACCAAAATTGCTAACTCTCCGCCCCGCCAGATTCCCCCACCTCGCGTCCGATTTCGCTCATCGCGACTTCGTTGGTCAAAATCCGCTCCACGCCCGCCGCTTTCGCCGCGCGCCATAACTCGACTTCGCGGTGCCCACAAAACGCCCAAATTTTTGCAGCGGCAAACCGTTCGCGCAAAGATTCGACCTGTCCCAAACCGTCGAGCGAACGCGAACCCAGATTGAAAACGATCAACTCGAACTCGCCTTCATCGGGCGCGCGGCGCGCAGTTTTTACGCTGTGCCCCGCCGCGCGCAGATTGTTCTCGATGCGCAGGGCGCTCATCAAGTTGTCGTCCAAAAGTAGAATGTTCATGGGATTTTCACTCGGCGCGCAACGCGTCCAGCGTCGCCACCACGCTTTCGCCCAGCGCATTTAGTTTATAACCGCCCTCCAGAATCGCGACCAATTTTCCCTGACATAATTCATCGGCCCAGCGTTTGGTTTCGCCGACCAAATGCGCGTAGTCGGCGGCTTGCAGTTGCATCGAAGCCAACGGGTCGCTGGTGTGCGCGTCGTAGCCCGCCGACAGCAGAATCAAATTGGGCTGGAATGCGCGCACGGCGTCGCCGACTAATTTCCAGGTGCGCCGATAAATCTCGCCATCACAACCCGCCGGAAGCGGGAAGTTGAGCGTCGTGCCTTCGCCTTTGCCAGTGCCTTTTTCGTCGCGCGCGCCCGTGCCAGGAAAGAGGGGCGATTGATGCAGCGACGCAAACAGCACGCTGTCATCGTCGTAGAAAATCTCTTGCGTGCCGTTGCCGTGATGCACGTCGAAATCCAGAATCGCCACGCGTTTGGCGTCGGTGTGCTCTTGCGCCCAACGCGCGGCGACGGCGACGTGATCGAACAGGCAAAAGCCCCAGGGCGAATCCGCGTCGCGCCCGCTTTCGGCGTGATGGCCGGGCGGACGCGCCGCCACAAACGCGTTTTGGAACTCGCCATTCACTACGGCGCGCGTCGCGGCGATGGCGGCGCCGCTCGCCAACTTCGCGACCGCAAACGAATCGGGGCCAACGCGTGTGTCGCCGTCGAGCTGACCGCCGCCCTGCTGCGACATCGCTTTCACGCGATCAATGTGCGCCTGCGTATGGCAGCGATACAAATCCAACTCGGTCGCGGCCTCGAACGAAGGATGCGCGAGTTCGTCCCAGATTCCGGCCTCGCGAATGGCATCGGTGATGGCCTTCAGGCGCTGCGGACGTTCGGGATGACCGTCGCCGTTGAAGTGCAACGCGAAATCGGGATGGGTGTAAAATGCGGTTTGCATGAGGAAGTTGTGGATTGCGCATTCCGTCCGGAGGTTAAAACCTTCGGATAGCGTTCACACTCCAATCGCGATATTATCGATCAGGCGCGTTTTGCCGACGAATGCCGCCGCCAGCAAACGCGCCGGTTTATCGTCCAATGTTTCCAGAGAGTGCAGCGTTTGCGCATCCACAATCGCGATATATTGCGGACGCAATAACGGTTCGGTCGCCAATACTGCATCAATGGCCTGGCCCAGTTTCGCGACATCACGTTCGCCCTGCGCGGCGAGACGAGCGCCGATTTGCAAGGCGCGATAAAGCGTGGCGGCGGCGGCGCGTTCGTCGGGCGCGAGGTAGGCGTTGCGGCTCGACATCGCCAAACCGTCGGGTTCGCGGAGCGTGAAAACCGGCACGATTTCCAAATCGAAATTGAGGTCGCGCACCATCAATTCGACAACGCGCAACTGCTGGAAATCTTTCTCGCCGAAGTAGGCGCGACTGGGATGAGTGATGTTGAATAACTTGGCGACAACCGTCGCCATGCCACGAATATGGCCGGGGCGCGTGACGCCTTCCCACATCTCGTCGAGCGGCGAAACCTCGACCCAGCAACTATGCCCTTTGTCGCGCCGCTTCATGTTTTCGCTATACATCGCCGTCACGTCAGGCGCGAAAACCGCGTCGCAACCGGCCTCGCGCAGCAAGTCGCAATCGCGCTCGAAGGGACGCGGATACTGGCTCAAATCTTCGTGCGGCCCGAACTGTTTGGGGTTGACGAACACCGATGCCACAAAGCGGTCGTTTTCGGCGCGCGCGCGGCGGCACAGTTCCAGATGACCGGCGTGCAAAGCGCCCATCGTCGGCACGAAACCGATGCTATCGCCCGCGCAACTCCAGCGACCGCTCTGGCGTTGCATCTCGGCAGGTTGAGTGAGAATTTTCATGGGGTTTTCGGAAGCTGTCATTCAGTTTGGAGTGCGCCTGTGAGGGCGATTAAAAGGTGAAATCGCCCTCACAGGCGCGCTCCAAACTGAATTCTCAATAGCTGTTCGCCATCAAAACGGTTGCTCGTCCAACGGCTCCAGGTCGGCGATATTTTCCCAGACTTTCAACTCTTCTTCGCTCATCTCCCAGGCGTGTTGCGGCGTGGGAAACTCGCGCGTTTGCACCTGCGACACATAAGCGCCAATCGCTTCGTGCCAAAGGTGCGCGGTGTCGGCGAAATTCTTGGCGAAACGAAACATCTGCGGTGTCAGGCCGACGGCGTCGTGCCACACCAGAACTTGCCCGTCGCAGCCCGCGCCGGCGCCGATGCCAACCGTCGAAATCGCCAGCGAACCGGTAATTCGTGCGGCCACGTCGCTCGTCATCGCTTCGAGAACGAGGCCAAACGCGCCACGCTCCGCGATCCACTGCGCCTCTTCGAGCAACTGCGCGCCCTGTTCGGCGGTGCGGCCTTGCACCACGCTGTCGAACATCAACATCGATTGCGGCGTGAATCCGATGTGCCCCATCGCCGGAACGCCGACTTCGGCTAACTTCTCGAAAACGCCCTTGGGCGTGCCCTCGATTTTGACGGCGTGCGCGCCCGCCTGCAAAAGTTTGACGGCGCCGCTCGCCGCCAATTCGGGCGTGGCGTAAGAACCAAACGGCATATCGGCGACAATCGCGACATCGGGCCGGTGGGACGCTTTCACGCCGCGCGCGACGGCGCCGGTGTGAAGGGCGATGTCGTCAAGCGTGACCGGCAACGTCGAATCGTAGCCGAGCAGCGTATTGCCGATGGAATCGCCGACCAAAATGGCATCAAGGCCCGCGTCACAGGCGATGCGCGCTGAGGGCGCATCGTAAAGCGCGAGCATGGCGAGCGGAGTTTGATCGCGCTTTTTGCGCGCGAAGATTTGCAACGGGGAAATCATGGAGCGCTATAGAGTTTAACGCGGGCGCGAATTAGCGCTTTTTCGCCGCACGCACCTCATTTTAGACAGGATGAACAGAATTTTGGGGATGGGACAGGATAGATTGAAGGGTGGATGTTTGGGTTTGGCTTCGAGAGAAATCATCCCGTGAACTAAACCTGAAAAAGAAAACTATCGGCTCCCTTAGTTGAAACACTCACCCTTCAATCTATCCTGTCCCATTCCCAAAATCCTGTTCATCCTGTCCAAAAATTTTATTTCACAAACCGCCGCGCAGCGCGCTCCGCAGACGGCCCCAGAAACTGTCGCGCGCCCTACCCGACGGAATGACGACGCGTTCGCGCGGCGGCGCCGACCGCGATGGGCGCGGCGCGTAAGAATTATGATCGTGCGGATGCAGCGCGTTCAGCTTGCGGCGCACCGAAGCGTTATCGGGCTGCAATACCAGCGCCTGTTCCCATAAGGGTAACGCGCGGTCTTCGCGGCCCAGGCGCAGGTAAAAATCGCCCAGTAGTTCGCGGGCGGGCACGTTGCGAAAATCTACGCGCAACACGTCGTGGCAAATCGCGATGGCGTCACCGGCGCGACCTTCCTGCCCGAACAGACGCGCGGCCTCGGCCAACTGACGGCGCGCCGACGGAGTGGCACTGCGCCGGCGGTCTTCGCGCCTCATGCGCCGCAATCGCGCGCGCGCCAGCGCTTGGCGCTTCTTTTCTTCGCGCGTCAGGCGCTTGCGAACTGGACGCACCAGTTCCTGTTTGACGCGCGCCTCACGCTCCAGGCGCGCGCGCTCTGCGGCCTGTTGCTCCAAAAACTGCTGGGCGCGCGCGCTGTCCTGCGCCGCCTGTTGTTCGCCGCCCTGCGGTTGACGCTCGCGATTTTGCTGTTGGCGCCGCGTCGCCTGCGCCTTCAACACATCGTTCAGGTGCGCCTGTCCGCCGCGCACGACCTGACCATTGGCCTGAGCGCGAAACGCCTCTTGCTGACGGCGCGCCGACTCCAACTGCTGCGCGCGCAACTGCGCATCGAAGGCCGCGCGCCGCCCGTCATCGCTCACGATATGCCAGGCCCAGTTGATCTTTACCATGCGCTCGCTGGCCAGGCGGCGCGCCTCGTCGCCCTGCGCCAAATCGGGATGATGCAGCCGCGCCAACTTCCGATAAGCCGCCTGTAAAGCGGCAATATCGGCGTTGGGCGGCACTCCCAAAACATGATAAGGATTCATGGCGGCGGCGAATTTCAAAAAAAGTTGGCACCAACGAGGCTTCAGTCGCCTTGATTGAGACCCGATGCGATTCGGTTCTATTTTAGCAAAATAGATTCGGCGATTGCGCTCAAACTTTCGAGGCTTCGTCGAATATGTTGTCGAAGTAACTGGTGTAGAAGCCGATCATTTTCAGCAACACGAAGAGGGCCACACACAAAAACAGCACGATGCCCAAAACTGGCACCGCCTGTTTGATCGTCGTTTCGGCGTTGTTTTCCAGAAAGTCGGCGGCTTTGTCGAGTTGGCTATCCAGGTCGCCGCTCTCTTCGCCGACGCGCATCATTTGCAGCGCGAGCGGGTTAAAGACGCGCGTCTCCTGCATACATTCGGTGAGGGGGCGACCGTTTTGCAGTTCGGGAATCGTCTTCAGCGCGCGGTCGGCGACCACGCGATTGCCGCACGCCTGCGCGCCCAATCTTACCGCCTCGCCCGGCGAAATGCCCGCGCTATAAAGCGCGGCCAGAGCGCGGCAAAATTTGGCCGAGGCGAGGGCGCGCGAAGTTTTACCGACGATGGGCAATACCAGTTTGATTTGGTCGTAGATTTTGGCGGGCGAAATCGCGCCGACTTTGAGCGGTTCGACGGCGCCCGAAATCAACGCGGGTTTGACGAACTTCCAGCCTTTCCACCCGAAAAACAGCAGCGCCATTATCGCGTAGGGCGGCCAGACTTCGCGCACAAACGGCCCCAGGCCCGCCAGAAATAGCGTTGGAAAAGCGCCGATAGCGAACGAAAAGAAGACGATAGTTTTGGGATACCAGGTCTCTTGCTTGATGCTCTGGTCGAGTTTGTAGTCGCGCTCGGAGTAGTCGGCAAGCCGCGTGAAAGAGGCTTCCAAAAAGCCGCCGCGCTCGCCCGCGTTGGTGATGCCGACCATGAGCGGCGTGAACAAACCAGGATAAGATTTCATGCTCTCGGAAAACGGCTCGCCGGTCATGGCGCGCGCGGCCATCTGCGCCGAAGCGGTGCGCAAGCCTTTGCCGCCGCCGTGTTCGGCGAGCGTATTGAGCGCCGCGCCGATGCCGGTGCCCGCGTGCATCAACGCGGCGAGCTGGCGAAAGAAATTGGATAAGTCCTGGTTGGACGCGCGCAAATATGGCTGCTTGGCCAGAGGCGCCGTCGCCATTTGCCCCATCGGTCGCAAAACGCCCGGATCAACGTGAGTTGACGGCGGCGGCGTAATATCCGGCTCGAACGTCACCGGCGGACGCGCGATTTTCGGGGCCACCACCGGGTTGGCGGCGGGCGCAACTTCGGCTTCGCTGACGACGAACTTTGGTTTGGCCGGTCGCACTTCGGCGCGCGGCGGCTCAACAATCGCAGCTCCAGTTGCAACGGGCGCGGCGATAACGGGCGCGATGGTAGCGCGCGGGTTGGCGCGAGGGCGGAGCGGTTGTGCGTTGGTTTTGGTGCCGCGCGCTTCGATGCGCGAGACGAAAAAGCCTTCGGAGCGCAGGGCTTCGAGCGCCGAACGGCGGTCATCGGCATCGCGGGTGCCGCGCACAACGCGCCCGTCATTGGTGCGCGCTTCGTAAATCCAGGTCGCCATAATAACAGTCTAAATCGTTTGCGCGACCAACGAAACCCAAAGCGCTCGAATTTGTTCCGTTCTAATAATCTCGCGCAGAGACGCCCCATTCACTCGTTGCCCGTCATCTCGCGCAGCAAACCAAAGAACTCGCGCTTGCGCGCCGAACTGATGCCCCAATTCACCGGCACGCTCTGATAGCCCTCATCGAAACCTTCGTCTTTCAGGCGATAATCGAAATAACCCCAACTCGCGCCCACGCTCGTCGCGGCCACGAAGTTGTTCCTCGGCTGGTCGAAATCGAAATGGTCGTCTTCGTTAAACACAATCGGCATCGGACGATAACCCTCGACCTCGCGCGTTTGCTTCACCATTTCGAGTATCCGTTGCGGGTCTGTCACGCCGTTGCCGTGAATCAAAAGATAATCCGAGGCTTTCACCACGTTCGGTTCGGGCACTTTGCCGCCGCCATAACTGGTGCTGACCAATAATCGTCGCCCGTCTTTCGTGCGACTGGCGACGCGCGTAATCAGTTCGTCCACGCGGTTGGGCTGCAAAATCGCGTGATGATAACGGACGTTGCATTCGTTGTTGACCTCAATCAAAACGTTGGCGTAGCCCTTGTCCAAAATCCAATCGGTCGCGTTATCAACGGCATTTTCGACGGCGGTTTCATCGGCCAATCGCTCGTCTTGGCCGAAGTAAAAGTAGCCGACGATGGCGACCATGCCCAACTCGTCGGCGCGATTCAATATCTTCTTCAGTCGCGCCATATAAGCGGCCCGCAGTTCGCCCGTTGGCGTGAAGGCCGAGTTAATCCAGGGCTGCGCTTTCGAGTAACCGTAGGGACTACCGCCCTGTAAATTGATGGTGAAGGCCAATAATCCGTGCGCGCGCCAATCGTCCATGGCGGCGATGAACTCGTTGGTGTTGCGGTCGGCGTCCCACTTCTGGGTGTCGGGATAAGCCCACTGCGCGCGCGTTTGCGGGTTGAGATCGTCGAAGATGCCCTGCACCATGCGCGCGTTGGGCAGCAAACCTTCGATATTCATGTCGCGCCAACTGCATCCGGCGAAAGTCGGCGCGCCGTTGATGAGAAAGTTCTGGCCTTGAATAGAAACGGTAGTTACACGCGGCATAGTGGTTTGTGCTTGCACCGCGCCGCAAAGCAAAGCGAGCGCGGCGCCCAACAGCGTCGGACGACGAAGAATGAGAATCATGGGCGCAGTTTATGACTTCAGAGTGAGAGCGGCACAAACTTTCCTCTCTTTTAACCCGATGAAAACACGAACACTGGGCAACAAATTGAAAGTCTCGGCGATGGGCCTGGGCTGCATGGGCATGAGCGCCTTTTATGGCCAACGCGACGACGAAGAAAGTTTGAAAACGCTCGACCGCGCGCTGGAGCTGGGCATTTTTTTCTGGGACACCGCCGATATGTATGGCCCGCACACCAATGAAGAACTAGTCGGCAAAGCGCTCAAAGGCCGCCGCGACCAAGTTGTTTTAGCGACGAAATTTGGTATTCAACTGCTCTCGGCGAACCCGATGGACAGGCGTATCAACGGGCGCCCCGAATATGTGCGCGAGGCGTGCGACGCGTCGCTCAAACGGCTAAATACCGATTATATCGATTTGTATTATCAGCATCGCGTGGATGCCGATACGCCCATCGAAGAGACCGTCGGCGCGATGAAAGAATTGGTGGATGCGGGCAAAATCCGTCACATCGGATTATCCGAAGCGGGGCCGCAAACCATCGAACGCGCGCACGCGGTTCATCCGATAACGGCGCTGCAAACCGAGTATTCGCTGTGGTCGCGCGAACCGGAAGACGAGATACTTCCGACGCTCAAGAAACTGGGCATCGGGTTCGTGCCTTACTCCCCTCTGGGGCGCGGCTTTTTGACCGGTCAAATCCAATCGCCCGACGATTTCGACGAAGACGATTATCGGCGTCAGTCGCCACGTTTTCAGGGCGAGAACTTCGAGAAGAATCTGGAAGTCGTGCGCCGCGTCGAGCGATTGGCCAAAGACAAAGGTTGCACTCCGGCGCAGTTGGCGTTGGCGTGGATTCTGGCGCAAGACGCGAATTTCGCGCCAATTCCTGGCACCAAGAAAGTGTCTCGACTCCAAGAAAACGCGGGCGCTTTGGACGTCGAGTTGTCGGCGGACGAATTGGCGCAGATCAACGAAATTTTCCCGACCGATGTCGCGGCAGGCGGGCGTTATCCCGAAAAAATAATGGATCAAGTCGGACGGTAGTTCAGGTGGCAGTTGGCAGGGAACAGGTGGCAGGATTTGCGCACTAAAACTGGCAGGTTTCGTCTTCAAACCTGACAACTGCAACCTTACAAAAATGCAATCTCACATCATCATTCCCGACCGTTTGCTCACCATTGACGGCTTCTTCTCGCCTGACGAATGCGCTGCACATATTCGGCGCAGCGAAGGCGAAGGCTACGAAGCCGCCACCATTTCGACGCGCGCGGGCGCAGTGATGAATACCTCGATTCGCAACAACGACCGCCTCATCGCCGATGATCCCGAACTTGCGGAGACGTTGTGGGAGCGCATCCAACCGTTCGTGCCATCGCCGTTGTTTGGGCGCGAAGCCATCAGCCTCAACGAGCGTTTGCGTTATTATCGTTACGAGTCAGGCCAGACCTTTAAGCCGCATCAGGACGGCAGCTTTCGGCGCGATAATGGTGAGAAAAGTCAGGTGACTTTTATGGTTTATCTCAACGATGGTTTTGGCGGCGGCTCGACCAACTTCGATTTACGTTACCCGCATGGCGAAGTCGAAATCGTGCCCCGCGCGGGCATGGCGCTGTTGTTCGTGCATTCGTTCCGGCACGAAGGCGCTGTCGTGACGAGCGGCGCCAAATATGTTTTGCGCTCGGACGTGATGTATAGCGCCCAGAGCGACGGTTCGGCGGATGACGAGGATTAAGCGAGGGAGCATCAATCATGAAATTCTGGATTAATACGGTTTGCAAAGACCATGTAATGAACGGCAAGGATGGCGGAATCATCCAAGCCGGACATGGCAAGGCGGCGCCTCTGAAACGTTTGTCGGCGGACGATTTGGTCGTTTATTACTCGCCGAAAACAGCGTTGAACGGCGGTCAAGCGCTACAAAGTTTCACTGCCGCTTGCCGTATTGGTAACGGCTCGATTTATCAAGTCGAGGTCAGCCCCGATTTCTCTCCGTTCCGTTCGGATGCCGAATATCTCGATATTGACGAAGCTGTAATCGAGCCGCTCATCGAATCGCTCGACTTCATCACCAGCAAAAAATCCTGGGGCTTCCCGTTTAGACGCGGTCTTTTCGAGATTGCTCAAGGCGATTTCGAGATTATCGCCGACGCGATGAGTTTGAAGTGGCAAGAAAACGCCGCGTGACGCGAGCAAATACTGGCACGAAAGCTACTGTCACGCGTCTTTTACCCTCTATGTCCAATATCCAAACCGCAACTTTAGCGGCAGGCTGTTTTTGGTGTGTCGAAGCCGTCTTCGACGAACTGCAAGGCGTCACCGATGTCGTTTCGGGCTACTCCGGCGGCCACACCGAGAACCCGACTTATCGCCAGGTCTGTTCTGAAACGACCGGCCACGCCGAAGTCGTGCAGATTAAGTTCGACGCCGACGAGATTTCGTTCGCCGATATTCTGCGCGTGTTTTTCACCGTTCACGATCCGACGCAGCTCAACCGGCAGGGCAACGATGTCGGCGAATCGTATCGCAGCGCGATCTTTACTCACGACGACGAGCAGAAGAAAGTCGCCGAAGCCGTGATTGCCGAAGTCGCCGCCGAAGGTTTGTATGCGGGAAAAATCGTGACCGAAGTCACGCCGTTCACCAACTTCTATCCCGCCGAAGACTACCATCAGGAATACTTCGCCAACAATCCGTATCAGGGCTATTGCATGGCGATAGTGGCGCCCAAAGTGCGCAAGTTTCGCCAGAAATATACCGATAGATTGAAGAAGTAAAACCGCCAGAGGCGCCCGCGAAAACGTGGGCGCCTTTTTGCGTTATGGGGCTTTGTTGCATGAATAAGTTTTGAGACTTAAACCCACACAGGAAAATGGGGTTGCTGCCTGATGTCAGGACACATTTGATTTCAAGCGTAAAAACCCCGCCAGACTGTCATTCTGAGCGAAGAGCGACGCAGTCGCGCGGAGTCGAAGAATCTATTTTCGCCCTACGTTTCGGGCAACAGTCACAAGCGTGGATTCTTCGACTCCGCGCGACTGCGTCGCTCTTCGCTCAGAATGGCAGTCTGGCGGGGTTTTTACGCTCAAATTGAAAAGTGTCCCGACTTCAGGGTTGCTGCATAGGTTTAAAAGAAAAAATTATGCAAGGATATGATTCATGCAACAAAGCCGCTTATGGAGGAAACTGCAATTATGACCGAACCCAGATTAATCTCCGCCGAAGAACTCGGACGCCGCGTTGACGAGGCTTTGATTGCGATGAACTTGCCCGACGATATTATTCGCTGGACATCGGAGCCTCGAACGGGTTGGCAGGGCGACCCGCTCGTTCATGTAACTTTCGTTTTACGAGAAGGCATCAGCGACACACCGCGTTTCCGCGAACTCTCGCGCAAGTGGGACTTGGCGATCAGCGATGCTCTGCGCCAAGCCTTGCCCGATTACTGGCCGATAAAAACCTATCGCTCCGAATCTGACCAAAAAGAAATCGAATCTGGTGTGCCCTTGCGCTAAAATCATGCGACTCGCCAACGATTACCTTGAACAAGCCCGTCATTTAGCGATGCGTGAGCGCACGCGTCCCAAGCAGGCGAGTCTACGCCGCGCGATTTCGGTTGCTTACTACGCATTATTTCACCTGTTGAGCGACGAGGCATCGAAAACTTTAGTGCGCGGTATGCGCAATAGCTCCGACCTTCAATCCCGCACCGCACGAACTCTCGATCATGGCGCGATGGCGCGTGCGTGTCGCGCCTTTAGCGCAGGCGCCTTACCATCATCACTGCGCTTTCTCTTACCGCTCGATGCCGATTTGCGCCTCGTCGCCGAGCGGTTTGCAGAAGCGCAGGAAAACCGGCACCTCGCCGATTATAACTTGCAAGTCAGCTTCAACCGCACCGATACGCTCAACTTCATCGATCAAGTCGAAGAAGCCTTCGACGCCTACAATCGCGTGAGCGAAGGCGACGCCACGACTTATTTTCTCTTCGCGATGTTCTTCTATCGCTCCGACCGTTGGCGCGAATGAGACGATGCCATTTCTCTTTTTGCTCGTCATTTTGTTGGAATTTGCAATTCCACTCGGCGTTGTTATTTTCTGTCTGGCCAGTCTCTTTTCCGCCGTTAAAACCGCCAAAGCCAAACGCACCGCCAAAGCGGTCGGATTCAGCCTACCTTTCGCGTCGGTTGTCTTTGGTGTGGCGGTTTTCGTCGTGTGGTTTCAGGCGTAGGCAAGCCGCTTTTTCGCGCGCACAACTCGCAACTCATCACTCACGATTTATCCTTCGGTATCGGCGCAATATCACCGATGGGAATTGGCGCAAGCGGCGCGTCATAACGTTTCAAACGCACCCAGACTGTGCCATCTTTGCCGTCGTATTCGCGCCGCCATCGCGTGTTGCCATCCAAAAATTTGGCGAGGTTTACCATGCCTTCGGCGGGCCGGCGCGGACGCAACGCCACGATGTCGAACTTGCGCTCGTCCAGCAGCTTCAATCCCCGTTTGGTGCCGCCAGCGATTTGCAAGTATTCAAACAATAACTGCGGCGGATAAGCATTGATTAAATCGACGTAAAGTTTGCGTTTATCGTGCAGCAACCATTCGAGCGCCGCCGAGTATTCGTAATCGTTAAAGATGCGGCCCGGCGGCGCTTTAGTCAACAGATAACGGCTCATCTTGGTCGGATAAGTCTCGTCAATCACTTTGGGCGGCCAATACTGAACGAAGCCTTGCGCGATGAAGCAGCCGACCAAAACAATCGCTCCGGCTTTGCCGATGTCGCGCAACATTGCGGCGGGATTGGCGTCGCGTTCGCCGGTCGTCCAGGCGCGCCAGCCGCGCCATAATACGGGGCCGGTCAGCAAATCGGAGTTGGCCAGAATCACCAGCAAAGCGAAAATCGAGGCCAGCCACATCTGTCGCCGCGCCTGCAAAAACGCCGCGCCCACGATGAGCAGCCACACCAGGCACACCCAGCGCCGCTTCGGGTTAGCGATCCACAACAGCAACGCCGCGCACCAGAACGCGATGTGCCCGCCCCATAAAACCGCCGGCAAATAGGGCTTTTCCCAGAACGGTTTCCATTCGTTGACCGCGTGAAATAAGGGCGTATCCAAACCACTCCACGTTTTGGCATAGCCGAAATGCCAGGGATTGAACAGGAAAACACACAGCGTGCAGACCAACGCCAATCCCAATAACGGCCACGCCGCGCGCCGAAACTGCGCGAGTTCGGCCAGCGTGCCGCTCCACAGAATAACGAGTCCCATCAAAACCGCGCCGTGCAAATTGGGCCAGAGCGCAAATATCGCCGCGATGCCGACGTAATGCCAACGCTTTTTGTGGTCGTGCAAAATGAACGTCGCCACGATGCTCAGGAAGAACATGGTGAACATTTCGGTGCGCAAACGAAAACGCGCCGCCGCCAGAAAGATCGCGACCGAAAACAGAATCACGCCCACGCTGGACACGGTTTTATGATTGCGCCACCAATTGTAAGTTATGGCGAACGGCGCCGTCGCCATCACGATATTAAGCGCGACGGCGCCCCAAACCCCGACGTTGCCCAGAATCAGCGCGAACAAAACGCCGCTCAGCCACGAATGGAAAATCCAGGGAATATCGGCGCTCCACAGAAACAGCGTGCGACGCGGAACGGCGCCGTTCTCCAGCGCCCAACGGCCAAGCGCGGCGTGCGCCCAGAAATCTTCGCCGCCGCCAATGGTGCGCACGGCGTAAACGACGCACATCGTCAATAATAATAGCGGGGCGACAATTCGGAAAGCACGGGACACGAGGAAAGGATAAAGGATGAAGGACGAAGGATAAAGGGGAATTTGGCGTCGTGAGCGATTGGTGAGACGTTGCATTTCGCACTCCGCCCTTTATCCTTCATCCCTCATCCTTTATCCTTTCCCCATGCAACTCTCATTGGCGATGCACTCGTCGCCGCGCTTTTCGACGTGGCTGTGGTTTAACGATTGGAAAGTTCTCATTGATGCGGGCGATGGCGCCAGCCAACAGTTGGGCTACAAACTGCGCAAAATTGACACGGTTTTGCTGACCCACGCGCATCGCGATCACATCGGCGGTTTGCCCCAGGTCATCAACCAACGCGGCGAAGCGGGGCCGTTCGCCCTCTGCCATCCCGCGCACGGCAAAAGTTGGGGGCAGCTCGAACGGTTTACGTTGGGCTTCAATCCTGGCAGTTCGCACAACGCGATTTGGCGCCCCTTGGAAGAGGGCGATTGGATCGAAACCGGCGTCGAAGGCCGCTTGGTTCAATGTTTCCGCACCAAACACTTTTCCAACGACGAACCCAATAACGCTCCGCGCTCGCTCGGCTTTCATCTGGTCTGGCGCAAAAACAAAGTCAAGCCGGAATACCAAAGTTTGTCGCAGCAGGAATTGGACGCCGTTCGCCTGGAAATTGGCGAACGCGCAATCGCCGACCCGCAATATGATAATCTGAGCGCCAAAGACCGCAACTCGACCAAGATGCGCCTGGGCGCAATGGGCATTACCGCGCCGGTTGACGAGAAAATCGTCACTGTTTCGGGCGATGGCCAACCGTTGTCGGTCGAGGAAGTCGCGGGCGCGCAACTGTTGGTTCACGAAGCGACGTTTCTGCGCGCCGACGATTACGACGCCGAAGAAGCGGGCGAAGATGTCGGTCACGTTCACTCGACGATTTATGATGCGCTGAAATTAGCGAAAGAGGCCCATGTGCCAAACGTGGTGTTGTATCATATTTCAACGCGTTATATGGACGGCGAAATCCGCGACGCCACGCGCGAAATCGCCGCGCAGTTGGAGTTGAAAGCGAAGGTCTGGCCGATTCTGCCGCGCCGCGTTTATTGGGACGTGTTGCACGACAAACCAGTGTGGGACGGAACAGACAATTGATGTTTCGCTAAAAACGGGGTAACTCCTCCGGCTTCCCAGTGAACTGGGTTAGTTACTTATCTTTTACGTCAGACGAAAAACCAAGGCGCGGGCAGGGCATTTTGCCTGGCTCGCGCCCCGGTTTTGAGCGTGCAATTTTAGCGCGCGTTAGAGGTGTCAGATCACCTGACAATCGGCATCAAAAATGGATCGCCCGCATCGGCAAAAGCGCGCGTGACGACGCGCGTTGGGCCGCTCTGCGCGCGGCGCATCGCGCTCAGGCGAAACGGTGACGGAACTTCGGCGAGCGGAATTTGCATTTCGACGTTGGCAAAACCGGCGAACGATTTTACCGTCGCCTTAAAGTCGGGCATCGCGGCCTCGAAGCGTCCATCGCGCGTCCACTTTTCGGCGACGACTTTGCCCGCCAGGGTCGCCACGAACCGCCATTTCTCCGGCGTTTTTGTGACGTCAACCGGCGCGATTTCCGCCGCCACCCAATCGCCACTCTGCGGCGCCTGAACGCGAAACGCCAGATACACAAATTGGTCGTCGCGCCGCGCCCACATCTTGGTCGCGGGCACCTCGGCTTCGGGCGTGCCGTCGCGCGTGAACGTGACGTAACCGGCGACCGCCCATTCGGTCAGGTTGCCGTCCAAAACAACCGGCGCGCCTTCGCTTATTTTAAAGTCGGGCAGCGCCGCTTTATCGCGCGGGAAAATCGGCGCCGCGTCGGTGCGGTTTAGCTCGTAATCTTCGATGGCGTCACGCAAAAGCATCAACCGCATCGACGGGAGTGGCTCGTTTTGGCCCACAAGTTCGCCGGGATAAAATAAGGTTCCGTCGCCGTTAGTTCCCTGGAACGATTGCAAATTTTCCAGCGGCTTCGGCCCCCAACCATGCGCCATCGAATAGACGAAACCGTTGAATCCGTGCCGCCGCCAGAACGCGCCGTAGGCGCGAACGCTGGCGCCATCGTCGTCCAGAAGCCAGGTCGGAGTCGGGAACTTCGGCTCTATCATGGTATAAAGCCAGGTCTCGCGGCCCGCCACGCGCTCGCGCCCCAACGCGTCGAAGTCGAGGCCGCCCATGCCAAAGAAATCGCCGACGTTGGGCGCCCAAATGTCCACGCTGTTCTTCAACGCTTGGTTGGGATGCGCCGTCACCAAATGTTTGATGCCCAACGCGCGCAGTTTCGCTGTCGTCTCGCGCACCTGAGCGTAGCGCGCGGGGTCGGTCGGTTCGTCAATCCAATAGTAAATCGCTTTTCCCAACGTTTTCGTCGCGCGCAACTTGGCCAACGCGACGGCGAAATCGGGGCTATCGAGCGGCGGCACGCGCACGCTTAACACGCGCGGGTCGCGCAGATAAGTTTCGGCGAAGGGCGAATCCCAACTCACCGGCAAATCGTAGGCGTTGAGGCGATAATCGAGCAAAAACTCGTAAACGCGCCGCTTGTGCGCTTCCCAATCGGCGTCGGTGAAAGTTTGGTTCAGGTTTTTGCCATACCAATCGCGCAAAACGTCGTAATAAACCGCGACGCTCGCGCGAAACGTCGGCGGCGGCAGCGTTTGGTCGTCCACGCGCAGCGTCAGGGCCAACCGTCGGTTTTCGCCGTCGGCGGCCACGTCCAATTCGCCGAAGTAATCGCCCGCGACGGCGGTTTCGGGCACGCGAATCGTCGCCCAAAAAACCGCGCTTTTACCGGCTTCGATGCGCGTATCGGGCGCAATCGGCAACAACGCGTCGGGCCACCAGAGCGGGCGTAATTCGCGGTTGCCGCTCGGCTGAGCGACGAAAGCGTAGTTTTCGCGCCACAGCGAAAACTGCTTCGACTCGATGAATTCGGCGCCAATCGTCGCCAGCCCGTTGGGCGCAATGCGCAAGTTTTCGATGGGCTTTTCGCCCGCTGTGACGACGAACTGAAAGCTCTCCCATTCGCCGCGCGCCGCCCGCATGACGACCGGGTGCGCCACGAACGGCAGCAAAACGCCCGGCGCCAATGCGGGCAGTTTCTGCGTTGACGCGATGGGCGTCAGCGACCATCGCGTTGGCACGGCGAAAGCGGGCATCGAGAGCAAAAGCAGGGTGACGAAAAGGCGGAACATGGATGGTATAATGGATGGTATAATCGCGAGTTGACGGTGAAGCAAGCGCGGACGTTCTTTCTTCATCCGCCCTCGCGGAGCTCGCGCGCCCTCTTCCGAAGCGAAAAGGAAGTTGGTGAGCGAACAATAAAGAACTATTTTTGACCTTCTACCTGCCGATGTCCTTCTCCCTGCGGGCTACCGTGCATCCAAATTCTTTCACAATAACCTTTCAGTTCTTGCGAGTTGGTGGCAAAAACATCAACTGTGGCTCAAAGGGCACGATGTAAGACGCGTTTCAGAGCTAATCGGCCTTTTTTACTGGCACACAACAGGCTCAGGTCAGACGAAAAAGGGAGTTTTATCTCCAATTCACAGATTCCACGCTCAAAAATTTGGGTGCATGACAGCCCTACGGGAGTGGTCGCCTGGCGGAGCCAAAGCAGTTCTATAGCTTCGCGAAGGCGGGCGAGGGAGACCGGTAACGCTCCACATATTTCCCTCCGCTCCCAAATCTCGTAAAACTCTCCCTACTTTACTTTATGTCCCAAAACCAACCGCCCGCCATCGCACCTCAAGCCGCCTCGATTCCCGTTCAACCCGCGCCGACCGAAGTCAACGTTGGCGCCACCACGCCGGTGCAGGAACTGGTCGCGGCGATTCGTGGCGAAGTCAAAAAAGCCGTCGTCGGGCAAGACGAAGTGATCGGTCAATTCCTCATCGCCCTACTCGTCGGCGGCCACGTTTTGCTCGAAGGCGTGCCCGGCGTCGCCAAAACGCTGACCGCCAAATCGCTCGCGCAAAGCATCAACGCCGAGTTCAAGCGCATTCAGTTCACGCCCGACCTGATGCCCTCCGATGTCGTGGGCACCAACGTCTTCAACGTCAAAACGCAAGAGTTCACCTTGAAAGAAGGCCCGGTCTTCACCGACATTTTGTTGGCCGACGAAATCAATCGCACGCCGCCCAAAACGCAGGCCTCGCTGCTCGAAGCGATGCAGGAGCGCCGCGTTACCATTGACGGCATCGGTCGCCCGCTTTCGCCCTTGTTCATCGTGTTCGCGACGCAAAACCCGCTCGATTACGAAGGCACTTATCCGCTCCCCGAAGCGCAGGTTGATCGGTTTTTGATTAAGGTTACAATGGATTATCCGACCGCCGAACAGGAGATGCAACTGTTGGATCGCGTGCATCGCGGCTTTGATGCGCACGAACTTTCGACGGCGGGCCTTGGCGCCGTCACCGGGAAAGACGCGATTTTGCGCGCGCGCGCGGCGGTGCAGAAAGTGACCGTCAGCGACGGCATGGTGCGCTATATTTATCAGATTATCGCGCGCACGCGCAACATGGCCAACCTGACTTTGGGCGCCTCGCCGCGCGCGGGCATCGCTTTACTCGAATGTTCCAAAGCCCTCGCGGCGATGAACGGGCGCGATTACATCATCCCCGAAGATGTCAAAGCGATGGCGCCGCCGGTCTTGCGCCATCGCTTGCTGCTGCGCGCCGAAAGCGAAATGGAAGGTCTGCGCGCTGACGACGTAATTCGCTCACTGTTGGGTGCGGTCGAAGTGCCGCGTTAAGGTGGCAGGAATATGAGTCGAATTGAATTTCTTGTGGGAGTAATATTTGCCTCCAATTCCTGATTCCTGCCACCTGAAAGCCACCACCTTACCGATTCAATAGCCAAATCGTCGTCGCCAGCGCCGCGAACAGAATCGAATCGCAGCGATCTAAAACGCCACCGTGACCGGGGAATAGCGTGCCCAAATCTTTGATGCCCAACTCGCGCTTCCAGAACGATTCGGCTAAATCGCCCAGAATGGTGGCGAATCCCAAAACCAGTCCCAATCCGATGCCCTGCGAAAGCGGCAAATGGAACAAAAGCGCCAGCCCCGCGCCGACGATAACCGACGCGGCGATGCCGCCCAACGCGCCTTCGCGCGTTTTGCCGGGTGAAAGCGAAGTCAGTTTATTTTTGCCGAGAGCGCGCCCGACGTAATAGGCGGCGGTATCGTTGCCCCACACGCAAAAGAGCATCAGCCACAGCCAACTGCCGCTTTCGCGAATCGGCGGCAGGAGGGCGAACAGCGCGACGTAAAAGGTCGCCAACATCGTCACCGACAGTGAGGCCAGCGAAAACCGCGCGGTCGTATCGTAGAATAGCACGCTGAGAATCAGCAGCGAGGCCAATGTCGCGACGGCCCATAACGCCGAGATGCCCCACCAGACCGCGCAGAAAACCGCGACGTAAGCGACCGCTCCGACGATGTGCGTGCCCTGATAATCTTCGCTACGTTTGAGCGCGTTTTGCAGTTCGCGCAGGCCGAGCAACGCCAACGCCAGCACGAAGATTCTAAACGCGACGCCGCCCCACCAGACGACGCCCAAAACGAGCGGGATTCCGATGAGCGCGGTCAAAATGCGAGGCGGGATTTTAGGCATGAATGGTTTTAGTATTGCCGCGAGACGAGGTGGTCTGTGCTGAGCTTTGAATTTTTCAGAAAGCGCGGAGGTTTTTCCCTCACCCGCCCTCGCGGGACTCGGCCACCCTCTCCCGGAGGGAGAAGGTTTTCTGGCAGCGCAACTGCAGAAGAAAGCTCTTCACACTGACATTTGCGAACAACCTTCTCCCTCCGGGAGAGGGTGGCCGAGTCCCGCGAAGGCGGGTGAGGGAAAACCTCCGCGCTTTCCGAAAAATTCAAAACGCCAGTTTTCGCTCACGCTTCCAACCATCGCGCCAACTCCGCCAGATCATCCAAGAGCACATCGGGCTGCTCTTCGCCCTGCGCGCTTTGCGCCTGCTCGCGCGTGACAACGCCCGTCGCCACCCATACGCTACCGATGCCCGCGCGATGCGCACAGGCGATGTCGGTATCCAAACGGTCGCCGACCATGACGACTTCGTCGGTTTGCAACCCCGACTCATCCAAAATCTGCCGCAGCATCGTCGGCTCCGGTTTGCCCATCGTTTGCGGAACGGTTCCGCTCGCGGTTTCGAGCGCCGCGACGATGGCGCCCGCGCCCGGTAAAACGCCGCCCTCAACGGGAAACGTCGCGTCGCGGTTGGTCGCGATGAACGTCGCGCCGTCCAGAATATAATGCTGGGCGCGCGCCAAATCCGCATAGCTGAATTCGCGCGCCAACCCCGCGACGACGGCGATAACACTTTGCGGTTCGCCGTCGGTGGTTTGCGTGACTTCGTAGCCAGCGGCTTCGAGTTGCGCGCGCAAACCGGCCTCGCCAACGATGAAAATGCGTCCACCATCGGGAAACTGCTGTTTGAGATGCGCGACGGTCACCGTCGTCGAAGTGAGGACATCGGCGGGCGCAGCGTGGATGTTCATACCCGCCAATTTTTTGGAGAAAAATTGCGGCGTGCGCGTCGAGTTATTGGACGCGAACATGGTGCGACAGCCGCGTTTTTGCAGTGCGGCGACGCAATCGGCGGCGCCTTCGATGGCGCTATCGCCGCGCCAGATGACGCCATCCAAATCGAAGACCCAAGTTTTGACTCGCGAAAGATTCACTCGCCTAAATTTAGCATAAATCGCGCGAGCCTTGCGGGATCAGGGGGAAATTTGACGGATGTTGAGAAGTCAAATGCAGGAATTACGCAGTTGGTTTTGCTACTGTGAACCGCGCGCGTAAGCAAGCGGGCCATAACGCTTCGGGTGAAGTGAAAGCTCTTTTGCAAATCTAACGGCCCGCTTGCTTACGCGCGCGGTTCACATCGGCAAAACCAACTGCGTAATTCCTAAAACGAAGGCCGTCATTTGCGCCATAATAAATAACAGGAAAATCCAACAATGTCTTCTCCCACTGCCCTCGACGCCGAACCGCAAAACGCGACTGTCGCCGAAATCGCGCCCGATTCGGCGCGACTCAGCGCCCAGCTCGCGGCTTCGGAAGACCGTTTTCGCGTGCTTTTTTTGCAGGAGCAACGGCGGGCTCGCCATCTCTCATTGATTAACGAAGTGCAGAAATGTGCCCTCGCCACGCGCGAACTCAGGCCGTTTCTGCCGCAGGTCACGCGCGCGATTTCGTCGCACTTTCCCGATTGTGACGTCACGTTTTATATGTCGCGCTCGCTCAGCATCGGCGTGTGGCAGAGCGTCGAAGGCCAGGGGGAAGGCGAAGAGTTCGAGCGCGATTGGCGCGCCAGCGATTGGCATAACGGCGACGAGAACTATCAGATGACCGTCGTCGCCAGCTACGGAAAATACGATTTGCGCGCGCCCGTCGGTCAGCATCTCTCGCTCGACCACGTCAACGAAGACGGCGAAATCTCCGTGCCCGGCGCCCTCTCGGCCCTCACGGTTCCGATTTCGCTCGAAGGCGAAACCATCGGCCTGATTTCGGTGCAAAGCCCCGAATCCGACGTGCTCGATGGCCGCGACATCGCCGCTCTCCACACGGCGGGCGCCATTATCGCCGCGCACATCCAAAACTCGCGCCTGTTTCTTCACATGAACGAGGTCAACTCGTTCAACCAGAGCCTGCTCGATTCGATGCTGCACTCGATGATGGTGGTGGATAACCAGGGCCTGATCCAATTCGTCAACGAACGGTTGCTGGCCATTTCGGGCAAGACGCGCGCGGAGCTGCGTCGCCAGCCGCTTGAAACTATCTTCGGCGAAACGCCCGCCTATCACCACAATTTGCGTGGCGCCATTCAGCAGGTTTTGGAAACCGGCAAAGGCCAGGAGCTACCCGAAATCCACATCTGGACGCCCGACGGCCCGCAGATTTTCGACCTACGATTGTTCCGCGTTTTCTATCGGGGCCAGGCCGAAACCGCGATTCTGCTGATCAACCTGACCGAGCGTTGGCGCAAAACTTACCAACTGCAACTGACCCACGAAATCGGACGATTATTCCAGGAATCGCTCGATATTGATCGCGTGCTGGGCACGGTTCTGACCTGCATCACGGCGGGCAACGCGCTGGGTTTCAATCGCGGTTTCGTCTTTCTGCTCGACGAAAACGGGGCGCATCTGGAAGGCCGCATGGCTCTGGGGCCAAGCTCCGCCGAAGAAGCCGGCGAGATTTGGCGCGAAATTTCGCAGCGCGACCTGACGCTCGGAGAGATTCTCGATGCCGCCGAACATATACCCGCCCCGCTCACGCCCTTACAACAGCACACCGCGCAACTGGAGATTCGTCTGGGAAACCAATGCTTTCCGGCCTTGCAAAGCGCCATCGAAGCCAAGAGCGCGGCCCTGCTCACGCACTCCGAACTCATCGTGCCCGAATGTCACGCTGGCGCGCCTCACCTGAGCGCCCGCGACTGCGAAGAGGGCCGTCAACTCGCGGCGTTACTGAGCGCCTACTCGGTGGCGGTGGCGCCGCTCATCGCCAAAGAACGGCTCATCGGCGTCATCTTCGCCGACAACTTGTATTCCAACGCGCCCATCGAAGCCGACGATATGCAACTGCTCGACACGCTCGCGCAACAGGCGGCGCTAACCATAGATAACGCCCTGACTTATCAGGCATTGCAGGGCGCGCAACGCGAATTGGTCTCTGCCGAACGGTTGGTCGCGGTCGGCGAAATGGCGGCGCGCGTGTCGCACGAAATCCGCAATCCCCTGGCGACAATCGGCGGCTTTGGCCACTCGATTTTAAAAAAGCCCGACGACGCATCCGCCGTCAAGCGCAAAGCCCGCGTCATCGTTTCGGAGGTCGCGCGTCTGGAAGAGTTGCTGACCGACTTGCTCGACATGGCGCGCGCGCGGCCTCTGCAACGTCAGCCCGAGTCGATCAACGAAATCGCCGAACACGCCCTGCTGCTGGCCGAGGCCGATATTCGCGCCTACAACGTCCAGGTCGAACGCAGCTTCGCGCCCGATTTGCCGATGCTGTGCGTTGACCGCGCGCGCTTATTGCAGGCGTTACTCAACACCATCCGCAACGGCGCGCAGGCGATGACCGATGGCGGCACGATGCACCTCAAAACGCGTTTGATTACGCAACCATCCGAAAACTCCGAAGCCCTCGTCGAGTGGATGGAAATCGAGATCGCCGATAGCGGCAGTGGCATTCCCGAGCGCGCGATCAAACAAGTTTTTGATCCGTTCTTCTCGACCAAAGTTTCCGGTTCGGGCTTGGGCCTCCCCGTGACGCGGCGCATCATCGAAGATCACGGGGGGCGCATCGACGTGCAAAGCCGCGAAGGTGAGGGCACGACTTTCATTTTTCAATTGCCCGCCCTGCGCGCGGAAATCGGTGAAGATAATCAGCCGCAGTGCGCGGTTTAAAGGTGGTGATGTTCTAACGGTAACTCACCTTACGCGGTCAGGTTATGTTCGGGGCAAGTGATGCCCGCCGCTTTGTCATTCTGAGCGCGGGCGCCCTTTGGGCAGCAGGCACGAACGAAGTCGAAGAATCCATGAAGTGACGGTTCCCGTGAACGTGCCGGAAACTTCGACGCGCTGGATTCTTCGACTTCGTTCGTGCCTGCTGCCCAAAGGGCGCCCGCGCTCAGAATGACAATTGAAGGGGGTTGCCACAAGCCAACCGCGTAAGGTGAGACGGTAAATTTCAAACGATTAATCTGCTCTCCATCGGCGAACCGGAACGCGAGCGATTGGCCAAGGCGAGAGAGTTCTGAACGGCAAACGCTGGCGTCTTGTAAGTTGCTGTATCAATGAAAAAAAAGTTTTGCGGCGCACCGCGTTCGTTAAACTGCGCGGAAATCTGCGGCTTAATCCGAATGCGGTTTAAATTTTGCATATTACCATGCAGATATAATTTCTGTTTTACTCTTTCGAGTAAGCTCATTAGGAGTTACGCGCTTGCCCAATTCACTGCGAACCCTGAGCGTGAGCGACGGGCCAAAAGGTCTGACTGGGCCCGGCGCTCACGCTCAGGGTTCGCTAACTGCGTAACTCCTACCCATTTCTCTTTAAATTTCCGAGGTCAATTTCCCATGAACGCTTCCAATTCCCTGATTTTGTTGGTCGAAGATGATGTTAATCAACGCGCCCTTTTTGAAGAAGAATTGTCCGACGAAGGCTATCGCGTCGTGACCGCCGGAGATGGCCGCGAGGCTTTGAGTATGGCTTCGCAGCACAAACCCGATTTGGTGGTGATGGACGTTAATATGCCGGTAATGGACGGTTTGGATACTCTGGCGCGTTTGCTCGAAGTGGATCGCAAAGTTCCGGTCATCATTCACACGGCCTATGCCTCTTACCGCGATTCGTTTTCTTCGTGGTCGGCGGACGCCTACATCGTGAAAAACTCCGATTTGTCCGAGCTGAAAAAGGCCGTGCGCGAGCTGCTTGATAAGCGCCCAGTCGCCGATGCGAGCGAAAACACGGCTTAATCCGCACGACAAATCCAATTTTTTCGCCTCCTTTCCCATGAACAACCCCGCCTCTCCAGATTCTCCTTCCGCAACTTCACCACTTCCAGCGCCTGACGCGCCTTCTTCCGTTGACTCTTATGCTCGTCCGAGCGACGTGCATTTCGCGCCCACGATTTCGCGGGGCGCACGCGTGCGCGGTCAGCAGTCCGAGCGCCAGAATACCGTCGTGATGCTGCTCGCGGGCGGTCAGGGCGAGCGTCTTTACCCCCTAACTCGCGACCGCGCCAAGCCGAGCGTGCCGATTGGCGGCAACTATCGCATCATAGATTTCGCGCTTTCCAACTGCATCAATTCCGGTCTGCGCCGCATTCTGGTGATGACGCAATACAAATCGTTCTCTCTGCAACGTCACATCCAGTCCACCTGGGAACTGTTCAATCCGGTGATGGGCGAATACATCGACGTGATCCCGCCGCAGCAGCGCAACGTCAAGCGTTGGTATCAGGGCACCGCCGACGCGATTTTCCAAAACATCTACATGTTGGAGCAGGAAAAACCGGCGCACGTCGTCATCCTGAGCGGCGATCACATCTACAAGATGGATTACTCCAAGATGTTAGATTTCCACATCGAAAAGGGCGCCGACCTGACGATGAGTTGCACCAAAGTGCCCCGCGCCGAAGCCGCTCGTTTTGGTATCGCCGCGACGGATAAGGACAACCGCATCACCGATTTCATCGAGAAGCCCGCCGATCCGCCGACGATTCCAGGCGATCCCGATCACTCGTATTCTTCGATGGGCGTTTACATTTTTTCCACCGAAAAGCTGGTGCGCCGCGTGATTCAGGACGTGAAGCAGGAGACTGAACACGACTTCGGCAAGAACGTGATTCCGCGCATGGTAAACGATGGCGACCTTGTATTCGCCTACGAATACGAGGACGAGAACAAATCGGTTTCCGTGCCCGCAGGCGAGGTTTACTGGCGCGACATCGGAACTATCGCCTCTTATTACGAGGCCAACATGGATTTAGTCAAAGTGGCGCCCCAATTCGACCTTTACGACGATAACTGGCCGATTCACCGCCGTTCGCAGCCCGGCCCGGCGGCGCGCGTTTTATCGCACGGCTCAGATCGCGTCCCCGAAGTCATTGATTCGATTTTATCAACGGGCGTCATCGTTTCGGGCGCGCGCGTGGTGCGCTCGATCATCGGGCCACGCTCTTTCCTGCATTCGTGGGCGAGCGTCGAAGACTCGATTTTATTTGACGATGTCGAAGTCGGGCGCCACTGCAAAATCCGCCGTGCCATTATAGACAAACATGTAAAAATTCCGGCGGGCACCACCATCGGCTACGACGCCGAGGAAGACGCCAAACGCTTCACGATTTCGCCCGAAGGCATCGTCGTCATTCCCAAGGGCATGGAAATAAAGTAGTTGCAGACTTAATTTTCGCCGCGTAAGTGGCAAAGGTGCTAAAATAAAGAGCGCGTTGTTTCACGTGAAACAACGCGCTCTTTTAGTTTCACGCCGAAGTTTTTCAGAGTGCCTCGCCACACCCTCCCCATGATTTTAAGCGTTATCAACCAGAAAGGCGGCGTCGGCAAAACCACGACCGCCATCAATACCGCCGCAGCACTGGCACAATGGGGACATAAAACCCTGCTCGTGGACTTAGATCCGCAAGGCAATGCGACCAGTGGCTGCGGCGTCGTGCCCTCCGAAATCGCTGGCCCCAGTCTGTATCAGGCGCTGTTGGCCATACAGGAAGAAGAGAGCGAACTGTTGCGGCCAGGCTTTGGTAAAACAGATATTGATGGCCTTTCGGTCATAGGTGCCTCGCCCGAATTGGCTGGCTCGGAAGTCGAGCTGGCCGATAACCCGCGCCGCGACGGGTTGCGCCGCATTTTGAGCGCTCTCTCCGACGAGTTCGCCTTTATCGTGATTGACACTCCGCCGTCGCTTTCGCTGCTAACGGTCAATTCGCTGGTGGCCGCCGACCGCCTGATTATTCCGGTTCAGTGCGAATATTTCGCCCTTGAGGGCTTGGGCCAATTGTTGCGCACCATGGAAAAAATTCGTCGCTTCCTTAACCCTGATTTGGTAGTGATGGGACTACTGCGCACCATGTTCGATGCCCGCGTCGCTCTATCGGGCCAGGTCTCGCAGGAATTGGAAACCCATTTTTCCGAACTGGTTTTCAAAACCATCATTCCGCGCAACGTGCGTCTGGCCGAAGCGCCTTCCTACGGCAAACCTATTGCCCTCCACGACCGGCGTTCGGCGGGCGCCGACGCTTATCGTCGTCTGGCCGTCGAAGTTTTGGCGCGCGCCGACAAAAAACCGACGTTTGCGCCGCGCGCTAACGTCACCGAACGCTAAAACATTTTTTGCCCGCATTCAAACTTTTCGTTATGGCCACCAAAACTCCCAATACCTCTCTCCGCCCGGCGCGACGCGGCTTAGGCCGCGGCTTATCCGCGCTCATTCCCGAATCCGACTTCGACATGCTCTCCGATGTCGCGCGCGGCTCCATCGCGCCCGCCCCGCTCGAAGCTCCCGCCGCAGTGCAGCAGGAATCGGTGGGTTCGAGCAACAAATCAACCTCTTCCGGCAAAAAAATGAGCGAGGCGCCCGATGACACCGCTTCGATAGAGCAAAAAAAGGATGTTGAACCCGATTTAGCAGAAGGCGAGTCGGCCCCAGGCGAATTATCGGGGCAGGTGCGCTACCTTAGATTATCGCAAATCGAGGCCAACCCTTTCCAACCGCGCCAGATTTGGAACGAAGCTGAACTCGACGATTTGGCGGCCTCACTGCGCGAGCATGGCGTTTTGCAGCCGATTCTGGTGCGTCCCCTACCCGCCAGCAAGAAAAAGCAAGGCCTTTACCAAATCATCGCTGGTGAGCGCCGTTGGCGCGCGGCGGAGCGCGCCGGAATCGAGCAAATTCCGGCGATTGTCCGCGAGGTAGACGACAAATCCGCGCTCGAACTGGCGATTATCGAGAACGTGCAGCGCCACGACATCAGCGCGGTCGAGTCGGCGCAGGCTTACCGCCGTCTATCTAGCGAGTTCAATCTTTCGCAGGAGAAAATCGCCGCCCGCGTCGGCAAAAGTCGCGTTGCCATCGCCAACACCATGCGATTGCTCGATTTACCCGAAGATGCCCTCGACGCCCTTCGCAAAAACGAGATTAGCGAAGGTCATGGGCGCGCTCTACTCACCGCCACCAGCGAAGGCGCGCGGCGTGCCTTGCTCCGCCGCGTGGTGCGCGACCATTTATCAGTGCGCGAAACCGAGCGTCTGGCGCGCGAGGGCGACGCGGCCATCGAGCCAACGGTGCGTTTGCCGCGCGCCGCCGCCGCCGACATCACCCGACTGGAAGATACACTACAACGCGCATTGGGGATGCGCTTGAAATTGCGCGTCCGCAAAACGGGTGGACAAATTATCATCGATTATTCGTCGCCCGAAGAGTTGCAGCGTTTGGCCACTAAACTCAGTTCGGGCAAAGAGTAATAGAGAGCATTGCACCCATTGTTTCACGTGAAACAAAACGCACGCACAATTTTCCGATGAAATGTCCCCACTGCCAACATCAAGACACCCGCGTGGTAGATTCTCGCCCCATTGAAGATGGTGCGTTACTGCGTCGTCGCCGTCAGTGCGATTACTGCGGTGCCCGCTTTTCGACCCATGAACGGGTGATTAACTCACCTCTGGTCGTCGTCAAAAAAGATGGGAGGCGCGAGGAGTTTTCGGGCGCCAAACTGCGCGGCGGTATCGTAAACGCCTGCAATAAACGCCCAGTGGCTACTGCCGATATCGAAAGCGCTGTCGAAGAAATCGAAGCGGCTCTGCGGCGCGAAAGCAGCAGCGAAGTCCCAGTCGAACGCGTCGGCGAATTGGTCATGGAAAAGCTGTTGACGCTCGATCAGGTCGCTTATGTGCGCTTTGCCTCGGTTTATCAGCAGTTCGACGACGTCAAACTGTTTGCCCAACTGCTCGAACGCATGAATCGCCGCAATCGCGGCAAAAATGTGGCGGAAGAACCCAGCCCAAGCAACGGTACTACCAAGGCAAATTCGCAGGTTTAAACTGCCATATCCCTCGTTATGTCTCCCGCATTTTCTACTCCACGCGCCGTTCATCGCGCGCTCGTCCGCAGCGCCAGAGAAGTCGCGCCCGCACATCATCAATTTCGGCTTGAAGCGCCTTTGTTGGCTCAGACCGCACAACCCGGTCAGTTCGTTCACGTTTTGACGGTGCCTACCGCTTCCGATTGGACGTTCGATCCCCTTTTACGTCGCGCCTTCTCGATAATGAGCGTGGATATGGTCGATAAACAGTGGATAGATGTGCTTTTCCGCGTGGAAGGTCGTGGCACCAGAGCGCTCGCCCAAGTTCGCGTTGGCGATGAGATTGATCTTATTGGGCCTCTGGGCCAACCTTTCGATCTCTCGCCTTTTGAAAACACCATTATGGATGGTGAAAAGTTTCATGTGAAACAATCGCTTCCATCTGCTGTTGTCGTTGGTGGCGGTGTGGGCGTTCCTCCGTTGATTTACCTGAGCCAAACCCTCAACGCGCGCGCTGTAACGGTGCATTCCATTGTGGGAGCGCGCAGTGCCAGAGAAATTATCGGGCGCCACGAGCTAACTCAAGTGTGCAAACAGGTTCAGATTACGACTGACGACGGAAGCCAGGGGCATCACGGGCGCGTCACCGAGGTGCTGATTCCAATGCTAAGCGCGATGACCACCGAAAACGCGATAAAGCCGATTGTTTATGCTTGTGGCCCCCTGCCAATGTTGCGGGCCGTCGCGCAGGTTTGCGCGACGGCACAAGTGCGATGTCAAGTGTCCTTGGAGGAGAATATGCCCTGTGGCATCGGAGTCTGCAACGGTTGTGTGGTGCGCACGCGCCAACCCTTCGCCGATAACGACAAACACGAGAGTTCTGATACAGACTCAAATGGTATTAATCGAACTATCGGCAACGAGTGGTCGCCTTACCGAGCTTACCGTCGCGTTTGCGTGGAGGGGCCCGCGTGTTGGGCCGATGAAATTGACTGGGAACATCAAGGATAAAAGCTCGCTAAAACACAGATATGATAGATCTTGAAACGAAAATTGGCGCTTTGACGTTGCGTAATCCGGTTTTAACGGCTTCTGGCACCTTTGGTTATGGCGAGGAGATCGCCGACTTGATTGATATCGGGCAACTGGGCGCCATCGTCTGCAAAACGGTGACGCGCCGACCGCGCGAAGGCAATCCGCCGCCGCGCACCTGCGAGACGGCGGCGGGGATGCTCAACGCCATCGGTTTGCAGAATGTGGGCATTGAGGCGTTTATCCGCGAGAAGATGCCTTATTTGTGCGATTGCGGCGCCCCTGTTGTCGTCAACGTCGCGGGCGAATCGGTCGAGGAGTTCGCGTTTTTATGTCGTGCTCTGAGCGAAGTCGAAGGTGTAGCGGCCATCGAACTAAATATCTCGTGTCCGAACGTCGCGCATGGCTTAGATTTCGCGACCGACCCCGAAATCACCGAAGATGTCGTTGCACACTGTCGAAAAGCGACGAATCACCCTTTGTGGGTAAAATTATCACCCAACGTGACCAGTATCGCCGTAATCGCGCGCGCGGCAGAACAGGGCGGAGCCGATGCGTTGTGCGTGGCCAACACCTTCGTTGGACTGTCCATCGATATTAAACGGCATCGTCCGCGCTTGTCCAACGGCACCGGTGGTTTGTCCGGCCCCGCCATCAAGCCGTTGGCACTTCGCGCGGTCTGGCAGTGCGCGGGGGTAGTGCAGGTGCCAATTATCGGGATAGGTGGCATCACAACGGCCTCCGATGCCATCGAGTTTCTGCTCGCCGGAGCAACCGCCGTCCAGGTAGGAACCGCAACTTTTGTGCGTCCCGATGCGGCGACGCGAGTGGTTCAAGGCATCGAGACCTATCTGGCAAACAGCAACAGGCAATCGCCTTCCCAACTGGTCGGGCTGGCACGTCAGTGAAGTAGAAAGCAAAAGGGCCGAGTGTTTCACGTGAAACACTCGGCCCTTTTGCTTTTTTATTGCAGTTCAACCCCAAGGGTTAGTCTTCTCGTCGGGCACTGCGTCCAAAACGGGTTGGGCGACTTGAGAAACGGCTTCCACATCTTCGGGCTTTAGTGTAATGGAAGCGGCCTGGGCGGTATCCTCGATTTGTCGAGCGTTGCGAGCGCCCACGATGGGTGAGGTAACGCCGGGTTGAGCGATGAGCCAGGCTAACGCGATTTGCGCGGTATTGGCGTTGTATTTCTCGGCAATGGGTTTGAGCTTGTCGGTCGCTTGTAGGGCTATGCCATAGGCTGGGTCTTTGAACAGGTGGTTGCCCTCGCGGTTATCGGTGGGACGGTTATTCATGTTAAATTTGCCGGTAACCAGGCCCTGCGCTAAAGGCGAGTAGGGGATGACGCCGATTTCGTTTTCAAGGCAAAAATCGATGGTGCCATTGGCAACGTAGGGCTGGAAAAAGAGCGAGTAGGGCGGTTGCAACGAGTCGATGCGACCGTATTGCAGGGCTTCTTGAATCAGGTCTTTGCCGAAATTGGAAACGCCGATGGCACCGATTTTTCCGGATTCTTGCAGTTTGACCAGAGCCGTCATAGTCTCTTCGAGCGGCACTTTGTCGCCGCCCCAGGTGCCACTGGGCCAGTGAATCTGATAAAGGTCAATTTTATCGATGCCCAAACGGGAGAGTGACTCGTCGCAGGACTTATTGAGCTTGTCTGCCGCCAGTGAACCTGCGCCGACCTTGGTGGCGATAGTCAAATTATCGCGTCCAATCTCTTTGATGAACTTGCCGACGATCTCTTCGGAGTGTCCGCCTCCATAAGCCTCGGCGGTGTCGTAAGAGGTGATGCCGCATTCGTAAGCGGCACGCATCGCCTGAAGCGAATCTTCGTCGTTAGTGTCCGTCCACTGCTTGCCGCCCGCTTGCCAGCAACCGAAGGTGAGAACGGTAAAATCGACGTCAGAACGACCCAGTTTACGCGTGGGAATAGAAGTATGTTTTGCCATAAGAACTCTGTTGCGTTGCAACTCGCGCACCAAGCCGCCCACTAATCCACAGGGCTAATCACTCGAAATTGGGGACAGTCCGATTGTTTCACGTGAAACAATCGAACGAATGTTTAGCTCTGAAAAATGGAATGAGCTTTGCCACAAACAAAGGCATGGGTTCATCTCTCTCATATGTGCTAATCGGCGGTTACGCTGCCACGCATGCCGCTCGTGCAATTCGCAAGCACGACCAAAAGGGGCGTATCACGCTGGTAAACGCCGAAAAGTGGGTGCCCTATGAACGTCCGCCGCTCTCCAAAAATCTGCTCTTTGACAAAGAGTATTCGCCCGAACAGACTTTCGCCGAATCGAACGGTTTTTATCGCGATAACAATGTTGACTTGCGCCTAAACACGCGTGTAACGGCAATTGACCGGCAACAGCGCGAAGTTACGCTGGATGACGACACGAAATTGAGCTATGACAGACTGTTGCTGGCGCCCGGTGCGGGCGCCAAAATACCGGAGTTTGAGGGTGCCAATTTTGATAACGTTCACGTCATCCGAACGCTCAACGATAGCCTGCGCTTGCGCGAAGCGCTGGGCGAGGCCGACAAGGTCGCGATTGTCGGCGGCTCTTACCTGGGTTTGGAGGTCGCATCGGGCGCGCTCAAGCGCGGCGCCAAACCGACGGTAATTGACTCCAATAGTGGGCCCTGGAGCAAGTTCGCTTCGGATGATTTACAAGAGTTTTTACGCGATGAGTTCGAGCGTGCCGGTTGTCAATTTATATGGAATCAGCGCGTGGAAAAAGTAACGGGTGATGACAGGGCAAGTGCGGTTCTAACCGAAGATGGGCCAGTCGAAACCGATTTGGTGGTCGCGGCTATCGGTGCCAGTCTGCACACCGAGTTGGCAAAAGAGGCTGGGCTGGAAGTGCATCCTAAACATGGAATTATGGTGGATGCGACGCTTCGCACTGCCGATCCGCAGGTTTGGGTGGCGGGCGATTGTGCGGCTTATCCCGAAGCGTTCGTGGGGATGCTATGGCACAACGAGCATTACCGCAATGCCGAGTGGCAGGGAAAATTGGCGGGCGCGAACATGGCCTCGGATGAGGCACAGAAATTTTCGAGGGCGCCCTACTTCTTTTCGGAGATATTGGATTTGCACATGATTTTGCGCGGAAATCCGGCGGGCGGCAAAACAGCGAAAGTTCTTGGCGATATGAAATCGGGCGAGTTCGCCGAACTGTATGCCGACGACGACGGCGTTGTAGTGATGGTTGTGGTGATTTCGCACGATAAACCGAAAACGCGTGTTATCGCCGAAACGTTGGAGCCGCTGTTGTGGAACAAAAAGCGTATTGAAGATTATAGTCTCCAATTGATTGGTTGGTGAACTTGTTGGAAGCGATGTTACGGGAAAGAGACGATACTTAGAGCCTCTCATGAATAATGCAAACATCAGTCCGACTAATGCTGCGGTGGCGGGAATTAAGGCGAGCGGTGCCGAGGCGAAGACGACGTTCTCGATTTTGATTATCGCCAAGAACCCCGAAGTTGAAGGGCTAATGCAAACCTTGCTCAAGGCATCGGGATTTGAGTGTCAGTTCGCGCCTCAGGGTGGGCTGGGGCTGTCGATGTTCGAATCGAATCCCGCCGACATGGTGCTGATCTCGACCGAGTTGCCCGACCGCAACGGTTTCGAGGTTTGCTTGAAACTACGCGAGAAAAGCACCGTTCCGGTTTTGATGGTGACGACCAAGCGCAGCACCGAAGAAGAATTTCGCGGCCTGAAAGTCGGTGCCGACGCGTATTTGGAAGAGCCGTTCAACTCGCGATTGGTGATGGCGCATATCGTGGCACAACTACGTCGCACCTATAAATATGACGGTCAGAGCAAAAATAGCGAAGTCGCCGAAGCGGAAAACGAACAGGCCACACTAGTTCCGGCGGGTTGGGCGAGCTGCGAGGCCTGCCATTATATGGGGCCGCAGACCCAGTTTCAAACGGTGAGCAGCGAAGGCGATGCGGAGTTGGTTTGCCCGAACTGTGGCGCCGAACAGCGAGCGACCTTTGAAGTTGGATGACAAATGGAAAAGCGAATGGAATCTCGGTCGCCCTACGAGACTTCAATTCACCGCCGAGGACGCGGAGCGCGCGGAGAGAAAAAAGAAAACACCGAAATTTAAAGCGCGCTACTGTTCGCTTTTCTTTAGTTCTCTCCGTTCTCGGCGGTGATTTGAAGTTTCGTAGTAACTGCCGAGTTGGACTAATCGTAAGGTTGCTGCGTTTTGGGCGCTGACTTTGCGGTGAGAGGGCAAACTCTCCCGATATTGAGTAAGGAAAAAATATGCTGAACGAACAAAAAATTACCGATAAAATTAGCATCGGCGGCGCCCTGCGCGACGGCGATGCGCAAGATTTGGAAAATCGCGGCTTCAAAACCGTCGTCAATTTGATGATGCCCGACGAAGCGCACGATGGCGAAGAGGAACTCGTCAAAGGCGTTGGACTGACTTATGCGCCGATTCCGGTCTCGCCCACTACGCTCGACGAAATCACTGCCGCACGGTTTGCACAGGCCATCGACAGCTCCGATGGGCCCGTCGCCGTGCATTGCAAAGGCGGCGGTCGCGCCGGTTTGATGACGCTGCTCCATCTCGCCATTATGCACGGCTGGAGCGTGGACAAAGCGCTCGAAGAGGGCGAAAAAATGAAGATCAAAGTCGCCTCCGATTCGCCGTATCGCGCGTTTTTTGAGGGCTATATCAAGAAGCACTCGGCGGGAGAAAGGTAGTTTCGGATGTCGGATGCCAGATTTCGGATAGGTTTGAGGAGAAAGTTACTGTTTGGTTCTCCTCAAACCTATCCGAAATCCGAAATCTGGCATCCGAAACTACATCGTCCCGCGACTTTTCATGTTTAGATAACGATTGACCGTCGCGACCGAAAGTTGGCGGGCTTCGACATCCAAAATGCCGACTCCAAAAGCGCGCAGGTTTTCCAGCGCGCTTTCGCGTTGATTGAGCATACGTTTGGCCATCGCTTTGTCGTAAAGTTCGGCGGGCGTGTTGGGGTATTGCGCCGCCAACTCGGTCACGTCACGATTGTTAATTGTCACGCACAGCGCGTTATGATGGCGCCGCAACGCCGCCGACGCGTTGAGCAGTTCGCGCGAGGCTTCGGGATCTATGATGTCGGTGAACGTCACGATCAAACTGCGACGTAATCTTCGGGTCAGCAGATGTTCGTAGGCGACCTGATAATCGGGCTCGACCAGTGATGGTTGGGCGCCATAAAGCGCCTCGATAATCTGGCCGGTCTGGATGCGACCTTTGCGCGGCGGCAGATAATTCAAAACAGTGTCGGAGAACAACAGCAGGCCAACGTTATCGCCCATCGAAGCCGAAACGTGGGCCAGCAAAACCGTCGCGTTGATGGCGCAATCGAGCTTGGAAAGCGGCGTTTCAATAAGCGGCGCGCCCAACTTTGGCGCATCTTTTTGCCAGTCTTCGTCGGTATTCGCCATCGTTTGGGCGACGGGCGTTTCGGCTTTGGAGCTCGCCATCGAAGTCATCATGCGCCCGCAGTCGAGGCAAATCACGATGGTTTGGTCGCGCTCGATTTCGTAGTTGGTCGCGATTAACTTGCCGCTGCGCGCGCTCGCTTTCCAGTTAATAGATTTAAATTCGTCGTCGCTGGTGTAATCGCGCAACGACTCGAACTCCGTCCCGCGCCCGCGTAACTTCAGCAAGTGCAGACCGATGTCGCGCATTTTGCCTTCGCGAAGCGCCAATTCGTAGCGTCGCACGCCGGTCGTGTCGGGATAAACGCGCGCGCCGTCGTCCTCGATTGCGCGCCGAAATTGGCGAAACCACAGGCCCAACGTGGTGCCGTAACGGGCGGATAAATCGCCGAACTTGAAGTCGCCGCGACGATTGGGTGTGAGCTTATAAATGCCGCTTTCTTCGTCCTGCGTTTCGAGTTTGAGCCGTGCGCGCGGAAGCGGCGGCAAGGGAACGTTGTCCTGAAAACGCGGCGCTTCGTCGGTGGCGACAGTGAACGAATCGGGCACTTCGTCGCGCAGAACAAGCGTGGACTTCTGGCGCGCCCCACTGCGCGCGTGCAGCGTGACTGTGTTGGGCACGCCCAGATTCATCTTCGGCTCGAAGCTGCGCCAGACCTCGAAATCGGTGGGGTGAGGCGAGAATTTTAAGTCGGCAATCGCAAGCGCGAGTAGGGCCAAATCGTAGACGATGGCGAGCAGGCGGAAGCCAGGCAAAAACGCCGAAACCAGCCACAAGGCCGCGCCAAAGCCGACGTAAATCGCCAGACGTGGCGAGGGCAAAATCGAGTTCCAGAGCGCGCCGAGCGCGAGAAATAAACTTTTCAAATTCGGGCCTTGTGTTGCCCTTGCAGTTTGGACGAGAGCGGCGCACACGGCAACGTTATTGCGACCGAGGAGCACGAGAAAACCATTGAGACGAAGAAATACTCTCCTATTTTCGACGACAAAGTGCTTTGAGATAAAATCTCTGCATGAGCTTTCCGCCCATTAACCGCCACCAACTGGTATCACGCCACGATATAACTCTGACCAACGCAAACGAACGCGAACGATTCCAAATCGGCAATGGCGCGTTCGCGCTCGGCCTCGACTGCACCGGTTTGCAGACGTTTTATGGCAACACCCTGTCCGATTGGGGTTGGCACTCGGCGCCGCTTCCCGCGGGCAAAACCGCCGACGACTATCAGTTGGAAGAATACGAAACGGCGGCCCGCAAGGTAGCTTACGCGACGGCGCGCGAAGGGCAGGAAGAGATGTATGGCTGGCTGCGCCAGAACCCGCATCGTCTCAATCTGGGGCGACTGAAGTTGCAGTTGCGATTCGCTGATGGGCGCGCGGCGAAGTTGGACGACATCGAAAATATCGAGCAAAAACTGGAACTGTGGACGGGACTGGTGACGAGCTGTTTCCGTTTCGACGGCGAAGACGTGACGGTGCAAACCGTCGTGCATTGCGAGAGCGATACCGTCGCGGTTCGGGTGGAATCGGCGTTGGTGAAGCAGGGGCGGGTGGCGATTGAACTGAGTTTCCCCTACGGCAGCCACGAAAACGATGGCGCCGACTGGGATTCGCCCGACGCACACACGACGACGCTGGAACTTTGGGGCGAAGGGCGCGCGGAGTTGAATCGTGCGATGGACGAAACGCGGTATTCGGTGAGTTTGGCGTGGGAGGGCGAGGCGACGATTGAGGAAATGGAGGCGCATGCTTTTGCGGTCAGGCCATCGCAGCAAGGCGTTTTGGAGTTGAGCTGTCGCTTCGGCGAGTGTGACAACGCATCCGAAGTGCCAGATTTTGCCGCAACGCGCGCGGCGAGTGAATCTGGTTGGGAAGCGTTTTGGATGAGCGGCGGCGCGATTGATTTATCGGAAAGTTCCGACCCGCGTTGGCGCGAATTGGAGCGGCGCATCGTGCTGTCGCAGTATCTTTTGCGCGCGCAGGAAGCGGGGCCGTTGCCGCCACAGGAGAGCGGATTGTTTTGCAATTCGGCGGCCTGGAACGGTAAGTTTCACTTGGAAATGCACCTGTGGCACGGCGCACAATGGGCGCTGTGGAACCGTTGGCCACTGTTGCAAAATAGCCTGAACTGGTATGAAGGAGTTTTGCCCTCGGCGCGCGAAAAGGCCGCGCAACAAGGCTATCGCGGCGCGCGTTGGCCCAAAATGTGCGGCCCCGATGGACGCGACTCGCCTTCGCCTTGCGGGCCGTTGCTGGTCTGGCAACAGGCTCATCCGATTTTTTATGCCGAACTCGATTATCGGTTGCACCCGATAGCGGAAACTTTGGAGAAGTGGCGCGAAATCATCGAAGAGAGCGCCGAGTTTATGGCCTCGTTTCCGGTTGTAAACGGCGAAAACGGATTTTATGATTTGGTGCCGCCGCTCAAAAGCGTGTCCGAGAACACGGAGCCGATGGAAACCTATAATCCGATATTCGAGTTGAGTTATTGGCGTTTCGGCTTGCGCATCGCGCAAAGTTGGCGCGAACGCTTGGGCTTGGAACGGCGCGCGGATTGGGACGAAGTCGCCGGAAATTTGGCGCCTCTGCCGCAGCAAGACGGCTTTTATTTGCAGCAGCAAGGCATGACCGAGACCTATTCTGAAATGAACTGGGAGCATCCGGCGCTGATTGGCGTGTCGGGGCTTTTGCCGGGCGATGGCGTGGATGCCGAAGTGATGCGTGCGACGGTGCGGCGCGTGTTCGAGGAGTGGCAGTGGGACAGATGTTGGGGCTGGGATTTCCCGATGATGGCGATGGCGGCGGCGCGCAACGGCGAGCCAGAAATGGCGGTGAGCGCGTTGTTATTGGATTCGCCGCGCAATCAATTTTTGGGCAACGGCGGCGCGACGGGCGGGCCGTTTCCCTACTTTCCGGCCAACGGCGGCTTGCTTTACGCCGTCGCGCTGATGGCCGCCGGTTGGGATGGCGCGCCCGATAAACACGCGCCAGGTTTTCCCGATAATGGCCGTTGGATCGTGCGTTATGAGAATTTGCGGCGCGCGATTTAAATAGTGCCTCGAACGGTAGAACTTGAGAGCATTGCCGTTGTGAACCGCGCGCGTAAGCAAGCGGCCCATAATGCACACGAGGAACTTCGATTTTGCCCGTTGCGTTACGGCCCACTTGCTTACGCGCGCGGTTCACTGGACACCCGTCAAACTCTATCGTTTGAAGCTGCAGTCCGTTAATCGCTCGAAATGCTGCGCCCCTGCGCCGCCGGATAGAAGTGGCTGCCCGCTTTCTTGAACCAAATGCGGTAACGCTTACCCGCTTCGACTTGTGGTATCGGGCCTGGCCCGACAAAACCCATCTGAATAATCTTAAACGTCATGTAGCGCAGCGAAATTTTATCGCCAACTTCGATGCCGCTCTGCGAACGCGTGACGCCGGTAACGGTGGCATCGGCGAAGACGCTGATATTGCGCCGGTTCTCGTCATCGCGTTTGTTGAGGGCGACGCGGGTGATTTCGACTTCTAAAACTTCGGGCGCTTTAGCCTGCAACTCTTCGTAAACCGCAGGCGGCAGTTCGGCGCGGGCAACGCGGAATGGCACCAACGCTATTGCCGCGAGTAAACCCAAAATCAAAATGCGGGGTGACATTACTGTGATATTATACAAAATTTCAGCCGCTTCCGTTTTCCTCGAAGACAGCCAACGCGATTTTGGCGGCTTTGATGACGCGCTTCCAATCGGGTCTTTGCAACAGTCCGCTTATTTCTGGATGTTTTTGGTAATCGAAATCGTCGGTAAAATTCTCGAATCTTGCGCTGAAATCGGCGAGAGCTTTCCATTCTTCATCCGAAAATGCGGTAACAAAAGCGGGTTCGTTGAGGCGATAATGATGATCGAACCAAGTGCAAGCCATCTCGGTCGCGATATCAACGGGCGCTTGCCTGTGATATTCCAGTTGCGCTTCGGGCGATGCCAGAGTCGCCAAATCTTCTTTGACGTTGTGCCGACAGATGTGGCGATATTCGGCATCGGAAATTTCGTTTTGCTCGTCGCTGGTGTTTTCGTCCATAACGCTCCTTATTTTATCACGCGCGTTTCAGTCGGCAAATAGTGAACTTTTGATGCACGACGGCATCCAATCTCAACCATGAAATTCCACAAATCCAAAGCCACACTTCTCGTCGCGGGCGCGCTCATTTTTAGCGCGGGCGCGGCCAGCGCGCAACTCGAACAGATCTTCAAAATCGGAGGGACGGCGCTCATCGTCAAACAGTTCGGCGGCTCGATTAACTCGTTGCTCAATCGCGTCACAGGCCAGAATAATCTCGATGACCGCGATGTCGTCACCAAAGTTGTGCCAGTTTTATCGGCGGGTTCGCGCGGCGCCATTGGCATCGTGCAGGTCGCGGGGCCGCGCTACCAAGTGGACAAAGTGAAAGCCGTCGCGCAGTTGCAGACGCAGGTCAGGGCGCTTTCCACGTTGCAAGCGCGCATTCTAATTCCGATTGACGCGGATAATTTACGCGACATCCGCCGTGTTCCAGGTGTCGGCGTGAGCGCAATTGTGGACATTAAGCTGTAAAAAACTCAAGCCACGAAGGACACCGAGAAAACACAAAGGGGCGCAAAGAGTGGGAAGAGAGCCAACCAATTCAGCTCTCTTCCCACTCTTTGCGCCCCTTTGTGTTTTCTCGGTGTCCTTCGTGGCTAATTAATGTCCCGCTTCGTTCAGCTCGACGCGTTTCGGTTTGTCGTGGTAGAAGAACGTGACCCAGATGGTAAAGGCGCCCATCACGGCGGCGATGACGCCCAGCCAGAAGGCGCCGATGGTATCGTAGAGCAGATAAATGTTGAGCGCCGCGATGACCGTGCAGACCAGATAACCTATGATTTTCGTCGGCAGGTTATTGACGAATTGGCCCATGCGTTTTCTGTCCGAGGTGAACATCATCAACGGGAAAATCGCGAACGACAGTTGCATCGAAAGCACGACCTGCGAGAGGATCAGCAGTTGAACCGTGTCTTTGCCGCCCGACAGACTGATCAAAAATAGCGCCGGAATGATCGCCAGACTGCGCGTGATTAAGCGTCGTAGCCAGGGCGCGATGCGGATGTCGAGGAAGCCTTCCATCACGATTTGTCCGGCCAGAGTGCCGGTAATCGTCGAACTTTGGCCCGACGCTAACAGCGCGACCGCGAACAACGTGGAGGCGACGCCGACGCCCAGCGTGGGCGAGAGTAGTTTGTAGGCTTCCTGCAACTCTTCGACGTTGGCATTGGCGGTGCCGTGAAAGACCGCGCCCGCCAAAACCAGAATCGCCGCGTTGACGAAAAATGCCGCGCCCAAAGCGATAATGGTGTCAATGGTGTTGAACTTGATCGCCTGCCGCACGCCTTCGGGCGTTTTGTCGGTGTTGCGCGTTTGCACGAGGGAAGTGTGCAAATACAGGTTGTGCGGCATCACCGTCGCGCCCAGAATGCCCAGCGAAATGATGAACGCTTCTTTGTTGGGAATGGACGGAATCAGACCAGTGGCCACATCGCCCCACACCGGCTTGGCGAAGAAAATTTCGGCGGCGAAACAGATGCCGATGGTGGCCACGAGGGTTACGATAATCGCCTCGATTTTGCGGAAGCCGAAGTGCATCATGCCCAGCAGAATCAGCACGTCGAAGCCGGTCAGCAAAACGCCCCACATTAGCGGGATGCCGAACAGCAAGTAGAGCGCGACCGCGCTGCCAATAACCTCGGCCAAATCGCAGGCGATAATGCCGATTTCGCACAATAGCCACAGCACAATCGCCGCCGGTTTTTTGTAGTAATCGCGACAGGCCTGCGCCAAATCTTTGCCGGTCACCAAACCCAGGCGAGCGCACAGCGTTTGCAGCAACATCGCCATCAGGTTGGAGGCCAGAATGACCCACAGCAGCGCATAGCCATATTTGCCGCCGCCCGCGAGGTCGGTGCCCCAGTTGCCCGGATCCATGTAGCCCACCGACACCAGATAGCCTGGGCCAGCGAAGGCGAAAAAGCGTTTGATCCAACTGCTTTTGTTGGTCGAAATGCTGCGATAGGCTTCGGGCAGCGAAGGCGCCGCCTCTTTTTTGCCATCTTTAAAAAGTTCTTGTGTAGCCATTTTTTAAGGTTCCTGGGGACTGAGTTCAGGCGGATTCTGCCACCTGAAAACTGTCTCCTTATCTCACGAACTGCCGAACGCGATACCCACGCCCAACACCAACAATCCGCCTAAGACGACTTGGACGACCGATTTCCAAAACGGCGTTTCCATGAAGTGATAGCGAATCCATGCGATCAAAATTAACTCGACGCCGACGACGCCATAAGCCGCCAACAATGCGGCGTGAAGGTTGGGCAGCAAGAACGGCAACGTGTGAAAAATGCCGCCCAGAAACGTGGCCACTCCGCAAATCGCGCCGCGCAATGTTCCGCTTCCGCGCCCGGTTAACTCGCCGTCGTCGCTCAGACCTTCGCTCATGCCCATGCTGATGCCCGCGCCCAGCGAGGTCGCCGCGCCAATCAGAAACGCCGTGTGCGGATTGCCCGTCGCATAGGCCGTCGCGAAAAGCGGCGCGAGCGTCGAAATCGAGCCGTCTACCAGACCAACCAGAGACGGTTGCACCACGCGCAACACGAATTCGCTGCACTTGCCATCGGGCGCGAACTGGCAATCGCGCACCCCGATTTTATGCAACAGAGAACAGCCCGTATGACGCGGTTCGGGCGTCTGTTGAATGACCTTTAATTCCTGAAGACTCATAGCGGTTTTATGGGCGCCCTAACTTTAAGTTTAGTCTCAACTAAATCAGTGGGAAGTTTAAGGTAAGACTGAGGCGGTGTCAATGCTTTGGGGCGAGAGTTTTCTGTGAAGAATCACAGCTCCAGTTCGCGCAAACAGCGCACGAATGCAGCAGAGGCGAACGGCCAGGCTTTGACGGCACAGCCGCGCTGCAACAGAATATCATTCATGCGCCGCGCGCCCGCCGGATTATGCGAATGCACGATGATACGGCAAGGCCGTTCGGTCGGCTTCATCGTCGTGATGAACTCGGCGACCTGCGTTCCTGTGCCCTCGCGCTCTTGCACGAAGGTGCGTCCGCCCAAATCGTGGTCGAGAAAGGCGACATCGAAACGCTGGCAGTCGCGCAGCGATTGAATCGCTTCTTCGACGGTAAAGGCGGCTTCGGCGCGCGCGAGATCGGCGTTTTGGCGTTGCGATTGGCGCCGCAACAGGTTCAGCCAACTCGCCCGATTTTTGCGAGATTGGGCGTTGCGTAGCCAGTTCTGGAACAGGTGATGGCGCTTGAGATCGTCGTCTAAGAACAGGATGTTCATTTTTGGGTGAGTCCGCGAATTCATCCCACCCTTTGAGACAGGAGGGATTTATCTGGGAACTTTGAATGCTTCTAAAAGCGTTTAAAAGCGTTGCGTCACCCCAACGCCGGTGAAATAATCGGGGCCGTCCACATCGTTTCCCAAACCAAAACCGGCGCGAACGTCGAACTGCAAATTGGGGTTGGACGCGTAGGTAAAGCCGCCGTTGATGAACTGTTTGGAGTCGCCACCGCGCTCCTCTTTATTGAAGGCGTAAACCTCGGCATAAGCGCCGACGCGATCCGAAATATCGAAGCCCAACGACGCGCTACCGAAGAATTGACTGAAACGCCCCAGCCCTTCGTTGGGCCGCCCGTAACCGGCGTTGAGCGCTAAGCCGATTTTATCCGATAGCGCGGTTTCGGTCGCCAATACGGCTTCGGCGTTGGTTTCGCGCGCCGTGACTTTGCGCGAACCCGTCGGCAACGTCGTGCCCACCAATAGCGAAATCGGGAAGTTCTCGCGCTGCACCAGGGCGAACTTGGCGCCCAGAAACGCATTGTCGAAGCCGTCTTCGTTGGCGCCGCAGCCCAGGTTGATATAGGACGGAATGCCGATGCGAATCTCGGCGCGGTTGCCAGCCGCCACGCGAATCAGCGTTTCGCCAATTGTCGTGGCTTTCTCGCGCCCACTGCGCTCGAAGGTGGCGCCCGCCTCGACTTGAATCATGCCTTTGGGAACCGTCTGCGGGCTTTCGGTGAAATCGGGCCGGTCGGTAATCAATGGTGGCACATTGGGCGCAACCGCTGGTTCGGGAACACTGCTTTGTGCGGGAGCCGTCGCGCCGAGCGCGCCGCAAAGGGCGATTAAACCCAGAAATGAAATTTTCATGTTTTCCCAATCAAAATTTTAGCCTTGACTAAATTCAAGGATTAGCTTAAACTAATCCGCGTGGGTTGTCAAGAGAAATCTTTTTTCATCGCTCCGAATGCCGCGTTCTTCGATTGATCGCCATTCTCGCTCAAATGCCTTGTTTTCCGATGCGCTACGGGGTTTCGCTTTGGGCAACGGGGCGTAGAACGCGGCCTTTGGCGAGGGAATTGCTCCCTTGCATAATTCCACCATTAAAAAATTCGGTAATTATTTTCTGCAAATCTTGCGGAAAGATGGGCCGAGTAAGGACAAAAAAACTATGGCAGATCAAGACATTCAAAAAGACGATCATATCGGCGAGACCAGAGCGATTCGCGACCACGATCACGACATGATTCACGACCTCAGTCAGCGGCTCGACGCCGTATGGCGCTACGACCAGTTCATCGAGAACGCTGGCAAATTCCCTGACCTTCAAGCCTTCTGGCAGGAGAGCAAGGAGCACGAACTCAAAACTATCGAGAAGCTCAAGGAATTGATCCGCGAGCACGTTCGCAAAGACAACTTTTAAAGCGAATTCGATAACGTAAAATCGCGGCTGACACCAGCCGCGATTTTTTGTCGGTTGCCCCAATTTTTCGGTCGCAACAACTGTCAAGCCGCCTTCTCCGAGCGGGAACTTTCGTGCCTACTGGGGCGTTGAAATCGCAAATGAAATCCACTTCTATCGCGCTGTCCGCGCTCTTAATCGGCGGCGCTTTAATCGCGACCAAACCCGCTTTCGCTATGCCCGAAGTTTCCCCTGTTGCGGCGCCCGCCCAAAAAAATCTGGTGCGCGCGCCCGAATTTCCCGCCGGTTTGACCTGGCTCAATACCGACAAACCGCTTTCGATTAAAGGCTTGCGCGGCAAAGTCGTCTTGCTCGATTTTTGGACTTATGGCTGCATCAACTGTCTGCATATCATCCCCGACTTGAAGAAGTTGGAGGCCAAATATCCCAACGAGTTAGTCGTGATTGGCGTGCATTCGGCCAAGTTCGCCACCGAGGGCGACGCTGGCAATTTGCGTCAGGCGGTGATGCGTTATGGCCTGGAGCATCCCGTCGTTTCGGATAAGGAGTTGCGCATCTGGAACGAATACGCGGTGCGCGCGTGGCCAACGCAGGTCTTGATTGATCCCGATGGCCGTATCGTCGGGCAGGTCGCGGGCGAGGGCAATTACGATGTTTTGGATAATAACATCGCGCGAACCATCCAAGAGTTCGGCAATCGTTTGGATAGAACGCCGCTAAAAGTCGCGCTCGAACGCTCGAAGGTCGCGCCGACACCGCTTTATTTTCCTGGCAAAGTCGCGGCAGAAAATGGTCGCGTTGTCGTCGCCGATTCGAGTCATAACCGGTTGGTCGTCGCCGATAAATCCGGCAATGTGACGGCGACAATCGGTTCGGGCGAGGCCGGTCTGAAAGATGGCGATTTTGCGAATGCGCAGTTCTTCAATCCGCAGGGCGTCGCGATTGATGGCGACGTTTTGTATATTGCCGACACCAATAATCACGCGATTCGGCGCGTTGACCTGAACGCGAAAACCGTCACGACGTTAGCCGGAACCGGCCAACAGGCTGAGTATCGCGCGAGCGGCGGCGTTGGAACAAAGGCCGATTTGTCATCGCCGTGGGATGTTTTGAAAATGGGCGATACGCTTTATATCGCGATGGCGGGGCCGCACCAGATTTGGCGCATGGATTTGAAAACGCAAAAAGTGGACGTTTACGCCGGTTCGGGCGCCGAGGCGCGCCGCGATGGTTCGCTGCGGGAGGCGGCATTCGCGCAACCGTCGGGTTTGGCGACCGACGGCAAAAGTTTGTTCGTCGCCGATTCGGAGATTTCGGCGATTCGCGCGATTAACTTCGCCAGTGGGCAGGTCACGACACTGGCGGGCGGCGATTTATTCGATTTCGGCGACAAAGACGGGCGCGGCGATGCCGTGCGTTTGCAGCACCCTCTGGGCGTTGACTTTCACGATGGCGCGCTTTATCTGACCGATACCTACAACTCGAAAATCAAGCGTTTAAATCCGCAAACCGGCGAAGTCGTGACGGTTTTCGGCGGTCAGGGTCAGTTGGACGAGCCGGGCGGATTGGCTTTCGACGGCGACACGCTTTACGTCGCCGATACCAACGATAGCGCGATTAAAACGGTGAACTTGGCGACGAAAAGCGCGACGCCGCTTAAATTAGCGGGATTAAGCGCGCCGAAGTTGGGCGCGGCTCCGGTCGAAGCGGCGGTGAAAGCGGGCACGCAAATTCTGGCGCCGGGCGCGACGGTGAATCTGATCTTCACGCCGACGTTGCCCAAGGGTTTTCATCTGAATTACGAAGCGCCGATGAAAATTGAGCTTTCGACGACGGGTGCGGGCGTGGTGCCGACGACGATGAAACTGCGCGGCAAAGACGTGAAATTGACGACGACCATCCCGCTCAAAGTCGCCAAAGACGGCAAAGGCACCATCGAGATGAACGCGGTTATCGCCTATTGCAACGATGGCGATGGAGCGGTTTGTAAGATCGATTCGGTCAAGCAATCGATTCCGTTCGAGATTCGGGCGGGCGGCGCCAAGGAGATTCGCGTGGCAGGGACGTTGAAGTAAAATGAACCGCCAATAGCGCCGAATTCATTCGAGCGCAACTCGGCGGTTCAATTCATTTAAAATCGCAAGTCACGCCTTTGCCCGCCGCGATTTGAATCATCAACTCGTGTTCTTCGCTGGTGCGCGTGAAGTGGCGCGCGCGCGAACAATACGCTTCGCCGCGCGCGGGAAAAGGCGCTGTCGGCGGGGCGGGATGCGGGTAAATCTTTTGGGCGGGCAGCCATTTGGCGTGGCCGTCGCAGAATAAATAGTTGGCGCCGTTCTGATGGCGAAACGGAGCGTCGCGCGTATAAGCCCGTTTTCCATCCTTAATGTATTCGTAGTCAGGCACATACTTTTCGGCATAACCCTGCATCTGCGAAGGCGTGCCCAGACGGCCCGTTGTTCCGCCATCGCCGATGATGACGGTCTGCGTCGGATCGCGCAGACTCGCCACGGGCGGGAACAAATAGTAAAACGCATCATAAGTCGAGAACGCCGCCAAGCCTTGACTGTAACCGTAAGAGGTGTAATTCTCGCCTAACTCGGAGTCGGGGCAGTGCCATACGCCGCCGGTATCGGGTTTTAACGCGTTGCCGGGATCGCCCATTTTCACATAAGGCAGGATCGCCGCGTCCCAATACTTGCTCGCGGCATCAACACCGCAATCCACGCCGCCGTCCGGCCCCGCGCCGCCGGTTGTGCCGTTGGTCGCGCACACCCAGTAACTCGTCCAGGCGGGCAAATGCTCATCGTTGTCTTGGCTATACATCTGTATCCCCAGTCCCATCTGCTTGAGATTACTCAGACAGGCCGTGCGCCGCGCGCGCTCACGGGCCTGCGAGAAGACCGGAAACAGCAACGCCGCCAGTATCGCGATGATGGCTACGACGACTAAAAGTTCCAGCAGGGTGAAAGCGGTTGGAGAACGATGACGTGAAGAAAAGTTGAACATAAAAGCGATGGAAAAAGTTTTGAAAACTTGTCGGTTCCTTGACAGAGGAGTGCGCTCTGGACAGAATCCAAGCGTGACGAGGATTGCAAAGTAGTGTTATAATAAGCGACGTTGGTCTCTGTTTTATGGATGGTCGCCGTCACTTATGTCCTCTTTCTCGTCCGATTCCGCGTTGTCCTGGTTGAGGTGGCTGCAACAGTCTCAAGCCGCCTTCGATGCTCTGCCGCCCGACGATTACGGACTTTATGAACTGCTACATCAACAAGCGAGCTGCATTGCGCCCTTAGATTCGTGCTATTTCTGCCTTTACCGCGGCATGGACAAGACGCTGTTTTTCGTCTACAACTTCGACGGCGAACTCTACGATGAACCGCTCACCATGGCGCTGGGCGATGGCCCGACTTCGTGGGTGATAAATCATGGTCAACCCTTTGTTTTGCACGAAGACACGCAATCGGTTCAGCACAGCAACGTGCAGTTCGGCCATCATCAGCGTTTTTCGCAGTCGGCGATTCATCTGCCGATTGGCCTCCGCGAATGCAATACACCTTCGGATGGGCCCTACAGCGAAATCCTCGGCGTCTTTTCGATTCAGAGTTACCAGCCCAACGCTTACGCCCCCGAAACCGTCGCCGCCTTGCAACTGCTATGCGATTACGTCGCGCTCCACATGCAGCGCAAGCGTGAGCGCGCCGCCCTGGAGCACGGGCGCAACGCCCTGACCGATAAATTCAAAGAGCACGAAGCCTACAAAATTCGCCTGGCCAACCACATCGTCGAACTGCTGCAACCTCTGTCACGCCAGATTCAGACGCTTTCGCACACGCTGGCACAGGGCAAAGCGCCTTCGGTTTCCGAATTACGAGGGCAGGTCGTCGAAGTGAGCCGTTTATGCTCGCGTCTGCAAACCCAGATCAGCCAATTGCCCATAGATAATCGGCCTCTGCCCAACGGCGCCAATGGCGTTTCCGCCGCCGTCTCGATCCATCAAGAGTGCAATCCCCTCGATGTTCTCAGCGAACGCGAACTCGAAGTTCTGCGGCTGATGGCGAACGGCTCGACCAACGAACAAATCGCCAACGCGCTCAACTGTAGCATCCACACTTCTAAGAAGCACTGTGCTAATATTTACAACAAATTGGGCATCACCGGGCGCGCCAAGGCCATCAATTTCTACAATCGTCACGCCGGAAGCGCAAAAATTATCCTTTCGAGTAATCAAAAATAGCCGGAAGAGTAACCGAGTGCCAACTCGCGTTTTCACGTTCAAATCGTTGGTTTTGTCGGCTAACATTCCATTAATGAGGTCTCGAAGGGAAAAAATTATCCTAAAGAGTAACGAAAAGTAGCCGAAAGAGTAATAGCCATCTGCTAACGCCTCGGCTAAATTTATTGGCGTTGCTGGAGCCAGCCGTTGAACCGGGATCCAACGGCTGGGTCCGCCGACACTTGCTCTGGATAAAATCGCAGTTACTGCGATTTCTCTCGACAAACGAACGTCGGTGCGCTCAATCAATCCGTTTTCGCTTAGATTAAGTGGCGCGCCATTCCTTCCCGATATTCAAAGAGAACATGACAAAACAACCTATCGCAAAGGTGCGTTCCTGCACCCATACGCCCAGCGACGGCGAACTGGCGCGTGCCGTCGGACAAAACCTGCCCACGCTTCGCCCCGCGAAACGCTCCACCAACATTCGTCTTACCGGCGCGCTATTGGGCGCGATGCTGTTGGGCGTGGCTGCTTCGCCCCCCGCGCCGATGCTCGGCCCGGCCACCGCTTACGCTCAAGAAGCGGCGAAAGCGCCGACCGATGCAACAAGTGAACTCGCGGTTTGGCTGGATGGCAAACGCATCGTTATACCTGTCGGCACATCCATTCCGTTGCAGATCGAGCAGAAGATCAGCGGCAAGAAAGCGCGCGTGGGCGACCCGCTCGATTTCACCGTGACCCAAGACGTGAGGATTGGCGACACCGTCGTCTTCCAAAAGGGCGCGGCCGCCAAAGGAGCCATCTCGTTAGCTAAGGACGCCGAAAATTGGAACAAGGGCAGCAAACTGACTCTCGACGTTTTCTGGACGACCGCCGCCGATGGCCGCCAAATCCCGACGCTGACGCGATTCATCGAGCGCCCACGCAACGAGTCGCTCAATCGCATCATGACCTTCGGTTTGCTCAGCCCATTTCAAAAGGGCAAAAATACCAACATCAAAAAGGGCGCCAAATATGAAGCGCTCGTCGGATCTGAACTGACCATCCCCGCTCAAATGGAGAAGGAGAAGCAGATAGATAAACAGACCGATACCAAAGACAAATCCGCGAAAAAGAGCAAAGCCGCCAAAGCGGGCAAAGCCAAAAATTAGTTTTCGCCCGGCAGAAATTGAGAGTTGGCAAAGCAAATTACAATTGTCAACTTTTAATTCAAACAATAGTCTACAACTACATTTATGTACCATTCATCTTCATCTGCGCACGACTTCGCGCGTGCCCACAACCGCAAAGTTGCCACCTTTTTGCCCATCGCTGTTTTGGCTTTGGGCGCTCTGGCTTTGAGCGCTCCACAAGCGCAGGCGCAAAAGCGTAAAGGCAGCTTCAACCTATCGAGCGGCCTGGGTTACGCTTTTCAGACCACGACTTTTGGAGATGGGAGAACCCAAAGTAGCAGCACTAAAATCGGTGTCGTCCTCAACGCCGACTACCGTTATCCGGTCACGGAGAAAATTTCGGTCGGCCCAGCAGTTCAATATTGGTCTCTGGACGGCAGCAACGATACATCCATCGCCGGTTTAGCCAGCTACGCGCTCAATCCCACATCCGATGTTTATCTGGCCGTGGGTAGCGGCGCGCGCCTGGGTTTTAGTCAGGCTTTCGGCAAAAATAAATCTGCGGACAAAGGGGCGTTCTACGCTGTCGAATATGTGTTCCCTAACGACGATCGCATCGACAGCTTCGGCTTTCTGGGCGTCGGCTACAAATTTTAGAATTTGTAACTTTGGCGAGAGCAACAAACACGGTGTTTGCGCTCTCGCCTCGCACTTCAGTTTTCAAACTGAGCTTTAAGCGCGGTTTCATCAAATCAAATCCATTTCCCAACAAATCATGAAAAACCTTCAACAACACGCTCGCCACCTGATGGCAAGCCTCCTCTGCGCCCTCGCCGTTTTAACCATCGTCAGTGGCTGTGGCGGCGGCGGGAGTGGCAGCAACATCGACTACTCCGGGACTTACAGTGGCACGGCCAGCTTTACCAGCGGGGCTCGCGGGAAAATCGCGATGCGTGTTCTCAGCAATGGTTCGGCTGTTGCCGTGCTCGCGATCTCTTCATCCAGCAGCACAATCACCATTCCGGGAACCGTGAATACATCCAACGGCAACATCAATCTCACCAACTCAACCACCGATGGAAGCGAGCGCATTACAATCACGGGCAAAGCCCGCAGAGACGATGCTTCGGGCGATATTGATGTTCGGGCCGGGAGCCAAAGAGTGTCAGGCACATTCAAGATGAGCAAAATTTCGGGCGGCTCTTCCTCGTTAACGGCGCCCAATTCAGAGGCTCCAACTTCCAGCGAAGAGTTCTCCGACGCGCTAAAAAAGGGCTTTAAGCTCGATTAGCTTTGCTTGGATTCGCAGATATATTTCTGAAATCCGGTTTTTAAAAGTAAAATCAAGCTTCTACTTTCTTTATCTTCAATCCATGCAAACCCTTTCCATTCGCCGCGCTCAACTCTCGATGGGCGCACTTTTACTTTCCCTGCTTATTTCTGCAACTCAAGTGCAGGCGCGTCCGCAATTCGAGGGCGCGCCACTCACCGCAATCGGCGCCAAAGGTTGGAGCGGTTTGGAATTTGGCGTTTCGACGTTAGCGACGGTGAAGAAGAACTTCGACGTGAGCCGCAGCGATTTGCCTAATTCCACCCAACTCAAACAGGGTAAAAATCCGCCGCGCGAAGTGCACATGATGTGGGATAAAGAGGGCAAGAAGAGTCCTTTAGTAGCGATTGCGCTCAATTATGCGCCCGGAAAAGAGTTGGAATTATCACAACTGCAAGCGCAACTCAAACAGAAAGGCCAGTCGCTTTACGCGCGTCAGCGTTTTGATGATTGGCGCGTGCAAACCTTCCCCGACAAAGGCGTTATCGCCTGGGTTCAGGGCACTGGTAAACCACGCGTCTCGTTTCTGATGATGGTGCCATCGGGGCAACTGCGCGCCTGGCAGCGCAAACAGCCGTTGCGCGTGGCTGCAACACCGGTCGCAGTGCGGGTCGATCTCAACGCGAATAAGCCGCGCATTATTGAGTTCGGTAGCACGTTGGTTACTTTCACTTTTAGCGGCCCTTACACGATGCGAGAAAACGAAAAAGAGCGCCAGGAAGACGAGCTAAAGAGGCGCAAATTGGGCGGTATTCTGCAATATCGGCGCGGCATGGCGGGCAGTTATGACATCGATGTCGGCGGCAGTTGGAAATACGATAAAGGTGGAACTCTTAACGTCACCTGCACCATTTCCGGCGAGGGGCCTTATGGGCCGATTCGGGTTTCGCAGAGTTCTTCTAAGACGCTCAATAAGAGTCTCGACAGCCAGGGTTCGGTTCTGGGCATGAGCGAAGGCAACCTCAATTACAACGTCGCATTGGCCGAGGCGCAAAGCGGCGTCGAGAGGCAAGCAAAAAGCGCTCTGGCGGCGCAGGGGCCGCCGTCACTATCGTTTTTGCGGCAGCAAGTCTGGGACAAAATGATCGCCGAATTACGGGCGAATGCGCCCATTACAAAATAAATTTAAGCCTCGGCCAACCAACATTCCCGCCACACCATGAAATACACCACAATTACAGTCGTAGACAGCGGCGGACGCCCGCAATCCAACGCGCGGGTTTCGCTCGAAATCCATCAATTCGCGGCGGGCGGCATGAAAGGCCCTGAATACACCGGCTCCGATGGCAAAGCCGATTTCGCGCTCGACATTGACGATGGCGCCGAAATCACCGTTTACGTCAACGGCAAAGAAGAGGTGCGGCGCGACAAAGTGCGCTCGCAATACCAAATCACGATTTAGGAAGTGGAATCGAACGTCACTGGCCGAGAGAGATTACTTCGCGAAAAAAGAACTCATGTCGCCCGCGACATGGGTTCTGTTGGTTTTTCGGGTCGCGTTATCGACTGTTACAAACGTGCCGGTTTCGGTATTTCTTATAGGAGTTACGCAGTTGAGTTTGCACCCGTGAACCGCGCGCGTAAGCAAGCGGGCCATAACGCTCAAGGCGAAATTGAAGTTTGCTTGCAACTCTGACGGCCCGCTTGCTTACGCGCGCGGTTCATGGTTGCAAACTCAACTGCGTAACTCCTATCTTAAAGATAGCAGAACGTTGTTCAAATCCTCCGAAGTCCCATATCGCGCGTTTTTATAGCGGGCGGGCGCGTTTTTCGCTACAATTTGTTGCGGTGATTCAATTTGTCCGCTTCCGACGACGACGCAATCAGGCTTCATAGAGCGCGTTTGTCGAGGCCGGTTTTCCCATTCTTATGCCTCTTGCCGAAGTCCATATTACGCTCAAGCCCGCGCTTTTCGACGCGCAGGGCGAGACGATCAAAAAAGCGCTGCATCAGTTGGGGCACACCGACGTGCAGAGCGTTCGCATCGGCAAGCTCATCACCCTCGAACTCGCCGGTGACGAGGGCGTGGCCTTGCAGGGCCAACTCGATTTGATGTGCCGCCAACTATTGGCCAACCCGGTCATCGAAGATTACGAAGTTTCGGTCGGTGGCGCCGATCCAATCGCCGTTGCCGATGCGACGGCGATACCGCTCATCGAAGGCACGCCCCAATCCGACAACAGCGTCGCCACCGACCGGCCGGGCGAGGCGCACTTGCAACCCGCGCACGCCGAGGGTGTGACGACTTCGCGTCAGGCCGCCAGCAACAGCGCCGCCGCGACGACCGCGCCCGGTGTGGAAGCGGTCTCGACGCCCGGCGGCGTCACCGATCCGTTTCAGGTCGATTTTCGATCTTACGAAGCGATGGCGACCGAGTCCAAGCAATCGCTGCGCATTCTGGCGCTGCGCAAATACGGCAGTTGGATCGAGGCGCAACTGCGCGCTCACGGCGCCAACTGGATTTTGTGTCTGGGCCAGAACGTTGTCGAACACGGCACCGACATCGAAACTTCGCCCTCCGACCAACACCTGCTCAGACTGGGCGTCGAACACGACCGCGTGCCCTGGGTCTTCAACCGCCCGCACGCCTGAAGAAAAGGATAAAGGCTGAAGGATAAAGGATAAAATTTCTTCAGCCCCTTTCATCCTTTATCCTTCAGCCTTTATCCTTTCCCCATGCACTTCGGCATTCTCGTCTTTCCCGGCACCAACTGCGAACACGACACGCTCCACGTTATCGAACGCGTGTTGGGGCAATCGGGCGCGCTCGTCTGGCATACCGCGACCGATCTCTCCATGTTCGACGCGCTCATTCTGCCCGGCGGCTTCGCGCACGGCGATTACCTGCGCACCGGCGCCGTCGCGCGCTTTTCGCCGGTGATGGACAGCATCGCTGAATTCGCGGCGGCGGGCAAACCGGTGTTGGGCATCTGTAATGGCTTCCAGATTTTGTGCGAAGCCGGACTTCTGCCGGGCGCGCTACGGCGCAACAATACCTCGCACTTTATCTGCCGCGACGCCTATCTGCACGTTTCGGACAACCGCAATCCGTTCTTGCAATTGGCTAACGTCGGCGATATTTTGCGGATGCCGATTCGTCACGGCGAAGGCTCGTATTTCGCTGACGCCGATACGCTGGCCGAGATGAAGCGCCATAATCAAATTGTGCTGCGCTACGCCAACCGCGACGGCTCGATTGACGACGGCAGCAACCCCAACGGCAGCTCGAATAATATCGCGGGCATCTGCAATCTGGAGCGCAACGTGATGGGCCTGATGCCGCATCCCGAAGCCGCATCCGAAGCGATTCTGGGCAACTCCGACGGACTGTTGATCTTCCAGGGCATGATGACGCTGATGGATCCCACGCGCGCGCGCACGGCAGATTTGAACCCGACGATGGCGCTTTAGGGAAGGATAAGGGCTGAAGGATGAAGGATGAAAGTGGGAAGAAAGCTCTGTTATATTTCGGAGTCTGCTTCTCTTTTTATCCTTTATCCTTCCGCCTTTATCCTTTTCCCGTTGGTGCGCAATCCTCGGTTGTCGGTGGTGCCGGTTACCGACGAAGCATGGCAAACTGTGCAGCAGTTAATGGAGAATTAGATGATTACTCAAACGCGTCCTGCGCCTGAACTCGTGACCGCCGATGGAAGATTTTCTGTCGAGTATTGGGCCGCGATGCCCGAAACCAAGCCGCACTATGAATTGATTCAGGGAGAGCTCAAGCGTAAAATGCCCACAAAACAACAGCACGCGCGAGCCACATTTCGACTGGCGATGCAGTTGGCGCTGTGGGGCGACCAACATGGGTGGGATTTTCATACCGAGGGTTTGGGATTACGCGCCGACGACTTCAACGGCTTTGTGCCCGATGTTATGGGCTTCGCGCCCAATACTGCACCAGACGGCGAAGTCGTTTATACGTCTAGTGCTGTAACTGTGTAGGATGACAGAGTGTTTGCGAAGCGTTTAACTCTGGAGTATGTCCTCCAAAAAACATACTATTTCCTTGAGCAAGTTAGAGCGCGAGTCTCTGGAGAAGATTTCTCGTTCCAA
>JAABUN010000806.1_pt1 | contig 77447 bp, 76 predicted proteins | sample 5559311 | NCBI WGS metagenome assembly JAABUN01 (sample SAMN10711877, study PRJNA513370) | rock metagenome | isolation source: Antarctica rocks | place: Antarctica: Victoria Land, Siegfried Peak sud | reverse complement strand
GATGATCGCCCTGGCCATGCTCAACCTCGGCGGCTACTGCCCACCCCTACCCGGCCGCCAGCTGACGTGACCGACCCACGGAGATGACCGGAGAGCCCACTTTCCCCGCAAAGTCACGTCGGGCGGCACTTTCCCCGCAAAGTCACGTCGGGCGGGCACTTTGGCCGCAGAGTTCCCTCAGGAGCGGGTGTCGGCGACACTTTCCCCGCAAAGTGCCAGGGGCGGCGCGGGACGGTCAGTGCCGGCGGACACGGAAGCACTCCGTCTGCTGCGGGACGGCGACCGACCCGTCGGACGAGGCGTGGCGTGCGGCCACCTCGACGACCTGCGCCATGACGCGGTCCGGATCCGGCCCCGTGCGCACCCAGGACCAGGTCCCGGCCAAGCGGCCCACCGCCTCCGCGCTGGGCAGCAGGTGCGGGTTGTCGAGGGTCGCCTGTTCCAGGGCGCCGAAGGGTCCGGTCACACGCGGCGGCTCGTCGCCCCCACCGCGTTCGCGCACCGGCTCGCCGGCCACCTGGTAGAGCTCGGCGACCCACGGCACGGTGCTGTCGCGGGAGTTCCACAGCAGGCCCAGCCACCCGCCTGGGCGCAGGACGCGAGCCACCTCCGGGCCAGCCACGTCGGGGTCCACCCAGTGCCACGCCTGGCCCAGCACCACGGCGTCCACGGAGGCGTCCGCCAGCGGTATCTGCTCGGCGGTCCCGCCCCGGGCGTCCACGCCAGGCAGTCGCAGTGCCAGCGCCTCGAGCATCGCCTCGCTGGGGTCCACCGCCACCACCCGGTGGCCGAGACGCTCGACGGCGCTGGTGAGGATGCCGGTACCTGCGCCCAGGTCCAGCACGTCCAGCATGTCTGGGTGGGTGTCCGGCACGCCGAGCACCCAGCGCACCGCCTCATCTGGATAGCCCGGACGGTAGGTGTCGTAGTCGGTGGCCGGGACTGCGCCCGCGAACGAGGTGCGCCACGTCTCGAACTGGCTCTGTTCTGCGCCCATTCCGGGACGGTACCGGCTGGGCGCTCGCCGGGCACGAGCCAGAGCGCGGGCACCGATAGCCTCTGCGGCATGAGCGAGCACCCCGCCACCACGGCACCGGCCGAGCACGAGGCCGCAGCCTCGGGCACCGACGTCCCGGAGCAGATGCGGGTGCGGCGCGACAAGCGGGAACGGCTGCTGCAGAGCGGTCCTGGGCGGCACCCGTACCCGCTGACGGTGCCTCGCACGCACTCGCTCGGCGAGGTCCGCGCCCTGCACCCCGAGCTGGCCGACGGCGAGGAGACCGAGACGGGCGTCTCGGTGGCCGGACGCGTGGTGTTCATCCGCAACACCGGCAAGCTGTGCTTCGCGACGCTGCAGGACGGTGACGGCACCAGGTTGCAGGCCATGCTGTCGCTGGCGAAAGTGGGGGAGCAGGCACTGTCGGAGTGGAAGTCCGACGTCGACCTGGGCGACTTCGTGTCGGTGACGGGGCGCGTCGTCAGCAGCCGCCGCGGCGAGCTGTCGGTGATGGCGCAGGAGTGGGCCATGGCTGCCAAGGCGCTGCGCCCGCTGCCGGTGCTGCACAAGGACATGAACGAGGAGACCCGGGTGCGGCAGCGCTACGCCGACCTCATCGTCCGCCCGGAGGCCCGCGACATGGTCCGGACCCGGGCTGAGGTGGTGCGCAGCCTGCGGGAGACGTTCCGGGCGCACGGGTTCCTCGAGGTGGAGACCCCGATGCTGCAGACCCTGCACGGCGGCGCCTCCGCCCGGCCGTTCAGCACCCACTCCAACGCGATGGGGATGGAGCTGTACCTGCGGATCGCCCCCGAGCTGTTCCTCAAGCGGGCCGTGGTCGGCGGCATCAACAACGTCTTCGAGATCAACCGCAACTTCCGCAACGAGGGCGCCGACTCCAGCCACTCACCGGAGTTCGCGATGCTGGAGGCCTACCAGGCCTACGGGGACTACGACTCGATCGGTGCCCTGACCCAGGAGCTGGTGCAGAAGGCCGCGCTGGAAGCCATCGGCTCCACCACCGTGACTCTGCTGGACGGCACTGAGTACGACCTCGGCGGCGACTGGACGCGTCTGGAGATGTATCCGTCGCTGTCGCAGGCCCTAGGCGAGGAGATCACGCCGCAGGCGTCGGTACCCGAGCTGAGCAGCCACGCCGACCGGTTGGGGGTGGAGCTCGACCCCAAGCACCTCGGCCACGGCAAGCTCGTCGAGGCGCTGTGGGAGCACCTGGTCGGGAACTCGCTGCACGCCCCCACCTTTGTGCGCGGTTTTCCGGTGGATACCTCTCCTCTGGTCAAGGAGCACCGCGAGATCCCCGGAACCGTGGAGAAGTGGGACCTCTACGTGCGTGGTTTCGAGCTCGGGACCGGCTACTCCGAGCTCAACGACCCGGTCGTACAGCGTGAGCGCTTCGTGGAGCAGGCCAAGCTCGCGGCCCTGGGGGACGAGGATGCCATGCGCCTGGACGAGGACTTCCTCCGTGCCATGGAGTACGGGATGCCGCCCATGGGCGGCATGGGGGTGGGCATCGACCGGCTGCTGATGGCGCTGACCGGTGCCGGGATCCGGGAGACCATCATGTTCCCGCTGGTCAAACCGGAATAGCCGCTCGCGGGGGCGGCCCGACCGATGCGCGTAGCCTGAGGCCATGCTTGAGATCCTGGCCGCCCTCATCCCCCCCGCGGGGGTCGCCCTGCTGTTCTGGTTCGTGATGCGGCTCATCTTCTCCGCCGATCGGCGCGAGCGCGCTGCGCTCGCCGAGTTCGACCGTTCAGAGAGGGCGCTCGCCGAGGCTCCTCCGCAGGCAGACCCCGGAACCAGAAAGGGCCCAGCCAGCTGAATCGCTGATAGCCGTGACCTGGCTCAGACAAGTGCTGGGGTCCATTCCTCCGTCCGTGGCTGGCATTTGACGTGCTACCAGCATCAGGGGCAGACTTCCGCTCACTGATCCGGAAGAGCCACTGATCCGGACACCGATCGAAATTCATGATCACAGGAGAAGACGTCATGGCACAAAAAATTCAGACCATTCTGGTCGACGACCTGGACGGCAGCACCGCCACCGAGACCGTGACGTTCGGCCTCGACGGCGTCCAGTACGAGATCGACCTGTCTGACGAGCACGCGGCTCAGTTGCGAGACAACCTCTCGCGGTGGGTGGGGCACGGTCGTCGGGTCGGCGGACGCAGCTCTGCACGCAAAGCGAGGACGTCTGGGACAGGTAACAACGACACAGCCGCGATCAGGGCCTGGGCACGCGACAACGGCCATACCGTCAACGACCGTGGACGTATCTCGGCCGAGGTCCTCAGAGCCTACGAAGCAGCGCAGAAGTAGCCAGCAGCAGGATCGGGCGCGCTTTCGACCGCGCGGCCCCCTAACCCTCGCCCGCCGGATCGTCGGCGGGCGAGGGTTCCTGTTTCCGCTTCTCAGCTTGTCAGGAATGCCGGCAGAGCCTTGTTGAACGCGGCCGCGTGGGTGGCACAGTGATGCCGTGCGGGCCGCGTTCGATGACCACCAGCTGGCTTGCCGAAGATGGTCTCGTGGCTGCGTTCGCCGCTCACCTCGAAGGGCACGATCCCGCCCGAGTCCCCTGAATGATCAAGGTTCGGAACGAACATCTTAGACGGGTCTCCCCGAAAGTCGGTCCGACCGAATGCCGCGCTGCAGTCGAGCGTCCCTTGGCGGAGGAGGCGATCTGCAGGCTGTACTGCCGGGCCGGCTCGTTGATCACTTCCGTCCTGCCGTCGGCAGCGAAGAACTTCTGCGTGAAGTCGTCCAGTAACGCCAGCCGGTCGTCCCTCACGGGTTTGTCACAATCGAGGGTGTAGTGGGGGTCTGAGGCCACCCGGTGTCCAGCAGGCATCTGGCGGCGTCGTTGGTCAGGTTGGGGAAGGCGAAGGCACCGGGTGTGGCTCCAGACGTGCTCGCCGATCACGTGCACGCCGTCGAACCGCTTCAGGTCTTCGATCAGGACCCGCCTGCCGTCGACGAGGACCGCGTCATTGACGGTGTTCGACGAAACGCCCAGGCCTTCCGCGATGCGGGCGTCGGTCAGGTGCTGGCAGACGAGGCCGTCCAGCGCCCACCGCAGGCCACGGTGGGAGATCTCCGACCGAGGCTCAGCCGCGCGCGTGGCGTCCTGACGCCAGACCGTGCCCGCAGCCGGTGCACCGGTAGCGGCGGACCATGACCAGCAGGGTCGTGGGTCGCAGGCCCAGCGGCTCCTGCGCCAACCGCCGGTTCACGCTGTCACGCGGCGAGCCCTCGCAGCCACGGCGCCGACACCCTTGGTCCCGCTCCACGACCCGACTCCAAGTCACCGACACGCCAAGTCACCGACACGCCAAGTCACCGACACGCCAAGTCACCGACACGCCAAGTCACCGACACGCCAAGTCACCGACACGCCAAGTCACCGACACGCCGCCTCCCGGCTACACCCCCGCTGCGACGAGCCTAGGATCCGACTATGGCACGACGGAGGTGGGGGCTGGTCATTGCCACCGCGACCCTGCTAGCTCTGGCGGCGTTGGCCTCCAACGCCACGACCATGAACCAGATCGAAGCCGAGGCGAACACTCTGCTTGCCGTGCGGACCACCATCAGCAAGCTGATGAACGCGGGAACGCTCTGGGCAGGGCTGGCAGTAGTGTCCGGTTGGGTCGTCCGCCGCCCCGTCCAGGCCGTTGCCGCCGGAGTCATCGCCCTGCTCGCCGCTCTGGTCGTGCACTACGGCTTGGGATTGATCCTCGGGATGTTCGACTCTGACGTCTGGACGGAGAACTCGTACTGGTTCCAGGCGGCGGTGATCATGGGCGGTACGCTCGGCCTGGTGGGGGCGATCGCGCGGCGGCCCGATCTGTGGGGGGCGGTGGCCCGCCTGGTCGTCCCTGCCGCAGCCGTGCTCGAGCCCTTCGTGATCGGCATGTTCACCAGCCCCGCGATCATGCCGTGGCCGCACCGGGTGGCTAGCGTCATCAGCGGGCTGGTGCTGCTGGCGGCTGGAACGGCGGGCTGCGTCTGGGTCCTCGTTGCTGCCAGGAAGCAGCAGTCGACACGCGTGCGACGGGCGATCGCCGAGACGTGAGCATGGTTCAGCCCGCTGTCGGAGGAAACAGACAGGATCGACGACCCATCACAAATGGTGAGGGCGTGGAGGCCGTCTTCGAAGGCGGCGATGGTGGCACTCAGCACACTCCGTGAGCGCTGCGCGACCTGAGCCGGCGAGGGCAGCGCGTGCAGAGCAGGGCTTCATCCAACCGGTAGGCGAAGCAACAGGACCGGCGCATGCGGGTCGGGTTGGCTCCGACGAGCGCGGTGGCATCAGCCTGCCCCGCAGCGGGATCGTTCCGCAGCCCCCCAGCCGCCCACAGGGCGGCTTCGAGCACGTCGTCGACCATGCCCCAGCGTTGGCGCGACCCGATCCTGACCGCCGGTGTGAACGCCGCGTGGAACAGCACCGCGTGCGCACGGACGGCCGTCACCAGCTGGAGCCCCAGGGCCCGCCGGTCGGGAAGTACCAGGGCGTCCGGATGGGACGCTTCGTCGTCGTGCGGTAGGCACCAGAACCGGTTCGCCGTGAGCGCGATGGCGTCCGGCCAGCCACCGGGGTTCTCGTGCAGCGCCAGCGCAGGCGGGGAGAGGTCGGGCACCCGCTCGCACAGCCCGAACCAGGTGGCCCCGGTCCGGGCCACGGCATCCAGGTACCAGCCCATCGCGTACGTCGGGGCCACGCTGGCGTGCGGGGGCCGCCCGTGCGTCCCGTCCAGCCGGGCTCGGATCCGCCCGTTCCAGGCGTCCAGAGCCCCCGGGACGGTGAGCAGGTCGGTGCACGACCTCCAGGGCAGCCCCAGCGGCCGGTCCGTGCGCGTGACGGGCAGGTAGGTCCCGCTGGCGCAGATCCTGACGGCGTCGACGTCAAGGGGATGCGCAGGTGCCGGCACGCCTCCACGCTACCGGGGGGTGTCCCGTTGCGGCCGCTACGCCCGCAGCGAACACCTGTCAGGAACAGGCTCGGCGAGCGGGGAGTTGAGCAAGGCAACCACCTCCTGCAAGACGGACGACCCTTCGTCAGCCGGTTTGCGGGGATAGCATCGAGCGGTCAGCTGGGGCCACGAGGCAGGCCCCGCCGCCGACCGCCCGCGAGGAGAGCTACATGTTCGAGAGGTTCACCGACCGAGCCCGCCGAGTCGTGGTGCTGGCGCAGGAGGAAGCGCGCCTGCTCAACCACAACTACATCGGCACCGAGCACATCCTGCTGGGACTCATCCACGAGGGTGAAGGCGTCGCAGCCAAGGCCCTGGAGTCCCTCGGCATCTCGTTGGAGTCCGTGCGCGAGCAGGTGCAGGAGATCATCGGCCAGGGACAGCAGGCGCCGTCGGGCCACATCCCCTTCACCCCGCGCGCCAAGAAGGTCCTCGAGCTCAGCCTGCGCGAGGCGCTGCAGCTGGGTCACAACTACATCGGCACCGAGCACATCCTGCTCGGGCTCATCCGTGAGGGCGAGGGAGTCGCGGCCCAGGTGCTGATCAAGCTTGGCGCCGACCTCAACCGGGTGCGCCAGCAGGTCCTGCAGCTGCTCTCCGGCTACCAGGGCAAGGAGCCGGCGGCGGCCGGTGGCCCGGCAGAGGGCACTCCCTCCGGCTCCCTCGTGCTCGACCAGTTCGGACGCAACTACGCCCAGGCGGCGCGCGAGGGCAAGCTCGACCCGGTCATCGGTCGCGAGAAGGAGATCGAGCGCGTGATGCAGGTGCTCTCGCGGCGCACCAAGAACAACCCGATCCTCATCGGCGAGCCCGGTGTCGGCAAGACCGCCGTCGTCGAGGGACTGGCGCAGGCCATCGTCAAGGGCGAGGTGCCCGAGACGCTCAAGGACAAGCAGATCTACAGCCTCGACCTGGGCTCCCTGGTGGCCGGTTCGCGCTACCGCGGTGACTTCGAGGAGCGGCTGAAGAAGGTCCTCAAGGAGATCCGCACCCGCGGCGACATCATCCTGTTCATCGACGAGATCCACACGCTCGTCGGGGCGGGCGCCGCAGAGGGTGCGATCGACGCAGCCTCGATCCTGAAGCCGATGCTCGCCAGAGGTGAGCTGCAGACTGTCGGCGCCACCACGCTGGACGAGTACCGCAAGCACATCGAGAAGGACCCGGCCCTGGAGCGGCGCTTCCAGCCCATCCAGGTGCGTGAGCCCTCGCTGCCGCACGCCATCGAGATCCTGAAGGGTCTTCGCGACCGGTACGAGGCTCACCACCGGGTCTCCATCACCGACGGCGCGCTCGTGGCGGCGGTGAACCTGGCCGACCGGTACGTCAACGACCGCTTCCTGCCGGACAAGGCGATCGACCTGATCGACGAGGCCGGCGCGCGGCTGCGCATCCGCCGGATGACCGCGCCGCCGGACCTGCGCGAGTTCGACGACAAGATCGCCGGCGTGCGACGCGAGAAGGAGTCCGCGATCGACGCGCAGGACTTCGAGAAGGCCGCGTCCCTGCGCGACGGCGAGAAGAAGCTGCTGGCCGCCAAGGCGGAGCGCGAGAAGCAGTGGAAGGCCGGCGACATGGACGTCGTCGCCGAGGTCGACGAGGAGCTGATCGCCGAGGTGCTGGCGATGTCCACCGGTATCCCGGTGGTGCGCCTGACCGAGGAGGAGAGCGCACGGCTGCTGAACATGGAAGGCGAGCTGCACAAGCGGATCATCGGCCAGGACCAGGCCATCAAGGCGCTCTCGCAGGCGATCCGTCGTACCCGCGCAGGCCTGAAGGACCCCAAGCGTCCCGGTGGTTCGTTCATCTTCGCCGGCCCCACCGGCGTGGGCAAGACCGAGCTGGCCAAGGCGCTCGCCGAGTTCCTGTTCGGCGAGGAGGACGCGCTCATCCAGCTGGACATGAGCGAGTTCTCCGAGAAGCACACGGTCTCGCGGCTCTTCGGTTCCCCGCCCGGGTACGTCGGGTACGAGGAGGGCGGCCAGCTGACCGAGAAGGTCCGTCGTCGCCCGTTCTCGGTAGTGCTGTTCGACGAGGTGGAGAAGGCGCACGCCGACATCTTCAACTCGCTGCTGCAGATCCTGGAGGACGGCCGCCTGACCGACTCCCAGGGCCGGATGGTCGACTTCAAGAACACCGTGATCATCATGACCACGAACCTGGGCACCCGGGACATCGCCAAGGGCCTGCAGATGGGCTTCCAGGCCGGTGGTGACCTGTCGACCTCCTACGAGCGGATGAAGAACAAGGTCAACGACGAGCTGAAGCAGCACTTCCGCCCCGAGTTCCTCAACCGCGTCGACGACGTCGTGGTCTTCCCGCAGCTCACCCGTGAGGAGATCATCCAGATCGTCGACCTCATGGTGGGCAAGCTCGATCGCCGCATGCGCGACAAGGACATGGGCATCGAGCTGACGCAGGCTGCCAAGGACCTGCTCGCCATCCGGGGCTACGACCCCGTGCTGGGCGCCCGGCCGCTGCGCCGGACCATCCAGCGCGACATCGAGGACGCCTTGAGCGAGAAGATCCTCTACGGCGAGCTGAAGGCCGGGGAGATCGTGCTGGTGGACGCTGCTGGCGAGGGCAAGGACGCTGCCTTCACCTTCATCGGCTCCGCCAAGACCCCTGTGCCGGACGTGCCCGTGGTGGAGATGACCAAGGAGTAGCCCGACAGCACAGCCGAAGGGCGAAGCTTCCGGGGTCTGTGCGGCCCCAGGAGCTTCGCCCTTCCGGCGTCCGGGCGCTCAGCCGGTCATCGTCGGCAGGAACGGCACGGCGAACCAGACGTCACCGCCTACTCGAGGGTGGACGGGCCGGCCCAGACGGGCAGTACGTGCTTTCCGAACCTCGCCGGCACGGGCCTCGTTGAGGACGACCACTGGGGGTGCGCGGGCCCCCTTCGCCGCGTGGCCGGGCGCAAGGGTTCTGCGGCTGAGGTCCCGAAGAGGCACGGAGCCGGGGGTGAGCACAGCCGGCCACTCCAGAGCGCGGTGCGTCAGCCCGTGCGCCGTCAGCTCGTGCGCCGTCAGCCCGTGCGGCCGTCAGCTCGTGCGCCGTCAGCCCGTGCGCCGTCAGCTCGTGCGCCGTCAGCCCGTGCGGCCGTAGCGCTCGGCCGATCTGGCCCGAGCCTTGACGGCCTCGAGCTCCCTGTCCTTGGGGCGGGTGTGTGGCACCAGCTCGTCGAGGAGTCGGCGCGTCGCTACAGTGACCTCCGCGACGGCCCGCTCGAACGCCTCGACGTTGTCACGGGCCGGGTTGGTCGTACCGGCGATCTTGCGGAGGTACTGCAGTGAGGCCGCCTGCACCTCGTCGTGGGTGGCGGGGGGTTCGAAGTTGTGCAGCGTCCTGATGTTTCGGCACATGTTCCGACGGTAGGCCAAGGGGTGGCCGGCTGCGCGAGGTCTCGACCAGACCATTGTCCTGACGCGCCGCTCAGCTGGTCGCGTCGCCGGGCCACGGCTCGCTGCTCGTTCGCACCGTGCACCCGGACTCGGCTGCCTCGTCGACCGCCAGGGCTATCCGGTGGTCCTGCATCCCGTCGGCCAGCGGGTACGGCGCTGGGCCGTGGCCCTGCACCCAGGCGGCCATGCGGTCCAGCAGGGTCGCGATCGCGATCTCCTCGTCGTTCCAGCGCCGACCGAGGTACGGGTTGCGGTAGAGGACCTCGGTGCCGAACGCGATGTGCTCGGTCTCGAACCCGTCCAGGTCCAGGTCATAGCCGGTCTGCCTGCGCACCAACGGTGTTCGCAAGATGGTGCGCGTCTTGGTCAGGTGGGTCACCTCGTCGTCCTGCAGCTCCCCGTGGCTGCCACGCACGAGGATGCGCCGAAACCGGAGCTGATTGTGCCACTGGTTGTCGGTGAAGTCGTAGAGCCCCGAGCGCCCGTCGCCGAAGTCGATCGTCGCGAGAGTCGTGGTGGCCGGCCGCGGCTGGAGGTCGTCGGTCCAGCCGTCGCGGTTGATGGGGTCCACCAACGGCGCGATGGTCCGGGTGGCAGTGACCGAGACCGGCCCCGAGCCGACCCCCAGCAGCCCGCGCATCAGCGACACCGCGTGGTACTGGTGCGTGGATGAGACCTGCACCTGCGTCGGCACCCCGATGACCCCGGAACGCACCAGAGCGGCGCGCGCAGCGTGCGAGGGCATGAGCAGGTACTGCTCGGCGACCTGGACCAGGGCTGAGGAGCCCACCTCCGCCCACAGCGCCCGCAGGCCGTCCAGATCAGGGGCGGGCGGTGTCTCGGCAAGCACCGGCACCCTCAGACTGACGAGCTCGGCGATGACGGATGCGGTGGCGGCCTTGGGCGTGGCGGTCACGGCGAAGTCCGGTCGGGTGACTCGTACGCACTCCTGCAGCGAGGTGAACACGGGGACGGGCGAGGCCCGCTGGGAACGCACCACCGCACCGACGCACTGCAGCTGCGGCAGACCTGTGGCAGCGCGCCAGAAGTATTGCGCCCGCCACCCGGCGCCCACTGTCACGAAGGTCGTCACCGGCACGACGCTAGCAAGCAGCCGACGGCGCGTCGGCGACGAGGCGCGGGAGGTCATCCAGCCAGCGTCTGCCGGCCTCGCCCCACAGCTCGACGGTGGTGCGCGACAACGCTTTCAGCACGAGCAGTTCAGGCAGCACAGCCCGCCCTCAGAGCCTGCGGATGGGGTTGATTGGTCACGATCAGCGCAGATAGGAGGCGCCGTTGAGGTCGAGCACGGCGCCAGAGGCCCACTCCGCGCGGGGGTCTGCCAGCTGCACCACCGCGTGGGCGACCTCGCCCGGTTCGGCCACGCGCCCGAACGGGGACTGGGCCCGGGTGGCATCCCCGAGTGGTCCGTCAAGGTGCTGGCCAGCCATGTCGGTGGCGACGAACCCGGGCGCCACCGAGGTGACGCTGATGCCGGAACGACCCAGCGCCAGCGCCAGCGACTGGCCCATCGCGTGCACGGCGGCCTTGCTCGCGCCGTACGCAGGCACGTCCGGCTCACCCCGGTAGGCGCCGCGGGAGCCCACGTTGACGATGCGTCCGGCGGGAAGCCCTGGGGCGGCAGGGACGTCGAGCATCTGCCGGGCCGCGCACCAGGTCACGTTCGCGGTGCCGAGCAGGTTGACCTCGATCGTCCGGCGCCATGCCGCGACCCAGTGCTCGTAGTCGATCTCGTCGATGCGGTGGTCCACCCGCCGGCTGCCGCCCTCGGCCACCGCCTCGTCGGTGAACAGGGCAGCGTTGTTGACCAGCACGTCGATGCGGCCCAGGCCCTTCGCCGCTTCGTCCACCATGGCGCGCACGGCGGCGGGGTCGGCCAGGTCGCACTGCACCAGCAGGTGCCCCGCCCCCGGCAGCGCGGCCAGCACCTCCTCGGCGCGGTCCCGCGCGCCCCGGTAGTGCACGGCCACGCGGTCTCCCAGGGCGGCAAAGGCCTGCGCGGTGGCTGCGCCGATGCCACGGGAGGCTCCGGTGACCAGCACCCCACGCGAGGTCTGCGGCTCCGGTTGCGCGGACAGGTCCTTGCTCAGGTCGTTGCTCATGCCGGCACCGGGACGGCTTCCTGGACGGGGTCCGGGGTGTCGACGGCCTTGTGCGAGGAGAACCGCTCGTGCAGAGCCAGGCCGGTGACGGCCAGGGCGACCACCGCGAACCCGGCCCACTGGGTGGCGGTCAGGGAGTTGTTCAGCACCAGCACTCCCACCAGCGCCGCGGTCAGCGGGAACGCGAGCTCGGCGAGGGTGGCACGGCTCGCCGGGGTGCTGCGCAGCCCGCGGTAGTACAGGCCGATCGCCAGCAACCCGGGCACGAGCGCGAGCGCTGCCACGACGGGCAGGTCCCGCAAGGAGGCGGTGAGCGGGGCGCCCAGCACCAGCGCGATGAGCAGGGAGGCGGGTAGACCCACGGCGAACCGCAACACTGTGAGGTCCCGCATGCCGATCTCCGCACCGACGAGCCGCCCCAGCACGGTGCCGGTCGCCCACAGGGCGGCAGCGCCGATGGCCAGGGCCGCAGCAGCCCCGGCCGCGACGGAGATGGAAAGCGGGTCCGGGAAGGCCAACAGCCAGGCGCCGGCCAGAGCAGGTGCCAGGAAGAGCGGGTAGCGCACGGTGATCCGCTCGCGCAGCAGCAGATAGGCCACCAGCACCGCGAACACCGGCTGCAGCTTCTGCAGCACCACCGGGGTGATGGCGGCGCTGTCCTGCGGCGCGTAGGCGAAGGCCTGCGTGAACAGGACGGTTGCCAGTGCCGACGCCCCAGCGCCGATCACCAGCACGGCTGCACGGGTCCGGCCGGAGGCGGCTCGGAACGCGCGCAAAGCCGGGGGCAGCCACGGCAGAGTCACCACGACGATGATGAGGTGCTCGAGGAAGACGATGGTCGCCGCCGGGTAGCTGCCGACCAGGGGCAGCCGCAGCAGGGCGTCCGTTCCCCACAAGGCTGCGCCCAGCGCCACGAGCCACGTGGCGTCGCGGCGCCCGTGCGGGGTGGCGCGGTTCATCGTCGTCTCCTGGGTCGCGTGTGGCACTGACGTGCCATCGCAACCTACAAGGCCGGCGGGGGTTGGCATGATTCCCCTCGTGACCACACTTCTGCGTTCTGCGCGCACCGGCGACGTCAAGGCCATCCGCGACCTGGTAGCCCCTCTGGAGGACCGACGCGTGCTGGTCGCCAAGGAGGCGGTGACCTACTTCGAGAGCCTGCAGGAGCTCGTGGTCGCCGAACGGGACGGCCGGCTCGTCGGGTGCGGTGCCCTGCACGTCATGTGGGAGGACCTGGCCGAGATACGGACGTTGGCCGTTGCTGACTCGTGCCGCGGCGAGGGGATCGGGCACGACATCCTGGACGCACTGACCTGCCGCGCACGCACGCTCGGGGTCCAGCGCCTGTTCTGCCTGACCTTCGAGGTGGACTTCTTCAGCAGGCACGGCTTCGAGGTGATCGTGGGAACGCCGGTGGAGACCGCCGTTTTCGCCGAGCTGCTGCGCTCGCACGACGACGGGGTGGCTGAGTTCCTCGATCTGGCGCGGGTCAAGCCCAACACGCTCGGCAACACCCGGATGCTCCGGCGGCTGTAGTGAGAGGATTGACGATCAGGGGCGAGCCAGGCAGGCCCTGACCAGTCCTCGGCGGAGCACGTGCAACACCAGGGCGAACTGCGCCAGCAGAGCCAGCGACAGGACTGCCGAGAACCCCGAGACGCTGCGCGGTTCCAGCAGCAGCACGCAGCCGAGCGCGAGCAGGCCAGCCAGGACCGGGACGCCGATCACGACCCTCGCCATCAGTCGAGCAGCCCCGGCGGCGTGTCCTGGCCCCGAGCCGGGCACCGAGCGCGCCGCCCGTAACCGGGGCACCAGCGCGGCCGCCGTGCCGAGGCCCGCGAGCCATCCCGCACCCAGGACCAGCAGCTGCGGGATGCTGTTCGGGCCTGCGGCGCCGTGGGCCAGGACGAGGAAGAGCAGGGCAAGGACCCCCAGGGCGAGCCCAGCAGTGGCCGACCCGGAGACGGCGCGGGAGAGCGCGCGCTCGGCCAGGGCGTCACCCAGCCCCGCTTCCTCGCCCCTGCCGCTCACGGTGGTCCTCCCGGTAGCCGTGCGTGTGTGGCGTGGCCGCCGCGCTCTCCGACACGTTCGGCCAGGCCGTCCGCCACCAGGGCGTCCAGGCACCGTTCCCGCTGGACTGGATCCTCCCAGACCAGTTCCAGCTCGGAGCACGGAACCGGGGCGGCACTCTCGCGCAGGGCCGCCATCAGCCGGCCGCGCACCTGCCGGTCGGTGCCCTGCCAGGGCTGACCCCGGCGGTGCTGCCTCGTGTCAGGCGGGCACCCTGCTCGTTGCCAGGCGCACTGCGCCAGCAGCGGGCAGCTCTTGCACGCCGGTGCCCGCGCGGTGCAGACGAGGGCCCCGAGCTCCATCACCGCGACAGACCACCGCGCGGCCACGGCCGGTTCGTCCGGCAGCAGCTGTGCCGCCAACCGGGTCTCGGCGGCTGTCAACGCCGGGCCGGGCTGGGCACCGGTCACGGCGCGCGACAGCACCCGGCGCACGTTGGTGTCGACCACAGCAGCTCGCCCCCCGAAGGCGAAGACGCAGACCGCAGCGGCGGTGTACGACCCGACTCCCGGCAGGGCCAGCAGCGCCGCCGGGTCGGCAGGCACCTCGCCGCCGTGGTGCTCGACGAGAGCGGCAGCCGCGGCCTGCAGCCGCAGCGCCCGGCGCGGGTACCCCAACCGCCCCCACGAACGCAGCACGTCGCTGGTGGGCGCGCCGGCCAGGCCGGCAGGGTCGGGCCACCGCTGCATCCACTGCTCCCACACCGGTTGCACCCGCGCCACCGGGGTCTGCTGCAGCATCACCTCGCTGACCAGCACCGCCCAGGGCGTGGCGCCGGCAGCTCGCCAGGGAAGGTCCCGGGCGTGGGCGTCGTACCAGGCCAGGACGTCGTGATGCAGGACGTCGTGATGCCGGACGTCGTGATGCCGGACGTCGTGATGCAGGACGTCGTGATGCAGGACGTCGGTGGCGGTGGGTGAGGGGTGGTTCGGGTTCGTCACGGCGTCTGCCATGGTGCCATCCGGTGGTGGCCGAGACGGCACGGGCGGGTCAGCGCAGACGCTGTGCGTGCGAATACGGCGTGGCTGCGTGCCGTGCTGGCCTCAGGTGCCTACCGTTGCGTGCGATGAGCACCGTCAGGCAGCCCGCAGGATCGCCACCTCCCAGCGTCTACCGCCGGCGGCGGGTCGTGGCTCTGGTGCTCGCCCTGTTGCTCATCCTCCTGCTGGCCTGGGCTGCCATCGCGATCGTCGGCGCCCTGCGCGGCGACGACCCGGCCGCGACCACGACGCCGCCGCCGACGAGCCCCCTCCCGCAGGAATCCTCGTCCGGGGAGCCGGCCACCTCGTCCGCCCCAGCGCCGAGCCCGAGCGCCTCCGCGGGCGGCGTTACCGACTGCCCCGCCACGGCCGTCAGCGTCGTCGCCACCTCCGACCAGCCCAGTTACGCGCTGGGGACGACGGCGATCGTCGGCATGGTCATCACCAACACCGGCGCCACTGCCTGCCAGCTGGACGCCGGATCGGCGGCGCTCGAGCTGATGGTCGTCTCGGGGGAGGACCGGATCTGGTCCTCAGACGACTGCCAGGAGGCAGCGGAGAACCGCCCGACCACCGTTGAGCCTGGGGAGGCCGGCACGCTGGCCTCGAGCGTGGAGTGGTCCCTGGAACGCTCTGCGGAAGGCTGCGCCGAGAACCTGCCTGCACTCAAGGCCGGGACGTACCAGTTGAGCGCCCGGGCAGGGGAGATCGTCAGCGCGCCAGTGGTCCTGACGATCGAGGGCTGAGCAGCGCGGTCCTCTCAAACCGCGCCGCTCGATGCGCGAAGGATCTGGCGTCTCAGCGACATCAAGGTCTTCGTTCATCAGCCCGACGCCGCGTGCGTGGTGTTCGCGTTGATGTTGATCGGCAAGGCATCCGTGAGCGAACGGATCGAACGGATCGAACGGATCGAGGATGGGCGCAGCGTCCTGGTCGGTCGACGAGCAGCAGACCGGTTGGCTGAGCACGACGCGGCGTTCTCGGCGGCTTGGACGGCTGCGGGGACGGTGACGGCCGAGCAGCGGACGTTGCCGACGGACCGGGTGAGAGTTTGCCAATTGTGTGTTCTGCCGTTGCCGGAGTGCTCTGTGTTGCACCGCCAGGAGGTGGCATGCTCACCACGTGCGTATACCCACAGCCGCCACACCCCTGCTCCTGCTCCTGCTCCTGCTCCCGCCTGCTCCCGCCGCCGCCGCTGAATCAGCCTCCTCGACGGTGGAGACCCAGCCGGTAGCCAGCACAGGTGATGCCGCCGACGACCCCGCCGTGTGGGTCCACCCATACGACCCGGCCCGGTCACTGGTCATCGGGAACAGCAAGGGCGGCACCCTGGAGTCGTACGACCTGTCCGGTGCGCTCGTGCAGAGGATCAGCCCCTCGTCGTTCGTCGGGAACGTCGACGTCCGCGGCAACTACGTCGTCGTGTCCAGCGCCGGGATCAAGGTGTACTTGGTCGACCCGGTGACCAGGCAGATGAGCCCCGCGACGGACGGCGTCATCCGCACCTACGGTGAAGGGCTCTGCTTGTACGACCCCGGCGCTGTGGGGGTGACCGATGGTCTGTACGCGTTCACCGTCACCCGCAAGGTCGGCCGGGTCCGGCAGTACGCGCTGACCGACGCCGACGACGACGGGCTGCTGGCCGGGGCCATGGTCCGCGACTTCACCCTCGGCACCGAGGCCGAGGCGTGCGTCGTAGACGACACGACGGGAGCCCTGTTCGTGGCCGAGGAGGACGTCGCCGTGTGGCGCTACAGCGCCGAGCCCGGCGCCACCACCGATCGGATCGAGGTCGCGCGGGCCGGTGCCGACATGCCCGCTGACCTGGAGGGCCTGACGATCGCGGGGGACTACCTGTACCTGTCGGTGCAGAACGTGGCTGCCCCGAACCAGAACTGGGTGAACGTCTACGACCGGGCCGCCCCGCACCAGCACGTCCGGAGCGTCCGTGTCGTGGCCGGTGGGACGTCCGACGACTGCGACCGGACCGACGGGATCGCGGCAGCGGCCGGGGACTTCGGGCCAGCGTTCTCCGAGGGGGTGTTCGTGTGCCAGGACGGCAACAACGGGCCACCGGGGTTGACGGGGAACCAGAACTTCAAGTTCGTCCCGCTGGACAGAGTCGCCCCGTAGCGATGCGTGAGCGTACGCGCGAGACGAACGACGGGGTCTTCCTCGACGAAATGTCGGCATCCCGGGTCGGGGAAGTCGACGCTCGGGGTAGATGATTGCATCCTCCGGCAACGCGAGAGACGCACGCCCGGTGACGGTGATCGGGTGGGCGACGTTCCACTCCGCGGGATGTCGACTTCATCCTCCAGCCGATACAGGTCAGGGCGGACCACGCCGTCGTCCCGGACCTCGATCCGGGCGTCGGCCGCGTCGAGGTGCTCCACGCCGGGCGAGTTCGCCAGGACGATCCTCGTCGGGGACCCGGTGGTGTTGCGCTCCTCCTGGAGACGGAGACCCTGCTGACTGGCCGGATGGTGCCGCCCCCGGCCCATCTGCAGGACCATCCCACGGGTCATCAGGGACACGTGGAGGAGGTGGCGGTCGTGCCAGCTGGCTGACCTCAGACGTAGCGCTCCAGGATGCTCGACTCGGCGAGGCGGGAGAGCCCTTCCCGGACCGCTCGGGCCCGCTGCTCGCCCACACCGTCGACGGTCATCAGGTCGTCGATGTTGGCCGCGAGCAGCTTCTGCAACCCGTCGAAGTGCTCGACGAGGCGTTCCAGGATCGCTCCGGGCAGACGCGGGACCTTGTGCAGCAGGCGGAAGCCGCGGGGGCTGGCTGCGCCGTCGAGCGACTCGCCCGTCACGGTCAGCCCCAGCACGCGCGCCACGTGGTTCAGGTCGACGAGCTCGCTGGAGTCGAGCGAGGCCAGGTCGGCCAGCACGTCCTCCACGGTGCGCTCGCGCTTGGCCAGGTCGAGGTAGTCGCGAATCACCAGCGCACGGTCTGGGCCGACGCCGCTGACGAGCTCGTCCAGCTGGAGCGACAGCAGCCGGCCGTCGACACCCAGCTCGGTGACGTAGCCGGCGATCTCGTCGCTGATGCGCCGGACCATCTCCAGCCGCTGCACAACCGATGCCACGTCGCGCACCGTGACCAGGTCCTCGATCTCCAGCGCCGACAGGGTGCCGGTGACCTCGTCGAGGCGGGCCCTGTAGCGCTCGAGCGTGGCCAGCGCCTGGTTCGCCCGGGCCAGGATGGCGTCGGAGCCCTCCAGCACGTACCGGAGACCGCCCACGTAGAGGGCGACGATGTGCATGGACTGGCTGACCGAGATGACGGGGAAGCCGGTCTGCTTGGCGACGCGCTCGGCTGTCCGGTGCCGGGTGCCGGACTCGGAGGTCTCGATGCTGGGGTCCGGCACCAGCTGGACGGCCGCCCGCATGATCCTGGTGGCGTCCCGGTCGCAGATGATCGCGCCGTCCATCTTCGCCAGCTCGCGCAGCCCCGTGGAGACGAAGTCCACGTCGAGCACGAAGCCACCGCTGCACAGTGCCTCGACGGAGCGGTCGGAGCCGAGCACGATCAGGGCGCCGGTGCGGCCCCTGAGGATCCGCTCGAGACCGTCACGCAGCTCCGTGCCGGGGGCGACTGCTGCCAGTGTCGTGCGCAGCAGCTCGTCCTCGCTGCGTTCAATGACCACGTGCCCCCCCGTGCCGGCTTGCTGTGCGCACCGCGACTGCGTTGCGGCCGTTAGTGTAGCCGCGCGACGGGGCCGTTTGGGTGACCGCGTTGACTCACCGAAGATGCCCGCGTAGATGGGTCGTTGCCTCACGAGGGAATGCCCGCGTGGCGGCGTGGCGGCGTGGCGGCGTGGAGCGGTGGGCAGTACCGGGCGAGCATGGGGGTTGCGGGGTGGGCGGCGATGCCATGCCGGGTGCTGATCAGGCCGGCCGGATGACTCCGAGGCGGACTGCCTCGATCACCTGGCCGATCTCGACCACCTTCATCCCCTTCGGCACCGCGACGGACTCCAGCGATCCCAGCGGGATCACTGCGGTCGTGAATCCCAGCCGCGCGGCTTCGGAGAGCCGGCGGGTCAACCCCGGCACGGGGCGGACCTCCCCGGAGAGCCCGACCTCCCCGAAGGCCACTGTGCGCGCCGGCAGGGGCCGTTCGACGACGGCGGACGCGAGGGCGAGGGTGATCGCCAGATCGGCAGCCGGCTCACCGATCCGCACCCCGCCCACGGTCGAGACGAACACGTCTTGTCCGTGCAGGGCCATCTTCATCCGGCTGCCGAGCACGGCCTGGATCATGGCGACCCGGGACGAGTCGAGCCCGTTGGTGGCCCGCCGCGGGTTGTTCGCCACCGTGCCCGCCACCAGCGCCTGCACCTCCGCGACGAGCGGGCGACGTCCTTCCAGCGTGACCGTGACGCAGGTGCCGGGGGCGTGCACGTCCTGGCGGGAGAGGAAGAGTGCGCTGGGGTCGGTGAGGCCGACGATGCCGGAGTCGGAGAGGTCGAAGCACCCCACCTCGTCGGTGGGGCCGTACCTGTTCTTCACCGCCCTGACCAGGCGCAGCCGTGAGTGGCGCTCGCCCTCGAACTGGCAGACCACGTCGACCAGGTGCTCCAGCGTGCGGGGCCCGGCGATCGACCCGTCCTTGGTGACGTGGCCGACCAGCAGAGTGGCCATCTCGCGCTCCTTGGCCACCCGGATGAGGGCGGCGGCGACCTCACGGACCTGGGAGACGTTGCCGGCCTGGCCCTCGACCTGGGAGGAGGTGATGGTCTGCACGGAGTCGACAACCAGCAGCTCGGGGGCGACCTGGTCGACGTGGCCGAGCACTGTGGCCAGGTCGGTCTCTGCGGCCAGAAGCAGCCGCGGGTGCATCGCGCCTACGCGCTCGGCCCGCAGCCGGACCTGGGAGGCCGACTCCTCGCCCGTCACGTAGAGCACGGTGCGCCCGGCCGACGCGGCCTGGGCGGCGACGTCCAGCAGCAGGGTCGACTTGCCCACCCCTGGCTCCCCTGCCACCAGGACCACCGCCCCCGGGACCAGCCCGCCGCCGAGCACCCGGTCAAGCTCGGGCACCCGGGTGGGTACCGCATGGGCCGACTCGACGTCCACCTCGTCGATCGGGCAGGCGGGGGTCTGCACCGCCGCTGCCCGCGTGGTCCGCACCGTCGCGGCGCCGATCTCCTGGACGCTGCCCCAGGCCTGGCACTCACCGCACCGCCCCACCCACTTCGCGGCCGACCAGCCGCACTCGCCGCAGCGGAAGGTGGCGCGGGGGGTACGAGCGCGAGACGAGGTAGTTGCGGTCATAGCCGGAACGCTATGCGGGTCGTGCGACAGCGCAGCTGCGACAGGCTGGAACGACCGCAGGACCCCGGCCAACGTGCCTCGGCGCCGCAACGGTCGTACGGTCGCAGCGACAGGGTGCAGCCACCTGCAGGTGCACCATCGACGCACCACGAGGAGATACGTGATGCCCCGCTCCGAGATCGACGCACGTGCTCGCGCTCTCGTCCGCGACGACGACAAGGGGGGCTTTCCGGCGCAGCAGCAGGACCCACCCGGCCTGACGGCGCAGATGGATCCCGTGCCGGACCACGGCGAGCAGACCTACCGGGGTTCCGGCCGTCTCGACGGCATGAAGGCACTCATCACCGGCGGCGACTCCGGTATCGGGCGGGCTGTGGCCATCGCCTACGCGCGTGAGGGGGCAGACGTAGCAGTCTCCTACCTGCCGGCGGAGCAGGAGGACGCAGAGCAGACGCAGGAGTGGGTCGAGAAGGCTGGGCGCCGTGCCGTGCTCGTGCCTGGCGACCTGACCAGCGAGGAGACCTGCATCTCCGTGGCACGGCAGGCGGTCGAGGGCCTCGGCGGCATCGACGTGCTGGTGAACAACGCGGCGTTCCACTGGACGCGGGGCGAGGACGGGCTGGAGAACCTCTCGACCGAACAGCTCGACCGGGTGCTGAAGACCAACGTGTACGCCGTCTTCTGGCTGACCAAGGCCGTCCTGCCGCACCTGGGCAAGGGCTCGAGCATCATCAACACCACGTCCATCCAGGCCTTTGAGCCGTCCACGTCGCTGCTGGACTACGCCGCCACCAAGGCGCTCATCAACAACTTCACCGTCAACCTGGCGGCGCAGCTGGGCCCCAAGGGAATCCGGGTGAACGCCGTTGCGCCGGGGCCGATCTGGACGCCGCTGCAGCCGGCGACCCGCGAGGGGGAGGACATGGAGACGTTCGGAGCCGCCACCCCGCTCGGCAGAGCGGGCCAGCCGGCCGAGCTGGCGCCCGCCTACGTGTTCCTCGCCTCGCCCTCGGACGCGAGCTACGTGTCCGGGACGGTGCTGGGTGTCACTGGCGGCGGCGCTGTCTTCTGAGCGGGCACAGCGTCCTGAACAGGCTGAGCGTCCTGAACAGGCTCAGCGTCCTGAACGAACTCAGCGTCCTGAACGAACTCAGTACCGGCGCCACCACAGATTGACCGCGTAGTCGACCTGGGTGCCGGGGTGTTCGGCCAGCACGGACTGCGCCAGGTCGGGCCGGAACTCGATGCGGACGACCTGCTCGAACGTGCGCCGGTCGGCGAACGCCCAGCGGATGTCGACCGGCACGCGGGTGAAGCCCTGACGGCGCCAGAACCGCTCCACAGCACCGGCGTCGAAGGAGGGCAGCGCACGGCGGAACCAGGCGCCGAACGTGGATCGGGTGGCGTCGTTGTCGATGATGAAGGCGACCCCGCCGGGGCGCACGACCCTGCTCAGCTGGGCCAGCCCCGGCTGACACCCGGGTCCGAAGAAGTACGCCCACCGGGCGTGGACCACATCGACCGACGCATCCGGCAGGGGCAGGTCGGCCGCCGACGCGCGCAGCACCGCGATGGGCTCGCCCGCAACGGTTCTGAGGTCCTGCACCCTGGTCTGTGCCATCTCCAGAAGAGGTCGGTGCGGCTCCACCCCGGTGACCCTGGCTGCGTCGGCGGCGAAGCGCGGCAGGTGGAAACCGCTGCCGCAGCCCACGTCGAGCAGGTGCTTCCCGGACCAGTCGCAGATCGAGCGCATGGCGGCCTCGATGGCCCCCTCCGGGTCGACGCCGCGGTTCTCGCTCTCGTAGACGTCGGGGTGCTCCCAGATGTTGGGGCTGGGAATCACCTGCCGCAGAACGGGTTCCGCTGCGGCCTCAGTGCCTCTCGGCGCAGCCGGAATATGCTCGGGATCGGTGTTCATCGGTGTGCGAGCTCAGCTCGCGCCGCTACGCGTGGCCTTGGAAGCAGCGCGCGACGCAGCGCGTGCGGCAGAGGTCGCTGGGTGGACCAGCAGCGGCAACCGCTTGTGCACGCCCAGGGCGGCGTCACAGTGCCGTGCGAGCTCGTCGTACGGCGCCTGGCCGATGAGCTCGACCAGCTCGTCCCGCAGCGAGACGTACACCGGCACGGTGCCGATGTGAGCCTGCGGGTTGGAGGTGCAGTACCAGTCCAGGTCGTGCCCTCCCTCACCCCAGCCGCGGCGGTCGTACTCGGCCACGCTGACCTCCAGGTAGGAGGTGCCGTCGGGGCGCTCCACGGTGCGGTACGTGCGGCGCAGCGGCAGCTGCCAGCAGACGTCGGGCTTGGTGTGCACGAAGGAGGTTCCCTCGTCCTCGGCCAGGTGGTGCAGCGCGCAGCCCGCGCGGCTGCTGCCGTCCTGCCCCGTGAAGCTGGCGTCGTTCAGGAACACGCAGGCGCCGTCCACGACCCTGGTCTTGCGCGCGCCCTCACCGTCGACCTCGGTCCAGCCGCTGCTGCCGCGACGCCCGCGTTCCTGCCGCTGCCAGGTGTGCGGGCTGAGCTTCTTGACCCAGGCCTTCACGCGCTTCTCGTCGTCCTCGTCGCTGAAGTGCGCGCCCAGCGTGCAGCAGCCGTCCTCGGGGCGGTCGGCGTAGATGCCCGCGCAGCCGCGCCCGAAGATGCAGGTCCATGAGGACGTCATCCAGGTCAGGTCCACGCGGAACACCTGGTCGGCATCCTGACCCGCCGGCGTCTGCGGATCAGCGAACTCGACCCAGACCCGGGTGGCGTCGAGCGAGGTCTCGACGGGCTGTTGCGGCACGGAGGAACTGTAGGCGCTCGTGCGGGTGAGCGTGCGGCGCTCTCGGCAACGGGCAGGTACCGTCCCGGCTCATGCGGCTGGGAGTTCTCGACGTGGGGTCCAACACCGTCCACCTGCTCGTCGTGGACGCACACCCAGGTGCCAGGCCGTGGCCGGCGACGTCCCACAAGCTGGAGCTGCGGCTGGCTGAGCACCTGGAGGCCGACGGCAGCATCGACGCCTCCGGCGCTGCCGGGCTCGTACGCTTCGTGGCGCAGGCGCTGAAGGTGGCCGACAAGACGGGGTGCGAGGACATGCTCGCCTTTGCGACGTCGGCCATCCGCGAGGCTCCGAACGGCGAGGAGGTGCTGGCGCGCGTACGGGAGCGCACCGGGGTCCAGCTTCAGGTGCTGGGCGGAGAGGCCGAGGCCCGGCTGACGTTCCTGGCCGTGCGCCGGTGGTTCGGTTGGTCAGCCGGACGGCTGCTGGCTCTCGATATCGGTGGTGGCTCGCTGGAGATGGCCGTCGGGCTGGACGAGGACCCCGATGTCGCGCTGAGCCTGCCGTTGGGAGCCGGGCGGCTGACCCGCGACCACCTGCGCGGCGACCCTCCGGCCGCGGCGGAGGTCAAGGCACTGCGCAGGCTCGTGCGGGCCGGCGTGGGGTCGGCCGTGGGTGAGCTCGCGAGAGCCGGAGCCCCTGACCAGGTCGTGGGGTCGAGCAAGACGATGCGCTCGCTGGCCCGCCTGGCGGGTGCTGCGCCGAGCAGCGAGGGGCCGTACGCCTCTCGCGTGCTGCGCCACGACGACCTGTGCGCGTGGCTGCCCAAGCTGGCGCGGATGACGTCGAGGCAGCGGGCGGCTCTGCCGGGGGTGTCCGCCGGGCGCGCGCACCAGCTGCTCGCGGGAGCCCTGGTCGCGGAGGTCGCCATGGACCTGTTCGGGGTCAAGGAGCTCGAGATCTGCCCGTGGGCGTTGCGCGAGGGCATCATCCTGCGCCGGCTGGACTGGATCAGCGCGGGGTGACCTGTGCGTGGGGTATGACCCGCGCCGGACGAGCACGCCCGTCCCGCCTACTCTGGGAGCGTGCCCGGCGACGCCCGGCCCGACCGGGCCACCTCCAGCAAAGGCGGCTCCCGGCGCGCGCGTGCGCGCGCGGCCGCCAGTACACCGCGTGCCGTGCATCGCGAGCGGGGCGAGCGCCCACGGGGCATCGCGGTGGCGCTCTCCACGTCGTCGGCCTACCCGCAAGGCATTTCTGACGCCTTTGCGATCGCTGCGCGGCTGGGCTACGACGGCCTCGAGCTGATGGTGTGGACGGACCCCCTGAGCCAGGACGCTCAAGCGCTGGCGTCGTTGGTGCAGCACCACGGGCTTCCGGTCCTGGCGGTGCACGCCCCCACCCTGCTCATCACCCAACGGGTGTGGGGCAAGGAGGCGTGGGCGAAGATCACCGGCGCGGTGGAGCTCGCCACCCGGCTCGGTGCCGACACAGTCGTGACGCACCCGCCCTTCCGCTGGCAGCGCGACTACGCCGAGGAGTTCGTGCAGGGCGTGCGCCGGATCAGCGAGCAGAGCGGCATCGCCGTCGCTGTGGAGAACATGTACCCCTGGCGGGTGCGCCAGCGGGAGATCCCTGCCTACCTGCCGGACTGGGACCCCACCGACGAGGACTACGACCACGTGGTGCTCGACCTCTCGCACGCCGCGGTCGCCGGGTCGGACGCGCTGCGGATGGTTGCCGAGCTCGGACCGCGCCTGCGCCACCTGCACCTCACGGACGGCACCGGGTCACCCAAGGACGAGCACCTGGTGCCCGGCCGGGGTGGGCAGCCGTGCGCGGAGGTGCTGAACCTGCTGACGCGCACCGGCTGGACCGGGACGGTGGTGCTCGAGGTGAACACCCGGCGCTGTCGCAACGCCCTCGAGCGCGAGCTGGACCTGGCGGAGTCGCTGGCCTTCGCGCGCGCACACCTCGGCGTCCTGGCGGCCGACGACCGATCCGCCGGGCCCGGCTGAGCCGGTGGCGCAGCGGCGCGGTCCGCGAGCGCGCGACGCCGACACCCGCTCCGACATCGTCGCCGCGGCCCGGGAGGAGTTCGCCAGCCACGGGTACGAGGGCACCGCCGTGCGCGCTGTGGCGCGCCGTGCTGGTGTCGACCCGGCGCTAGTCCGGCACTACTTCGGCGACAAGACAGTCCTGTTCGCGGCTGCCCTGCGGCTGCCGGTGGATCCCACGGCGGTGATCCGGGGGGTGCTGGTGGGCGAGCGGGCGGACGTCGGGGCGAACGTGGTCCGCGCTTTCTGCCAGACCTGGGACCAACCCCAGAACAGGGTCGCGATGCTGGCTGCCTTCCGGACGGCCGTGCGCGGCGGCCCCACCGCGAACCTGCTGAGGGAGTTCCTGACCGGTCCTGTCCTGGGACATGTTGCACGCCGCAGCGGAGCCGCCGACCCGGCCGCCGCGGCCGCGCTGGCAGCGAGCCAGCTCGCAGGGATCATCGTGGTCCGGTACGTCCTGGAGGCCGAGCCGGTCGCCTCGGCCACCATCGACACGATGGTGGCGTGGTACGGACCCGTCCTGCAGCGGCACCTCACCACGTGAGGGGATCCGCCCCGAGCCTTGCGGTCGGACGTTCCCCGGGCTAAATTTCCTCGCATGGGGAAACAGGCTCGCATGGGGAAACAGGAGAGCGCCGAAGGCGCGGCACAGATCTCAGCTGCACGGACCCCTGCTGCACAAGCACCAACCGTCCTGGACGTGGTCGGGCTGCGCGTCGTTCGCGGCGGACGGCCGGTGCTGCACGGGCTCGACCTGAGCGTGCCGCGAGGCGCCCTGGTGGGGCTGCTGGGCCCCAGCGGCTGCGGCAAGACCACGTTGCTGCGCTCGGTGGTGGGAGTGCAGCGCGTGGAGTCGGGCAGGGTGACCGTCCTGGGGCACCCGGCCGGTAGCCCGGCCGTGCGCGACCGGGTCGGCTACGTCACCCAGAGCCCCAGCGTGTACGCCGACCTCTCGGTCGCCGAGAACCTGCGCTACTTCGCGACGGTGCTGGGCGCGCCGCGCTCGGACGTGGCGCGCGTGCTCGAGGCGGTCGACCTCGTTGACCGCTCACGCTCGGTGCTGGGCGACATGTCGGGCGGCGAGCGATCCCGGGTCTCGCTGGCCGCGGCACTGCTGGGGTCGCCGCGGCTGCTGGTGCTCGATGAGCCGACCGTGGGTCTGGACCCGGTGCTGCGCCGCGACCTGTGGGCCCTGTTCGGGCGGCTCGCCGCGGACGGCACGACCCTGCTGGTCTCCAGCCACGTGATGGACGAGGCCACCCGCTGCGACCGGTTGGTGCTGATGCGCGACGGCAGGGTGCTCGCCGACGGGACGCTGCGGAAGCTGCTGACGGCCACCGGGACCGCCGACGTGGAGCAGGCCTTCCTCCGGTTGGTCGAGACGTCCGGCGCGGTGCCCGCCGCCCACTCGCCGGCCACCGCCCTTCTCGGCTCCGGGACGGTCGAAGGGGATCAGTCATGAGTCCGCGACTGACCTTGGCCACGGCTCGACGCGTCCTCGCGCAGCTGCGCCGCGACCACCGCACGCTGGGTCTGGTCCTGGTGGTGCCGTGCGTCCTGATCGGTTTGCTGGCGTGGGTCTACGAGGGCACGCCCGTCTTCGACCGGATCGGGGCGCCGCTGCTCGGGGTCTTCCCGTTCGTGGTGATGTTTCTGGTCACCAGCGTGGCGACGCTGCGCGAACGCCAGTCCGGCACCCTCGAACGGCTGATGACCACACCACTGGGGCGAGGCGACCTGGTTGCCGGATATGCGCTGGCCACGGGTGCGCTCGCGGTGGTGCAGGCGGTGGTGGTGGCGCTGTTCGCCCGCTTCGTCGCCGGGCTGGACACGGCCGGACCGCTCTGGTGGCTCATCCTGATCGCCGTCGCCGTGGCGCTGCTGGGGGCGACCCTGGGGTTGGGGGTCAGTGCGCTCGCCAGCACCGAGTTCCAAGCCGTCCAGTTCATGCCCGCCATGGTCCTGCCGCAGTTCCTGCTGTGCGGGTTGCTGGTGCCGCGCGACGAGCTGGCCACGCCGTTGCGGCTGCTGTCTGACGTGCTACCGCTGTCGTACGCCATCGACGCGCTGCGAGGGGTCACCGTGTCGACCGACCCATCGGCCGAGGTGCTGCCGGACCTCGCGATGGTCCTGGCGTTCGTCGTCGGAGCCGTCCTGCTCGGAGCCGGCACGCTGCGTCGCCGCACACCCTGAGCCGCCGCGGCTCGCCGGGCGAGCCGTGAGGGTGCGGCCCCGTACGGCCGCGAGGGCACCGGCCGCGTACCCTTCGGGCCATGTTCTCCTCGCTGCTGAGGGCCCCGATGCTGCAGGCCGCGCAGAGTCACCGCTTGCGCCAAGTCATCGAGACCGCCCCCGTGTCCCGGTCCGTCGTCGCCCGCTTCGTCGCCGGCTCCCACACCGAGGACGCGGTGCGTGCCACCACCTCGCTGGTCGCCGACGGGCTGAGCGTCACCATCGACCACCTGGGCGAGGACACCACCGACCGCACCCAGGCGGAGGGCGTGCGCGAGGCCTACCTGGAGTTGCTGAAGCGGCTGTCGGACTCCGGGCTGACGGCCGACGGCCGCGCCGAGGTCTCGCTCAAGCTGTCCGCCATCGGCCAGGCCCTTGGGTCGGACGGCCCGAAGATCTCGACCGACTTCGCCCGCACGATCTGTGAGGCCGCCGCCGGGGCGGGCACCACGGTCACGGTCGACATGGAGGACCACACCACCACCGACGACACGCTGGCGGCGGTGATGAGCCTTCGGGAGGACTTCGCGTGGGTCGGTGCGGTCCTGCAGTCCTACCTGCACCGCACCGAGGGCGACTGTCGGGACCTCGCCACGGCCGGCTCGCGGGTGCGGCTGTGCAAGGGGGCGTACAACGAACCGGAGTCCGTGGCGTTCCAGGACAAGGCTGAGGTCGACAAGAGCTACGTGCGCTGCATGAAGGTGCTGATGAAGGGCGCCGGCTTCCCGATGCTGGCGACCCACGACCCCCGGCTGGTGGACATCGCCGGAGCGCTCGCCGTCCAGGCCGGACGGGAGGCGGGCAGCTATGAGTACCAGATGCTCTACGGCATCCGGCCCGACGAGCAGAAGCGCCTGGCTGGGCTCGGGGAGACCGTCCGGGTCTATCTGCCCTACGGCGAGGAGTGGTACGGATACCTGATGCGGAGGATGGCCGAAAAGCCTGCCAACACGGTGTTCTTCCTCCGGGCCCTGGCGACGAAGGGCTGAGGTCATGACGCGCCCGGAAGGGAACGGTGCAGGCGAAACCGAGCAGCGGCACGGCCGGGTGGCGGTGCTCGGGGCAGGCGTGATGGGCGAGACGTTGCTCTCGGGACTGCTGCGCGCGGGCTGGGCACCTCAGGACCTGCTGGTCACCGAGCGCCGGCCGGAGCGCGCAGCGGAGCTGGCGGAGCGCTACGGGGTCACCGTCACCGGCAACGTCGAGGCCGCCGGCTCGGCGGACACGGTGGTGCTGGTGGTCAAGCCGCAGGACATGGACGGCCTGCTGATGGAGATCGCCGGCGCGCTGCGCCCGCAGGCACTGGTGGTGTGCATCGCGGCCGGGATCAGCACCGAGTACGTGGAGAAGCGCCTGGCCGCGGGCGTCGCGGTGGTGCGGGTGATGCCGAACACCCCGGCGCTGGTCGACCAGGGGATGGCGGCGATGTCGCCGGGCTCGCACTGCGACGCCACCCACTTGCAGCGGGCGCGGGAACTGCTCGCGGCGACCGGCAAGGTCCTGACCGTCCCCGAGTACCACCAGGACGCCGTCACCGCGATTTCCGGGTCCGGGCCCGCGTACATCTTTTACGTCGTCGAGGCGATGATCGAGGCAGGCGTGCTGCTCGGGCTGCCGCGATCCACGTCGACCGAGCTGGTGGTGCAGACGCTCTACGGCGCCGCGACGATGCTCAAGGAGACCGGTGAGCACCCCACGGTACTGCGGGAGCAGGTCTCCAGCCCGGCGGGGACCACGATGGCGGCGCTGCGCCAGCTCGACGACCACAAGGTGCGGGCGGCGTTCCTGACCGCGATGGAGGCCGCCCGGGACAGGTCCCGCGAGCTGTCGTCGGGCCATGCCTGAGCATGGTGCAGCACATGCCTGACCCCGTGCCCGAGCCGGTCGGCACGCTCGCCGAGCTCATCCGGTATCCGATCAAGTCCATGCAAGGAGAACGGCTCTCGCGCGCCCGGGTCGACGCGCGCGGCCTGGAGTACGACCGCCTGTGGTCGGTGTACGACGCCGCGGGCAGACTCGGCAGCGGCAAGTCGAGCCGCCGGTTCGTCAAGATGCAGGGCCTGCTGCACCTGACCGGAAGCGTGGCCGGCGACGACTCGGCGCCCACCATCAGCTGGCCCGACGGCCGCTCCCTGCGCGTCGACAGCCCCGCGGCCGCGCAGGAGCTCAGCGGGACCCTTCGGCTGCCGGTCACGGTGGCGCGTGAGACCGCCGTGCCGCACCACGACGACGGACCGGTGCACTTGGTGACCACCGCCTCGTTGCGCTGGCTGGAAGGCGAGCACGGCACGGCGGCACCGGTGGCACGGTTCCGTCCCAACATGGTGCTGGACACCGGCGACCTGCTCGGCCCGGTGGAGCAGGGCTGGGTGGGGCGTGAGCTGGTGGTCGGGCAGATCCGGCTTCGCATCACCGCACCGATGCCGCGGTGCGTCATGACCACGATGGACCAGCTGCACTTGCCGGCGGACAGGGAGATGCTGCACACCCTGAGCGCGCATGCGGATCTCGACTTCGGTGTGGTAGCAGACGTTCTCGCCCCCGGCGAGCTGCACGTGGGCGATGCTGCATCCCTCGTCCCAGGGGCCCTCAGGGACGGCTCCTGAGCAGCCCGCAGGTCCACTGGCTGCAGCCCGGTGATGAGTCCAGGCTGATGGCGCTGCGACGGCGTGCGCTGACGCTGGACCCCGCAGCGTTCTACCGGGCGTGACGCGATGGTGGCTGATGCGGCCACCGGGGCTCAGCAGGTCAGGTCCTCCCAGACGAACGTCGTCGTCAGCCCGGTCTCCCAGTCACGCCGGAGGATGCTGTAGGCCACCGAGGCAAGCGGGGGGCCGCCGTCCACGGGCCAACCTTCCCGGTAGTGCGCTTCCTTGAGCCAACCGCAGCGCAAGAAGGTCTTGCGCATCGCGGTGTTGTCCTCGCGGGTCTGTCCTTCGAAGCGGTTGACGCCCGACATGGTGCTGAATACGTGGTCGGTGGCCGCGCGCAGGACCTGGACCCCCAGGCCGCGGCCCCGCAGCGCAGCGTCGAGCCGGACGTCGAACAGCGGGGCCGCATCGCTCAGATCCTCGAGACGGAAGAGGCCGATACGGCCCAGCTCGCAGTGGTCGATCCAGAACGAGTCGTTGTCCTCGTCCCGGTAGGCACCTTCGCTGATCGCCGCCTCGACGTCCATGGCTGTCGGACGCGGGCGCACGTGGAAAAGGAACTCGTTGCGCGTCATGAAGCCGACAAGGGCGTCGTGGTCGGCGCCGGTGGGATCGAGCCGCGTCAAGGCGATGGCCAAGGCTGACTCCGATCAGGGCCGGGCTGCGAAGCGCTCGATCAGCTGGTTGTTGCCGGAGACGATGAGCGTGTCGTGGCGGGTGACCATCGTGTCCGGCTGGGCGTAGGTGAAGTCTTCCCCGGGCGCCTTCACTCCGACGACGGTGACCCCGTACTTCTTGCGTACCTGGGACTGGCCCAGCGTGAAGCCTTGCGTCTCCAAGGGTGGACGCATCTTGACGATCGCGAACCCGTCGTCGAACTCGATGTAGTCCAGCAGCTTGCCCGAGACCAGGTGTGCGACCTTCTCGCCCGCGTCGGCCTCGGGATACACCACGCGGTGAGCGCCGATCCGCTGCAGGATCCGTCCGTGGGAGGGCGTGATGGCCTTGGCCCAAACCTGCTTGTTGCCCAGGTCGACCAGGTTCGCCGTGGCCAGCACGCTGGACTCGATCGAGGTGCCGATACCGACCACGGCGATGGGGAACTCCTGGCAGCCCAGCTGCTTGAGCGCATCGAGGTTGGTGGCGTCGGCCTCTACCACGTGGGTCAGCCGCCCCGACCACTCCTGGACCAGGTGCGGGTCCTTCTCGACCGCGAGCACCTCGTGGCCGAGCCGGTTCAGGGCGTCGGCGATAGCCGCACCGAAGCGTCCCAGACCGACCACCAGCACGGCGGCGTCGTGCAAGGTCCTGTCACCCAACGATGGGCCTCTCTTCCGCGAGCCGGTACATCTTCGGGTACTCCCTCAGGGCGAGGGCGGCCGCCACGGACATCGTGCCGGTACGGCCGAGGAACATCAGTGCAGTCAACAGGTACTTGCCCGCATCCGGCAGGTCAGGGGTCAGTCCCTGGCTGAGACCGCAGGTGGCGAAGGCAGAGATCACCTCGAACAGGACGATGTCGAGGTCCTCGTGGGTGATCGCCTGCAGGGCCATGCTGGCGACGATCACCAGCGTCGCCCCGATCAGCAGGACCGTGACCGAGAGCCGCATCGTGGCCGGCGGGATCCGCCGACCGAACGCCTCGACGTCGGTGTTCCCGCGGGCCTCGGCCACCGTGGCCAGGAACAGCACGGCGAGCGTGGTCACCTTGATGCCACCGGCCGTCGAGGCGCTTCCGCCGCCGATGAACATCAGCACGTCCAGAGCCAGCCAGGTCTCACCGTTCATCGCCCCGACGTCGAGGGTGGCGAAGCCCCCGGATCGGGGCATCACCGACATGAACAGGACGGCCAAGATCTTCTCGTCCAGCGGGAGCCCACCTAGGGTGCGGGGATTTCCCCATTCGAAGACACCCAGCAGCACGACGGTGATGGCCAGCAGGACCAGCGTGGTGGTCACGGTGAGCTGCGCGTGCAGCCCCCAACGGCTCGGGCTGCGCCACCGTGGGCCTACCGCCACCAGCACGGGGAAACCCACGCTGCCCACGAAGACGCCGGTCGCGATGGGTATGCCGAGCCACCAGTCCCCCACAGAACCTTCGGGCAGACCACCGGGGTGCGAGGTGAACCCGGCGTTGTTGAAGGCCGAGATCGCGTAGAACAGCGAGTGCCACGACGCCTCACCGGGCCCTTCCTCCAGCGCGAGGAACCGCGGGAAGAGCACCAGGGTCAGGATGGCCTCCAAAGCCAGCGAGGTTCCGATCACGACCCGGAGCAGAGTGCCCACCTCACCGAGCCGCTGCGCCTTGGTCTCGCGCTGGGCCAGGAGTCGGCCCGTGAGGCCGATGCGCCGGGAGACGGCCAGTCCCAGCAGGGCGGCCAGGGTGATCACGCCGAGGCCACCGACCTTGATCGCCACCAGGATGATCACCTGTCCGAGGCCGGACCAGTAGGTGGCGGTGTCGACCGTGACCAGTCCGGTGACGCAGACCGCCGAGGCGGCGGTGAACAGGGCGTCGGCGAAGGGCGCCCGCTGCCCGGTGCTGGTGGCTGCGGGAAGGGACAGCAGCCCGGTGACCAGGGCGATGACGGTGGCGAACACCCCGAGGGCGAGGCGGGCGGGGGATGTTCGGCCGACCGAGTCGACGCGCTCCCTGAACCGGCCCAGGAGCGAGGTGCCGGAGGCCGTGGCGCGCCGGACGGAGGAGGTGCCCGGCTGGGTCACACTGGTTCCTCCTGCCTCGACCGGTGTCGCCGTGCTGTGTCGCTGTTCCCGGGGTGACGCTAGCGTCGCTGGATGGCTTCCGGCACCCGGGTCGTGTGGGACCCCGACTTCAACCGGTACGACTTCGGGCCGACCCACCCCATGGCGCCCGTGCGGCTGGACCTCACCGCACGTCTGGCCGAGAGCCTGGGTCTGTTCTCGGCACCCGGGGTGCAGGTGCACGGCGCCGAGGTTGCCTCCGACGCCGTGCTGTCCACCATCCACGACCCGGCCTACGTCCGTGCGGTGCAGCACGCCTCCGAGCACCCCGAGCAGGCGGACCCCAGGTGCGGCCTGGGAACCCCGGACGACCCCGCCTTTCCCGGCATGCACGACGCCAGCGCCCGGGTGCTGCAGGCGTCGGTGGACTGCGCCGACCAGGTGTGGAGCGGTGACGTCCTGCATGCGGTCAACTTCTGTGGCGGGCTGCACCACGCGATGCGTGCGCGTGCCAGCGGGTTCTGCGTCTACAACGACGTCGCGGCGGCGATCCAGCGGTTGCTGGACTCCGGCGCGCAGCGGGTGGCCTACGTCGACGTGGACGTCCACCACGGTGACGGGACGCAGGCGTTGTTCTGGGACGACCCCAGGGTGCTGACGATCTCCCTGCACGAGACCGGCAGGGTGCTCTTTCCCGGCACCGGCTTCCCGGACGAGACGGGGGGGCCGACGGCAGCCGGTTCGGCGGTGAACGTGGCGCTGCCGCCAGGAACCGGTGACCGGGACTGGCTGCGCGCCGTCCACTCTGTGGTCCCGGCTCTGGTGCGCGCCTTCCGCCCGGAGGTGCTGGTCACGCAGCACGGCTGCGACACGCACCTGCTGGACCCACTCGCTCACCTGGCCGTGTCCTTGGACGCCCAGCGTGCTGTGACCGCATCGCTGCACGACCTCTCGCACGAGGTGTGCGACGGCAGGTGGTTGGCCACGGGCGGTGGCGGCTACGAGATCGTCGACGTGGTGCCCCGCGCCTGGACCCATCTGGTGGCCATCGCCGCCCACGCCCCCATCGTTCCTTCGACGGAGCTGCCCCCGTCGTGGCTCGCCTTCGTGCAGCAGCGCTTCGGTCGGCAGGGACCAGCCAGGATGACCGACGGGAAGGACGCCTGGTGGCGCTCGTGGGAGGTCGGGTACGACCCCGAGGACGTGCTGGACCGGGCGGTGATGGCCACCCGCAAGGCGGTGTTCCCCCTGCACGGCCTGGATCCCTGGTTCGACTAGGCACCGCTGCTTCGATCGCTGCCCGTGCTTCGATGCCGCTCCTGCGCGGCCCCGTACGCCGTTCGATGCCCTGCGCTTCCCACGGGCCCCACAGCCCCCTAACCTGTCCACATACATGGCGGAACACCGCACCGATCCCCCGGGGGCGGCGGCGAACCCGCACGGCGAGGGACCAGGTGGACATGACGGTTGAGCGGGACCTGAAGCAGGTGCGCTTCCTCACCGTCGCTGAGGTGGCCGCCATCATGCGCGTGTCCAAGATGACGGTCTACCGGCTCGTGCACTCCGGTGAGATGCCCGCCGTCCGGGTCGGACGCTCCTTCCGTGTCCCGCAGGACGCGGTGGACGCTTACCTCAAGGGCTCGTTCGTCGACACCGCCTGAACCGGGTCGGCGGTGCACCTTGGGTGAGGCCGTTCGTTCCTGGTCCCCGCGAGCGGTACCCTGACGCCAGACGTTCCACATCCAAGGCAGCGCCTCAGCGCAGGTCGTTGCCCAACCGTCAGTGAGGCTCCATGGGTTCCGTCATCAAGAAGCGCCGCAAGCGGATGGCTAAGAAGAAGCACCGCAAGCTGCTTCGCAAGACGCGCCACCAGCGCCGCAACAAGAAGTGAGCCCCTGGTGCCACCGCCCCTTGGGCGTGCTGGCACCGCTGCCGACGTGTGCGCCGTCCGGTCTGGGGACCGGGCGGCGTCCGCATGCTCGGCTGTGCGGGATCTCGGCTGCACAGAATCTTCGGTGCACAGAATCTTCGGTGCACAGGATCTCGGCGCTGCACGAGATGTCGGCACTGCACGAGCCCGCTGCGTGCGCCGTAGCAGGACCCGGGAGGTCGCATGGCTGAGGTGGTGATGATCACCGGGGTCTCCCGCTACCTCGGAGGGCGCTTCGCCCGGATGCTGTCCACCGAGTCATCCGTGGGCCGTGTGATCGGGGTAGACGTGGTGCCCCCTACCCACGACATCGGCAGCACGGAGTTCGTGCGCGCCGACATCCGCAACCCGGTGATCGCCAAGGTCTTGGAGCGGGCCGGTGTCGACACCGTCGTGCACATGAACGTCATCGCCACACCCACCTCGGCCGGCGGTCGGATCTCCATGAAGGAGATCAACGTCATCGGGACGATGCAGCTGCTGGCCGCCTGCCAGAAGTCCTCGGGCGTCAAGCGGCTCGTCGTGAAGTCGACCTCGTCCGTCTACGGAGCCAGCCCCAAGGACCCCGCCAAGTTCACCGAGGAAACCCCGGCGAAGGTGCTGCCGCGTGCCGGCTGGGGCAAGGACTCCGTCGAGGTGGAGGGGTACGTCCGCGGCTTCTCGCGGCGTCGCCCCGACGTCGACGTCGCGGTGCTGCGCTTCGCCAACGTCATCGGCCCCGGCGTCCGCACCGCCCTGACCGACTACTTCGAGCTTCCCGTCGCGCCTACCGTGCTCGGCTTCGATCCACGCCTGCAGTTCGTGCACGAGGACGACCTGCTCGAGGGCATGCGGCTGGCGACCGAGGGGGATGTGACAGGGGTCGTCAACGTGGCCGCCGACGGGGTGTTGACGCTCAGCCAGACGTTGGGCATGACCGGGCACCCGCCCCTGCCCGTGCCGCTGCCGGCGATGGACCTGGTCGCCCAGGGAGTGCGTCGACTGTTCCGCACGGATCTGGGGAACGAGCAGATTCGGTTGCTGACCTACGGCCGCTGCCTCGACACCCTGCGCATGCGCACCGACCTCGCCCTTGAGCCCCGCTGGACCACCCGCGAGGCGTTTGCCGCCTACGTCGCCGCCCGGCGGTTGCACGGCCCCGTCCCCGAATCCGCGCTCGACGAGGCGTCCGAACAGCTGGTTGCCCTGGCAGGATTGGTGGGCGGCGCCGCCGCCACCGTCGGTGGTGGAGCGAGCGCGGTGCTGGAGGCCAACCCGTTGCGGTCCCTGAGGAGGTCGGCTCCATGAGTGACGCCCGGATCATCCCGCTGGACGGCAAACGCGGCCGCGCCACGAAGGCGTCAGCGGGCAACGGGCGCTCGACCAGGGACGCCGGATCCGCCGTCGCTGCCGGTGCTGCAAGAGCAGGCGACGAACGCGCCCGGCGAAGGCGTCGCACTACCCCCTTGCTGGAGCAGGCGGAAGCCGAGCAGCAGGTGGTCGGAACACGCAGGCGACCCGCTACGACCACGACGCGTCGACCGTCTTCGCCGTCGGGGGAACCGCGCTCGGCGCAGGCGGCACGCCTGGCGTCCGCCGCAGCCGACGTCGGGAGGAGGCTCGTCGAGGACCTTCCCCGGGACGCCTCTCCCTCCGAGCTCGAGGCCAAGGTGGCCGCGGCCCTGGCGTTCCTGCGTCGCAGGTTGACCGGCGACTACGAGGTCGACGAGTACGGCTTCGACGCAGAGCTGACCGACACGGTGATCCTCAACGTGCTGCGACCGCTGTACCGCACCTGGTTCCGCGTGCAGGTGCGCGGCATCGAGAACATCCCGTCGGTGGGCGGTGCGCTGGTGGTGGCCAATCACTCCGGCACCATCGCCCTGGATGCCCTGATGACGCAGGTGGCGATCAGGGACGAGCACCCCGCGGGTCGGCACCTGCGGATGCTCGGGGCGGACCTGGTCTTCTCGGCCCCGGTGGTGGGGGACATCGCGCGCAAGTCGGGGTCGACCCTGGCGGCCAACGCGGACGCGGAGCGGTTGCTGGCCGATGGCCACCTGGTGGGCGTGTGGCCGGAGGGCTTCAAGGGCATCGGGAAGCCGTTCAGCGAGCGCTACAAGCTGCAGCGCTTCGGCCGCGGCGGCTTCGTCTCGGCCGCCTTGCGCACCAATGCCCCGATCGTGCCCTGTGCCATCGTCGGCGCGGAGGAGATCTACCCCATCCTGGCGGACATGAAGACGCTGGCCCGTCTGCTGGGGCTGCCGTACGCCCCCATCACGCCGACGTGGCCGTGGCTGGGGCCGCTGGGCCTGGTGCCGCTGCCCTCGAAGTGGTGGATCGAGTTCGGCGAACCCATCCCCACGGACGAGGCGGGCGAGGGTGGCGCGGACGATCCGATGATGATCTTCGACGTCACTGACCAGGTGCGCGAGACGATCCAGCAGACGTTGTACTCGCTGCTGATGCAGCGGCGCTCGGTCTTCTTCTGAGCGCCGTGATGAGATCGCACCGCATCACCCTGATCACCCGGACTGGGTGTCACCTGTGCGAGAGCGCTCGCGAGGTGGTGCAGGAGGTGGCGCTCGCGAACGGGGTGGGATGGAGCGAGATCGACGTGGACGCGGACCCCGACCTGGCCATGAGGCACGGTGAAGAGGTCCCCGTGGTCCTCCTAGACGGTCGGGTGCACAGCTGGTGGACGGTGGACCGCGCCCGGCTCGAGCGGGCCCTGCAGCCCGGGGGCACAGGACCGCTGCGGTGGATGCGCGGCCGCGGCTGACGTGGCGTTGACAGCGCCACCCCGTGACAATCCTCACCTGACCAGGTGTGTATCCTCACGCGACTTTGTGCGCACGTTCACAAGCGCCTACTCTGCTGAAGTCCGCATGTTGCGCTGCCGAAGGAGACGGCGACTGCCGTGAGCACTCCCCGTGGCGACCTGACCCGTCCCGCACCCGTGCGCGGTCCCGGTCGAGACGTGCCGGATGCCACCGTCGCGCGCTTGCCCGGATACCTGCGCGCTCTGTCCTCCTTGGTCGAGCGGGGGGTGGCGACCGTGTCGTCCGAGGAGCTGGCCGCGCACGCTGGCGTCAACTCCGCCAAGCTCCGCAAGGACCTCTCGCACCTGGGCTCGTACGGAACCCGCGGTGTGGGGTACGACTGCGACTACCTCGTCTACCAGATCTCGCGAGAGCTCGGCGTGGCCGAGGACTGGCGCGTGGCCATCGTGGGGATCGGGAACCTGGGGCACGCACTGGCCAACTCCGGAGGCTTCGCCTCCCGCAACGTGAGCGTTGTCGCGCTCCTGGACGCGGACGCCGACGTGGTGGGTGAGCAGGTCGCCGGCCTGCCGGTGCGCTCGATGGAAGAGCTCGAGCACGTCGTCGCCGACCTGCACGTCTCGATCGGCGTTCTGGCCACACCGGGGCCGGCTGCTCAGGGGGTCTGCGACCGGCTGGTCGCCTGCGGGGTCACCAGCATCCTGAACTTCGCGCCCATGCTCCTGCAGGTTCCGGCTGGGGTGGTCGTGCGCCGTGTCGACCTCTCGACCGAGCTGCAGATCCTGGCCTTCCACGAGCAGCGCCGTGCCGCCGGTGCCGACGGCGTCGTGCGCTCGCGCCGGCGCGAGACCATGCCCGCGGGGGCACGCACATGAGCCTTCTCGTCGTCGGCGTGTCCCACCACAGCGCACCGCTGGAGGTGCTCGAGCGGGTGGCGCTGGACGCTGCGGCGGCCCGCGCGCTGGCCGTCGAGCTGCTCGCGACGGAGCACGTCACCGAGGCGGTCGTGCTGGCGACCTGCAACCGGATCGAGGTCTACGCGGATGTCACCACCTTCCACGGTGGTCTGGCGGACGTCGGGCAGGCCCTCACCGCGCGGACGGGGACGGAGCTGGCCGCCCTGACCGAACACCTGTACGTGCGCTACGCCGAGCACGCGGTCTCGCACCTGTTCACCGTCGCAGCCGGCCTGGACTCCATGGCGGTGGGCGAGGCGCAGGTACTGGGACAGGTGCGAGCCAGCCTGCGCACCGGCCAGGACGACGGCACGGTCGGACGTGCGCTGGACCCGTTGCTGCAGCAGAGCCTGCGGGTGGGCAAGCGGGCGCACACCGAGACCGGGCTGGACCGCGCTGGGCACTCCCTGGTGCAGGCCGCCCTCTCGCACGCCGCCGAGCACGCGGTGGCGCTGCCGCTGGCCCGCACCCTGGTCGTCGGGGCGGGCGCGATGAGCGGGCTCGCTGCCGCCACCCTGCACCGCCTGGGGGCCCGCTCCATCACCATCGCGAACCGCACACCGGAGCGCGCACGGCGCCTGGCCGCAGCCGTAAATGGTCGGTGGTTGCTGCTGGACGACGACGAGGCGCTGACCTCGGCGCTCGCCGAGGCCGACGTGGTCGTGTCCTGCACGGGAGCCAGCGGGCAGGTCCTCACCCTCGAGCGGGTGGCCGCGGCACGCGAGCAGCGCGCCGCCTCCGCGGCGGGGTCCGGAACCTCCGCCGCGCCCCAGCTGCTGGTGGACCTGGCCCTGCCCCGTGACGTCGCCCCGGCGGTGCAGGACCTGCGGGGGGTGCATGTGATCGATCTGGCGGCGCTGGGGGTCGAGCTCGCGGACGACAGCGTCGGCGCCGACCTGGATGCGGCGCGCGGGATCGTGGCCGAGGAGGTGGCCGCCTACCTGCAAGTGCTGCGGGCCGACGAGGTCGCCCCCACCGTCGTCGCGCTGCGCTCCTATGCCCGCCAGGTCGTCGAGGGCGAGCTGGGCCGGATGCGGACCCGGCTCGGTGCCGACCTCGACCCACGCGTGGCCGCCGAGGTCGAGCGCAGCGTCCACCGCGTCGTCGAGAAGCTGCTCCATACCCCGACCGTGCGGGTGAAGTCCCTGGCCGCGGAGCAGGACGGCACCCACTACGCGGCAGCGCTGCGGGAGCTGTTCGACCTGGACATCGACGTCGTCACCGGTGGCGCCGCGATCACCGACGTCGCGGGCGTGCTGGCTGCGGTGCCCGCTGAGCGTCGGCTCGGCCGGCGTGGGGGCGCCGCGTGAACCTCCCCGTCATGAACGACTCCAACCGACCGGCTGTGCTGCGACTCGGCACCCGGCGCAGCCTGCTGGCGCGCACCCAGAGCGAGCACGTAGCCCAGGCGTTGCGCGACAGCGCGGGCGTGGACGTCGAGCTCGTCGACATCACCACCGAGGGCGACCTGTCCAGCGCACCGCTGGCACAGATCGGTGGCACCGGGGTGTTCGTCTCCGCACTGCGCCAGGCTCTTCTGGACGGCCGGATCGACCTGGCCGTGCACTCGCTGAAGGACCTCCCGACCGCACCTGCCGAGGGGATCACCCTCGCCGCGGTGCCCCCGCGCGAGGACCCGCGGGACGCGCTGGTAGCGCGCGACGGACTCACCCTGGGCGAGCTCGGGCCGGGCGACCGGGTGGGTACCGGGGCGCCCCGGCGCGCTGCACAGCTGCGAGCGCTCGACCTCGGCCTAGAGGTCGTGGACGTCCGCGGCAACGTCGACACCAGGCTGCGAGCAGTGACGGACGGCGTGCTCGACGCGGTGGTGCTGGCACGTGCGGGGCTGCTTCGCATCGGGCGCGCGGGCGAGGCCACGGAGGTCCTGGACCCGCTCCAGATGCTGCCCGCTCCCGGCCAGGGCGCTCTGGCGCTGGAGTGCCGGGCCGATGACGAGACCGTACGCTCGATGCTGGCGCCCCTGGACGACCTGCCGAGCCGCGCCTGCACCGAGGCCGAGCGCAGCCTGCTGGCTGTGCTCGAGGGAGGCTGCTCCGCTCCCGTCGGTGCGCTGGCCGACTGGGTCGAGGGCGATGACGGTCCAGAGCTGTACCTGCGTGCGGTGGCAGCCGCGCCGGACGGTTCACGCGACCTGCGTCGGTCCACGACCGGTCCTGTGCACGAGCCGCAGGCGCTCGGGGCCCGGCTCGCCGCGGTGATGCTCGAGGACGGCGCCGCCGACATCGTCCGCCCCCAGACGTCCGTGATCGACAGTTCCGCCGTAGCCGACAGTTCCGCAGTACCCGACAGTTCCGCAGTGCAGGAGAGTGAGCAGTGACCACCAAGAACATTCCGCCCGGTCGTGTGGCCTTTGTCGGGACCGGACCGGGAGACCCCGGCCTGCTCACCGTGCGGGCCACCGAGGTCCTGGCGGGTGCTGAGACCGTGGTGCTCGACCGGGGTCTGTCCGACGGGCACCGCAGGGACGTCGTCGCACGCTGGTGCCCGCCAGGCGTCGAGGTGCTCGACGCGGGCTTCGGCGAGAACGGGCAGCCGCTGACGCACGCCGGCCGAGCCAAGATCATCACCAAGGCGGCCAAGTCCGGTCGAACCGTGGTGCGCCTGCTCGACGGTGACGCGAGCACGTTCTCCGGCCTGGCTGAGGAGCTGCTCGCCTGCCAGAAGGCCGCAGTGCCGTTCGAGGTGGTCCCGGGCGTGGCTCTGCACAGCGCGGTCCCGGTGTTTGCAGGCGTGCCCACGACCTCCAGCTCGGTCTCGTCCCTGCACGTGGTCGACGCCTCGGCGCGCTTCGACCCCGGGGCGCTGCTGGATGCCAGGTCGACGGTGGTGCTGCTGGGTACCCGCGCCGACCTCGCCGTCGCAGCGACGACGCTGGTCCAGGCCGGCCGCTCGGGCGAGGCCGCTGTGGTGGTCACCAGCCAGGGCTCCACGACGACGCAGTCCTCCCTGGACTCCACGCTCGGGGCGCTCTCCGGTCTGCTCGAGGGAGCCAGCGACGAGGACTTCCCTCGGCCGTTGGTCGCCGTCACGGGGCCGACCGTCGCACTCCGCGAGCGGGTTTCGTGGTTCGAGACCCGGCCGCTGTTCGGGTGGCGGGTCCTGGTCCCGCGTACACAGGCGCAGGCGGGCCCGATGAACGAGCGTCTCGCCACCTTCGGTGCGGTGGCCGAGGTGGTGCCGACCATCTCGGTCGAGCCGCCCCGCACGCCGCACCAGATGGAGAAAGCAGTCACAGGTCTGGTCACCGGCCGCTACGAGTGGGTCGGCTTCACCTCGGTCAACGCCGTGCGTGCCGTGCGGGAGAAGTTCTCCGAGTACGGCCTGGATGCACGGGCCTTCGCCGGTCTGAAGATCGCCGCCGTCGGTGGCGTCACGGCTGACGCCTTGCGGGAGTGGGGCATCGAGCCCGACCTGGTGCCCGCGCAGGAGCAGTCCGCTCATGGCCTGCTGGCCGAGTGGCCGCCCTACGACCAGCTTCTCGACCCGATCAACCGCGTGTTGCTGCCCCGTGCCGACATCGCGACGGACACGCTGGTGGCGGGGTTGCAGGAGATCGGCTGGGAGGTCGACGACGTCACCGCGTACCGGACGGTCCGCGCCGCCCCGCCGCCCGCTCCGGTGCGCGACGCCATCAAGAACGGCTCGTTCGACGCCGTGCTGTTCACCTCGTCCTCAACCGTGCGCAATCTGGTGGGCATCGCCGGCAAGCCGCACACGGCCACGGTGGTGGCGTGCATCGGCCCGGCCACGGCCAAGACGGCCGAGGAGCACGGTCTGCGGGTTGACGTGCTGGCTGTCGAGCCAAGTGCCGCGTCGATGGTGGACGCGCTTGCCGAGTACGGCGCGGGGCTGCGTGCCGCCGCCGTCGAGGCCGGCGAGCCGGTGCTGCGTCCCAGCCAGAAGCGGCCGGCTGCCCGTCGCCGGGCTCGCTGAAAAGGGCCAGCGCGTGGGTCCTCGCGCCGACGGCCGGTCGGCGCCCTTCCCCACCGGCCGCCCCCGGCGGCTGCGCGCCACACCGGAGCTGCGGGCGCTGACGACCGAGCACAGGCTGCACCCGGGGCAGCTGGTGCTGCCGATGTTCGTGCGGGAGGGGCTGACCGAGCCGCGGCCCATCTTGAGCATGCCGGGGGTGGTGCAGCACTCACGCACCTCGCTGGTGCAGGCAGCCGAGGAGGCTGTCGCGGCCGGAGTGGGCGGGATCATGCTGTTCGGCGTCCCGGTCGATCGCGACCCCACCGGCTCGGAGGCTGACGATCCACAGGGGATCCTGAACGCCGCCTTGCGTGATGTCATCGCGGCGGTGGGTGACCGCACCGTGGTGATGGCCGACCTGTGCCTGGACGAGTTCACCGACCACGGCCACTGCGGGGTGCTGAACGCCTCCGGTGCCGTCGACAACGACGCCACCCTGGAGCGCTACGCGGCCATGGCGCTGGCCCAGGCAGAGGCCGGGGCAATGATCCTGGGCCTCAGCGGGATGATGGACGGCCAGGTCGCCGCCGTCCGGTCGGCGCTGGACTCAGCGGGTCGCCAGGACGTGGTCCTGCTGGCCTACGCAGCCAAGTACGCCTCTGCGTTCTACGGCCCGTTCCGAGAGGCTGTGGACTCCCAGCTCGTGGGTGACCGACGCACGTACCAGCAGGATCCGGCCAACGTCCGTGAGGCGCTGCGCGAGGTGGCCCTGGACGTGCACGAGGGCGCCGACATCGTGATGGTGAAGCCGGGCCTGCCCTACCTCGACGTGCTGGCGGCGGTGGCGCAGGTGTCGCCGGTGCCGGTGTGGGCTTACCAGGTCTCCGGCGAGTACGCGATGGTCGAGGCGGCGGCGGCGAACGGGTGGATCGACAAGGAGCGCGCCGTCACCGAGACCCTCACGGCCTTCGTGCGTGCCGGCGCCGACGTGGTGCTGACCTACTGGGCCGTGGAGGCCGCCCGCTGGATGCGCGCCTGACCCCTCGTCGCCTGCTCCATCCGCTGCTCGGCGTCCTGCTGCTCCCGCTCGTGCCTGATCAACTCGGCCGCCGCCTGCTCGCCCCGCTCCGCTGCCAGCCCCTGGTCGCGCTGCGCCCTCGTCAGCCGTTGGCTCTGCTCCTCCACCATGGCGGCTGAGCGCTCGATCTCCCGCTGCGCCTTGTCGATCTCCTGCTGCGATCGGATCAGCCCCCGCCGCGCTTGCGCCAGTGTGGCCTGCGCGGTCACGACCTCCGCGTCCGCGGACTCGCGCGCCCGTCGCAGCCCCGCCTCGCGTTCCTGCTGGGCGCGACGCGCCTCGTCGTCCTGCCGGACCTTGTCGGCCTTCTCCCTGGCGGCGGCCGATCGGCGGTCGTCCGATGCCTCGGCGGCCGTCGTCACACGGGCCGGGCCGGCGGGGCCGGAGGTGGGGGTGGTGGCGGCTGCGGGCGGCTTCCGGGGGGCCACCGCGTCGGCCGATGAGTGGGGGACTGCCGACAGCCCGGGCGGCCCGAAACCGCTGTAGGACAACGGAGTAGTGAGGTGCCCGGCGCGCACCCTTTCGGCGATCTCCGGGTCCGCCAGCGCCGCCAGCAAGGTGTCGCTGACCTGGTCGAGCGCGTCCCGACTGGCGCTGTGACCGCGGTCCTCGGCGATGCCGTACGCCTGGGTGGTCAAGGCGCGCACGACCCGCTGACGCTGGCGGGAGAGCTCGCGGAGCTCCTGGGCCGAGAGCCTGGCCTGGGCGTGCCGCAGGGCCGCGCCGAGCTCGAGCAGGGCAGAGATGTCCTGCCGCGCCTCGTTCGAGAGGAGGTTGACCAGCCAGGCTGCGACCGAGGGCTTGCGCAGGTCGGTGATGGCCGCGGCCAGCTCCCGGTCCCCGCCGGTGCGTGCTTGCTTCGCCAGCTCGCTGCGCCGGGCGATGAAGTCCTCCAGGTCGCCCGCGTACAGCTCGTCCGTGGCGGTGTCCAGGTCCATGGCGGACATCGTGCCCTGACGCCCGGCCGACCCGTCCCCTGACGCCCGGCCGACCCGTCCCCTGACGCCCGGCCGACCCGTCCCCTTCAGGCTCGCTCCATGGGGCTGACAGTGTCCTCGCCGATGGTGAAGGTGCCGCCGACCTCGCCGAACCGGCCACGGACCTTGGTGACCATGGCGTGCCGGGCGACGAAGCCCACCTCGCTGTGCGCGGCGACGACGTCCGTGCCGGGGATCAAGGCTGCGGGAAGGGCGATCATGGTGTGTGTCTCCTCGGAAACGGGCCGCACGCTGTCTCGCTGCTTGTGAGGGTTCACATAGTCCGTCGTCGGTAGGATCGTGCGCATGGCAGCGACCCGGTGGCTCACGAGCGAGGAACAGGCTGTCTGGAGGTCGTACCTGGAGACGACGCAGCGGCTGTGGGAGCGACTCGACCGCGAGCTGGACGAGGCAGGTGACGTGCCGCTGAGCGAGTACGAGGTCCTGGTACGGCTCTCGGAGGCACCCGACCGTCGGCTGCGGATGTCCCAGCTCGCCGACCAGCTGAGCCACTCGCGCAGTCGCCTCACGCACACGGTGTCGAGGATGGAGAAGCGCGGGCTGGTGGCCCGCACGGCGTGTGCCGACGACGGCCGGGGCGTGCTCGCGGAGGTCACCGAGGCTGGGCTTGCGGCGTTGAAGGAGCACGCTGACGTGCACGTCACGGGCGTGCGTGAGCACCTGTTCGACCAGATGGACGCCCAGGAGGTGGACGTCGTCGGGCGGGTGCTCGCACGGGTCGCGGCGCACCTGCGTGAGCCCGGTGGCCGGGACCGCGGGACACTGGTGCCGTGAGCCTTCCTTATCCCGGCACCGCCCCCGCGTCCGAGGCGCTCTTCGCGCGTGCCCGGGCAATCTCTCCCGGCGGGGTCAACTCGCCGGTCCGTGCCTTCCGCGCCGTCGGTGGGACCCCTCGGTTCATGGTCAGCGGTTCAGGGCCGTACCTGACCGACGCGGACGGGCGCCGTTACGTGGACCTGGTCTGCTCGTGGGGGCCGATGCTGCTCGGTCACGCGCATCCCGAGGTCGTGGACGCGGTGAGAACCGCCGCCTCCCAGGGCTCGTCGTTCGGGACGCCGACCGAGGGCGAGGTCGCACTGGCCGAGGAGATCGTGGCGCGGGTGGCGCCGGTGGAGCAGGTACGGCTGGTGTCCTCCGGCACCGAGGCCACGATGAGCGCCGTCCGGCTGGCTCGCGGGTTCACGGGCCGCTCCGTCGTCGTGAAGTTCGCCGGGCACTACCACGGGCACGTGGACTCGCTACTGGCACAGGCCGGCTCGGGCCTGGCCACGCTCGGGCTGCCCGACACCCCTGGTGTCACCGGCGCGGCGACGGCGGACACGCTCGTCATCCCCTACAACGACACCGACGCGGTGGACGCGGTGTTCACCGAGTACGGCGACCGGATCGCCTGCGTCATCACCGAGGCCGCAGCCGGCAACATGGGCGTCGTCCCCCCGCTGCCAGGATTCACCGCCTACCTGCGCAACGCCACGGCGATGGCGGGCGCGCTGCTCATCAGCGACGAGGTCATGACAGGCTTTCGCGTGTCCCGCGCCGGCTGGTACGGGTTGGAGGGCGAGCAGGGCGGCTTCACCAGCAGCGCGCCGGACCTCTTCACGTTCGGCAAGGTGATGGGTGGTGGCTTCCCGGCGGCGGCATTCGGCGGCCGCGCGGACATCATGCAGAGGCTCGCACCCGCCGGACCGGTCTACCAGGCAGGGACGCTGAGCGGGAACCCGGTGGCCACGGCGGCCGGTCTGGCCACCCTGAGGCTGGCGGACGACGCCGTGTACGCGCGGGTCGACGAGGTTGCGAACGCCATCTCCTCGATGACGTCGGCCTCTCTGGCCGCGGTGGGCGTGCCCCACACGGTGGGCCGGGCAGGTTCGATGTTCAGCATCTTCTTCGGGCGCTCGCCCGACGGCGGGCCCGTCCGGGACTACGCCGACGCCCAGGCGCAGGACACCCTGGCCTTCCGGGCGTTCTTCCACGAGATGCTCGCGCACGGGGTCTACCTGCCGCCCTCCGCCTACGAGTCGTGGTTCGTCTCCTCGGCCCACGACGACGAGGCGATCTCCGTGGTCATGGACGCACTTCCCCCGGCCGCTGCCGCGGCTGCCGCCGCCGTCGAGCAGGGCTGAGATTGCCGACCCGGTCGTGTGGCCGTGCGGGTTCAGTCGGTTACAGCGACGAGGCCACGTACGCAGAGTGGGACTACCGTTAGGCACCGCGATCGCTTTCTTGTGGCGAACCGCCTACCTGCTGACCGGTGACCGAGCCCTGGCCGACGACCTGCTCCAGCAGGCTCTCGAGCGCACCTATGTCGCCTGGCCGCGCGTGCGGAGCACCGACGCGACGGCCTACGCACGCCGCGTGCTGGTGAACGCCCATACCGACACCTGGCACCGGACCCGCCGCGCTGCTCGCGCAGGGCCGGCACGTGGTTCGCTGGAACCCGGACGCGTGTGCTCGCGAACTTGCTTCCACCGCGGTTGGCCGCTGTCCGCGCCTACTGTCCGTCTCGGACGTCGCGGAACCAAGCCAGCAGGAGCCGGCCGACTCTCGCCGCCCGCATCAGGCGACGTCGACGTCACTGGAACGTTGCACCTTTACGGACGCCCATCTACTACAGTGCGGCCAATCTCCCCTTGGGGGCGGGATGCGGATCAACCGCAGCAGGGCACTTGCTGGCCTAGCCCTCGCGGCAGGACTGCTTTCGGTTGAGGTCGCTCCATCTGGAGGTTCAGTAGCGGCTCCGCCCAAGCCTGCCTGAAGCCAACCGACCGAGACGCAGCAAAACCAGGATACCGAGGCGTCTACAGGGCAGGAGGTGACATGACGATGGAGAAGCAGCGCACCGCGCTCGACGAGTTCGTGCGACGGCAATGGACGGCCACCGGCCCCATCCTGCTGGGAGCTGCCGCCGCTGCGGCCGTTGTGGCAGTGGTGCTGACCGGGCTGACGGATGCAGGTGGCCGGGCCGAGCGGCCGGACCGCTCCGCCGACGCCGCTGCTGCAGCACCGCAGGAGCTGGGCTGGCCGCAGGTCGAGGGCGTGCCGGACGGCGAGCAGGTGATCAGCTACCGCGGCGTCGAGATCCTGGTGCCCGAGGCATGGACGATCGATGACATGCACTGCGGGAACCCCGCACGCGACACCGTCATCATCGAGGGTGGCAGCTCTCCAGGAGCCCTAGAGCTGTGCGCTGTGTCGGATCCTCCGAAGGTGACCGTGGTCTGGGTGGACCGCCTCGACGTGCCGGTGCAGGAGCACCCGGTGGCCCGGCTGGCCACCGAGGAGTGGACCCTGCACGGGGCGCCGGTTCTGCGCGGGCAGGGAAGCCCCGTCTTTCTCGAAGGTCCCGATCCGCGTCGGCTCTCGCGCGAGGTGCTCGTGCTGCCGGATCAGGAAGTGGTTGTGAGCGTGGAGTCGCCCGACGCCGAGGAGGCGATGCGGCTGCTGATGACCACCCGCGTCGCCACTGTCGACTCCGCCGGCTGCCCGGCCGCGGTCGACTCCCTCGACGTCATCCCGGCGACCCGGGCCGGGGCCGCCGAGCAGCTCGCGCCCGGCACCCCGACTGGTGCATCGGTGTGCCGGTACACCGACGGGCACCTGGTGCGCTCGGCCCGGCTCGGGACTGACCAGGTCGGCGAGCTGGTGGGCGTGCTCAACGCCCAGGCCGAGGGCGTCGGCGCCGCCCACCCGGCCGAAGTCGCCCACGGCCTGGGCTGCACCGAGATCGCGCTGGAGGCACGCGGTTTCGTCGTCCACCTCACCTACCCCGACGGCGACCCCGCCCAGGTGCTCGTGCGAGTGGACAGCTGCGACCGGCAGATCAGCACCAACGGCGTGCGCACCACCGTCGTCACCCAGGAGCTATTCGGCGTCCTCGCCGGCGCGGTCGACTACGACGGCGGCACGTCAGCACTGCCGAACCTCGACGGCGGCATCGAGCTTCCCTTTGGGCTTCAGCCCTAAGATTGGTGCGAGGTGGCCGCCCGCCGCTGAGACCCGCGTCACTGGCCCCTGGTCAGTTCACAACACTCGAACCGACTGACGGCCCGCCAGGTGACCCTGGTGGGTGAACGGTTGGGGGGTCATACGAGGCGCAGTTCGGGGCGCTCGTCGACTTCACCGACTAGCTTCGCTCGATGGGCGCGTAAGGGGAGGGGGGCTCCCGCTCCGCGACACGTTCTTCGCTGAGAACGTGGAGGACAGCCATGCCCGGCCTACTGGCCAGGTCGTGCGTCGACTTCTGCGCGACAAGCGGACACGGGCAGCCAGGCAGCGCGAGTTGGTCAAACACGTCAGCAGCACCGATGGCATGAGCGACCCTGCGTTCGGGCAACTCGTTGCACGCCTCATGCGCGGCGACGGGTTCACAGACGTCCATGTGTCAGGCGGGGCAGGCGACCTCGGAGCCGACGTCATGGGCAGGCGGCCTCCGCGAGCCGGCCGAAGTTTGCCTACCAACCTCGCCGGACGGTGGTCTCGGGGACGCTGTGCCGCAGGCCGAACCGATACTCCAGCGCCGTCACGTCGCCGGGTCGGCTGGCGAGACAGCCGTGCCGGCTGGGGGGTGATGCCCGACACACGCGGGGGTGAGCGACACTAGGGACATGGTCACCACCACCGTCCACCTGATGCGCCACGGCGAGGTCTTCAACCCGCACGGCGTGCTGTACGGCCGGCTGCCGGAGTACAACCTGTCCGAGCTCGGCCAGGCCATGGCGCAGAAGGTGGCCGACCACCTCAAGAGTGCCGGCCACGACGTCGTGCATCTGGTGGCCTCGCCGCTCGAGCGTGCGCAGCAGACCGCCGCGCCGATCGCGGAGGTCTTCGGCCTGTCCATCGTGACCGATGAGCGCGTGATCGAGGCGGGGAACCACTTCGAGGGTCTGACCTTCGGCGTAGGTGACGGCGCTCTGCACCACCCTCAACACTGGTGGCACCTGCGCAACCCGTTGCGACCCTCGTGGGGGGAGCCCTACGAGCAGCAGGCGCGGCGTATGCACGCGGCTGCCGCAGACGCGCGCGATGCGGCGCGAGGCCATGAGGCCGTGGTGGTCAGCCACCAGTTGCCGGTGTGGACGGCCCGTCGCCGCGCCGAGGACAAGCGGCTGTGGCACGACCCCCGCAGGCGCCAGTGCGGCCTGGCCTCGCTGACCTCGCTGGTCTATTCCGACGACGTGCTCGTCGACGTGAGCTACGTCGAGCCCGCAGCCGACCTGGTCCCGCGCCGGCCGCAGGTGTCCGGGGCATGACCGCACGTCCGGGGCGAGGGCAGGGGAAGAGGGTGGTGCGGGTCGCGACCGCGCTGCTGGTCGGTGTCCTGGCCTCCGGGTGCACAGCCATGGGCTCGGTGCAGGAGCAGGCCCGCGCCGGTGATGACAAGAACTACGTGGCCGGGGACGGCAGCGTCGTCGAGCTGGACGTGTCCAACCGCGCTGCGCCGGTGCAGGTATCGGGACGCACCGCCGAAGGTGGGACGCTCGACCTGGCGGAGCTGCGTGGCGAGGTGGTGGTGGTCAACCTCTGGTACGCGGCGTGCGGCCCCTGCCGAGCCGAGGCCGACGAGCTGGCCGCCATCGCACGCGAGACGGAGCCACGAGGTGTGCGGTTCGTCGGCTTGAACACCCGCGATGACGCCGACACCATGCAGGCCTTCCAGCGCACCTTCGACGTCCCCTACCCCTCGCTGGTGGACCGGGAGGGCGCCGCCGTGCTGGCGCTGCGGGGACAGCTGGTCCCGAACGCCGTGCCCACGACGCTCGTGATCGACCGGCAGGGGCGGGTGGCCGCTCGCATCTCGGGTCAGGTCGAGGGCTCGACGCTGCGCACCCTGATCGAGGACGCCGCGCAGGAGACGGCGTGAGTTCGAGCAGCCTCGGGGCGGGCACTCTTCTCGCCGGCGGCGTGGGCGAGCGGCTCAGCGAGCAGGTGCTGTCCGGACCGCTGCTGGCAGCCCTGCCCATCGCGTTGCTGGCGGGGTTGGTCTCGTTCGCCTCGCCGTGCGTGCTGCCGCTGGTGCCGGGGTACCTCGGCTACGTCACCGGCCTGAGCGGGGTGGGTCTAGAAGTTCAGCGTCGGTCCCGGATGGTGATCGGCGCGGTCCTGTTCGTGCTCGGGTTCAGCGTCGTGTTCGTGCTGATCGGCTTCACCGCCGGAAGCCTGGGCGCGGCACTGTTCCGCTGGAGCGACGTCATCGCCAGGGTGCTCGGCGTCGTGGTCATCGCCATGGGCCTGATGTTCCTGGGGTGGCTGCCGGGCGGCTCGGCGCAGCGGAAGATGGCGTGGCGGCCCGGTGCCGGCCTGGCCGGAGCGCCACTGCTCGGCTTCGTGTTCGGGATCGGGTGGGCGCCGTGCATCGGTCCGGTGTTCAGCGCCGTCGCCCTGCTGAGCCTGCAGAGCGGTGGAGCCGGCCGGGGGGCGGTGCTGGCGCTCGCGTACTGCCTCGGCCTGGGCCTGCCGTTCGTGCTGGTGGCGGCGGGTGTGGGGCGGGGCATGAAGGCTCTGGACGTGTTGAGCCGGCACCGCTTGGCGATCACCCGCTTCGGGGGCGTGATGCTGCTCGTCGTCGGTGTGCTCCTCATCACGGGTGTGTGGTCGGCGTGGGTGGACGCCGTCCGCATCTGGATCGAGGGCGACTCAGGCTTCAGGACGGTGATCTGATGCCCGAGGGCCTGGTGGCGGCGCGCAAGTCTACGGCTGCTGGCGTCCGGCAGCAGGATCCCGAGTTGCCCGCACTGGGAACGGTCGGGACCCTGCGCTGGGCCTGGCGCCAGCTCACCAGCATGCGCACCGCATTGTTCCTGCTGATGCTGCTGGCGGTGGGCGCCGTGCCCGGCTCGATCGTCCCTCAGCGTGGCGTGGACGCCTCGGCTGTGGCGGCCTACAAGGACGAGCACCCCGGGGCCTCGCCGTGGCTGGACCGGCTCGGGATCTTCGACGTGTACTCCTCGCCCTGGTTCTCCGCGGTCTACCTGCTGCTGTTTGTCTCCCTGATCGGTTGCGTCGTACCCCGGACCCGGGTGCACCTGGCCGCTGCACGTGCACGGCCGCCGCGTACCCCAGCGCGGTTGCACCGCATGCCGGCGCACCACCACCTCGAGCTCGAGGCGACCACGGCCCGGGCGCTGGAGGAGACGCAGGCACTGTTGTGCTCGCGGCGGTACCGGGCCGACATCCGGGTCGAGCCCGGGGGTGGAGGGTCGGTGGCTGCGGAGCGTGGGTACCTGCGCGAGACCGGCAACCTGCTCTTTCACGTCTCGCTGATCGGTCTGCTGATGGCTGTGGCTGCTGGCAGTCTGCTCGGATACCGGGGCCAGGTCCTGCTGAGCACGGGCGCGGGGTTCGCGAACACGCTGGGCCAGTACGACACATTCGAACCGGGCACCTGGGTCGAGCCCGAGGACCTGCCGCCGTTCCGGTTCACCCTCGACGACCTCACCGTCCGGTTCGAGACGCGGGCAACCGGCAACCAGTTTGCCGCGCCGCGAGACTTCGAGGCCACCGTGACGGTGGTCGAGGAGCCGGGAGCCGCGCCGCAGCGCAGGACGATCAAGGTGAACCAGCCGTTGAGCGTGCAGGGCGCCAACGTCTATCTACAGGGCAACGGGTACGCACCGGTCGTCACCGTCCGCGACGCCGGGGGCGCGGTGGTGCAGTCCGGCCCCGTCGTATTCCTGCCGCAGGACTCCTTCTACAGTTCCACGGGTGTGGTGAAGGCCCTGGAGACGGAGCCGCAGATCGGTCTGCAGGGCTACTTCCTGCCAACCTGGGAGATGGACCCCGAACGCGGCCCCGTGTCGGTATTCCCCGACGCGCTCGACCCGCGGTGGTTTTTCAGCGCCTGGCGCGGTGACCTGGGCCTGGACGACGGCTCTGCGCAGTCGGTGTACCAGCTGGACACCACCGACATGACGCAGCTGACCCTGCAGGACGGACAGCCGTTCGCCGCAGGACTGTCGCCGGGGGAGAGCATCGAGCTGCCGGACGGTGCGGGCAGCGTGACCCTGGAGCGGGTGGATCGATTCGCGGCGTTCCAGGTCCGGCATGACCCGGCGAAGGGCTGGGCGCTGGCGTTCGCCGTGCTGGCGATGATCGGGCTGGTGGCCTCGCTGTTCGTCCCGCGGCGCCGGGTGTGGGTGCGGGTGCTCCCGAACGTGGCCGCGGCCACGGGCACCGCTGGTGGCGCGGGCGGGAGCCGTCCCGGGCGTATCGTGATGGAGGTCGCTGGGCTCGCCCGCAGCGAGGACCCCGGGTTGGTTCGTGAGGTCGAGCTCCTGGCCAGGACGCTCGGTGACAGGCTCGAGAGCACGGGAAGGAACTGACGTGGCGGTCAACACGACTCTGGCCGAGGTGAGCAACCTGCTCGTGTACTCGAGCATGGCTGCCTACACCGGTGCGCTGGTGGGTTTCGCCGTGGACCTCTCCGGGCGGGGACGGGTTCCGAGTTCTCAGCACGCGGTCGCGATTCCCGCCCAGCAGCTGGTCGGGGTTCCGTCGACGGCTCCGCTCGGGCCGGTGACCGGCTCTGCGGCGTCGCTCGAGGCAGAGCCCGGGTCATCTGCTGGAGTGAGGCCACCGGTCGAGGCGGTGTCGGCGGGCGCAGCAGGGAGCAGGGGAGCGGCCATCGCCGTGGCACTGACGTGGCTCGCGGTGGCCCTGCACGCGGCGGCGGTGCTGACTCGTGGCCTGTCGTCCTCGCGGGTGCCCTGGGGCAACATGTACGAGTTCGCGCTGACCGGTGCACTCGTGGTCGCGGCCGTCTTCCTGGGGCTCGTCGTGTGGCGACGGGACCTGCGCTGGCTCGGGGTGTTCGCCGTCGGTCCGGTGCTGCTGACCATCGGTCTGGCGTTGACGGTGCTGTACACCGACTCGGCGCAGCTCGTTCCCGCGCTGCAGAGCCCGTTCCTGATCGTGCACGTCTTCATCGCGTTCATCTCCAGCGCGCTGTTCACGCTGGCGTTCTCGGTGAACGTGCTGCAGCTGGTGCAGGACAAGCGCGGGCAGGCCCGCGAACGGGGGCGCGCGCCCTCCCGTGGCCTCTTCATGGATCGCCTCCCGGCTGCCGCTGAGCTGGAGCAGCTCGGCTACCGCATGGTGGCGCTGTCGTTCCCACTGTGGACGTTCACGCTGGTGGCAGGGGCGATCTGGGCGGAGCAAGCCTGGGGCAGGTACTGGGGCTGGGACCCCAAAGAGGTCTGGACGTTCGTCATCTGGGTCGTCTACGCGGCGTACCTGCACGCCCGGGCCACGCGCGGCTGGGACGGGCGCCGGGCCACGTACCTGTCGATCGCCGGCTTCGTGTGCGTGCTGATCAACTTCGGCATCGTGAACGTGTTCTTCTCGGGGCAGCACTCCTACGCCGGGATCGGCTGACTCGCGCTCGGTGCCGGCTAGGCCTTGGCTAGGACGGAGGGAAGTCGTCCTCGGGACGTTTCTCGCGGCGCTCGCGTTTGACGTCGAGATCGAGGTCGCGCAGGAAGTCCGGATCGTCGTCGGGGGCCAGCGGCCTGCGGCCGGCGGGGCGCTGTGGTGGCTGCCAGTCGCGCTCGCGGCCGGCGATGATCCAGGCCACCGGCCCGACGATCCCCACCAGCACGATGATCAGGATCCAGACGACCTTCGGCAGGCCCTTGACCCGAGAGTCGTCGGTGCCGATGCAGTCGATGAGGGCGTACAGGAGCAGTCCGAGGGTTGCGAGGGCCAGCAGGACGCGGAGCACCCGCCCACTGTACGAGGACGGGTGCGGGTTGCGCTCATCTCGGTGCCGGCTGACTGCCGGTGCCGTGGGTGCTACCAGGTCAACGGGCGTCCCGCGTGACGCGACGGGCGTCGCGACGGACGCGCCAGACGGCGGCGGAGCGACGCAGGTCGGCGGCGTGGGTCTGTGCCATCGCGACGGTGACGATCATGGGGGTCATGGGTACCTCGTCCTTTCAGGGTGCGATCGAGCTGTTGCTTCGATTCTAAGGCAATAACGCTGATGGATCTCGGATTGATGCCCCCATGAGGCCAAATGGACATGAATGTGGTGGACCTCACCTCGAAGCTCCGCGGTCGGAGACCGATGCCCCACACTGTGACCATGGACGAGATCGACCAGGCCCTGGTGCAGGCGCTGCGTGAGAACGGGCGGGCTGCGTTCGCCGAGCTGGGGCGCCGGGTCGGGCTCTCCGGCCCTGGCGCCCAGGAGCGTGTCCGGCGACTGGAGGAGCGAGGCGTCATCACGGGGTTCCACGCCAGCGTCGACCCGGCGGCGGTCGGACTGGGCGTCAGTGCCCTGGTGGGCGTGTACTCCAGCGACAACGCTGAGACCGACGACGTCGCTCGGCGGCTGCGGGACGTCGCCGAGATCGAGGACTGCTGGTACGTCGCGGGCGAGGAGGAGTTCGTCGTCCGGGTGCGGGCGCAGGACGTGGCGGCGCTGGAGCACGTGGTGAGCAAGATCCGGCGCCTTCGCGGCGTCGCGCGGACCCGGACCACTGTCGTGCTGTCTACGCGGTGGGAGCGGCGTGCAGGCCCCCTGCCCGGGGCAGGCTGAGCACGCCTACCCTGGGCCCGTGAGCCCCTTCCTGCGTTTCACGCTGCTGCGCTTCACCCTCCTCGCGGGCGTAGCCGGTGTGCTCTACCTGCTGGGTGCGCGAGGGTGGCTCTGGCTCGGCCTCACGGCGGTGATCTCGACTGGGCTCTCCTACGTGCTGCTGCGCAACGTCCGTGACCAGCTGGCCCGGTCGGTGGACGACCGGCTGGCAGGACGGGTGCAGCAGCGCTCCAGGATGCAGCGCGGGCTGGACGACGACTCCGCTGCCGAGGACGCTGCTGTTGGGGACGCTGCTGTTGGGGACGCTGCTGTTGGGAACGCTGCTGTTGGGGACGCTGCTGTTCAGGATGCGGACGTTGCGGGGAACGGTCGCAGCGCAGAGGCCCGCGACAAGGACTGAGTGGGTGGCTGGTGCCTGACCGCCCGGCTGGTGCCTGACCGCTCGGCTGGTGCCTGACCGCCCGGCTGGCTCGGCTAGGCCAGGGCGAGCCGCAGCTGGTCCAGGTAGCCGTCGTACGCCACTGCAGGGTCGTTGATATTGAACTCGGCGGGCAGCTGGTCGCCATGGTGCTCGATCAGCAGCTGCACGGCCGCCCGAACCAGGGGAGGCTCCCCGGTCAGCCCGATGCCCCAGCCCTGCAGAACTTCGTGCGGCACCCGGACGGTGTGCTCCGACGAGGTGTCTTCGTCCCGGCTGATGGTGACGTCGTAGACGTGCTCTCCGACCGCTCGGATGTCCGGCTTCAGCATGGCGCCATCGTGCCAGTCGCGCGCTGACTTGTCAGGAGAGGGCCAGCCCGAGCCCGAGCAGCAAGGAGAACACGAGCTGCAACCGGCCGGTGGCGCCCAGCACCGGGATCAGCGCCGGGCCGGCCGCCCCGGTGGCGACGGCCCGCAGCGGCGGCACGGCAAGCGGGACGGCCAGCAACGACAGGGCCGCCAGCGGGTACACGAAGGTCACGGGCAGGACGACCAGGGCCGCGCCGACCACCAGGCCCGCGTACAGGTGCCGGGTGCGCTGCGCGCCCAGCCGCACCGCGAGGGTGTGCTTGCCGGCAGGACCGTCCGAGTGGATGTCGCGCAAGTTGTTGGCCACCAGGATCGCGCATGCCAGGAACCCGACGGCCACCCCGCAAAGAGCCGCGCTCGGGCCGACGCCGCCGGCCTGGGTGTACGTGGTACCCAGAACGGCTACGGGCCCGAAGAACACGAATACGAACACCTCGCCGAATCCGCTGTAGCCGTAGGGCTTGCTGCCGCCGGTGTAGTACCAGGCGGCGCCGATCGCCGCGGTTCCGACCGCCAGGAGCCACCACGTGCCGCTGAGCACCACCAGGACCAGTCCGACGACCGCTGCGACGGCGAACGACAGCATCGCGGCCAGTCGGACAGCTCGCGGGGTGCCAAGGCCGGAACCGACCAGGCGCAGCGGACCGACCCGTTCGGCGTCGGTCCCGCGGATGCCGTCGGAGTAGTCGTTCGCGTAGTTGACCCCCACCTGCAGCGCCAGAGCCACGACCAGGGCGAGCAGCGCCCGTGCCCAGCTACCGCCCTCTATGGCGTACGCGGCACCCGTCCCTGCCGCCACAGGAGACACCGCGGCGGGGAGGGTGCGCGGGCGCGCCCCTTGGACCCACTGTGCGGGGGTGAGTGTCGTCCTCGTGCCGGTCACGGTCCCGGACGCTACCGGGGGGTGCCAAGGCGTTCGACGGCCAGGGCGGCGGTGGCGCGGCGATCCGGCTTGCCGATGCCGTGCTGGGGGATGGTGTCGACGACGAGCAGGTGACGCGGGGCAGCGTGACGGCCGAGTACGCGCGCCACGACCTCGCGCACGTGTTTCAGATCAGGCAGTGGTGCGTCTGGGGTGTTCGTGACGACGGCGACCAAAGCCTGGCCCCAGCGCTCGTCCGGGATCCCCACCACGATCGCCTCACCAATGCCCGCAACTCCTGCCAGGGTCTGCTCGACATCCGCCGGCAGCACCTTCTCTCCGCCGGTGATGACAACGTCGTCGGCGCGACCACGGATGGACACCGTCCCGTCGTCGCCGATGTCCGCCACGTCGCTCGTCAAGAACCAGGTCTGACCGCCCTGCACGACGAAGGTCTCACCCGGTGCGCCTTCTCCGTCTCGGTAGCCCGAGGCCAGGACCGGACCGGCCAGCAGCAGCCGCCCCTGAGCGGTGGTGCGGGCCTGCACCCCCCGCAGCGGGATCCCGTCGTAGACACAGCCCCCGCACGTCTCGGTCGAGCCGTAGGTGCGCACGACCTTGATACCAGCCTGCAGCGCTCGTCGGTACAAGGGCTCGGGCGTAGGCGCTCCTCCGAGGAGCACCACCCGAAGCCGGGAGGCGGCGGCCGTGGCGTCGGGGTGCTCCAGGATGCGAGAGAGCTGAGTGGGCACCAGGGAGGTGAAGCTGATGGGTCTCTTGTCGGCCTCGGCCTGCGCCAGCACCTGCTGAAACGTCGCGGCCGTGAAGGGGGCTTCGTCGTGCAGGATGGCGGGCACCTGGTCGTCGGGGTCGGTTGCCAGCAGCCCGCGGACCAGCACCTGCCAACCGGCGACATGAGTGAGGGGCAGTGCCAACGCCCAGCGCCCAGGGGATCCCACCCTCTCGTGCGTGGCCCGTGCCGACGAGAGCAGGGCGGCGGCCGAGAGCTCCACCAGCTTCGCCGCCCCGGTGGAGCCGGACGTCCGAATCAACAGTGCCGTGCCCGTGCGCAGCGGCACCTCGGCTTGTTCGGCAGCGGCCGGTGTTGCTCCCGGCCCCATGACATCGGTGTCTCCCCGGACGGGCAGCAGGGCCGGTCCGGTGCCGGCGAGGGCGGCCCGCAGAAGAGTGACCACGTCGGCCAGGGGTTCTGCACCCGGCCCGGTGACCACGACCGGTCTCAATCCGTGACGCATCCCGCGAGGTTAGTGCGCTGCGGGCAGCAGTCAGGGGGCGATCTGACGTTCTCTGGGCATGACAGCCGCGAAGCCATGAGGGCCGGTGTCGCGGGGCGAGCGTGAGAAGGCACAGCGGTTGCGGCGGCTGCGCCTGGCGTTGCCGAAGATGACAGACGGCTCAGTCCCTTCCTCAGCGCTCGCGTGGATGCGCTAGCCGGTATCTCCGATATCCCCTGTTCCGCCGCTCTCGCCGCTCTCGCCGCTCTCGCCGCTCTCGCCGCTCTCGCCGCTCTCGCCGCTCTCGCCGCTCTCGCCGCTCTCGCCGCTCTCGCCGCTCTCGCCGCTCTCGCCGCTCTCGCCGCTCTCGCCGGCCTCGCTGGGCCGGTCCGTGTCGGCCGTGTCGTCCGACCCGCCCCTTTGTCCCGGCCGACCCGGCTGATCGGCACCGGTGCTTCGCCAGCCGGGCACCAGCGGCCGAAGGTGACGCTGGTACGTGCGGCCCGTCGGGCTGGTCCAGGTGAACGTTCCTGGAATGGGCTGCGCGAGAGACCAGCCCCCGTGCGTCTTCGCATCGTGCACTCGGTCGCACACCGAGCCGAGGTTCCGGTGGCTGGTCTCTCCCACCACTCCGTCGTCAGCGCGGACGGTGAAGTTAACTGTGTGGTCGAGCTGCGGCGCGCCTGCCGGGTGATGGCAGGCAGGACCGATGCAGCCGGCATCGCGGGTCAGGACGTGCAGGCGCAGCTGCGCAGGCGCGGAGTAGCGCATTACTCCGTGATCGAGCCTGGCCACCTTGACGGCGTCGTCCCGCAGCCGGCGAAGTCGAGGGTCTTGGTAGGACTGCGCGGGCTGGTCGGTGCAGGGCTGGTCGGTGCAGGGCTGGTCGGTGCAGGGCTGGTCGGCGCAGGGCTGCGGCGGTGGATCGGCGGTGCTGTCCTGGTGCTGGTCCGTCGCGTCCAACAGGTCCGTCGCGTTCGGCGGGTCTGGCGGGTCTGGCGGGTCTGGCGGGTCGGACCCCTCGACATTCCGGATCGCCGTCGTCACGAACGGCATCACCCTGGCATCAGCATGCAGCAGCGACCCGGTCCCGGGATCCGCCACGAGCCGTCGCCAGGGTGACGTGCGAGCCAGCTCGCGCGCGGTCTCGGGGTCGAGAGGCCCGATCCCTGGAACGTTGGCGGGCAGCTGGCCTCGGCCCGTCAAGGTGTCAGCACTCACGACGACCTGGACCTCGACGTGACGCGACAACTCGACGACGGTCGGCACCGAACGGTCCGCTGCCGCGCTCTGACCGGTCAAGGTGGCAATAAGGTGGTCCGCCCGCAGCTGCGGCAGCGTCCGCGTGTCTCCAGCCCGACGGGCGGCTCGGGCGGTCCCGTTGAGCGCCAACCAACAGGCGGTCGCCTGCACCAGCGGAACGTCGGCCACGAGACGACGGCACCCCGGCACGGGGGAAGGCTGGAGCTGAACCTCCCGCTCGTCCGTCCCTCGCTTTACGGCGCGAACGGCATGCTCGGGATCAACCCTCATCGCTTCGCCGACCAGCCCGGCCCGCAGCTGCGAGGCCGTGCACCGCGGTGCCCAACGGACGGCCGCGTCCTCCACCGCCCGGGTAGCGGCACAGGGGAGGTCACGCACCGTCCCGTCCAGGATGCGCAGCTGGGTGATGTCCATGCGCCCGTCCGCCAACGCGTCCATGGCGGCCGGCAGGTTCTCGGTTCGGCGCACAAGCGCCACCAGCGAGGAGGCTGCGCGGGGGGCGATCCGCAGCGCGGGCGCCAGCTCGTCCGCAGTCCGGCGTACGGACACCACCTGGTGCTGCTGAGTGCTGCTCTCGGGTGCGAGCTCCCGGTCGAGGTCGCCGACAGCGGTCAGCTGGGCAGCTGTGCAGAAGCCGATGAGAGCCTTCCAAGCGACCGCCACCTCGACCAGCTCCCGCGCCGTGAGACCACCGCCTTCCATCAGCTCGAGTAGCGCGACCATCAGCTCGGGCCCCGTGGGCAGGGCCAGAGCCCTGGACACGAACGGCCGCAGCAACCGCCCTCTTGCGCGTGCCGCGACGACAGCGTCGTCGGCACTGCGGGATTGCGTCCGCTGGGCTGCCATGGGTCAATAACATCAGACACCACCGACAGTCGTCGAACAGCCTGTGCACAGCGATGATAACGCCAGGAGTCGAACACAGTTACGATCAGGGCAATAGCCGCCGACGTTGAGCACCGTCAGGGCGATCGAAAGCACCCGTGTGTGGCGCTCAACCCGCACCGACGCCGGCGTGACCTTCAAGCTCCACGATCTGCGGCACTACGTCGCAAGCGGACTCGTTGCCGCGGTGCGACGTCCTCAGCGTGCAGCGGGCGATGGGTCACTCGTCCACCGCCACGACTATGCGCACCTATGCGCACCTATGGCCGACGGTCGAGGACAAGTCGCGCGCCGCACCTTCGGGAATGGCAGCGGCCGTGCTTGCCGCGCGTCCGGCCGCAGTCAGTTTCGGTTCAGCCCGTGGCGACGGGAGTCCAGGGCGTGTTTGAAGTGGCTCTCGGCGGTATCGACCACGCGAGTCGGGGTGGCGGGGTCGAACACCCGGAGCACCGACAGCCTGAAGGTCGAGGGGTTGAGGTTGCGGAGCTCGACGTTCCCGCCGTGCCCGTTGACCGCGTAGGCCGCCCAACGCTGCAGGAGGTTCTCGACGCCATCTGCCTTCCCGACGTACTGCCGCCCGTCACTGGTGTCGGTGATGAGGTAGATGCCGATCACGGACGCGAGAGCAGTCCGCCAGGCGGCGTACCGGTGTTCACGCAGCACAGCCTGCAGTTGCGGGTAGTCCAACGTCAGTGCGTCGAAGCCCGGGAACCGCACCGGCTCGGCATCCGCGATTTCCATGACCGGATACGCGGCCGCCGTCGTCGCGTTGATCCGCCAGGTGCGCGGCGACCGCCACCCGATGACCAACCTGTTCCGCAGGTCGGCCATGAGGTCTGAAGGTTCCAGTTCGAACGTGCGCCACACACCGTCGTGCGCAATCTCCCCGTGGTTGATGACCACCGACCACAGTCGGGCGCGATCACCGCCCTCAGGACGGAACACGATCCAGATCCTCGAAGGGTCGACCGGGAAGGTGCGAGGGCTGGCCGACTGGACGCAGGTGTACGCCATGATCTCGGCGTCGGACGAGTCGCCGTGGATCCCAACGGTGCCGTCCTCGTGCACGGGGACGTAAGCGTGACGGATCACCAACGCCTCAGTTGGATCGATGCCCGCGCTGGCGATAGCCGATGCGAAGGTCAGCGTCATCTCCTGGTGCCTCTTCCTGTGCGCGAGTTCAACGAACGACTGCCGTCCCTATGGCGGCGGCAGTTCTTGCCACACCTCTGCCACACCTCGAGTCCCACTTGCCAGGCCTTTGATCTGGGCGGAGCGTTAGGTCAGTAGTACCAGGGGTAGGGCGACCAATCCGGGGACCGCTTCTCCAGGAACGAGTCTCGCCCCTCCACGGCCTCGTCGCCCATGTACGCGAGGCGGGTGGCCTCGCCTGCGAAGACCTGCTGGCCGACCATGCCGTCGTCGGTCAGGTTGAAGGCGAACTTCAGCATCCGCTGCGCGGTGGGGGACTTCGAGTTGATCTCGGCAGCGACCTCGAGCGCGACGCTCTCAAGCTCGGCGTGCCCCGCCACGATATTTACCGCTCCCATCCGGTGCATGTCCTCGGCGGTGTAGTCCCGTCCCAGGAAGAAGATCTCGCGGGCACGCTTCTGCCCCACCATCTTGGCCAGGTACGCCGACCCGTAGCCGCCGTCGAAGGAGCCTACGTCGGCGTCGGTCTGCTTGAACCGGGCGTGCTCGCGGCTGGCGATGGTCAGGTCGCAGATCACGTGCAAGCTGTGCCCGCCACCGGCGGCCCATCCCGGGACGACCGCCACGACGACCTTGGGCATCGTGCGGATCAGCCGCTGCACCTCCAGGATGTGCAGCCTGCCGCCTGCTGCCTTGACGCGGGCCTGGTCCACCGTCTCGGCCGTCTCGCCGGAGGCGTACTGGTACCCGGACCGTCCACGGATGCGCTGGTCCCCTCCCGAGCAGAACGCCCAGCCGCCGTCGCGCGGCGAGGGTCCGTTGCCGGTTAGCAGGACGGCTCCGACGTCCGGGGTCATGCGCGCGTGATCCATCGCCCGGTACAGCTCGTCCACGGTGTGCGGGCGGAAGGCGTTGCGGACCTCGGGACGGTGGAAGGCGATCCGCACAGTTCCGCCGGCCGGACCCTCGAGAACGCAACGGTGGTAGGTGACGTCGGTCAGGTCGAATCCTGGGACCGGTACCCACGCGGCGGGGTCGAACAGGTCGGATACGCGCTCGTCAGTCACGTCCGCGAGGATAGGGCCGTGGCCGGTGCCCGGACAGACGTCCCCCTGGAGCAGGTGCTCGAGGGCCTCGTGGTCGTGCGGGTGCCGATGCGGGTGCCCTTCCGCGGCGTCGACCACCGCGAGGTCGCTCTGCTGCACGGTCCCAGTGGCTGGGGGGAGTTCTCGCCCTTCCTCGAGTACGGGGATGACGAAGCGGCAACGTGGTTGGCCTCCGCGCTGGAGGCGGGGTGGGGCTCCTGGCCGGCACCGGTGCGGGAGCGGGTGCCGGTGAACGCCACCGTCCCGGCCGTCCCGACCGAGCGTGTCGACGAGGTGCTGGCAAGGTTCGACGGGTGCACGACGGCGAAGGTCAAGGTGGCCGAGGTCGGCCAGGGGCTGGAGCGCGACGTCGCCCGGGTCGCCCGGGTCAGACAGCTTCTTGGCCCGGATGCCGCCGTGCGGGTGGATGCCAACGGTGGGTGGTCGGTGAACCAGGCGCAGCGCGCACTCGCCCGGCTGCAGGACCACGACCTGCAGTACGCGGAGCAGCCGTGCCGCACCGTGCCGGAGCTGGTCGCGCTGCACGAGGCCCTGCGCCGGGACGGCATCGACGTGCGGCTGGCAGCGGATGAGAGCATCCGCAAGGCAGACGACCCGTACGCGGTCGCCGAGTCGGGGGCGGTAGACGTGGCGGTGGTCAAGGTCGCGCCTTTGGGGGGTGTGGCCAGGACGGTGCAGATCGCCTCCGAGCTGAGCTCGCGCTACGGCGTGCAGGTGGTGGTCTCCAGCGCCCTTGACACCTCCGTCGGGATGTCGGCAGGTGTGGCAGCAGCCGCAGCGCTGCCGATGGACGGGCTCGCTTGCGGGCTGGGGACGGTAGGACTGCTCGGTGCAGACGTGGTCGGTGACCCGCTGCTGGCTGTCGGTGGTCATCTGGAAGTGCGCCGTCCTGTGCCTGAGCCGGACCTCATGGCGTCGTTGCTGGCCGATCGCCAGCGGGAGCAGTGGTGGCGCGAGCGCGTCATCAGGTGCCACTCCATCCTCTCGGCGACGTCGGCCCTGGAATGGACCCAAGAATGAGCCCAGAAGTGAGCCAGAAGTGAGCCCAGAAGTGAGCCCCGGAAGCAGCTCAGTGCGTGCAGCGGCAGCTCTGGTGGAGCGTCTGCTCGACTGCGGGGTCACGGACGTGGCGCTCTGCCCGGGCTCGCGGTCGGCACCGTTGGCCTACGTGCTGGAGGCCGCCGAGCAGGCAGGAACGGTGCGGCTGCACGTGCGTTCGGACGAGCGGACCGCCGCCTTCGTGGCGCTCGGCTGCGTGCGCGCCGACCCGAGCCGCCCGGCAGCCGTGGTGACCACCTCGGGCACCGCGGCGGGGCACCTGGTCCCGGCTGCGATGGAGGCCTACCACTCCGGGGTGCCGCTGCTGCTGCTGACGGCTGACCGCCCAGCGAGCCTGCGCGGCACCTGGGCGAACCAGACGACCCATCTGCAGGCGAGCCTCTTCGCTGACATCGCCCGTCGCAGCGTCGATCTCGCGGCGCCGGCCCCGGGCGACGAGCCGGAGTGGGCCGGCGTGGCGCAGGATGCGGTCGAGGTGTCGACCGGCGCGGCAGGAGGCCGGCCAGGACCCGTGCACCTGAACCTGGCATTCGAGGAGCCGCTGGCGCCTGCACTAAGCGAACTCCTGCTGCGACGGGGTACGCCGTCGAGGCTCGAGAGGCCGTCGAAGGTGCAGCGGCCGACGACAGTCGCGGCCAGGGGTCCGCGCACCGTCGTGGTGGCCGGGGACGGCGCTGGGGCGGATGCCGCGATCCTGGCCGACCAGGCCGGTTGGCCGTTGCTGGCTGAGCCGACGTCGGGCTCTCGTACTCCTGCCAGCGTTCCGGCCTACCGCCTGCTGCTGGACCGCGCTGAGCTGGGCGGGAGGGTGCAGCGCGTCGTGGTGCTCGGCCGCCCGACGCTGTCGCGTCCGGTGACGCGTCTGCTGGCCCGCGAGGACCTCGAGGTCGTGCAGGTGGTGGCACACCCGGACGAGCCAGGGCCTGGGCGCCACGTCACCCGTGTCGTCGGCCCGGTGATGGCTGGTGAGGGCCCCGCTGAGGCGGACGTGCAGTGGTACGAGCAGTGGCGTCGCGCCGGGGAGCTGGCCACGCGGACGGTCGACGGTGTCCTGGGGGCATGGCCCGAGCTGACCGGTCCCGCCCTCGCGCGGCTGGCGGCGCGGGCCACCGGGGACGAGGACGCCCTCGTGGTGGCCGCATCGAACCCGATCCGCGACGTGGACCTGGTGGCGCCGGGGTTCTGCGGCAACGCCCTGGTGGCTGCCAACCGGGGCCTGGCCGGCATCGATGGCACCCTCAGCACTGCGGTGGGCCTCGCCTGCGTGAGTGCCCGCCGCACCAGGGCGTTGGTGGGCGACCTGGCGTTCCTGCACGACGCGGGCGGTCTTGTCGTCCCGCCGCACGAGCGGGAACGGCTGCGGCTCCAGATCCTGCTGCTGAACGACGACGGCGGCGGCATCTTCTCAACCCTGGAGCACGCCGACCGACCGGCCTCGTTCGAGCGGGTGTTCGGGACCCCGCACGGGGCCGACTTCGCCGCCCTGTGCGCCGCACATCACGTCCCGTACTCCGCACTTACTGGCCCGGACGAACTCGAGAGGGCCATCAGCACTGTGCCGCAAGGGATCTCGGTGCTTGAGGTGCAGACCAGTCGATCGCGCCTGCCGGAACTCCACGCCGCCTTGCGCATCGCCGTCGGGAACGCTTTGGACCGTGCGGACCGCAGCTAGCCCAGCGCGTCCCGCATCGGCACGAGCTTCGCGTCCGACTCGGCCAGCTCGGCCTCCGGGTCCGAGCCGGCCACGATGCCGCAGCCCGCGAACAGCCGCAGCCGGCGCCGGTCCTGGGGATCCTGGCGGGCAGAGCGCAAGGCGATCCCGAGCTCGCCGTCACCGTTGGCGTCGATCCATCCCACCGGCCCCGCGTAGCGGTCGCGGTCCATGCCCTCCAGCTCGTCGATCAGCGTGGCCGCCGTGGCCGTCGGCGTCCCGCACACCGCTGCAGAGGGGTGCAGGGCCTGGACCAGCTCCAGAACCGTCGGCGCCGCCCCCTGCGTGCCCCGGGGCAGCACGCCCGTCACGTCCGTGGCCAGGTGCATCACGTTGGGCAGGTGCAGCACGAAGGGCGACTCGGGCACGTTCATGCTGGCGCAGTGCGGGGCCAACGCGTCCGCCACCGAGCGCACCGCGTACTCGTGCTCCTCCAGGTCCTTGCTGGAACGGGCCAGGGAGGCGGCCAGCGCGAGGTCGTGCTCGTCGTCGCCCGTACGACGGATGGTCCCGGCCAGCACCCGTGACGTCACCAGCCCCCGCTCGCACCGCACCAGCAGCTCCGGCGTCGCGCCCACCAGGTCGTCGACCGAGAACGTCCAGCACGTGGGGTAGCCCTGCGCTAGGCGCGTCAGCAGCCAGCGGGGGTCGACCGGTTCCTGGGCCACCGCCTCCAGGTCGCGCGCCAGCACCACCTTGTCCAGCTCGCCGGCCGAGATCCGCTGCAACGCCTCACGCACCGCCCCCATCCACTGCAGGCCGGAGCGGGCGCCGTCCGCGTACCGCACCTCGCCGGGCGAGGTGACCGGCGCGTGCTGCGCCGGCTCGTCCCCACCACCTGGCAGGCCAGGCAGCTCACCGGCCGAGGCGGTGCGGGTGAGCCACCAGCGCCCGTGCCGATGACCGACGATCGTGCTGGGCACCACCAAGGCAGCGCCGGAGGACGAGTGGGGTGAGAAGGAAAAGGACACGAACGCCACCGGTCCGCTGCCCGGGACCTTCACCTCGTCCCGAACCACGGCGTGCGCCGCGAGAGCGGACCAGACACGTGACACCTCGGCGAACGCCGCGGCGGAGTCGACCGTGAGCCGCAGGCACTCGCCGTAACCGACCAGACCCTCACCTCGCCGGACCCAGGCCTGGACGGCCCCGTCGGGGAGCAGCCCGAGCAGCGGACCGGGGTCGGCGATCTCGACGGTGCGCGAGACCAGCGGCCCGGCTGCGGGCCCGGCTGCGGGCACGGCAGCGGACGCGGCAGCGCTCGCGGCGGAGGCTTCGGAGGCTGAGGACATGACCCCACCAGGGTAGGCACAAGCCTGTGGACGGCGTCCGCGAGGCGCTGAGGCGCCCGCACAGGCCCGAGTACCGGACCCGTCCGCGCACCGGTCCGTGGCAGGATCGCGCGGTGACCCGGGCAGACCTCGACAAGCAGCCGCAGGACGTCGCCGCGATGTTCGACGGGGTGGCCGACCGCTACGACCTGACCAATGACGTGCTGTCGATGGGCCAGGACCGACGCTGGCGCCGCGCGGTGGTCAAGGCGGTCGCCCTACAGCCCGGAGACCGGCTGCTGGACCTCGCGGCCGGTACCGCCACCTCGTCCGAGCCCTTTGCGGACGCAGGCGTGCGCACGGTGGCCAGCGACTTCTCGCTCGGCATGCTGCGGGTCGGACACCGGCGAAGGCCGGACCTGTCGATGGTCGCCGGCGACGGCACCCGGCTCCCGTTCGCGGACGGGGCGTTCGACGCGGTGACCATCTCGTTCGGGTTGCGTAACATCGTGGATCACCAGGCAGGGCTGGCGGAGATGCTGCGCGTGACCCGTCCGGGCGGGCGGCTGGTGGTCTGCGAATTCTCCCAGCCGACCCTTGCGCCGTTGCGCACCATCTACACCGAGTACCTGATGAGGGCGCTGCCGAGCGTGGCGCGCCGGGTGAGCTCGAACCCCGACGCCTACGTCTACCTGGCCGAGTCGATCAGGGCCTGGCCCGACCAGCGTGCGCTGGCCGAGCAGATGGCTGCGGCAGGGTGGCAGGGGGTGCAGTGGCGAAACCTCTCGGCAGGCATCGTCGCCCTGCACCGGGGCGTGCGCCCCGTCTGACGAGGGTCAGGCGTAGGAGGGGCTCGGGATGCGCACCGCGTCCTGCCGTGGTGGGATCTAGGGAGATGGCGAGGTCCGCTCGCCGTCCTGCACTCGGGAGGCTGTCATGAGCACCGGAGACAAGATCAAGAACGCTGTCGAGGACGCGACCGGCAAGGGCAAGGAAGCGACCGGGCGGGCCACCGACGACGAGTCCCTCGAGAACGAGGGCCGCGCGGACCAGGGCAAGTCCGATATGAAGCAGGCAGGCGAGAAGGTCAAGGACGCCTTCAAGCACTGACCGCCTCGGTCGCGGCTGTGCGGAAGAGGGCCTGGACCCACCCGGTCCAGGCCCTCTTCTGGTGCGCCCTCTTCTGGCGCCCCTTCTGGTACGCGGCGAGGTGTCGACATGCTGGCTGCGAACGGGCTGTCGGGTGGGCGTGACTGTGAGCAGGGGGCGTACACTTCGGCGATAGTGAATCAGTTCACAAGCAGTCCGAGCACCCGTCAGGGAGAGATGGCGATGACCACTTCGACCGAGCGCGCGGCGCAGCACGACGCTGACGTGATCGTCGTCGGTGTCGGGCCCGCCGGGTCCACGGCTGCCCACTACCTGGCGCGCTCAGGTCTGGACGTGCTGGTGCTGGAGAAGACCGGCTTCCCCCGCGAGAAGGTCTGCGGTGACGGGTTGACACCGCGTGCGGTTCGCGAGCTGATCAGCATGGGCGTCCCGACCCGCGAGGACGACGGTTGGATCCGGAACCAAGGTCTGCGGATCATCGGCGGGGGGATGCGGCTGGAGCTGCCCTGGCCGGATCTGGCCAGCTTTCCGGACTACGGCCTGGTGCGCCCGCGCAAGGACTTCGACGAGGTGCTGGCCCGCCACGCGGAGAAGTTCGGGGCCAGGATCGTCGAGCAGATGAACGTGACCGGTCCGGTCCTGGCCGACGACGGCAGCAGCCAACCGCGTGTGGTGGGCGTGACCGCGCGGCCCGTGGACGAGAAGGGCCGCCGGACTGGTGAGGAGCAGACCTTCCGCGCACCGGTCGTGCTGGCCGCCGACGGCGTCTCGGCGCGGTTGGCCCTGTCGATGGGGATCGCCAAGCGCGACGACCGTCCGCTCGGGGTCGCCGTCCGCACGTACTACCAGTCCCCGCGCCACCAGGACGACTGGCTGGAAAGCTGGCTGGAGCTGTGGGAGGGCGAGCCGCAACGGTCCAAGCTGCTGCCTGGCTACGGCTGGGTCTTCGGCGTGGGAGACGGCACCTCCAACGTCGGGCTCGGGATCCTGAACTCCTCGGACGCGTTCGGCAAGGTCGACTACAAGGACCTGCTGCACCGCTGGGTGGCGACCATGCCGCCGGAGTGGAACTTCTCACCCGAGCACCAGGTCGGCGAGGTACGCGGAGCCGCTCTGCCGATGGGCTTCAACAGGACCCCCCACTACACCCGGGGCGTGCTCTTGCTGGGCGACGCAGGGGGGATGGTGAATCCGTTCAACGGCGAGGGCATCGCCTATGCGATGGAGTCAGCCCGGCTGGCGGCCGAGGTCGTCACCCAGGCGCTGTCACGGCCGGATGAGGCCTCTCGCGAGCGAGCCCTGCAGGCCTACCCCCAGGTACTCAAGGACGCCTTGGGCGGTTACTACCGGCTGGGCGGCATCTTCGTGAAGCTCATCGGCAACCCCCGCATCATGCAGCTGGCCACGACGTACGGCCTGCCCCGACCGCTGCTGATGAAGTTCACCCTGAAGATGCTGGCCAACCTGACCGACCCCCGCGGCGGCGACGCCCTGGACCGTGTCATCAACGGCATGACCAAGATGGCCCCGACAGCATGAGGGGGCGATCCGACGCGAGCCGGACCACCCCTAGGATGATCGCGCCCAGAACCACCTTGGTCTCAGCCACCCTGTGGGCCCGTCCGCGCTCCGGCGCAGAGGAGAGTGTGAGGTCGTGAACGTCGCCTCTACCTTGACCCCGTCCGCCGCGTCGACCTTCAACCCGTATATCCCGATCCTGGCCATGCTCGCCCTGTCTGTGGGCTTCGTGGTGCTGTCGCTGGTCACGAACTCGCTGGCCGGTCCCAAGCGCTACAACCGCGCCAAGCTTGACGCCTACGAGTGCGGCATCGAGCCCTCCCCGCACGCCGCAGGAGGCGGCCGGTTCCCGGTGAAGTACTACCTGGTCGCGATGACGTTCATCATCTTCGACATCGAGGTGGTGTTCCTCTTCCCCTGGGCCGTCGCCTTCGAGGAGCTGGCGCTGTTCGGGATGCTGGCGATGATGGGCTTCCTGTTCCTGATCACCGTGCCGTTCGTCTACGAGTGGCGTCGAGGGGGTCTGGAGTGGGACTGAACCGCGTGGGATCGGACCGCGTGGGACCGAACCGCGGGGGACCGAACCGCGTCCGCCACCAGCATCGGCTCGACCAGAGGAGGCCCTGATGGGTATCGAGGAGAAGCTGCCGAGCGGGTTCCTGCTCGACACCGTCGAGAACGTCGTCGGCTACCTGCGCAAGAACTCGGTCTGGCCGGCGACATTCGGCCTGGCCTGCTGCGCGATCGAGATGATGGCCGTGGGTGGCCCCAAGTACGACATCGCCCGCTTCGGCATGGAGCGGTTCTCGGCCACACCGCGTCAGGCCGACCTGATGATCGTGGCCGGCAGGGTGAGCCAGAAGATGGCCCCGGTCCTGCGTCAGATCTACGACCAGATGGCCGAGCCCAAGTGGGTCATCGCCATGGGCGTGTGCGCGTCGTCAGGCGGCATGTTCAACAACTACGCGATCGTGCAGGGGGTCGATCACGTGGTGCCGGTCGACATCTACCTGCCCGGCTGCCCGCCTCGTCCGGAGATGCTGATGAACGCCATTCTCGAGCTGCATCAGCAGATCCAGGACACTCCCCTCGGTGCCAACCGCACGGCTGCTGCCAAGGCGGCCGAGGCAGCGGCTATGGGCGCCGTGCCGACCTCCCAGATGAAGGGACTGCTGGCATGACAGAGGCAGGTCCCTACCACGACCCCAGCCCGAGAAGCGCTCCGGACGCCCCCCAGGAGGCCACGGCGGGAGCCCTGGTGGCACCCCTGGACGAGCCGCAGGCCGAGGTGGTCGCCGTCCTCACGGGCATGTTCGGGCCGGCCAGCTCCGGTGACACCTCGGGCTACGGCGGGCTGCAGCGCGCCGTGGCCATGCCCGGCCCGACCGCCAGGCCCTACGGCGGCTGGTACGACGAGGCAGCCGACGTGCTCGCCGAGGTGCTGGCCGAGCCCGGTCCCGACGGCAGCCCCGGTGCGGGCTGGGATGCGGCGATCGAGAAGGCCGTGCTCGACCGGGGTGAGCTGACGCTGTTCGTGCGCCGCGAGCATTTGGTGCGGGTGGCCCAGGTGCTGCGTGACGACGAGGACCTGCGCTTCGAGATGTGCATGGGGGTCTCCGGGGTGCACTACCTCGCCGACCAGGGGCGCGAGCTGCACGCGGTCTACCCGATGCTGTCCGTGACCCACAACCGGCGGCTCAGGCTCGAAGTCGTCTGCCCCGACGCGGATCCGCATATCCCCTCCATCGTCTCGGTCTATCCCGGCAACGACTGGCACGAGCGGGAGACGTGGGACTTCTTCGGCATCATCTTCGACGGGCACCCGGCGCTGACCCGGATCGAGATGCCCGACGACTGGCCCGGCCACCCGCAGCGCAAGGACTACGCGCTGGGCGGAATCCCCGTGCAGTACAAGGGCGCGACGATCGATCCCCCCGACATCCGCAGGCAGTACTCATGAATGCCGCAGGCGAGGTCCCCATGGACAGCAATGCAACAGGCAGCAGCTCGACAGACAGCAGCTCGACAGGCAGCACCGCTACCAGCACGGCCACCGGCAGCACCGCGACCGACCAGGGGCAGGACGAGGGACGGGTCTTCACCGCCCAGGGGGGTGGCGACTGGCACCACATCGCCGAGGAGGCGGCCTCCCTGCAAGAGGAGCGCATCATCGTCAACATGGGGCCCCAGCACCCCTCCACGCACGGGGTGCTGCGGCTCATCCTCGAGATCGACGGCGAGACGGTCACCGAGGCCCGGTGCGGCATCGGCTACCTGCACACCGGCATCGAGAAGAACATGGAGTTCCGGACCTGGACGCAGGGCGTCACGCTCTGCACCCGCATGGACTACCTGACCAGCCTGATCAACGAGACGGCCTACTGCCTTGCCGTGGAGAAGCTCCTCGACATCACCGACGACGTCCCCGAGCGCGCCACGGTCATCCGGGTGATGTTGATGGAGCTGCAGCGGGTCTCCTCACACCTGGTCTTCCTGGCCACCGGCGGCATGGAGCTCGGTGCCACCACGATGATGACCAACGGCTTCCACGCGCGCGAGAGCGTGATGACGCTGCTGGAGATGATCACCGGCCTGCGGATGAACTACGCCTTCATCCGTCCGGGCGGTCTGGCCCAGGACATCCCGCCGGGGGCGCTCGACTCTGTCCGCGCGGCCATTCCCGAGATGCACCGGCTCATCCACGACCTCGAGCTGCTCGCCAACGAGAACCCCATCGTCAAGGCACGTCTGGTCGACGTGGGCTACCTGGACCTGGCCGGCTGCATGTCGCTGGGCATGACCGGGCCGATCCTGCGAGCCACCGGACTGCCCCTCGACCTGCGCAAGTCGCAGCCGTACTGCGGGTACGAGGACTACGAGTTCGACGTGCCGACACGGGACACGTGTGACGCGTACGCCCGCTTCCGGATTCGCATCGACGAGATGTACGAGTCGTTGCACATCGTCGTGCAGTGCTGTGACAGGTTGCAGCGCATGGCGCCCGGCCCGGTCATGGTCGCCGACAAGAAGGTGGCCTGGCCTGCCCAGCTGGCCCTGGGCGGCGACGGCATGGGGAACAGCCTGGACCACATCCGCGAGATCATGGGCACCTCGATGGAAGCTCTCATCCACCACTTCAAGCTCGTCACCGAGGGGTTCCGGGTGCCGGCCGGTCAGGTCTACCAGGCGGTGGAGTCGGCCCGCGGCGAGATGGGTGTGCACCTGGTCTCCGACGGCGGCTCGAAGCCGTACCGGGTGCACTACCGCGACCCCTCCTTCAACAACCTGCAGGCCGTGGCCGCGATGTGCGAGGGCGGTTCGATCGCCGACGTCGTGGTGTCCGTCGCCTCGATCGACCCCGTCATGGGGGGGGTGGACCGCTGATGGTCTACGACCCGCTGGTCCGCGAGCGCCTGATCGCCGACGCGCAGCAGATCATGACCCGCTATCCGCAGCCCCGCTCCGCGCTGCTGCCCATGCTGCACCTGATGCAGTCGCAGGAGGGATATGTCAGCCCGGACGGCATCACGTTGTGCGCGGAGCTGCTCAGCCTGACCGCGGCCGAGGTCTCGGCGGTGGCGACGTTCTACACCCAGTACAAGCGCCACCCCAACGGCGAGTACACGGTCGGCGTCTGCATCAACACGCTGTGCGCCGTGATGGGCGGGGACGCGATCTACGCGGACCTGTCCGAGCACCTGGGAGTCGGCCACGACGAGACGACCGAGGACGGCAGGATCACCCTCGAGCGCATCGAGTGCAACGCCGCCTGCGACTTCGCACCCGTGGTGATGGTGAACTGGGAGTTCTTCGACAACCAGACGCCCTCCTCCGCCCGCGCGGTGGTGGACGCGATCAGCGCCGGGCAGGACGTCGTGCCGTCCCGCGGTGCGTCCAAGGTCTGCACGTTCAAGGAGGTCTCGCGGGTGCTGGCGGGCTTCCCCGACGGGCGCGCCGACGAGGGCGTCGGTGCGGCCGGGCCCACCCTGGAGGGCCTGCGGCTGGCTCGCCAGAACAGCTGGACCGCCCCTGAGCCGGACCAGGGCCGCAGTTCGCCCGCCGAACCCCGCACGGAGGCATGAGATGGCCACCACCCTGACCCCGGTGCTCTCGGACCTGTGGGACGACGACCGATGCTGGACCTTGGACACCTACGTCCGACACGACGGGTACAAGGCGCTCAGGTCCGCGCTGACCGGCGCGCCCGAGGACCTCATCACTGCCGTCAAGGATTCTGGCCTGCGTGGCCGCGGCGGTGCCGGGTTCCCGACCGGGATGAAGTGGGGCTTCCTTCCCAAGCCCGACGGCGGGCCGCGCTACCTGGTGGTCAACGCCGACGAGTCCGAGCCGGGCACCTGCAAGGACACCCCGCTCATGATGGCCAACCCGCACTCCCTGGTGGAGGGCGTGGCCATCACCTCGTTCGCGATCGGCTGCGACCACGCGTTCATCTACGTCCGCGGCGAGATCGTGCACGTGTACCGCCGCCTGATGCGCGCCGTCGAGGAGGCCTACGCCGCGGGCCACCTGGGCAAGAACATCCACGGCAGCGGTTTCGATCTCGACGTCACCGTGCACGCCGGGGCCGGCGCCTACATCTGCGGCGAGGAGACGGCACTGCTCGACTCGCTCGAAGGACGCCGCGGCCAACCGCGGCTGAAGCCGCCCTTCCCTGCGGTGGCCGGGCTGTACGCGCGTCCCACCGTGGTCAACAACGTGGAATCCATCGCGTCGGTCCCTGCGATCATCCTCAACGGCGCCCAGTGGTTCGCCGGGATGGGGACCGAGAAGTCCTCGGGCTTCGGCCTGTTCTCCCTGTCCGGGCACGTCACGCGGCCCGGCCAGTACGAGGCGCCGCTGGGGATCACCCTGCGGGAGCTGCTCGACATGGCGGGAGGCGTCCGGCAGGGGCACGAGCTGAAGTTCTGGACCCCCGGCGGCTCGTCCACCCCGATCTTCACGGACGAGCACCTTGACGTGCCCCTCGACTTCGAGGCGGTGGGCGCGGCTGGTTCCATGCTGGGCACCCGAGCGCTGCAGATCTTCGACGAGACGACCTCGGTGGTGCGGGCGGTGATGCGCTGGACCGAGTTCTACGCCCACGAGTCGTGCGGCAAGTGCACTCCGTGCCGCGAGGGGACGTTCTGGATGAAGCAGATCCTGCGCCGCCTCGAGGCGGGCAAGGGCGCCCCGGGCGACATCGAGGTGCTGCTGGACGCGTGCGACAACATCTTGGGGCGCTCGTTCTGCGCCCTCGGTGACGGCGCCACCAGCCCGGTGACCAGCGCCATCCAGTACTTCAGGTCCGAGTTCGAGGCCGGGATGACCACCCCGGCCTGGGAGCTGTTCCCCTACGAACGCTCCACCGTCTTCTCGGAGGTGCAGGCGCGATGACAGTGACCGCGGGAAAGACCGTCAGCAGCGACGGGGCAGACGTCAAGCCGGCCGACCTCGTCACCGCCACCATCGACGGCGTCGAGGTCAGCGTGCCCAAGGGCACCCTGGTCATGCGCGCGGCCGAGCAGATCGGTCTGCACATCCCGCGCTTCTGCGACCACCCCCTGCTCGATCCGGTCGGGGCCTGCCGTCAGTGCCTGGTCGAGATCGCCACCCCCGGCCCGGACGGTCAGATGCGGGGCATGCCCAAGCCCCAGCCGGCCTGCGTCATTGAGCTCACCGAGGGCATGCAGGTCAAGACGCAGGCCACGTCGGCGGTCGCCGACAAGGCCCAGCACGGTCAGATGGAGTTCCTGCTCATCAACCACCCGCTGGACTGCCCGGTCTGCGACAAGGGCGGGGAGTGCCCACTGCAGAACCAGGCGATGAGCGACGGCCGCTCGACGAGCCGTTTCCTCGACATCAAGCGCACCTTCCCCAAGCCGATCAAGATCTCCAGCCAGGTGCTGTTGGACCGCGAGCGGTGCGTGCTGTGCCAGCGCTGCACCCGCTTCTCGGCGGAGATCGCCGGCGACCCGTTCATCGAGCTGCAGCAGCGCGGCATCCAGCAGCAGATCGGCACCTTCTCGCCGGGAGTGCTGGGTATCGCCACCCAGGGCGAGCAGATGCTGGACGAGGCCGGCATCCCCTTCGCCAGCTACTACTCCGGCAACACCATTCAGATCTGCCCGGTCGGTGCCCTGACCAGTGCGGCGTACCGGTTCCGCGCCCGCCCGTTCGACCTGGTCTCGACCCCGTCGGTCTGCGAGCACTGCGCCAGCGGGTGCGCCCAGCGCAGCGACCACCGCCGTGGCGTGGTGGTGCGGCGCCTGGCCGGGAACGACCCTGCGGTGAACGAGGAGTGGAACTGCGACAAGGGCCGTTTCGCGTTCAACTGGTACTCCGGCAAGGACCGGCTGAGCACCCCGATGCTGCGTTCTGCAGGCGGCGACCTCGAGCCGGTGTCCTGGCCGGTGGCGCTGGAGGCTGCGGCCAGGGGTCTGGCGGCAGCGCGGGACGGCGGCGCGGGCGTGCTCGGCAGCTCTGCCCTGGGGGCCCGCGGTGTCGGTGTCCTGACCGGTGGAGCGTTGACCGTCGAGGATGCCTACGCCTACGCCAAGTTCGCGCGGGTCGCCTTGGGCACCAACGACATCGACCACCGAGCCCGTCCGCACTCGCAAGAGGAGGAGCACTTCCTGGCCTCTGCGGTGGCCGGCCGTGCGCTCGCCGGCGCCGTGACGTACGCCGACCTGGAACGCGCGTCCAGCGTCCTGCTCGTGGGCTTCGAGCCCGAGGAGGAGTCGCCGATCGTCTTCCTGCGGCTACGCAAGGCGGTGCGCAAGAACAAGACGGCAGTGCACGCGGTGGCGCCGTTCGCCACCCGAGGCGTGATCAAGCTCTCCGGCGTCCTAATCCCGGCGGCACCCGGCACGGAGGCCGAGGTGCTCCGCGCCGTGGCGGCGGGTGACCCTGGCGTCGCGCCCACCACGCAGGCGCTGCGGGGCGGTGGAGCGATCGTGCTCGTCGGCGAGCGGCTCGCTGCGGTTCCCGGAGCGCTGAGCGCGGCTGTCGCGCTGGCCTCGAGCACCGGTGCACGGTTGGCGTGGGTGCCGCGCCGCGCGGGCGAGCGCGGTGCCGTCGAGGCCGGGACGCTGCCGGGCCTGCTGCCGGGTGGACGCCCGGTGACGGACCCTGAGGCCCGTGTCGACGTGGCGGCGGCCTGGGGGAGCAGCTCCTTGCCGGCGGCCCGTGGGCGCGACCTGAGCGAGATGCTCGAGGCCGCAGCCGCGGGGTCGCTGGGTGCGCTCGTGGTCGGCGGGCTGGATCCTGACGACCTGCCCGACCCGGAGCTGGCCGGGCGTGCCCTTCGAGCCGTGCCGTTCCTGGTGAGCCTCGAGGTCCGCACCAGTGCGGTCACCGAGCTGGCCGACGTGGTGCTGCCGGTCGCCCCGCCCGCTGAGAAGTCGGGATCGTTCGTGAACTGGGAGGGCAGGGTGCGCTCCTTCCCCGCGGCGCTGGAGTCCAGGGCGATGAGCGACCTGAGGGTGCTGTTCGCGCTGGCGGATCAGCTGGACGTCGACCTGGGGCTGCGTGACGCGGCGTCGGCCCGTGCCGAGCTGGCCGAGCTGGGCGCCTGGGAGGGAACCAGGGTGCCCGCGCCCGACGTCGCCCCGCAGGCTCCGGCCGAGCCCGGCTCTGGTGAGGCGGTGCTGGCGACGTGGGACCTGCTGCTGGGGGCCGGGCGCGGACAAGATGGCGAGCCGTACCTTGCCGGCACCGCCCACCGTTCGCACGCCCGCCTCAGCCGTGCCACGGCAGAGGACGCCGGGGTGCTGCCCGGAGGCCTGCTCACGGTCAGCACCGACGCCGGCTCCATCACCGTCCCCGTCGTGGTGGACCAGATGCCTGACCGCACCGTCTGGTTGCCCACCACCGGCCGGCACAGCCGGGTCCGGCGGGATCTGCGCGCCGGAGCGGGGCAGGTCGTGCGCATCGCCGCTGCTGGCACGGTGCCGGGCACGGCGGCCTCCACAACGACGGCCGGCAGCACAGGCAGCACCAGCGCCGGCAGCACCAGGACCCACGGGAGCCCCGCATGAGCCACACCGGCAGCAGCATCGTGCTGGCCGCGGCCGACTTCAGCCAGGACAACGGCTGGGTCATCGTCGGCAAGATGTTCTTCGTCTTCGGGTTCCTGGTCCTGACCGTGCTGATGGCGATCCTGCTGGAACGCAAGATCATCGGCCGGATGCAGAACCGTCCCGGCCCGAACCGGGCCGGCCCCGGCGGGATCCTGCAGTCGCTGGCCGACGGCGCGAAGCTCATGCTCAAGGAAGACATCATCCCCAAGAACGCTGACCGGGCCATGTACATCGCGGCCCCCGCCATCGCAGCGATTCCCGCGTTCCTGTCCTTTGCCGTCATCCCGATGGGTCCCGCGGTCAGGATCCCGTTCACCGACCGCGTGACCCCGATGCAGATGACCGACCTGCCGGTCGCGGTGCTCTACATCCTGGCCATCACCAGCATCGGCGTGTACGGGCTGGTACTGGCTGGCTGGTCGTCCGGCTCGACCTACCCCCTGCTCGGCGGGGTGCGCTCCACGGCGCAGGTCATCTCCTACGAGCTCGCGATGGGCCTGGCGTTGGTGAGCGTCTTCATCATGGCCGGCTCGATGTCGACCTCGGAGATCGTCGACAGCCAGGCTGTCGTGTGGTGGATCGTCCCGCTCTTCCCAGCCTTTGTCATCTACGTGATCTCGATGGTCGGCGAGACCAACCGTCTGCCGTTCGACCTGCCAGAGGCCGAGGGCGAGCTCGTCGGTGGTTTCCACACCGAGTACTCCGCGCTGAAGTTCGCGATGTTCTTCCTTGCCGAGTACATCAACATGGTCACGGTCTCGGCCCTGGCCACCACGCTGTTCCTGGGTGGATGGCGTGCGCCGTTCGGGCTGTCCCTCATCAACGTCGAGGACGGCGTGGGCATGTTCAACCAGGGCTACTGGCCGCTGCTGTGGTTCACGGCCAAGGTCTGGATGTTCATGTTCGTCTTCATCTGGCTGCGCGGGTCGCTGCCACGGCTGCGCTACGACCAGTTCATGCGGTTCG
>JAABUN010000805.1_pt1 | contig 77451 bp, 53 predicted proteins | sample 5559311 | NCBI WGS metagenome assembly JAABUN01 (sample SAMN10711877, study PRJNA513370) | rock metagenome | isolation source: Antarctica rocks | place: Antarctica: Victoria Land, Siegfried Peak sud | reverse complement strand
TTAACCCTTCTACTTAATTAAATATTAAGGTTTATTATATAAGATCTTATAATTAAGAATAGTTTTAATTTCCTATTTATCTTTATCTTTTATAAGCTCTACTTATAAAGCTCTTATAATACTCTTATTATTACCTTTATATAGCTTTATAAGTAAGACTTAAAATATATTAGGTAGCTATAACTTATACGCCTAATTATTAATATAGTTAAAGACTTTAAAAGGCCTTAGATAATATTATAATAGTTTTTTAATTATTTATACTAATCTAATATACTTTATATTTAATAAGATATAATATTTATATTATATTATCTTTACTTTTACTATTTATTTATATACTCTACTTATATAGCTTATACTTAATATAAGTACTACTTTAAACCTTCCCTTTATTTCTAAAGTAATTTAACCCTTTCTTATACTAATAGGACTTCTCCTAATAATAACTTTAAAAGCTCTATATCTAGCTTAAGTAAATAGTTATAAAGCGCCTTATATAGAGGTAACCTAGTATTAATATACTTTATATAATTATATATAAACTCTACTAGATAAAGTAACTCTACCTAGTTATCTTATCTCTAGGTAGAATAGTAGCGTAGATACTACTTAAATATACTATTCTATCTCTCTATTTAACTATCTATTTAGGGATAGAAAGTAGTATTAAGCTTTCTTTTTATATTAGTATAATAGTATATAACTACCTAGAAGCTACTTATAAATATTATCCCTTAATTACTAATAATACCTTCTAGCTATCTAAACTTTAAGAAGATTTTATAGTATAATAGGTTAGTAATATTAATAGTATTAACTATCTTTATAATAGGTAAATACCTAGCTACCTTAATATAATAGTTTATAACTATTAAGATTATATTATAAATACTATCCTTCTATTTACTTAGAGGGAGATTTATAGTAGAATTTATTATAATTTCCTAAAAAGGTCTTATAAATATTAGTAATAGTAATAGTATATTATATATAGTATATCTATATAGCTTTATTAATTAGTAGGTTAAGTATTCTTATATATAATTATAAATATCTTATCTTATTAATTTCTAATAGAACTTCTACTTAATAAGCTCTTATATATACTTTTATAAGTAATAGCTAGTATAAGGGTTATTATAATAAAGCTTTAAAATTTCTTATCTAATTACTTTGTTATTAGGTATAAAAACTACGCCGCCTTTATAAAGGACCCCTATCTTATCTATTAATAGAGATATATTAGCGGCCTTTTTATAGCCCTAAGACTTTAATAATTATTTCTTATTATAAATATCCTTATCTCCCTCTTAGAGATATTAGAGTATCTTTAATATTAAATTATTATACTTATTTTATACGCGCTCTATTATTAACGCGGTTATAATATACCTTCTAGGTATAACTTAATTAATATTAAACTATCCTATAATAAGGTTTAAGCTATCGCCTATATTACTTTATATCCCTAAGAGCGCGTTACTTTCCTCTATTTTTAGGGTATAAGGCTTTCTAAGTCCTATCTCTAACCTTTCGCGCTATTTATAACTATAGGCCTTACTATCTTATAGACTTTTATAAACGCTATATATATAATACTTATTAGAAGGAATATATCTAATATTCTTTAACTTATTTTATAATATTAATAGATAAGTATCCTCTTTATTTATTACTAGTATATAATTTAATCGCTTTAATAGGGCGTTAGCTAGGTTCTTAGTACTTATATAATAATATATCTTAAAGTTATATATTATAAGCTTTATTACCTAATATACTTATCTCCTTATTAATAATAATATTATCTAGAAATACCTTAAGTTATTATAATTAATAATTATTATAATTAGACATAAGCTACCTTTTAAGAAGTACCTTTATACCTAGAATACCTTAATTATTATAAGTAGTTCCTAGTTATAAGTCTTATATCTAGTTTCTATTAAATATAATTTATAGGAGTAGAAAGTAATTAGATACTACTCTACCTCCGCGCCTTTATTATTAATTAGGAACTTTTATAATAAAATAGCTATAATAGCTAGTATTAAAGTATTAGTCTCTAGTTAGATTTCTCTTATAAGGTTAAAATACGTAAGTAATAGCGCCTCTTAAAAGAGTTACTTTAATTATTTAAATACTACTCTTATAATATTACTTAATATTAACTTTCTATTTTTAATATATAGATAATTATTTTTTAGATAGTCTATTAACGCCGCGGTAATAGAGGAATAGTACTTAATAAAATAATAGTAGAAATTAGTAAATCCTAAAAAGATCTAAATATCCTTAATACTTCTAGGTTCTAGCTATTCTATTATAGTATCTACTCTACGCGGATCTATATATACGCTATTATAACTAATAATAAAGCTAAGGAATTCTACTTCTATTACTATAAATTTATATTTCTTTAGGCTAATATAAAGTTTAAATTTATAAAGATATTATAATACTACCTTTATAGCTTTAATATAAGACTTTTAGTCCTAGGAGTAGATAAGAATATTATCTAAATAAATAATATATATAATATTAAGTAGTCCCGCTAGGGCTTTATTAATATATACTTAGAATAAGATAGGTATATTAATAAGTCTAAAAGGTATAATTATATATTTAAAATAGCTATACCTTATATAAAATATAGTCTTCTATTTATTACCCTTTCTTATTTATAAGTAATAATATATATCCTTAAGATCTAACTTAGTTAAGTACTTAATATTAATTAATAGAAGTAGATAGTAACTCTTAATTATAATCTTATTAAGCGCCTTATAATTAATATATAAATATAATATTCTATCCTTTTTTAGTATAAAAAGAATTAGTATACCTATTAGACTTATAGAATAATAAATCTACCCTTTTTTTAAAGCCTACTTAAGGTACTCCCTTAGTACGCGTAACTCTTTCTTTAATAGGTTATAAAGTAGGTTAAAGGGAGGTTCCTTATTCTCCTTTATATTAATCGCGTAATTATAATATATATAGGCTAGTAGCGCCCTAGTATTCTTAATTAAGAAGACGTCTTAGAATTCCTAAAACTCTAGAGGGAGCTCGACTTTAAGTAGTAGGCTTTTATTACCTACTCTTAAGTACGCCGTAATAAATATAACGTTATTAAGCTACTCCTCTAGGGCTTTAGTAATATTAAAGTACTCCTTAATATTACTTTTCTTAACGGGGAATTACTAGTTTTATATAGGCTAATCTACTTAGGGATTTTATTCCTCTAATTATAGATACCTAAGGTAGAAGTTATAATTAAGGTTTACTATTATATAGAAGGCGCTCTTATAATATTATATAATACTATTAAAATTAATAAGTTTAATTTTTCTTATATAAGAACTTAGTAATAATATTAGGTTCTTAACTCTATTATATAGGATATTATTAGAGCTAGGGTCTATTTCCTAATCCTACTCCTTTATTAAGTATATATTAATATAATTAGTATCTACTCTAAAGTTAATTAATATAATAAATTCTCTTTATAAGCTTTTAAGCTCTACTTATATTATAATAATAAGTTAATATATCTACTTCTTCCCTTATATTATAGTAGTAGACGTAATTATAGTACTTAAGGGTTTTTTAGATTTAAGCCTTTCTTAGCCGGCTTATTACTAGATATCTTATTAGTTATAGGCTTATTAGTTATAATACTTATAACTATTAGTTTCGCGCTCTAGTAATCCTAAGTTATATATCCCTTCCTTTAATAATTATAATACTTAATAGTAGAAAGGTTAGGCTTAGGCCTTTAAGGAAGGTATAATAACGCCCTAATAGCGCCCCTCCCTTCTTACTTTATATATAGGCTATTATCTCTTCGCCCTTAGAAATTTCCTCTTCCTCTTTAAGGACGTTAACCCCTAGTAGGAGTATTATCCCTTCGGTCTTTATATAAAGGTAGTACTATATAAGGCTCTAGTCGGGTCGCTAACGCGATCAGAGTATCCCTTATATTAGGGCGGGTCGTCTGCGCTAGTTAACCGACCCTTTTACCTTGCGCCTATAATAACCCTTCTCCGCTTATCTTACTAATAGTCGGGCTACTACCCCTAAATAGGGTAGAGCGATTAGAATATAAGGGTACTATATAATAACGTAGCTATCGAGTACTATAAACGGTGCGTATACGTATATATATAGAACTCTCTATTCTCCTTAATAGTAAGACTAATCGCTACCCTTCCCTTTAGGGGGAATTCCCTCCTTTATATACTATAGGTAAAGGGGTAGTATAGTACTACTACGTACTATAGACGCCACGTCGATAGTAGTACTATATCCCTAACTAGTCCTTACAATTAATAAACCCCTAAACTATAAACCTCTTATATATTTTACCTATATATTTAATTACCCTTATATACCTCTAGATCCTATTATATTTAAGAATAGGATACTAGTATAAAATAGGATTATAATAATTATATAAGTACTTAAAGATATTATTAATTATAATAGAAATAAAGGAGGGAGACTAGCTAAATATTATTAATAACTTATATAAAAGACGAAGGTATAAGAATTTTATTAGAATAAAATATAAAGTAAGCTTTAAGCTAGGCTAATAATTATATTATTAATTAATACTTTTAAGGTTAAAATAAGTAAGTAATTAATATATTTTATCCTTAATAAATCTAAACGTCCGCCTTATTTACTTAGGTAGGAAATTATTAAGACTCTACTCCTTACTCTAATACTTAACTAGTAGGATATAGGCGTACCGCGGGACTTAGCTAATATAGTATAAACTAAGGATAAGGAGGGCTAGAGTAGCTACGTATATAAGTTCTTTATTAGAATTAATATTTATAGTATATTATTATTAATAATATAGATAAATAGATAATTATTAAAAGGGGTTTTACGGGTAAATCCTAGATATATAGGGCTGAGTAGCGACGGCTTATATTCAGGTAAATTTAGATTAGGGTTAGCGTACGGCTAGACCCGTGTAAATTATTAAATAAACGTTAAATAATCTTACTATAAAACCTGTCTAATGTTCTCGATAAATGTCTTATTGTCCACCTCTGGAAGTTAAGAGATTCAACGCGAGACGCACTAGTGAAACGGCTCCCTGAATCGAGCGATCGGCCGTCAAACGATTAGAATGTTCTTTAAGACCTTCTTTGATTCTCTGATTGAAAGCGGCAGCTTCTATGTCGTATCCTCGGTGGCCAAAGCTGATTAATCTTGCTGCAGACAACACGTGGACATGCCTGGTGCTGCTTCATGAATAAACGACATAGATGCAAATCCAATTGCGGCAACATCAGCGACTCGGAAATATAGGGAGGAGTCGGTTTCCTGATGCGTAATGCTCTTTCCATGTGCAGTGCTTGCCTTGCTTCAGGGTGTAAGGTGATTGCGTTGGTCAAGACAGGTCATGATGATCGAGATTCTTGTGGGCCGAGGAGGTCTTGAGAACAGGACTGCACGGAGACAGACTTCCATTATGACAGTTCAGGCAGGCTGCGGAAATCTTGAGATCGAGTGATGAATGACGAGGATACTGAATGTATGCCTAGTCACGGAGGCTGTGTCCTTTATGTACAGCCATACCTTTGACATCGTAAAGCCGAATCCAGTACGGACCGGCAGGGTGACTACCTTGTGTACTAGGGAGTTAGCAGGGTTATTCGGTGTAGCACTATTGAAGGAACAAACCATATCGCTATGAACAATGGAGGTGGCCTAGTTGGCAGGCTTTTCAGAGACGATTGTCTGAATAGGAACTCCACCCTCCTTTTTCTTTCGCCTTATCCAAGCTCCAGTCCTCGGCCCGACGGAACACTGAAATTTGCGTGGCTCCAACTTCAACATCGAACCTAATGCAGACGAAGACTCCAAGACCTGGATCATATTGGGTGCGAGTTTGACCGTAACAAGCACGTCATGCAAGCTTGGCTGTAGTACAAGCTCCTTTCTGAATGGTGAATCCGGTGTTGGAAAGCAGCCAGTAGACCAAAAAATCGTTGCCGCTCGGCAGTGGCGTCTGACAAGGCGTCTCATGCTGCTTTCTGACAAAGGTCAGGGTATGCTCTGTGTGCTTGAGGTTTGTGTCATTCAGGCTCTGGAAGACCATAGTGTAAACAACCCCCCATTAGAGATCCACCTTAATGAATTCTGGGATAAACAGGAGAGAAATAAAGCCTCTTTCCGCATGCCAACTCTGCAGACCATGTCGAATACTGACTATCGCTTTTCTCTTCCCAATAGTGAGCCTCCAACATGTCCTATGACTGCGATGGCTTCAGGAAAGTAGGGTTGCTGGACTTGGATCAGCACGTTGCGGAGAAATCATCATTGGCCTCGCGCGGACATACCAAGTGGTCCGTGGATGGGTTGTCATTGGGCTGATTCATCAAAGCTTAATGTAGAAATTTCGAGGTCAGATCGATGATGCAGAACGAAAATTGCTTATCCCTAGGCAAGTTGCAATTAGTATGGAGTAAAACGACTTGTTGTAATCGTAATTGTAATCTGTACGGAAGAAAAGGCTTACCTGTTCTCTGTGTACAGGTCACTGCATGTATATACCAGTACTTGAATTTCCTAGAGACACAAGAGATGTCCATCGTGGAGATACCATCTGGCGCAGCCTCCCTCTATCGACTGCTGCAAATTCAGCTGTTTGACGCACTGACAGCAACAACATTCGATCTTGAATGCTAGCCACCATAGTTCGTATCATCCCATAGTCAACATAGACCGGACGCATTCGCTTCATCCTCAACTCGAGCCTTTCCCGACAAGCATCATACTGACTGGACTCCGAGAACAGCCACAACACAGTAGGATCACCAAGTCAGAAATAGAACGTCATGAGGAGTCCAATGGCTAGGAATGATCCTGTGATCCGCCTTTGCAGGAACTCGTCTTCCTCGACACACAATCCATTGTTATCAACACTTCGTCCTGAACTCGACACGAGGTAAATAGTAGACTGGTCTAGGCATCCATTGCTACGACTCTGGCGAAGTTGCTGGGTACATCGATCAGGTGGCGGCCGTTGAGGATGTTGCCATGAACAGATTTGACATCCGGCTGCGAGATGCTATGGCATTGGTGGTATTGCCGTCCTAACATGAAATTCCATGCTTGTGAAAGACGCCAAGCGCGTCGTGTTCTCGAATTTGCATCCGCACTTCGACGTAGCAGGCCTGTGGTAACTCGAATGGATAAGCTGTATGAGGCTTTCAGGAAAGGGTGCCGGCCGGCGTCTGGTGTTGGAGCGATGGCCTATCTGTGAGGGGACTCGTACACAGCAAATGAGCTTTTGGCCATGTGGGAATGGTAAGCAATGATGGCTAGGAAGGGAAGGGCTAAGGAGTGAACGCTGCTCTTCATAGGGACATGTACTGCTGGATGTGAAAGTGGAGATACTGGGTTGCGAATGCGTCTGCTTTGTTGCTTCTCAAGGCTAGCGGGAACGTCGAGTAGCAAATCGGATGATGGGAGCTGGTGCTGTGGGTGAAAGGCACGAGCATGCATTTCTAGTACAGCTTGACGCGTGGGATGGATTTAGGAGTACAATCACACTGCTATTCTATCAGGAAGTCATATCATAAAAGGTTTATAATGTTATTAATTAATGATCTAGGAAGGCATGTCGCCACCGATAGGCTGAATACATGACACCCAAGCCAATAACATCAAGCTCTAACAGCCGAATCCCGATGACAAACCTTTTCTCCAATGAAACCCCAGCTATAGACAATTGTATCACCAGCAGCAGCGGTTCGGCGTTGGAAGCAGGATCTTGTGGATGATTTGGGCTCGGAGTTGGTATCATTAAGTCGTGATCCTCGGACGGTGGCTGTCTGTTGTATTGTGACGGCACAGGTTGCCGAGAATCGACTCGCCGCAGGCCCACAAGGGCCAAAGAGAATATCTTGCGAGAAGGATCAGCTTGCAACAGTCTTCTTCGTGTCAGCAATACTTACTTGAATCGAGTCTTGAGCAGTATAATCGAGGATTGGAAAATCTAAGTCGTGATCCTCGGACGGTGGCTGTCTGTTGTATTGTGACGGCACGGGTTGCCGAGAATCGACTCGCTGCAGGCCCTTGTGGGGCCAAACAGAATTTCTTACGAAGAGTATCAGTTTGCAACAGTCCTCTTTTTGTCTTCAATACTTACTTGAATCGAACCTTGAGCAATTGAGTGCGATTTCTTCATGTCTCACGATAACTCCATCTCCTCGGACCCGCTGGACTGCCTTGCATCTCTTCGTCTTCCGTCGGCATGTAAGGCAAGGGCGTCTTGAGTGCCTCCATGAAGAAAGGCGGCCAGCGCTCCGATGCTTCTTGCATACCGGGTGGGCCGTAGCTATTGTCCGAGAAGACTAGGGCATATCGTTAGCGATTACTTTCAACAGCCTCATCCTATACAACGAAGATTGCAATGAAAACCTTACTAGTATAGATGTACAATCGTCGAGTTCCAAAAGGATGAGAAAGAGAGGTGTCTCTTAGAAGGACAACAGTACCAGTAGCTTCTTGAAGATGATGAAAGCTTGGGAAAGAAAGAGTGTTGGAGACAGGCTATGATTGGGAGATGAGTTGGTTGTTTATTTTGAAAAATATGTTGCAAGAATCAGTCTTTTATGTGCGTTGCCAAGCCACTAAAACAGCCTTGATGGCGTATTCGCAACTGGTTCCGGATATGTCCGATTTTATTCATACACGGGTGAGATGCGGATACCCTATTACCCCCCTTCGTTCCACTCGTAGCAGTATGTAATCCAAAATGTCACTCAATAGGAGGAATTTGACCACACGATATCAAGGATGGCCTTTGTGATGTGATAGATGATATTCTGCAAACATGCATCTCTATATGCCTTTGCAATTTCGTTGCCTGATTTCTTATCAAGAGAGTTCGTCGGACTCCAGTCTGTGCAACTTCGAACATTATCACGAAGGGCTTGTGACCCAAAGAGTGGCTCTCTTCATCATGACAAGAGATTGGTATCCACTCTTCTCGTTTTTGATACAGCAGGAACGAGCTATTCGTGGACGCAGCAGATGGAGGTAATAGTTTGCCGTTAGCCGCGTTGTTACAAAGTACCTTGATGTAACGAGTCGATAGACCTAGTCGCTTTGCTTCTGGATTGCCTCACTAAGGTTGAGCTTGGTGTCATCGTAAACACAATATCCTTATCCCATATCTCTTGTAACCCAAGGTCCTTCAGATATGCCTGAATAATTGGTCATCGTAATCCTTGCCTGAGATCCTCCTCAATGACACATTTTTGCAGGGTATTGGCTTTACTTTACACACAGTGAAAGTCATGAAATCTATATCTGAACGCTCATAAAGCATGTTAAGCCACGTACGTCAAGGGTAGAGGGGCATGTAATTACTCATACTCCCCCGCCCGTCGAACAATTCCACCAAATGAAGTCATGCGCCTTGAATCGATTATGTTAATGTCGAGATAGCGGGGAAATCACTTCCTTTGATTGAATAACTTCTTAGGCTGTAGAGGAGGCCTCGAATTTTCTTGTGTGCCAAGAAAGCCATGGCGAGCATGCACTGAAAATCGCTTTCCAATTCGAGAGATATCTCAAGAAAGGCAGGAATAGGTTGCCACCACTTCAGTTCCACGGATGCTTTGTGAGACAGGTGCATCCGGCTGCTCGAGCAGCAGTTCAGTCCTAGCATATCGGCCTCCTTCTCAGCAAGCGAGCTGCTTGTTCCATTCATCTTATTCGTGGTAGTTTTAATCGATCTTGTTTTCCCCCAAATCCAGCTCTTTTGAATCACCTCCAACGCAACGTAGAAGCAGCCGCCTTGAGATAAGCTCCCAAATCGAGCTTGGTCGTTGCGAAGATCGTACTGGAGTGCTGGTCCTGCTTCAATTGACGGATCGTACTCGACGATTGTGATGGCGTTGAACATGCCGGCAGTGACTTTCTGAGATACAGGTCAGCACGTTATTATCGACAGCGTAGGCCAAGCGTAGTATTAAGAGTTTAGACTTGCCTGGATGATTGAACGTCGCCCAAAAGCAGGAGAGCTTGACCAGATAACAGGACCGATTCACGGGCTGTAGGAAATATTTTTCAAGTTTGGTGGTAGAGCTTCTCTTACTGTCCGTGTGGGTATGGTCACTCTCCAGTATTATGATTACAGGCTGAGCACAAGGATTTGCCCCTGAAGAGGCCGAAAAGGAGAGCTGTTGGGAAGTTCAAATTTTCCCAGTGATAAGTGGAGACCGCCCTAGCTGGATCAATCTGATGTGATAGTGTATCAAAGACCTATGCGCGCTGCATTATTCGACGAAGATCTCCTCGGCGGGCGCAATCCGGTAGCTACCGCTTGAGTCCGAGGATGTGGTGTTGTATATTATCGACTCACTGATATCGGGACTTTGTGTAAGTGAGAGAGTCTGCCAAATTCCAGTCAAGTTAGGAGCTTAGAACATGACGCAGAGTTTAACAAGGCCGTGAGAGTCTCCAATCGTGCTGGTGGTGATATGAGCAGAGACGAACCCTTCTAAGCGTCACCCAAATTCCGAAAACCCTTCGTATGTGCTGAATCTTGTTCATGCTCATCGCCAAACTTGGAAGAAGGGAGCATTTTTGCTTTCGAACAAGCTATGTCACTCCTCAAGACTAGTACTCAAGATGCTGATTACAGCAGTCGAGATAGTTGTGACGGATTCCATCGTTACACAACTGTTGGAGAAAGTCGTTGTACTTCTCGATGTGCTCAAGAGGCCACCTCTTGGGGGCGCCGTCACATTCCCTGTCTTGCAACCGACCTCTTTCCTCGCTGTCAATTTTCCAGACGTCGTAGTGACCAACTCTAGCCAGCCACATTTCGGGGGTGAGTCCAGCTGTACCGCTTGAGGGCTCAGAAGAGTTGAAGAATTTCAATGGCATTCTCTCCAGACTTTAGAGGTGCAAGAATCATATCTTATGTCGAGATATTGTCGTAAACCGATGTCAGCTTTGCGTGTTGTAACATAGCAACCTTGCGGCACTTTGTCGTCCTAAGTCGTCGGTGAACGATATCACAATCCCGATCGCGTTTCGATACACCGTGAACGACTGATCTGGTTGGCGAATTCTGAGCTCGGTACGACCCAGGATTTGATGCGTAAAATGCTTGAGCCTCATGTACTGTCCATGTTCGAGCATGTGTTGCTGCCAACAGCGACTTCTCAAGGGTATATTGAAGAAGGCCCACATAATGCGCCCAAGCTCTCGTCTCCAATTGGCAGGTAAAGACCGAGCTAGCCAGAAATATGTTATTGAACAGTCTTCTAGCCGACGGGAGTAAGTTGCAGAGCTGAGTCATAAACACTGGCTAGAGCTTTCTCGTGGCAGATGGCCGAAGATGGAGTCCGAGGCGAGGATCATGGATCCTTGGCATCGGAAAATATGTGGTGAAAGCGATTACCATGCTGCTCAACAACAAAGGGTGAATAGCAGATAAGAACACTAGCCGTGGCTTTGAGCATTGCTATCTACATCCGGCCTATATTCTGCCGACACAGCTGGCCGCGGGTGCCATAGTGAATGCCCATTTAACCTGAGTCTGGATTAATAGGATCAAAAGAAGTAGGCCAATTGACATGAATGCCGAGCCATTAGGGTATCGCTGTTGTTGCCAATTTTTGACATCCGGAGAAGTAGGATGCAGAGATAACAGATCTTGTATTGTCGAACTTGTACTGAGTCGATAACTAGTGTCAAGGTGTTGTGAGCCTCGTAGTCCTAGTCACTGTCGCGCTTTGGACTTGCACCTATGAACTGACGGGCCACCCTCAGCCACCATCGATGAATTAGATAAGTTCCCAACAAGAACCTCAGATGCATTGTCTTGAGTCTGGGTAGTCAAAGGCCCTTAAACTTAGTTCGTGGCATCCTTGCGATGGTTGATGTGGTTGGCCGGAAAGGAGGATCGAGGAGATGCCGGAGATGAGCATCAGCCCTAAAAGACTTGGCATAACCTATCAATAGTCGGAGAACCTTCAGCAGATGTCTCTACTATTGAATTTGGTATCTGCTGTCTACAAGACATTCATCTGCGAAGCCTACAGTCAAGTCCTGATGTCGCTTCCATCAACATCAACTCAGACTTGTCAAGGGAAGATAGCATGAAGAATCGAAGCTTTTCAATTAACAGTCTTCGTCGACTAATGCGATTGACCTGCAGTATTACAACGGAATCGTCCCTACACTCTCAGGACTCCTCCCTAAAACATGCACCTCAAATAATCCCCAAGATATGCTTCAGCTGACAAGTCTCGATCCAGAACATCGAGTATTCAAAAGCTTCTTTCTTCAAGAGTTCACATCATCGAACCTTCAAAAGACCAGCACTGACGATCCTCGACACGTAGGCTCCAGAAACCCTCCAGGAAATGCTCCCACTCTCACTGTCAGCGCCAGCGCCAGCCACTAAAGTCATTTCCTAGCTTTGCTCAGGCAGTACCTCAGCACGTCGGCTGAGATTGACGGCTCATATTGGATCTGCGGCTATGAGCTGGGGAATACGAGAGAAAGGTACTCGAATCTATTCAGAAGACGGGTTAGCTATGTGGCTTCAAAGTTCCTGTTGCATAGGAACATTGACTCACTTTTGTCTCAGCATGAATCATCGGACTCCGTCATGATCCTGCAATCATCCTTGTCGATGGCTCGTGATCTCTGCTGTCGGTGGCAGATCCTGCCGTGTAAAAACCAGGATGTCACAGGTAGCCGTGGAGGAGAGTGGGTACATGAACCAGTCTGAAAGGATGCATAGCCAGAAACCTTCTTCTTGAACTCTTATTCAGGATGCAGCCGATGGCATCCTCGCGCTCATCAGAAGGAATGTGCAAGGCGGGTGTGAAGATGATGGAATAAAGGACCCGATAAAAGTCACCTTCCGGCAAAACACAGCATATTTGGAACCCTTGCTCTGTTTGCGATCAAGACTTCGGTCACTTGCTTAGAATTGCTTGCTAATCGCTCTGGGATCCAAGTGAGCTTTGACTGGAAGATGGTGGAATTGCGGATGCAGTAGCCAGACTGCATCAAGTGTTGCTTGGTTCCGGAATGCATTCATGTGAAAAACAGTCTGAAGAAGCAGTGTTTTGTTCGACGAGACCCCGATCTTTCTGCCTTTGCCCTGCAGCGATAGCCGGATTCGTCCATCCAAGACACCTGGTCGCTGATTCCATGGAGCACCCATGGGTGGTGGTTGACTTCTTTCCGGGTCCTTCGCTTCGGGGGCTGCTTGTTGAGCAGACGTTTCAGCAGCCACAGCAAGATTCGTCCATCCAAGACACCTGGTCGCTGATTCCATGGAGCACCCATGGGTGGTGCTTGACTTCTCTTAGAGTGATCCGCTTCGGGGGCTGCTTATTGAGTGAACGTTTTAGCAAGTCTCGGAGTTCGTCGTCGACCTGCCAATATTCGAGGACCTCTCCAAGCCTTTTTCTTTGTGTGGTTGGTGTGGGCAGGAATGAGCTTCTTGAACTGAGTGAGGCCAAATTTGGAATCGTGCGCCAGTCTCCGCTGATTCCACGGAGCACCCGTGGGTGGTTTTTGACTTTTTCAAGGATGATTCGCTTCGGGGACCGCTGATTGCGCAAATGTTCCAGCTAGTCTCGGAGTTCGTCGTCGACCTCTTGATGTTCGAGACCATTTTCGAGGCCCTTGGTTTAGCTGGCTTGGACAGTTGGAACTCTGCTCTTTGGACCGAGTGACGCCAAATCTGGAAAGGTGCGCCAGCCTCGGCTGATTGGAGCGCTCATGGGTGGTGTTTGACTTTTTCAAGGATGTTTCGCTTCGGGGGTTGCTGATTGAGCAGTCGTTTCAGCAAGTCTCGGAGTTCGTCATCGACCGCCTCATATTCAAGTACGTCTTCGAGCCTCTTGTTGTGGTTTGATGGTGTCTTGTCTGTTTGACAGTTTGCTCTTTGGACTAAGTGAGGACAGATTTGGAAAGGCAGAATGGCTACTGCTAATCCAAGAAAGACCCCGTGGGTGATGCTTGACTTCTTTTCGGGCCATCCGCTTCGGGGGATGCGTATTGAGCAGGGAAAAACCAGCAAGTCTCGGAGTTCGTTATCGACCACCTCATATTCAAGTACGTCTTCAAGCCTCTTATTGTGATTAGATGGAGTCTTGTCGTTGTCGAACGCTCGCTCCTTAGTAGGGAGCTCGCTCTTTGGACTGAGTAGCGCCACATTTGGAATGGGGATGCTAGCATCTTATTCCGTGTTCCATGGCAAAGTCCTTGAAGTCAGACGAGTGGCGAGACTGTAAATAATAGAAGAATTGGCTGTTGTGCATCAGGGGCTGAAATAAAATTGGAGTAAAGTTGAGATGAAGTTGAAGTCTTCTCAGACTGCATGATCATCGTTCAAAGACCCTGTGTATCTCAAGTATTTCTTTCCAGCAAATCAGTCGGAATTCTCCACAATTTATAGACCACAACAAATGAGAAAAAATCCAATAATTGGTTGGCGTAGGCCCAGCCGGATGCCTGTCGCGGACGATGAGGATCCTCGAACAGCCGAGTGTGTGTATCCGAGCCAAAACTAGCCTCCGCCAAGATCATGAGGCTTGCATATGCGGATGACATGGAGACTATGGCGAGAAAGTGGAGTGGAAATGGTAGAGCTAAGCACTTCTTGGAACTGAAAGAAGCGGATAATACATTGTGCATTTGTTCTTGAAAGTATGAATGGCTGGTGATGGATACTGAGGCGTTTGAGAAGAAGCAATTGGCTTGAGTGGCTAGGACAACGGAGGTGGAAGGGTGAAAATATTGAATTTTCACCACCATCTCCATCAAGAATGTGCTTGGCTGCAATGTCAATTATTGAAGATCCTTCATCCGAACGCCTTCCGTGTTGGGGCCTCTTCTCTCTACTTGCGACGTATTCCGTAAACATGAACAATCATGAATTCTGGCCCCACGATCACCTCGACTCCATCTCCACCATACTCCGCTGACTCCTATGCACTGCCGCCCGCTCCCACCCCTTATTCCATCCCTATCTCAAACCTCCCTATCTCTTAGGTATCTCCATATTGCAGGTCGAAATCGGAATCCCATGTCCAAGCGCTCAAGCCCCAAGCGCCGAGCGGATGTGATGGGATGGAAAGAAAATATTAGGATTGATAAAGACGTGAAACAGCCTGTGGCTGAGTATGATAGTCGACGTTTCCGCCGGCTTGCGTGCGCGGATGTCTTGATGTTTGATGTGTGGGGACGGTAGATCTTTGATCTCTGCAGGATGTTAGGTCAGCGGGAGTGGATTTGACGAGTTGATCCAACTAGCTCATTACCGATAGATTGTCCTTTCAATGACATGAGATTCAAGGTCCCTAGCGAGCGTTCAAGTCTTGTGTAGTATTTCCACTTCGCTCATCCTCTTCACATCTCATCACTCGACGCCCCTGTCTTGGTGAGCTTGACCGCGTTCCACCGAAATGCCACTGGTCCAGTCACTCACCTTCTCCATAATGTGATTGGTCTCGAATCTTGCAGTTTGGCCCTTGCTCGACAGCGATGATAGCGCAGCTCTACCCCCCTTACAACATCTTGTCTGACGTGTTCTGCGCGTTTGACCTCATTTTTGAAATTTCTATGCATAGTACACATGCTCGACAAACAACTCCCAATCATATACAACTGCTCCACGTGCAGCCATATATAATCCCATATCCACCGGCTTGCTCTTCCCGTTGCGTACTTTTGCTTCTTCCTAACACGGAATATTCTCGGATATCTCTTTGGTAGGCACGATCGTACACTACTACCGAGCAGCAAACTCGGCAATTTGACCTTCTCTAAAGCTCTTCGTGATCGATCGACGAACGAGAGACTCCTGGGAGGTAAGGTGAGGCCCTGTAAATACTCGGTCAGTCTTGCTCGCGAAAAGTGTTCGAGCTAGGGCTTGCGTTTGCAATCGTGAGCGGCTGGTCTTGGAGCAAGATTTGTGGAGACGTTGATTGCTGTCGCTGCTATATATTTGATATTTAGATGTATACTGAGGGTTCAGCAGACGATTTGGTTGTTGCTGATTTTTGGAAGCGCCCAAGGCTTTGTTGGTTAATAACGCGTATGACGGTTGAGGGCTTTCTGGCGAGAGAAAAGAGTAGTGTCAAACGCCAAGTAGATTCAGGAAATCACGACTGATTTTCGACGTCTGGGTCTTTTTCCTGCTAGTTCAATATTCTGATAAAGTTACAAGCGTTGTTAGTTAGTAAGGGTGTGGAATGTTGAGTCCAAGTAGCTACGAAATGTTTCTTGGGAGTTCATGGATTAGGCTCATGTATTGGGAAGCGAGCTACTCGACTTTATATTGTTATGGCCAACGCTGTCGTAGACGACAAAAGAGTATAATGGTGAATGCGGTTGGAAAGAAGAGAAAGAGTATCCTTGATGGTTTGACTCGTAAATTCTTCGATCTCAGCCCCTAGCATCATGCCTCATGAAATTGGGTATTTGGAAGCGGTGCTCGACTGGAGTTCCCACACAATGCTCCTCCATGTCCACTGCTCCTCCACCGTTTCCCGATGTTGTGAGTAAGGAAATGCTAGAGGAAGAAACTACCGTCAGGATCTCCCTTGTACAAGATCACACTCGACCCGAGGGCTTACACAACTCGGGCTGGGAGGAGTATGGAGCGGAAAGGATGGGGAGAAATACCTTTCACAAAAGGCCTTTGAGAAAGACAAAGACTTATCCCACGTTCTTGACCAGGAATCATAGGATTCTTTGTCCGGATCCAGCGCAAAAGGGCCATGCATCTCGTCGCAAATGATCTTGCTCAAACTAGGTGATGAATATAGATCGAGAAGGTGTAGTAGCAACGGCCTGTTGTAGAAAGTGAAGTACGGATCCCGTGATTGTCCTGCTGATCAATACTCCAGGCAATCAAGTGGCACCTGCGGTGGGTGGCGGGTCAAGAACTTTTGTGACATCTCGAAAATCGATATACACCCGTGCGATGTTGGCTCTTGTCCCGTTCGCTCTCCTCTTGCTACCACCAGTCTCTGGACATACCATATAGCAGTGACGCGGAATCCCCAGCAGTCTGCCCCAACGAAGCGCGCTCCACCTATCCATCTTGCGCTTGGGTAGCCAAGCTTCATGTAATGGTGAGGCAGGTTGATGATGAGGTTGATGCGTCGTTGCGCATTAGGACCTCAAGTATGTGTATCTGCCTTGCGCCCTCGTCAATTCTCGACTTTCTCCAATCGCCGCAAGACCCAGGCCCAGTCCCCTTGAGCATGCTCTTTCTAGGAGCAGGGTTGATCACTCCTCTTGGCATTGGCACGGTTCCCCGCCAGACCGACGAACCCAGGCATATCTCAGCCTGCTCCTTGGCAAGTGCCGCTGAATGGGACACAGTTTTGGCCAGACCGATGAACCCTGTCCTATGAGCAGCGATGATCACTCCTCTTGGCATTGGCACGGTTTTCCGCCAGACGGACAAACCCAGGCATATCTCAGCCTGCCCCTTGTCGAGCGCCGTGGGATCAGGTAATGTGAACGACCAGCCACGGAACCCGATCCTATCTCAGCCTGCCCCTTGGCGAGTGCTGCGGGATCAGGTAATGTGAACGACCGTGGCTGGTCGTTCAAAATCGTATTGAGGACTCTCCGCGCTCATCCTTGCCCAAAGCTCCGTGAGCATCTTTGGGAAGTCAGAGAAGCCGAGATGACCTTTTCAAACAGTCAGCCGTTATAATGTCGATGACACAAGGGATGGGACTTACCGATGCCGTCCTCCCAGCCGGCAACCCCTTTCTAGTAACACTGGATCATCCCCAACTGGAAGGATGGCGTTAGTAGTATTAACAAGAATGCTGGAGAAGTTCGAAGTACCTTGGTGGTCCGCGGCGGAGAGGCGGAGACCACACAAGCGGACGATGTCCAGGTCGGTATATATAAAGAAAGGAAAAAGAAGAAAAGGGAGGAGAAAGAAGAAAGAAGTGTATATATGTATAGAACATATGAAAGACTGTAAAAACGATGAAGAATAAAAGATCGAAGTAGGAAGAACGTTGAAAGTTGACGGATCGATATTGTACAGATGTTGAAGTTGGAAGGATTGGAGGTGTCGGGAAGGAAATCAAATAGTCGACACCCATCGTCCGTATCTACTAGCGCAACTCTAATCTGCGTCAGGGGATCACACGGTGTCACGGAAAGAGGGGGTTGGACACTGGAATTTGTATTATTCAAGTCCCCTGTCCGCTGCTGCCTGTTCTAAAGATTGGTTTCATGTGTACCCCTGCCCCCCCTCTTTCACGGTTCTCTAATCACTACAGGAGATCCACCCTTCCTTATCCGTCCCAAGCCAATCAGCTCAGTCCCACCCTGCAATACCTATCATTCGAAGTCTCCACTTTAATCTGCAGGACACTACCCTTCCTGCTCCTTTCGAAACCTTCATTGAACCTCGAGCAGTGTCACAGCTCGATAGTTCCCAGCAATCGGGCAACCACGGAGGGGAAAGAAGGTTATTGGTCGGAACTGCGCCTGCATTGATAGTGATAAGGCAAAGGGTGAATAAGTAACCTTTCCCAGAAAGTCTATCTGCTATCAAGCGTGTGACGCCGATCTCACGATTGTCTGTCACTCGACGCTGCGGGGATATGATCGTATCGAAGCTGAGTGGCGTATTCGGGTTCGAGCCGAGGCCTTCACGGTCTTGTTGCTGTTTGGTGTCATGTGTCAGCGCGCTACGCATAAGGCAAATAATGGAATGCTACCTTAAGGTAGTGTGTGAAGAATCTACTAATTATCTGGCTGCCAAGAAGCTAGTCTACTGCCATGCCGATGCATCACGGATGCGGAGCCTGCAGCGATAGGTAGCTTTGGTGTTGTATAAACCCCCCAGCAAAGAAATGACGGTCCAGTGGTGGACGGTGAGAAAAGCTAGATACACGATGTTCGATCTCAAAGGGATGAGAAAGGGAAAAATCTTGTAGGAGAAAGGCAATCCTAGTAGTACCCAATGTCCCCTAATTGATAAGGTAGACTAGACTTCCTATCGGTAACCCCCATCTAGATTGGCTTGAGAGAGATGGGGAAAGCTAGATACGGTTTTCGATCTTAGAAGCAGGAGAAAGAGAAGGATCTTTCAGGGAGACGGTAGTACTGAAAGCTCCTGATAACTCCTGATCGACTCCCTATTACTGACCCTCAGCTAAAGTAGCCTGAGATGTTCCCATAAATGTTGTCCCTATTCTCCGGGTAGTCATCCTAAGATCTTTCGGACGCTTTAATAATTATCTTCTTGCAAGTCTGGGCCTCGAAATGACCCTGGGGAGGAGAATTTCCTGTATGCTTAATGGGGAAATTGTATGCGTTTCATGCGTGAGTCCAAACTTTACAATAAATCTGGAGAGTAGGTGGTTATCCGACGATGTCGAGAGACCAGAAACATATCAAGTATGGAATTGGTTTAACAAGAGAACGCTTACGAGGGGTGATGCTGTAGAGGAGGATTCCAGATCATTTTCACAGTGTATTCGGTGGAAATCACTTGAAGGGGTAATAAACTCAGAGATGGCATTGCTAGGGCTCTATTTTGAATTACAGTACATCGACCGTATTCGCCATCTCAATGGTGTAACTATATAGTCGCAAAACACCTCTGGAAGTCCATAGCTCGAGACGACGATGATTTCGACAAGTGTCTGGAGATTATGAGGGCACACGGCCGAACAAGCGTATGAACCTTGTCGATTGACATCGAATGATGCACTGAGGCATGTTCCGCTTGGATGGTGTGCCGGGGTCAGTCATGCGATGCACGAAGGACATATCCGCATGAATGTCGTCTCGCGATGGCCAGAGCGAGGTACGAAGGGCGCTGTTGCCGGAATGTTGGCTCAAAAGTCCAGTCGACCGATTTGCGAAGGACGCCCCGGTTTGACGCCAGTTGGGGGCTCTCGATGGGCACATGATTGTCGTCTCGCGATGGCCAGAACAATGGACGAAGGACGCTTTCGCCTGGATGTAGGCTCCGAAGACCACTCGACCGATTTGCGAAGGACGCCCCGGTTTGACGCCAGTTGGGGGCTCGTGATGAAACGGAGGTCCAGCGATTTGCGAAGGACGCTTCCGTTGGACGCCAGTTGGGGCTCTCCACCACTCTTTCCTTCCTCCCACGAAAGACGACCCTTTCTTCCAGAGCGCCCTTCTCGGTCCAGCAACCCTGCCAGCAGGTGCGCCAACCATGGACGAAGGACTCAACAGGGATGTCGTCGAGTTCAAGATTGTGCTGGAAGATGAATGGAGGAAGTACTTCCTCGTCTTGTTCTTGTCGGAGTAGGCAATTAGAAGGCTCAGAGAGCCGATCTTTGGGAGGATCCACCCAAGTCGTAGCCGCCACGGCTACGACCAGTATCACGGTCGGCGAGCAGAATTGAGGTTGTGGAGATTCATTTTGTTCTTATCGGAGGAGGCAATTAGGTGGCCTAGGATGGCCAGCTATCAGGAAAACTTTGGTGGCGTTCTATGTTGTCGCTGTCGAAATTAGTCTTGACCATACACCGGGCACTGGGGTTGTTGGAGACTTACGATGCAGTCAGGCATACCCACCCAAGTCGTAGCCGCCACGGCTACGACCAGTATCACGGTGCTCAAGCACATTCGAGGTCGTGGATGTTGGCTGCGGAAATTCATCTTGTTCTTGTCGGAGGTAATTGGAAGGCCCCGGCTGATTGCCCATTCGGAAGCTTTGGCTTCCCATGGCCTTCTGTGCTATAGCAGTCGTGATCACTATTGACCCTCATCTGAATACTGGGTTAATGGAGACTCAAAATGCAGTCAGGCATACCCACCCAAGCCGTAGCCGCCACGGCTACGACCAGCATTCTGGTACCCAAGCTGAATCGAGAACGCCCATTCATCGCCAAACCAAATGTCATTTCGTTTGCCAGATTCACGATGTCGAGATTGAGGTCTTCCATCATGTTGAGTTTGAGAAACTGGGACGTCTTCATCGTTGCCTCGTGCTCTTTGCAGTGGCCGTTGCAGAGAATTAGGAAGGCTTCTCCAACAGACTCAGGCACTTTGTGGCCATGCTCTTCCTCCCACTCCTTGAGCTGTCCGTAGTACTTGACGTGGTCAGGCAACTCAAGGAGTCTGCGAGCGGCGGAAAGAATGGGAACATTTGCCATCATGGCCTGCTTTTGTTCAAGAGAAGCCATTATCGTCTCGATTTGAAGTTGATATCTATGATACGAATGATTGGTAGGGTAAAGGGGGGGAAGTTGTTGCGAAGCTGATGGACGGTGGAAATCACAACAAGGAAATATATATATATGTATACTCAGTTCGAATTTTCGGAGTGAGTTGTAGATACCGGATTGCTGCTTAGCTGACTCTCGCTCTCCGAGGTAGACGCGTACGAGGCAATCATTGTTCTTATCGGAGGAGGCAATGAGAAGGAGCAGCGAGTCGCGAAGCTTCGATCGTTCCGTGTCGGCGGAAAAGCGAACAATGTGTTGGCTAGTTACCAACATGGCAAGGCTGCTAGAGACCTTAGCTAGTCAGACGGTATGAATAGCGCTGAGCCCGAGGACGGGAGGTATGAAGGGCTCCATATAGTAGCAGTCAGCATCAGTCCAGGCGCTGTACTACGTTGTTGAAGACTTACGATGAAGTCAGGCATTCCCACCCAGATCGTAGCCGCCAGGGCTACGACCAGCATTCTGGTACCCAAGCTGAACCAAGAAAGTCCAATCCACTTCTTCTTATCGGAGTATGTAGTTCAAAGGACCAAGGAGTCGCAAAACTTCGATCGTCCCGCGTCGGCGGAAAAGCGAACAATGTGTCTGCCAGTTGATGATGGCGCAAGGCTGCTAGAGACCTTAGCTGGTCAGACGGGATGAATAGCGCTGAGCGCAAAGACGGGAGTCATCAAGGGTTCTATATTATAGCAGTCAGCATCAGTCCTGGCGCCGTACTGGGTTGATGAAGACTCACGATGCACTCAGGCATACCCACGCCGCCGGGGCCGAGCCCAGTATTCTGGTACCCACGACCACGGCCGCAATCACAAGATCCTCGAAGGGCCATGAAGCCCAGAAGGCTAAGTTGGTGTTTTTGGTGCTTGGCAGCTGAGCGAAAGTGCGACTGGTGTCCGCCTGCACTGTGGTGAGGAGCTTCAAAAGATGATCGTTCGCTTGCATCCAGCAGCTTGTGCACAAACAGTCGATGGCAGTGATCCCAGGGGCCAATGAGGAGGAGAGGTGATAGGAGTGTCCGAGAAAATCTTGCTTGCGATGAATGTACTGTTGTAGTGAAGGACTGTTCCCCATGCGTGTGTGAAAATATCATGACTAGCGGTGATCCTCTCTCCTAGAAGTGATGTGAGTAAAGCAGGATATGGTGCTCCTCTTGTACTGGATGTGCGGAGCAGGATAACCTTTGGGTATCTCTGTACGGAAACGGGCGGTGTTGTTACTTTCAACATCGTGGTGGAGTGGCTCATGTTGAATATCCTCCAAGTATCAAAAGTGGACCCGGGCTTCACGCCTAGGAGATCACGGGCGGGCTTAGCATCACTTTACACCTAGATGAGTGTCAACGTTCTCCACCCAAGAGCCAGCGGTCAATCAGGACCCACACTATCAGAAATTGACTTTGGATTCACTCGATTCAATTCATGTCTGCAAGGCTTCTCGTCAAGAGTGGATTATATGGAAGAAGAATTCAGGATTATCTATCTGGTTGGGAACTGGATGAAATATTGGCATGCAGCCACCACATTCAAGCCGATCCTTCAACGAAGTACGTTCTCCACCATCAAAGCCCTTCGACATTCCCATTCAAGCCTTGTACATGAGTCATCGACGCCTCATCGCCAATATCTTACTCTTGCAACTCTCGATGCTAGATGTGGATCCATGATAAGCTATTGCCAATCCTCCAAGGTCCCTTTCCACTGGCTTGCGTCCGACCGCTATATCCAAAGCTAAAGACTTGTCGTTCTTCAGTGATGATCTTCAATGCATGAGTCTCCGGGCTTCAGTCATCGATACTACCCCCAAGCCACCTTCTGAAACGCATTCAGATACTTTGGATAATCTTGTTGGATGAAGAATTATGCCTGCGAGTCAACCGTAAATGCTGCCCGAGGGTTCTCTCCATAAGCCGCACTCATTTTGCTTTGGGTGATCTTGTTCGCAAGGGGATACTTTCGGGGCGTCAATCGATAGCAGCGTACTTGCGCTCTTTTTAGGCTTGGTGAATTTTGTGTAGTCGTAACAAGAATCATCTCCATATCGCCACAAGGCTCCCTCCATGGAACGCATTCATTTGCTTCGGATGATCTTGCTGGATGGAAGAGGGATATCCTCGGGGTCTCAACCTGCTCTTCTGCCCCAGGACTCCTCCCTGAAATGCATTCATTTGGTTCGGAATTTTTTTTCCGTGCATGATGATGATGATGATGGAAGGGTGGATACGGCGAGATTGTTGTAAGACTAAGTAAACATGTCAGCGTTCCATCTCAGGCCAAAGGTGAAGGCAAAATTGTACCCGGGTCTCTGGACTCCCTCGATTGCGCTCTCCGTCTCCGCATGAGGTAATGGCTGATAGCAAACCCCTCGGATGTAGGTAGGACAGGCTGCACACAGCACCCCAAGGCCTTTGCACACGTGTCATGCTTCTCAATGAGATGTGTATGCATGACACAATGAAAATGCAGTCAGACGTGACAAAGACAGGCTGGTCAGCCAATAGATCATGACACAAAGCAAGCATGCGCGTGACCGAAGGGAGACACGCTGCCAGTGCTTGATCCGACTCTTCCAACTCTAAGATCGGGATGCGCCAACGCGTAACTGCAGCCGTCGTCTTGGTGGATGGCGTAACTGAATCAATCCTCCCTGGCTTTGAGGTAGGTTTTGGGTACCGAAAGCCTGCTTCCAGCTCTTATTTTGCTGACGTTGGCGCAAGGAACTCAGTGCTGAATGCTGCGAATACTTAGTTGGCTGTGACCGTGAAGCTTTGTCTGTAGACTTACCCAAAAGGGGAGGCTTGTCGTTGAAGAATATGATGATGAAGAGGAGCGGCGCTGACAGCAAGATGTTGAGAAAGCAAGCCCGTCTCTTGACAACACTGATGGTGAAAGCCTGAGGCTGTCACCATCAACTAGCCATCATGGAAGACATCTTCTCACATCCAGATCTCATATATGTGTAGACACCCACACCCACATAAGCAACCGAAGCTGATCAAGTCCCTTGACAACGCTCGTTGCCACATCTCGCATCTTTATTCACTCGGCAACCTGCTGCCATTTTGTATTAGCTAGAGACCTTCATATTCAGGGTCGAGATCGCTGTACTTCTCCCACCACTTGTAGATCATGGCATTGTAGACAGGGGCTGAAGTGGAGCCAACCATATCCCAGAATCCGTGTCGACATAGGCTTTTCGCTGCGGTCAGGTCAAGATGTATCTTCCAAGTATGCGAGCCGCTCTCGTGACTAGAGCCATGTTGATGATAAGGTGTATCGTCAAGGATGCGAGCCATTCTCGAGACTAGAGACATCTCGATGACAAGGTGTTGCAGAGTCATAGACTGAGTGTGTAATGATCCGCTCTCGGGATTCTTTCCATGTTATTGAAGAGAGAAAGAGAGAGCGCGCGAAGAGATAGGAGTAGGTTCCTTGCTATGTGCAGGCGTCAGTGAGCGGGTTGCCTGGATTGGGAAGAAGTCAGAAGGATGCTGTGTTCGTGATGCATACAGATGTGGAAAGGCAGGTTGTTCCGAAAGAGGCAGAAGGAGCAACTGTTAAAAGTCCAAATAATCTTGGATGGATTCTAGGGTACACAATGCACAGTAAAATATTTCTGGTGATCTATTGTTATCCCACATTCCAGCATTCCAGCATTAACGCCACTGGAGATGAGATCCCTGAGAAGCCAACACTCAAACTGGTGTAGATAACCTGACTGTTACGAATAGTAGATGTCACGGCAAGACATGAAAAGCAACTTTCAGATGATGAATTTGTATTTTATGCCTTCATCAAGGAGATCTGATGATGTACTATTCTAGCTAGCGATGAATTTGATAATACATTCCCATCAAGCTCCATAAACTTCATGAAATACCTTCTGAACATTGATGAGCATCGACTCAACTTCTCTACTCAACGCGAGAACTCCTGCTGAACCCTGTAATCCGTCATATCCAATATCTGACTGTATCGAGTTACTCATCAGCATCTTAATATATATGCAGCAGGGCTACATTACTTACCTTTCGAAGTACGAGTAAGCTTTCCCCATAACGTTTGTATTTTGCAAAATACCTGGGCTGAAAAATTTGGTCTATGTTGGGAAGTGACTCTACAAAGAACAAGTATCAGCTTGGAAACGTGGGAGGGTCAGGGAATTTCTTACATGAGTCTCGAAAGACGAGACAAAGCAAGATGTTCGAAGTTTGGGACAACTAGGTTCATTCGCTTCGGTGGACCTCATGGATTTTGTCTAATGCCTGATTGGATTATTAGCAAGCTATCATTCATCGCTCGACTGCACCACTTAACTTAACAATCTGAGTCGCCTCGCCAATGGATGACTGCAGGACCCGCCGGATTGCCCTGCATCTCTTCGTCTTCCGTCGCCATCTATCCGTATCAGCCTCCTGTTCACTGTGGTTCATCATGATTGACTTCACAGGGGTGAAGATCATTCAGGGAGTTGATATGACTTACCTCTGTCTCTGCATGAGGCATTGGCTGTGATTGAGCCCTCGGAAGGGTGGATCGATGATGGCTGTAAAAAGCCCTCGTGATGGCATACCCGAGGGGACTGGATTTGCATGTGAGTGGAGGAGCGGATGATACATACCAAACATTGTAGCTTACCAACACCCCTTTTGAAATTCTTCCGGGGAGCCGCCACCCCTGACGCGACGGCTTGAGACGCCCGCCATTTTGCTTGATGGGGGTGACGGCTCCCCCTCTGCGGTGGAGGGTATTTGAAAAAAAAATAAAAAAATAAAAAATGTGGAGGAAGAGGGGGCAAGAGAGAGAGAGAGAGAGATGAGTGGAGGATAGTGAAAGAAGTTGAAAGGGATTGGAATGTTTGTGGTGATTTATAGTCAGGAGGTGACGTGTTGTGATCGCCTAGAATGCAAATAAAGCGCGCTAGTGCAACCACTAGAGAAGTTTTTCATCACCTGGCAGCGGATTGGGGTCCGATTGGTACACTACTTCGCTCGTCGATCGACCGATGGCAGGAGATCTTGATATCTTAGAAGTGGAACAGCTTCATGGATCGGCGATCGATTGGGAAAGGGGTTCCATACATTGGGCATGACTGAAAGCATCGTACTATGGTGCTATGTAAGTAGTTGGAGACTATTGACGAATACGGAAGTACAATTACACTGCGAAGACCCTCTGCTTGCTACATGGCACTTGAATTATTCGTAGATCTTAAAGCATACAGTTGTTTGGGGCACAGATCATCGTAGACAATAATCTCCCTTCGTGATTCCATTGACCCCCTGATCCAAAGAATCGCAGCCACCAGAAGCTTTGATGCCACCGTTTGTATATGCATTACTATGACAACTTCCCAAATCAAGACGTTGATCACAACCAGCACCTAAGCGTGACACTAAACACAGCAACGTCTCCAATGCTCATCGCCATGCCTGCCCTGTAAACAACGAATCAGGTGGAGAATCGCCCAGCCCCTTTCAAGTGGCACTTCCTTTGTCCTCCTCCATTGACCAGATGAGTATAGTTCTGCTCTTTGTTTGCTCCATTTCAGGGCTCGTTGCTTCGTAAAGACTTCCTTGTCTCTAGGGTAGACTTCGACCGCTTGGTCTTGAAAAAAAAAGCCGTAAATTGAGCATCTGTTGATGATGAATTGATTAGCTAGCAAAATGATGCACAGCATGTATACCTTACATGACTTCAAGACACTGATGTGGGTGTGACATCCATCTTCAATGGTTCCCCTGAATGGGATAGTCTCCCAGCATTCCCACTGGGAGGAAAAGCCGTACAAACGATGGAGACAGCCTAGCCATCCGTCTGAAGGAGCCATCGACTCTTTAGTATCCCAAGTAGCCATCTGTGTAGTATCTTTCCCACCCTTTCGCCCTCTGTATTCTTATGCTGCTCCTCCTCCTTGTATTCTAGACTATGATAAGGCAGATGAGGGACTTTGAGGCGTGTCAGGAGAACTTTGGGACAGCTGACAGATATTGAGGAACTCATGGACTTGGCCAAGACAGCCAGATTGGTGGAAGCAGGATGATATGCTTGTGGAAGGCGTCAGGACGACCAACAAAAACACTTGTAATTCTGTTCTTCTAATCCTTCTATAATGTGAAGAAAGGTAGGGTGATCCAAGGCTTGCCAGAGGGTGTTTGAGATAGATGTCGTATGGCGAGGGACAGTCCAAAAGTGCCACAACGGCTGGGTGACTTGGGTTGTGAAGATGAACTCGTGGATTGCGCCAGGACAAACGATGAGATGGATTTTGTTGGTATTTGAATTTGGTAGCAAGAGCAAGGACACCAAGCCTCCGTCAGGACTAGACCGGATGTTGAATTGATTCTGTACCGCCGACATATTGGGGCTGTGTACTATGGAGTCCTGGTACAAGTTAGGATCCAGAAGAAGTTCCTTTGAGTGGGGATCTGTACCGCTAATTCATAAAGTGCGAAAGATGAGCACTCCTGGCTCGAGTCCAAATGTATACGCACTCCTTTCGTGAGGGGCTCTGTATCGCCGAGTTGTTGAGAATGTAGTATCGGGACTCTCACCGAATCAGGCATGAACACTGTCTTTGAATGAGACTCGAAGAATCCCTGTTCCAAGCCAGCGTGTATAGGAACTTCTTTTGAGTAGACTTTCGTTCCGCCAACTCCTTGAGACCAGAAGATATAACCTTCCATTTCGTATCCAAAAGCGGAGAGACTACTCCGGCGTGGCCTTCTGTACCACCGACTTGTTGAGAACGTATACTGGAGAACTTCAGATCGTAGCCCCTGGGAGGACCAGCAGCAGGGTGAGATGCCTAGCCACTCGTCAGCACCAGACCGAGTTAATAAACCAGTGGAGCATCAGAGAATAGCAACTTACTTGGAGTAACTACTCAGGCTCATGTTCTGTCAAAGCCGTGGTCATGATAGGATGAACGAAATGTTGACTGATTGAATGTCTGGAACGAGACGTTGTAGCATGCCAAAATCTCCATGATGTCAAGGCACTGGTATGGCTGTGATGTTGAATGCAACACCTATCTAGTGAGAGTATTGTAGAGAAGAGCTTGTGTTGACTTTAGAATCTGGTAGAAGGCTTGGTCCTGTCCTTGCTGACTTTGCTGGAAGGAGATACTGAATCTCTTCGCTGGCCCTTCGCAGAATGCGAAACCATGCACTCTTTGTACTGACGACGTGCTCAAGCTGACTGCATTGGGATACAGAGAGGAGGGAGCGGCGTAGTAGACTGGATGTGCAGGTATGATGGAATTGAGCGCTGTTGGAAGCGATTGGGCTGTCCCTCCATCGAGCGTGGAAAGGGTTTCTGGCGTGATCTTTTGACATCGAAGCATACCACGTACATGCGGCAATCACGAGTCACAAGGAAGTAGATGCAGATAAGACGTGAGTGAGTTGTAATGTTCATGTGTAATTGTTGTGTCTTTGTCATGTCTGATTGTGTCATCCATCACCCAAGTGTCTAACCATGCTTCAAGTCGTATCATAGACCCCCCAAGCAACCAGACCCCATGCTGGTCTATCATCACCGGGGCCAGACCCCATGCTGATCTATCATCACCGGGCCATGCCCCAAGACCCATAAACCCCGTACCATCCCCCCACAGCTGTCCACCTCCGACTACCCAAGAGGGCAGCAAGCGATGGAAGCAGCCGTCATCGACTTGCACTATACTCATCCACATCGATCACCCCGACTCCCGAAGAAGCAAGCGGATCAAGTGGCAGAGCCGGCAAAGAAGAATCACACCAGCCATGAGACCCAGCACTGTACTCATCCACATCAATCACCCCGACTCCCGAAGAAGCAAGCGGATCGAGTGGCAGAGACGGCAAAGAAGAATCACCCCAGTCATGAGACCCAGCACTATACTCATCCACATCGATCACCCCGACTCCCGAAGAAGCAAGCGGACCAAGTGGCAGAGACGGCACAGAGGAAACAGACCTTTCCAAGACCACGCACCCAGGACCCATTGTCCTCTTCACCAACCGCAGCACCACAGAGTGGAAGATCTGAAAGAGAGTAAGTTTGTTTTCTTTCAGGCGCGCGTGGTATGAGCAAAGCGGCGATGTTGACAACCTACCAATTCAATATTGATCACTTGACACCCTCCTCCAGTGCCGTCCAACTCCACTAGCAGGGTCCTCAAACTAGGATGCCCTACCATCCGAGGTCCTGCTTTGTTGGTAGCGTGGGTCGCGGCCCACACGGTCTGGATCCTCGAAATAGGTGGCCCTGCCAACTGCTCGCGGGCGACAGCGATATCAATTTAGAAAGCAACTTCCGTATACCCGCTGTCAGAGTAAGTAAAGGTCTTCGCTGCTTTAGTGAGATGTTCGTCAAATTTGCGGGATGTTGGTATCAAATTCAAACAGACGTCAGACCGGGTGGAAACTAGATCATCAAGTGTCCCTGGGACGACCTCGTCAAGAACACTGTGTGTTCGATTATCAATCTCATATGGAAGAGGGAAGCTATCGAGTTTGCTCGCCGCGCTTAGGAGACCGGGTCGCGCCCCACACGGGCAGGAGGGGCCGCGCGTGACCTTTTGAAGGTATGTGGAGTTTCGGTAGATTCATCCACCAAGCTCTGAGATTGTGGCACCCCTGAGGGTGTAGGCTGTCCATGCCCGCTTGCTACGCGGCGGTCAATTAGTCCCGGGCCGTAGGTTGCGGTCATTTGTTGGCGAGGGTTGGTGAAACCATACGTAACTCGCCCTTGTGTTTGGATATTGATGCATCAAAGTAAAGATGCGACCCCTGCTATATTTCCAGATTAATGAATTGTGGAAAGCACACTGTATTCTTGAGCTAGTTTCACACTAATATCAGGAATTGTTGTAAAGTGGGGTGACACTGTCCATTATTGCTCATAGACCAATGGTGTGGAAGATCTATATCAATGTCAGTCAGTCACTCGTCGGATATGCATGAGAGTGGCTAACCTTCGGCCGGAAAGGCACATGCTCGAGCATTACAGAGCTGTTGCGAAACTTTTGGATGAGGCATTCCCCGGGCCAACGCTGTGGAAGATCTGAAACAATATTAGTCGGATGCTGTATTGTATAGAGCACACGAGTGATGAGATCACCTTCGGCCGGAATGACACATGCTCGAGCATTACAGAGCTATTGCGAAACTCTTGAATGAGGCAGTCCCTGCCTTGAGCCACTGCAACGAGTCCGTGTTGACAGTCATACATAAATATGATTCTCTCTACTTTAAGGTAGGGACTGCCTCATTCAAAAGTTTCGCAAGTTTCGCAATAGCTCTGTAATGCTCGGGAACATTGCGGTAGGGTGTCAACACCCAGGCGTAGAAGTTCTGAAATCGAGTCTCAATCAGCAACAGCGATCATGTCAAGAGCGAAGGCAAGACTGACCCACGCGCACCGAAAGCGCATCTGGAATTGAGACTGATAGTCGCTAGGTTTTGGAAAAGTTCTCACAAGGATTGAAAATTTTGTAACATTCCAAGATCACGCACTTACTTTGCTGAGAAGTTTGCAACCTCTCCCCTTCCAAATTTCCCACCCCCATATTTGGTTTCGCCGAGGCGAATATAAAGGCTCCAAGAAGCCACGTCCGACCATGAGTGTTGGCTGAAAATAATAATGTTGATAAAATATATATTTTTATGATGATGGGTTGAAGAAGGAAAGAACTTGTTTACATGTTAGTGTGCCAAGGCCATCACGACTAGCTGCCAACAAATTCCGAATTATTCATTGGCGCCATTTGGTATGAGAACGGCCGTAGACACGCTTTGCCCAGTGTTAAATTGAAAGCAGTAGCAACAGGAGCGCTTCCAGTACCCCTTTCCTATTTGTTATCTCTTTCAGTCTATGTACTACCGCGTCCTCAAATAGTCTAAAACAGTAGATAATTAACTTAGCTAAACAATAGAACGACAATATCATTGCTGATATTCAGTGTGTTGCCAATTTGAAAATACACGCTAGCGTAAATAAGCGACTTTTCATAGCGTGATATACTCCTGTGAAATCAGATGAAACTCACTCTTCAAGCACCAACGACTACATACAAGACGAACCAGCCCTTCTATCACTACCAATACCAACTAGACCTACCAATCATGCTTACCATTCACGACGTACCAATAAACCACATTGACATCAGCGACCCCAACGCCTTCATGACAAGAATCCGAGTAAGTCACCAACTCAAGTCCCAAACGCGTACATGCAAGAGACTTATCAGCCATAGCCCCTCCTCTCTACCGACGAGTACGCACACCTCACCCAAATCATCGGCATGCACACCATGCAAATCATATCCCGCGAAGAAACCCACCGCCAAGTGGCACGCGTTCTTTCTTACAATCCCGATCTTATCGAGGATTTCAGGACCTTCTTCCCGACGGAGGAGCCGGCAATAGTCCCTTCGGGGAGGGTACGACGCTTCCTGAGGAAGCTGAAGGTGACTAGCAAACATGCCCCAAAAGCAATATCAGAGTCTGATTCAAGGCAGAACGTGTTCACGAGGGAAGGAAAGCGCGCTCGTTGATATTTTTTTGATTCGTTGATAGGTCCCATTCGGGACAGATAGCAGCCTCCAATGGAGCTATTTGCTGGGGGTGTCCCCCCCTTTTTTGTCCCTTTCATCTTTCTTACAAACTCAATTGATGATTTGTGACTTAATCATAGCGAAAAATATGCCCTCTCCGTTTTTTTCACAAGTCTAGTAAGTTATGTCTTGATCGGTACACAGTGGGGTTGCTACCCCTTTTCACTCGTCTTGCAGTATGAAACCCTGTTTCTTCGCCTGAAATACGACAAGGCTGTCTTGTCTTGTCATTCGTTTCAAAGCTCTCATCATTTATTCTTTCCTTGAGAAGTACTCGATATATCCTTTTGAAATTACCTTGTAACACGTATCGGTCCTCTTCATTTCAACATGCAGCCAAAGTACCTATCCTTTCACTCATTCAATAGCATGTATCAGGTCATTCTAATGGAGTCCGTGGCAATACTAGTCTTTCTTTGATTGTCATGCAGCATCTGACTTTCTTTTCCAAGCTGAGATAGAGCGACATTGCCATTTGATTTCTTACAACGCAGCATTAACTCATCATGCTAAACCCATAATCCAGCTAATCTCTGTTTTAAACAGCCCGTCATTGAAGCATGTATACACTGTCCCTGGCTGAATAGACCGCAGAATTACTATGCTTCAATCCGTTTCGTAGCATGATTGGCTGTTCCTATCGTCGTGCATAATAATATCTCTATCACCTGTCGTTAGTCTTGATGGATGAACCGCTCTCTTCTAACTTACGCCCAGTAGCATTTCGCGATCTATTCATGTTACGATTGTTGGGGAAAGCACGAAATAATTGATTGAGAGACTGCAGATTCAGAAAACGCAGGATTGATATCATGGAGAGCGGAGATTGGGAAGTGCAGATGTTGAGATAAAGGTGATCGACAGATCGACAGCTAATGCAAGGTTCAGGGGTGTGGCTGAGCCGGGCCGACGTTATGCCGACTCGGCGCCACCTGTCCATCTGCATCTGATTTCCAGACATCAGTGCATGCGACAATGATCCTACAGATAATTCAATTGTCGTCATACTCATAACACACTCAATGCGAAGTCGCATGTAGAGGAATGTTGCGGATCTGCAGCGTAGGGTGCACAAAGTGAACAGATGTGCATCTTGGAAACAGCTGGATAGTTGTGGCAGGACGACATGGGACAGCTACTGTAAGAAGATCGTGGAACGAAACGAGCTCGCAAAGTCATCGCAAATAGACGCTATGCAGTATCACAGCGCTGCGATGTGCCATGTGTAGCCCGCTCTGATAATTGCCATAATGGTAACATGAAAGAGTCCAACCAAACCATCCCATGTCCTGGCAACTCAGGCACTCATTTCAGGGCGTCCAGCCAATCGAGACCCCAGAAGCGAGTGCCCTGCCAGGACATGGGATAGTAGTATCACCTAATGCGCATGCCTGATAGCACCACCAACCATACTCCTCCTGCCAAGTAACGTCACATGTGGTTCTGTCCCAATGGGAACTTGAGGCTGACAATGCTGGTATGCCCTATGCTCCATCGTGTATATTGGCTCCGACAATTGCCAATGATGTTAGCGATGGTATGGTAGGATTCGTGGCTTTAAAATGGTGGAGACGGAGGGAGGCTCTGTGGGCTATGACTGCCAAAGCAGTGGGTGGATCGGCCGGAAATGAGAGCTCGATAGGCTATTATCATCCCCGTTGTCGAGGTAGCAACTAAGAAACAAGCCTGAAGGACATCGTCAGTAATTGAGCAGGGGCGTGTATTGCTCAACTCACTATGACATGATTTATGACCGACCTCCCTGCTGTGAAGTACGCCTAGCGGACAGCAGTGTGGTGGCAAGCAATCGATATAGGATTCCAAGTCGGTTGTCGAAGCCAGCATAGATGGCGGAATCTGGCACGACAGAAAGATGAAAATTCCAGAGTCCAGGACGCTCTTTTCGTCCTTGATCGTTCCCCAAGCCAGTCATCGCCAATTGGGACGCTCGGGGTTTTAGATCTCATGGAGGACCGAATCTACCCTAAAGAGTTGGTCATGACTGAAGATTGGGTATTCTAGGGAGATCTTACCGTCATATCCTCATGTCCAGGCTGCAATCTGTACGTTCGTCTCGAGAGGGGAGGCTTCCGGTAGCGTCATGTCAGCCTCTCGAAATTTCTCCAAGACCGAAGACCTCTAGGAGAAACAGCTGCGCGAGCCCATACGACTCGCTCTGCAAGATATTGCTCGAGCTGATCCTTGATAAGGACCTCAACCCAACCAAGACGGGTCGCTTAAATCCTAAACAGCCAAGGAAGTTCTTCTGTGGCCCTTCGGAGTTCTTGTCGTATGACTCAACTCTGCGAAGCCTTTGTGATGGAGAGAAGAGATCATTGCGAATGAGATCCTCGGAAGTTATTGTAATCCTCTTCCAAAAGACATGAAAAACATTCTCTGCGTCAGGGCGATGCTGGACATGATCTGATGCAGCACTCCGGATATGCGCGCTCCGCCCCACCAGAATGCCATTGGCCAAATAAAAGGTGACTGGTCTGCCCTACCATGGTGTAGCTTGACTGCGGCATCTGTCGTGCTCTTCACCTGCCGAGTGGCATACGTTGTCAGAGCGCTTTGTTGCGACCGATAATTTCCAGCATCTGTCTGCTCGCTTCGGTGTTGTCATCGCCTTCTTAAAATGTCCCAGTGAGAGCAAGGTCGAGCCCGTCCGTCGCTGAGCACCTCTGCCAGTAGCGGCTCACCACTTTAACCGCCAAATATCTGTATCGTAATCTTGATCCGCTGTCCCTCGAAGAGCGACCGAGTGCAAGCTTTAGAGGGGGAGGAGCTGGCTCGAGTTTCAGGACGCTTTGGAGACTAAGACCTAGCATACCACGAATTAGCTTCATCGCTAATGTACTCCAAGACCAGGGTGCAATGAGTGGCCCCATACTTGACTAGGAAGTATTAGCAAGAGGTTGAAAGTCCCATCGAAGCCCAAGAGGGACTTACGAGAGCCACTTCTCAGACTGTGGAATATACGCGTGTTGTTGCAGCGACTGTGGAACACTCGACATTTCTACTGCAAATCTTGACTGGGCAGGCGACAGCCAAGCGAAAGATCCATCGCGTTGTCAGGCAGGGTACGATGACATCGATGCTATAATGCAGACATCAGGCTGCGGCAACACAGAGCTCTAAATCATAAGTTGGATTGGTCTATTGGTTCTTTGGAGTCAAGTTCCAGCAAACGGGCTATTATACATGAGTTCTAAGCTAGCAGACCATCGCTCTTACTACCCATCTCCAACAAGACCTCCCATTTAATTGTATGTTTGAAGCATGCACATCTGTGGACCCTGACAATCTGGTCAATGCAATAACATTCTGTCTTATGGCATCGTATCCTGAGAAGTTGATGAAGCCTTCAAGCTTCTTCTTCAGAACAACTCCAAGACCGCCGCCACCATTGCTACCATCCACCTGTACTTTAGCGAGGAAGTCCTCTGCTTCGAAAGGGCCGATGGCCACAACCTATGACTTAGCTTAAAGCCTTGACGCACCAGCATTATTGGGGCTGGCCCCCAGCAGATCTATTCGGTTTTAGCTCACTAATGAGCTAAAACCGAAATGACCAGTGCCAATCAACCTTGGCCCGTAGTTGGCGTTCAACTGTAGGCAGACTTCGAATGCAGAGGTCGGATGCTGCCTCTGTTGACGGCGACCTACATAAACGTCAACAACGGTCAGGACATTTCAATGAAAGCTTCATCATTGGTGATCTTACCCGTTAGAATTCCCAGACGTCGACGCAGACTCTCGATTGCAAACAGGTGTCTTCGAGCTGCCTCGGTGGCTTGTGGAGAAGTAGCAAGTATGAAAATATGGGCCTAGTAAGATCACCAAAGCGATTAGCATCGTTGTGTAAGCAGGCCGAAATTGCCAACGTACCTCAAAAGGCGACTTGTAAGGATTGCCGAGGATATCCCTCGCTCGGCATGCACTCTTTGAGTCCCAAAATGGTGCTGAGATGATACCTGGAACAATACTGCTCAGCACTCGCTCTTGTACAGTGCCATCACATCACATGGATACTCACCATTCTGTATCAAGATGGCCAGACTCTTCTTGACCAACAATGCGGTGTCGAAGATAATCAACCAGACCGGCCATGAGGTGCCCTCCTAGGCCGGGATCTCACTTGCAGCAGCAGTCCCCAGCTCCCTTGGACCCTCAAGGAATCCCGGGCCCCGTTGCTACGCTCATGCGTCAGTCTTGTGAAAGCTTGCATCAAGTATAGTAGGGGTGAGATCAACATACCAGCCCAATCCTCTGATAACCATGGCCAAACAAAAAAACCAAAACATTATGGTAGAATGAAAGAAATTTGTGGGCGGGTTGGCCGCTAAATAGAGATTTTCAAAACCGAAACACGCTACTCGCCAAGCTAGGCCGTTTTGTTGGGACTTTTGCTCTTAGCGGCCGTGATCGGAAGTCTTTGGGCCCATCACAAGCTTCTGCCTAGGGTGGCTAAGTTACAGGGGAGGCTGAAGCCCCTGAAATAGGGGACCCCACTTGTGGCCCCCGAATAAGTGGGCATATGGGGTCATAAGATACCCTCGAGTGATAATTTCACAGCAGGAGGTGGATCACAGAATGCGTCGAGCCAAGTGAAAGGCTTTTGCGGCCATGATCTACTAGAGTTTAACAATTTGGCCTTATACAATGGCTTTTCGGTGGTAATTCTCTAGGTATCATGGGCTACATTTGGAGACGGACTCCTCGGAGCAAGGTGCTTTGGGGTTTCAGATTAAGAACAGGCAAGATGACTTGTATTGAGAGGGCTGGAAGAGTTTGTTAGACGGTGATTTCAAGGTCTGGATTCTTTTTGCAACATGCACAATCGAGTCCCTGTAGGATACTACGTTCGAGGTATCGAACAAACGTTGTAAATCTGCATGCTTCTGGATTACTATAGAACATGCGACACCATTGAACCTTCGGACGCAGAAGAAGGACAGCTATGGACGTGGTACCCATGTCTTTAGAGCAGGTGTGTGATAGAGGAAGAGCCAGTCCGCTGATCAACCAATCCAATACAGCGTCGAGATTTGTCTCTTCTTCCGCACCGGGGCCATCAACCATTCCAATACAGCGTCGAGATTCGTCTCTTCTTTCGCACTGATGCCATCAACCATTCCAATACAGCGTCGAGATTTGTCTCTTCTTTCGCACTGATGCCATCAACCATTCCAATACAGCGTCGAGATTTGTCTCTTCTTTGGCACTAATGCCATCTGCCATCTCACCAAAACAAAAATCAATACTGCGTCAAGATTCTCCTCCCCTTCTTCACCAACTTCTCGCCTGGTACCGGCCTCCATGTTCAGCGCTTTGCCATCATACCGTGGGAGGATCGCGCTCGTCGTCTTTCGAGCGAAGCTCTCTTAGGATGGCTTCTTCCATCTTCGGCGGCACCACCTTTGGTGGTCTGGCCTTAATCACGCGCTTCCTCACGCCGCTGCTTTGGCTCATGCTGTGACCTAAGTCTTTGCTTCTGTTCCGACGCAAGTCTTCGCTCCCCTCCCGACGCAAGTCCTCGTACCACCTCTCATATACATCATCCAGTCCCGTGACGTGATCGAAGACGGGGGCGTACATGCGGGGAAGGCCGTGCTGGTAGCAGTATCCGGACGATGGGTGGTGCTTGCTGCACGGAATCTGTTCCACATTACACAGACTACAGCTTGATCGAAACGGAAGGTGCTCGAACCGGTCTTCCCAGCAGTCATTGTGCATCCGTAAAGCTTTAGTTTCAGGATGCTGTTGAGGAATATTTTGCATCCTCACGGGCTCGCCCTGACCTTCATATTTGACCGCGTCGAAGTCCCTATCCATAGGTAGTCCGCCCATCTCAACTCCGGCGGCAGATACTGGCCCAGCCGTACCATAAGTATCGTGTGATACGGCACCGCTCAGCTCAGCTTCTCTGCTGAACTGATCTTGAAGCCTCCTGGCTACTTCTTCGTCTGTCTCAGCCTTCTTATCCTCTGTGGGCGTACGGACTGCTGGTGGGTCCCGTCTGCTCATACCATGCGATGAAGTGGGGACGGCTCGGTCTAAGTCTTCATACTGGAAATGATTCTGGAGGCGTCTCGCCATTTCCTCATCGCTCTCGGGTACTGCTTCGTCTTGATGGATATGGAATGGATCATACGTCCTGCTATGCGTTGGAGGTGTTGTGAGGGGATGATTCATCTCTTTGCCTTGGTAGAGCTGGGCCGATTCCCACTCTGGCGGTCCTCCACGACGTCTTCTCCGAGGCTCCAAGGCCGATGGCTGCGACCTCTCGGGATGCATCGTTGTGCTTTCTGCCGTACGTCCAGTGTCTCGTCGAGCCAAGGGTAGATCATCATCACTTGAATCTTCTGCGTCATTGGAGTTCTTCCAATATCCTTCGTTCGATTCAAAATATTTAGATGAATAGCTTGCATCATTTTCAGGCGCGGACACGATCTCCTCTGTACGCTTCTCCGGATTCTCGTCAGACTGTTTTGCATCGTCACTAGGGACTGGCTCAGACTTGGACTCTGTCATGTTGACAGGGGCGGTGATGGGACTGTGCAATCTTGATCGAAGAGGCATAGGGAAATCGTCAAAAATGTTCTTGATGAGTCTCGTTGATTGAATCTGGTATCTCAAAAAATCTTGTATATCGTACTGTCACCGCTTCCGCGTCTTATTGATGGTGTCTAGCTGCCGTTGATCTTATTTGGACAAGGTTATCGAGACGAAATTTTCTTAAGAGTAGTGTGCTGTATTCCAAGAGTCTTATTGTCTTACTGTTAGGTCAGCCGCCTTTGCTTCTAGATCGATCGAGAATCTTACAGATCACGAGGTCCTTGAGAGTGGTGTGTTGTACTGTCAGATTATTGGCGTCTTGTTGATGGGTCTTCAGCTGTCGTTGAACTGAACTCTGCTTGGCCTGGAACTCCTGCGATTCTCTGATGACTTCTTGAGCGGATCCAAAGTCTTAGAACGAGTCAAATCATTGGCGAAGGTTGGAAGTGTTGGCGTGTCGGGGTGTTGTTCTCATTGCTGTTGTTGAGTGATGAAAACGCAAGCTCTCACGATCACCCGCGCTAAGAATCTAACAAGCGAAGTCACAAGGATACGGGGAAGGCTTATGCGATTTTTCATTCAACTTGGATTCATCTTCGCCGTATAGGTCTTCAAGATGTACAGTCGCTCTATGAGAGAAGGTCTCCGCCTCTGAAACTTATAAGGGAGACCAGTCAAGGGTCAGCTTCATTGCAGCACTCCTTCAAAAGCCTCTGCCAGCCACGATTCTCCAAAAACTCATAACATTCATCGAAGCAGAACGGCAACTCATTTCAACAATACCACAAGATAACAAAGGCTCCAATAATGATGCATAAACCAGCTAGTCTGACCGGTAACAATGATAGTATCTCCTGATAATTCAGATCATCCCATCGAAGCAAAGATCAAGCCTTGTCGCTGACTTAACAGCAATGTTATTCGTCCGCTCCTGCCCCCTTTTCAAGACTGCCAGCTGTATCTGCAGAGAATGAAAGGCTCAAGCTGCATAGCTTTGACCCACACTTTGCAGAAAGATTATACTTGCAAATTTCGTCCCTCAGATGCTCCAGGCATGTGTAACCTCGAATGTCCCGCATAATGGACCTGCAGGTGACCAAAGGATCTCCCTGATATAAAAACTCAATGCTTCTGAATCCTCGCAACACCTCGTATTGCAACAGTACACAGCTGCTCATAAAGCTTTCATGCGGATCATCATTGTGAACCAGTGATCTTGATCCTCCATCTTGTCGTAGATATCGAGACTATACCCTAAACACTGTCTACCTCGAAATCCAGCTCATTGTCAAAGTCTGGATAGACTTGGGCCTCCAGACATATTCGCCCACGGAAAGCTTCTGTTTGGAGCGATGCTGTGACTGTGCTGGAGGGGCTCAGCGAATAGCTCAAGATGGTTTCCAGTGCGTATATCAGCAACGACTTTAAAAGCTCCACAGGGGAGATGGATCAATTTCTGGTGCTAGTGACAGTCTCTCCTCGACACGTTCGGTCTTTTTTGTTGTAACGGATAGAGGAAGGCTGACACCGCTGGTTTCGCTCCCTCCCGTCGGGTGTTCCAGCTTCTTCGTATCGCAAAAGGCCATTTTGAGGTAACCCCGATTGAAAGAAAGACGCCTTACTCGTTTTCAATAAGATTTCGTGCTTCTGTCGGTGGCCCATAAGACGCGAAAGGATTAGGTATTTCGGACGTGTCATCTTGAGTCGAGGGGCTGCTCTTGTAGCAATTTAGTATGAGTCCCTGATGGAATGTTGTGGCAGAGTATTGGCTGTCGCAAGAACAGCATTCGGGAAGGATAGGACCGAACTCTTGCTCAGTCCAAGGCATGGTTTCCTCACGCTCTATGACATGGACCTTTGCCGCAAATCGCCAGTGTATTGCACCACTGTAGTGCCGTCTCCAGATCCGATTTCCACGGCGTTCTCTGCCGCGTCTGATAAAGGAGTTCCGGATTACGACAGCCTGAATTTTGCAGTAAAGACGGGAACGGCTTAATGGATCGATGACAATGCTCTTGATGAGTCTCCTTAAGTGAACCTGGTCTTGTCTCAAACAATCTCGTATGTCATACTGTCACCGCTTCGGTGTCTTTCTGATGGAAGTCTAGCTGTCGTCGGTTCAATCTGGACAAGGCTGCCGTCAAAGAGAATTTTTTGCTCAGAGAATCCTAGGATCGCGAGCCTTGAGCGGTGAGATTGTGAGCCAATGAGACTTGTTCAGCTTTTCTCCATAGATCACGGTGACCGAATGCTACAAGACAATAGTTGAACATCCTATCATGGTGTATGCCCGCAAAAGCTGACTTCAGGTCTTCTCCTTGTCCATGATTCCGGATTTCAATGCAAAAGAGCCCAAAAGAGCCCAAATCAGCTTGTATGTCCCCCACAGCAACTTCATCTTGACTCGGATTTGAATGTCAGCCGCGTCCCAGCTTGTCAGGCTTGTTAATCTGCTCGGGCCAAATGTTGCTGAGCTGGCTTGTTGATAAATTGTCCAAAGCCGGTGAATTTCGTGCTGGAGCAGGAAGGGTTGGGTTCTTCGTGACACTCTCGTGGTTCCAGTCATTGTCTTCCATCACGCTTTGTCCTAGTGCCTTGTTGTACGCTCCGCTGGGATAGGTCGGAGCTTCAGGCGCTTCCTGATTAGTAGGAACCCGGTTGGCCCCTGTGGGCAGCATCATGACCTCGCAAGGTTATGTATATTTATATCAATGATCTTAATAGAGTACAACGGCTTGAGGACCAGCTTCCCTTCAACCCTTCCTTGAATGACGGGGGGCCTGGGTTCATGAATAAGGTCAGTAATTCTCCCCAGTCACGACTTCCACCTAGCACAATAGCATCCACTTGATATGTTTTTCTTTGTGTGCATTAAATCTTCGGGAATCGTAGGCCATGAGCTTTGATCTTCCTTCAAGGCTCGGAAAGTCTTATGGCTGCTTAGAATTTGAGGGATATTGCTTTCATACATGGCTTTGTTCGGACAGTAGTGAATGTTGAGCGGTGGCTTTATCAAATCACCATTCAAAGCACATGGAGGCGACGTATCCGGCAGAGTCCCTTGTTGGCTACGAACAAATGTGAGTCAGCACGAGAATGATACCTCCAAGCATCGAGTATTGTGTGATGTCGTTCGAACAGGTCCGCTGTAGCGGCAGCGAGACTGTGGCCATACTGTAATCTCTTGTGGCGTTGGTATAGCTGGCCTCTTCGATGTTTTTCGTTCTCAATTGTCCGCTTGAATTGCCTCGACAACGACTTCTGCCTCAGACGTAATCTATCCAGGTCCATCAACACAGGCATACTCGCCATATCAAGATTCAAAGGGACCTACAACGCCAGATCGCCCCTAAGACGGGCGACGCTTTCGATTTTCAAGGAGATTTTGATGAGCTGCCGTGTGACCTTGGCTAATTTCGAGCACTCGGCTAGGAATACTCCGCGGTCGATGGGAGTGAGAGTGGAAGTGGACCGAAAAATGTCCTGGAGCTTGTATACCGCGTGCATTATGTCGTCACACACTTCGTCCCGAGATCCACTGTCCATGGTGTTTCGCAGTCTTCCGATCGAGATGTTATTATTATATATAAGGTTGGTGGTGACGCATGCAGCTCCAGGTCTTGGGCCACCTGGTCGGCTTGCGAGACGAGTGCTCCAGATGCCCGTTCGATGACTGATCCTTGAAGCAAGGAGATAGTCCATCGAAATACTGCCTCGGTTTTATGTCGATGATGTTTGAAAAAAAGGCGATGTAGAGCACAGTGAAAAGACAAGATTGCCGGATATGTAAAGCTCAAGCCCATTTTGACACTGAGAGCCGACTTGCATGGACTTCATGTTCGGCAGCATTTTGCAAGTGGACTCCGCGTGGTCGTCGAAGTCGTTGAAACAAAGTACTTAGGCGTAGAACTCCAGGCCAGAGTGATCCAGCTCCAGTCGATTTGACTGACACAGCCGCCTGCTGTGTCTTGGCTCCTACAATGGGACCTCCCTGTTATGAGATCGTGCTCAAATTTGTTCCCCATTACACTTCGGCTTCCAGTCATTCTTCCGGGTTTCATATGTGCATCCTGGCCAATGGATCATCGTATGTTTCCTAGGGTTGACTTTTGTCGATGCAGTAGAGACGATTCAAAACGAATGGTACGTTGTGTGCATTCCACGCACGATGCTGCCCAATCATTCAGCGAGACACATTGGAAGTACGGGATTCGCGTACTCACGCCTAGCCGTATGTCGTTTTGAAACAAGATCTTGTAGGTCCTATGACCGATGATGGAAGGACTTGCTATGTATATAGCTGCTCTGATCTGAGCGGGTGATCTCAGTCAAGCGGCTTGATCTAAGAATGAACACCTTGCACGACTTATCGTACAACACCACGGGATCTGGTCTGGATAATGCTCTTCTCTGTGAGTAGTGGTCGCAATCGTGGATCAAAGCATGATAGTGGAATCAGATAATCAGGTAGTGGTAGTCCTGGTGAAAGGGAAGTGTTTGTTGTTGTGAGGGGACCAAATCTTAGCGATTGAATACCAAAGCGTTGCTGGATTAGGTCATCACCAAATAAAGATCTAAGTTCGAGGTCATGTCTAACACAGCAAATTGATTGATTGAAATGATGTCTATTATATGTAGACCATCTGCCGATTTGGCAAAGTAATCCTTGATCATCGTCGAGGTTGATCTCCTCTGACGTGTTCACGTCTTCCTATGTTCAACATACAAATCCAAGAACATATGACTCCCTTGGTACTTGCTGGACGAGATTCTATTTGTCCATATATCATCCTCTTCTCGGCTTGCCATAGCCGTGGAACAAATTGAATTATCAGATAGTCAAAGCTTGAAAACTTGCAGTTTATCCTGGACGTTATCCTCTGCGCTGCAAACTTCTTCTCGAGAGGAGCCTTGTTACCCCCTCTCAATGATTTGCACCGACGGTATCAAATAATTAATAACGACACCTGTTTTCTAGATACTGTGAATGAAGTCTGTTGGCCTTTAACGGACGAGTGAACTGATATTCCAAGGGAATTCGCTGGCCTCTCAACCGCGCCCTTCTCCGGGACGAAAGTCCGACGCTCGTTGACTGGCGAGGAGCGCATCATGAAAATGGTTATATTGTCCGTGTACACAATTTCCATTGTTGGCAGAATTGATCCGTGTATAATGAGCGTAGAGACAGTGATCTTCGACACAAGCAGGAGTACTCCTTGGCACGTACTGTGCTAAGCACTACCTATCGGATCATACTTTCATCTCCGCTCATGGTAGCTATGTATTAGTTTGGAATATCAGCCGATTAAAGCTTATCATCATGTGGTTCACCTCGAAATGCTGTCTAGCATCATTAATAACGGATGTTCCGTATTGACACCTGATCTCAAGATGCGCTTCATGAAATTTGTTGTATTCCTCCTGTAGGAGAGTTGCTATCATTGGCAAAGGTGATCCGTATATAATGAGTGTAGAGACAATGATGTTTGACACGAGTATGTGACTCGGTAAAGGTGATCCGTATATAATGAGTGTGAAGACAATGACATCTGATACGAGTATGTGGCTCACTCAATGATCGCCGAGAATGCTCTACCTGTCTATGTCAAATAACACTCTTCAAGTCTTAACATCATGAAGTTCCTTTAGGAATACCATCGAACACCGACGGTATCGAAGTTTTCAAACCAAAACCTGTTTTCTAGATGCGTATGATGATGGTTTCTGTATTTCTCCTGTAGGAAATGGCCACGACATTCTGTATCGCATCACTTGATGCATTCTAGTACCAAGGTCATCGAATCATCCATTCTGAGAACTGTTTCCTAGATTCGCACAATGGATCGTGTTGTATTCCTCCCGTAAGGAATGGCCACTATTGCAAAGGTGATTCGTTGCTAATGAGCGTAGGAACAATAATATTCTGTTGTGGCCGATGCTTAGACATTAGACTCTCTTGAGTTGCCCACATACTGTAAGGTATGATCGTTAATATTCATCACACGATCTCTTAGTGCTAATGCTGATGCTGAGAAATACAGATGGCTAAGATGCGTCTCTTGAATGTTTCATGCACCCAGGACGAGCCCAGCTATCCGCAAGATATCGATAAGACAGGGTCCTGCTAGACTTGAAGGCTCTCAAGTTGCCGGTCATCGAAGTTTCTGTCGTAGAAAGACATAACAGCCCCCTCTCAGCATCCCGCTAGCTGATATCAGCTATATTTCGTATATATGAAATCGGCCTGTCAGATCCTTAAACGAAGCATCCCTCACAACGTAAAACATGGCAAGCCATGATGTTGCCAAGTATTCATTCATATAAACATGTTATGCGATGGTGTGCTTTGCTCCCCTTGCAATCGGTTCTCTTACTCCGGACAAGCATCACTACTTGTTGGATTGTCGAAGGAGTACAAGTAACTCATCTTTCTTCATACTTTCTCATCAGAATTCTAGACGATTCTCCAACGTATCGACGAATAGCCCTTCTTATTCTATGATGGGCGACTTTCATTTGAATCAGCCCAGCTGCAGACTAAATGAAATGCGTTTTGCATGGAGAGATCTGTGTAAAGTATTGATCTCGACTGAAGGAGGATAGTGATTTGTAGAGGCCAAGTCGTTTTAGTTGAAATTGAGAATCGAAATAGGCTGTAAAGTCACATTTCTTGACTGGTACAACAGAGATAGCCTCTGATGATAACGACCATGCGCTGGACACAGATCGCGACTATATCCACATGGATGCTCGTCAATTGGACAAGTGATAGCTAATATCAGTATCAAACGGAGGAAGCAAAGGCTACGTCCAAGGTCATTCGAGTCGGTGAAGGCCAGGTGGAACAGCCCAAGCGATAGCGTTGAGGTACACCATCAGGTTATAGTTCACACTATGTACACCGATGTATTACAGTGTATGTAGCTCATACTGAGATCTATGAGGAAAATTGTTGCACAAAGACATTGCGCCGAGTTACAAGCTTGACTTAGAAATGGCAACTGGTTGATGAGGGCTCAGATTGCTGGAGAAACGTCGAGATAGACTCATACGTAACAAATCTTGCTATCCATCGCACTGAATACAGCCCAAGATGGGACCCTTGAAGGCGTTATTTTGAATGCAGAAGTACGTCGACTTTAAATCTCGACTTGGAAAGACAAATGGTCGGTGAAGGCTTATTCTAGTTGTTGAGGTCAGGCATCAAGATAGACGGTCGAGTAATGACGTTGCGAGAATGGTCTTGGAACTCTTCAGACACTGATGGCATCCAGAAGTCTAGAATACTCGATCCAGAAACCTTCTTAGCTTGCTGAAGACTGGTAATAGGTTGAGGTCCACAGTACTAACGCCTTAATTGTTGGCATTCCCGATCATTATGGATGTCAGCCTCGTTCGAGAATATCATGAGGCCTTTTGTATAAGTGCACAAATTATTCAAGAAAGTTAAGCTTTTATCATAACACCTAGTATGAAATCTTAAGTATCCATGGCTGGCAGAAGGCACTATCCAGTTTAGATCTTCCATGACTCAGCCTTGAGACAGCAACGTAGGAACATGGAAGCAAACATTGTCAGAGGAATAAGTTATCCCTGCATATACCATTCGAATTTGGCGCTGTCGACGATCCTGGAATTGGAGACACAAGATCTTGTCATCCTGCCTGAAGTCGAGGTGAATCCGGAAGTGAGAGTGGCCAGAAGACTTGAAGAAAGGTCCGAAAGTTGCAAATGCGTTCGCATGTCCAAGTAAAAAAAGATCTGAACGTCAATGCGAACTATGCCTGCTTTCCGCATCTGGTCTCTTTCTGCGTTGCAAGCCCAAAGTCTTCCAAGGAACGGAACTGTCTTGAACGTACTTTTGTTCGCGAGAAGGTGACCTTCTCTGTAGCCAAAAGTGGTAATGATCAAGGTAGACATAGGAGCGATCCTAGAGGGATCTCATTGTATTTCATGCCATGCCTTCGCATGGCATCTCAAGTGAGATTTGGAAAAACGATGCGTGTCGTTTCGAGATGTGTAGGTTCTATATGAGGTCGGAGGTCATGAGGGAGGATAGAAAGGTCCTACATCCTTCGAATTCTCCATTACTCTCAGTACTCGGACTGACACCACTTGTTGATTCTTCAACGTGTTCTCCAGAAGGACTATCGGATACCAATCGAGGAGTCGGGTGAGCAGTCCACTGCTGCTGAACTTTAAATGGGCTATCTGGCGGATTACTGCCGTCGTTGAAGCTGTGATGTAGCAATATATTTTTGTATATAGAAGCGGATGATTCACCGGGACTAGCATGGGATTTATCCTGATATAATGAGCACCTTGTTTGAGAGAAAAGACGTTGATACTTTTGCGATGTTGAGGAAGTCTCACAAGGTGGACGTCGTAGGTGGAGAGATCGATGCACCCGTCAAGGTCAAAAGAGTGGAGCATTGCTGGTTCATTGCTTAGCTCCCCAGCTTTGTCGATATTCCTCTTTGTTTGTTGAGTTACCCATCTTTGATGACGGCTGAGAGATAGTGTTGGAAGGATGGTCAAAGCCAGTCGAGGTCTTCATATGTATTGGCAAGTGCGTGGACTTCTTTTCTATAGACCCATCTCTTCCGCTCTGAAGTGAAATCTCACACTTCCTCACATGTGAAATCCAAACATCGACCTCAGACAATGTGAAGCTCATGTCGGACTCGCATGCAAGAGCGCCGGTGTGAAGGCTCAGTTTAAGAAGTGGCACAGTCGATTGGCAATATCTCATCGCTCGCCTTTCGATCACTAGCTGTCTGATGATGTCTGATGACTGTCTCCGCAAATGTGGATGCTCCTCTTGCTTGTAGGTGAAATTAATTCAATGAAGTAGTGAGTCTTGCCAGAGATGCTCGTCCAGGAGGTGCACCTTCAGAAGAGGCTGAGCGTTGTGGTCAATGATAAATGCTCTCCACTCAGGGCACCAGGATGCTGGATCTGGAAAGAACGAGGTTCGGGTTGAAATGTCTTGCTCGACTCGATTGGTTTCATCTATCCCCATGCCGTCCTGCGTTGGACTCTGCATGGTGTTTCCTGTATCGAATACGGCTTGCCCTTGCAATAGGCTATTTTGAGAATGAATGGGATTGGCAGCGATGGGATCTGTGCTGTCTGCCATGAATTGTGACGGACATCTTTGGCGAGGGAGGTGAGATGATTGCGGACGGGAAGACCCTGTGATTTCATGCGCAGTACCATTGGTAAAACTCTTAGCGGAAGATGATGATGATATTGTGCCGTGGAAGTGATTGAAAGGTGGCTCGCCTGAGCTTGCCGAGATGTTTCTTGTTGAAGCCTTTATGAGGCTTTCTGTAGCGCCATGAGAAGCAGTTGGCAGCATATCGGTAGCCATCAGAGTGGAGGATGCGGTATCGAAAATGTAGGAGCGGGTTGTGGGAAATCCTGCCGTATAGTCAGGGAAGGCATGCAACTGAGAAGACAAAGCGGAAGAGGTTGAGCGAGGCGCTGCTCGATAGCGACGACTGTCTTCTCGACGTCGACTGGGAGGATTGATCTGTCGAGCCTCACGTACAGCCCCGATTGGATATTCTTGTCTTGATGAATGGAAGTCATCGCTCCCGTTATTTCCATTCAGTCTCCGCTTTTTGGTATGTGCTACCGAGGGTTCTGGATCGTGAGAGCGCTTTGTCATTTCCTTTGTCCTCGTGGCATGTGCCGCTGACGTCGTCACATCATCTCCACTGTCTGAAGTCTTGTTCTGTGGAAAAAGCCGCTCTGGGATAATGTTGAGTTGAGACCCGACGGAGTTCTCATCTTCTGATACCTCGGCATCTGCGTAATTGACCAAATTTTGGTTCGATCGTAGTTGCCTCCGCTTAGGTGTATAGATCTGGCTGAGCTCGTCGAGCTCTTCTCCACCATCTAATGACTTGTTGTAATCAGAAACTTCAGTATCTGACTCACTCGATGATCTGGCACGCCGAATAGCATTACTGGTGGTTTTCCTTGCCTTCCAATATGCGAATCTTGACTCATTTTCCGGTGGAATTGGAATTCTGTTGCCGTCCACCTCACCCAACGATGGATCGATCAACCCAGGTGTCGATCCTCGAGTGGTATTGTTGCGAATTTGATGTGCAGACAACTTCTTTAACAATTTGTCGCGTGGTCCAGTAGCCCCATTACGAGGGTCTCGCCAACATGCCATAGACCACTTTCTGCGACCTCTAGACATCCTCATGTTGATGTCGTTCCGAAACTTCGCTTCCGTGGCAAACCGGCCACGGAGACCAGTCATTGGCATTCTCATGATGCCATCTTCGTAACGAAAATGAGGGTCGAGTCGCATGTTCATCTCCCACCATAACCAGCTCTCGTAGGTACAAACCTGAGAATGTTAGCATGGTTTTGACTCGTTGTGCCCTTCCAACTTACTTTATCTATTTTTTTCATGTGAGGAAAGTCGAGCAGTGCACGCCTAGGTTTACCAGGTCGTGGATGCAACTCCCACATTAGCTTTCCATTCGAGTCGATCTTTTGTCGAGGTGGATGATCAGATTGATAGTCGAACCACTCCTGAGGCGGATCCAGCTCGTACATAAACTACAGTACATCAGCGGGAATCCCACAAGACTGAGAGACAAACAAACTGACGTCAGGAAGGTTCTCGGGGTTGAAGCGTGCGTGTCTGCCCTCCGTCAGTGATGGCAACAGCCAACATTCAAAGGGAGGGTACATATCACTTACTCAACTTGGAAATCTGTACGATCATCAGGGCCAGCGTGTGGAGAAGGCGGTTCCACTACGATTTCGATGAGCGGGCAATTTGTTTGAACGGGTCAAACAACTCTTGACTAACCATAGAATGTACGATCATTCAGTTGAGGCTGAATTCGATGGAACTCGCGGACGTCAGGACGCTGGAACCATTGGTTGACTGCCATTGTTTCGGGACTGGTTGACGAAAGTGGAAGACGAGCAGACTGGAAAGTGACGTGATGTTAGGATGAGGGATACAATGTACGAAGCGAAAATTGAAGGCTGTGGATATTTGTTTCCAGATCACTGCTGCGTGTCGAATCAATGATGGAGATCGTTTGACTTGTGGCTTGCTGACGGTGAATGTAGTGAGTCCAAAGAATTGATCTCTGAGAATCTCGAGTTGAGAATGACTAGCTTGGAAAGTTCTCCACCCACACAACACTGCTTGCATGAAACTATAGGGCTACGTACTTAACAATCTTGATCAAGGAGGCTCAACATCGCTCTCATTCCCCTCAGATTCATTCACTTCATCTTCATAAGCATGGAATTCAACGAAGCTTTTCAAGTATGTAAATATCTTGATGGTGCATGGAGCCCGAGGGGCTGAAGGGGCTGCAAGAATCATGAATAATTCATACGTGTCGTACATTCTAAGTTCTTGAACACCTAATGAGTAGAGCGATGTAAGCTCTCTTGTCATTGTGGATTATTTTCCATAACACGAGTCTATTGCAGCTGACGATTATCGACGCCAGGAGGAAGCAAATGGTATATTTGTATAAGACCTCTCATTTGAGTGTCTATGGTCGAGAGGACAGCAGCCCCAGGCGTAAAGCGGCTTGATAGTCTATGTAGATGACAACCACATTAGCAACATGTGTATCGTTGTGACAGTTGCAATACAATGGACTTATCTTCGAAACACTTCAAGTAAAAGCGTCCCCATCCCAATGGGCTGTAGCAGGCCGTACACTGCGTGATGATGAAGTCTATTTCGCAATTTATCTCAGCAAGGTACACAACAGGCACGATTGGGAAGCATAAAAAATCTAGCTGCTGAGGAACGTCTATGGTATGGTTGTTAAAACGGTTAGACACATGAATGACAAGCAATCATAACACCAAACAAGCATGCGCGTAACCGAAGGTAGCATTGTTACAAGATATGCTACCATAAAGGGCATTTTCTCCTGAAAAGATTGATAACAGCCAACCAGCGGCCAATGTTATGGATTGCAGATAAAAATCGTCTCTAGCGTCCACGATCATGTTACTTATTTCAAAAAGCGGTATAAGTTAGGGTCTGCGAGTGCAAATGATCCTGCGAGCTTGGGATTATCAACCGATCAACCGATTCAGTAGAACGATCCGTCAGGAGGCAACTCCCCACTTTCTTCAAAGAAGGCGTCTGTCTCGGAGATGTGTTCGGTGTCCGTAGCTGCGGTATCTGGAAGGACCGTAGACGGGCGATACGGCTCAGGAATGTTGGCGAGACTGGACGTTTGCGATGGCGGGCGGACGAGCCCTGAAGATGATGTTGGCTGATATGGTGATGCGAGCCGCTCAGCTAATGTCGTTGTTCCAGCATCAATTGCGCCTCTTGGCCCGTGGGAGGTGGTGTATGCATGGGTTCCAGACCCAGTGCGCCGACGTTTTGCGGGAGGTTGGCTTGCTCCTGTGACTTCGTCGTCGGCAGAAAACTGAGCTGCGCGTTTGGCAAGCTTAGACGCTGTTGCATGTGGATTTTCGGTGGCATCGGTATCTGCTGGAATGGCCCGCGAGCTCGAAACAAGGGCCCGCCCAGGGCCGAAGCTGTATGTAGCGGCATCTTCATCAGAGCCATCCGTGGATGTCCATTCTCCTTCCGAATCGACGACTCCACCCATGATCATATCACTCCCATCATACTCTGCTTCGGCCTGATCCAACATCATGGAACTGGTGCCCTTTGGTGATAGTTTAGTAAAGAATGGGGATTCAACGTGGTTAAGGAGCTTACGGGTGAGTTCATGCCATCGCTGAAGTCGTCGTGACTTTCGACAAAGGCGTCAGTACCTTCATTCTCATCCTCTTCTCCTTCACCGAGCTCTTCGCTAACGGAGTGATCCGCTGCCGAGATCATTGTCAGTGTACTTTCTCTACCGGGCAGGTGATTGGAGTCCAAGTCAATTTCAGCGAGAGATGAGGAAGACGAACTGTCATCCACTTCAACGACAGTTCCCGTAACCGCGGTTGTAGGCAGAGAAGCAGCGGTTGTGACTGGTGGTATTGGTGGTGCAGTGATCGTTGGTACAGTCGCAATCGCAGGCAAAGGAACCACAGGCGTAGCAAGTGCTGCTGGAGGTACTACTGCTGGTCGTGGCCCACGAATAGTCCCTCCTCGAATGTTGGGCCAGGCTACCATCGTCCCATTTGGGCCATGAGCAGGATTGATGGAGCCCGGAGTAATGCCCTTCGTCGTGTTCGGGACGAGGGGGATTGGGGGAGTCGCATTGGCAAGGTCGCGGAGTATTTGAACTCTTGCTGGGTTAATCGCATTGTTGTAGTGGAACCTTCCTTTACCAAACCAGGATAACATGTGGTAGTGTCTGTGCCAGAACCTGCCAAGCATAGTTTGGATACTGTTCTGTAGCTTTAAGTCACCTTCCGGGGTACGGCCTGGTAATTCAATTCGCATGATCATGTCGTCCCAGGACATTCGTGGATCCATCTTCCGCCAAACATCGAACCGCCACAACTCTTCCCTGTAGGATATCTGTGTAGTGTTAATAAAGTGTAGAATGGGGTGACTCTGAGCTTACGCTGTCTGGCAAGATGGGAAAATTTAAAAGTGGTCTCGCCTGCTCTCCAACTCTGGGCCACCGCTCAAACATGGCCTGTTGGTTCGCATCAAATTTCTGCTGAGGTAGACCAACTTGCTTGAATGCCTCCCACGCTGGGGTGGGAAAGAGCATGTACATCACCTGGAGTCGTCAGCGAATGATTTGATCTAGGACTCGTCAAGAGAGACTTGCCTCTGGCCAATTGCCAATGTGAATATCACGTTGCCCGTACACGAATGCCGTAAAATCTGTTGGGGAGGGTCCAGTAGGGTGGAAGCGGGTATATGCTGTTTGTCCCCCTGGAGGGATGACATGATCTGTTAATGCGATGTACTCTGGGGTCTGATCCCAAGCTACGCCAGCGTTCAGAATGAAAGCAGCCATGATGAGCTTCGAGCTGATCGATAGTGTAATGTGTGGAGATGGAGGAAGTCCAGTGTGATCAAACTTGGTGAATCTAATTAGGTGTGTGAGAGCCGCCAATGTTAACGATTATGTTGATCCGTAATACAGTCAATCCAAAGTGTTATGGTAAAAAGGGGAATTAAACCGCTCCGCTAACAAATTTCAACATAAATGTGGAACAATAATCTCGAAGGGACCGTATTCATAGAGAGAAATCCTTCCTATCCTTTACACCATAGAACACTGCAAATAGCGCTGATACGAGGCATTCTCATGCACACAAGCCATAGACTCGATCAACACAGATCAGCGTGAGGACGAACGCGATGGTCCACAGCTATGTAACCCGAGCAAGAGATGGAATGGTCTCACTAGAATGCACTCAAATTCTTGAGGAAGGTACTACGTCTCGAAATAGCCACATAGAAGGCTCTCCGCAGCTGTTTGGTATATCAAGCTGATACTACTGGCCCGAGTCCAACCATTTCTCCATCAAATCAAGCTGAGGTTCTTACTAGACTTGGGTGAGAGTTCACAAAGCAGCTCTGTAGTATGCAGGACCATCCTACGTTATCATGCCACATGCGACTGAACTTCTTGATACGGGAGCGGCGAGGCGTTCAGATTACTCACATCTAAGGACATCAATTCCGGTGACGTTGATATTGCTGTATGGAACATACATAGCGAGCAGCGGCAGGTGCTGCACTGTTGGCACTTTGCGTGAGTCGAGGACCTAAGGTGATTGGTGAAAGCACTGTTTGAAAAGTCCAGGCTAACACAATCGATAAGGCGGCCAATATCTCAGGGAGATTGAGTGCATGCTCAGGTCTCTGCTTTCGTTTGCATGCACGAAAAGTTGAAGAGGTACGAGATCGCAAGTTGTGAAACCTTACCGGACTCACAGATCAGAAGTGTGTACTATATATATTTAAGACACATGTCCTTGAAGCCTAAGAGCTCGACCTATGACTCTTGATGTGGATGGCACGTGGATGGGTACAGACAAGGGGTGTCATATGGAGAATGCTCAAGCTCTATTTGCAACGTCGGGTGAAGGCCAGGTAGCTGACGTGATGCGTACACGACGTGAATGCTATGGATATGATGCACTGAGGTTAGAGCAGAATGCAAAATTTGTGGAGATGAATGAGCTGCCTTACTGGTGATTAGGAGTGAAGAGCGGAGGGCAGGTGAGTGACCGAACGAGTCTTATGATACGCAAGGCATGTGAAGTGGCGATGCCCACTTCATTGCATGATAGCGTGCTCGAGATATAGAAAATCGAATGCGACCAATCGAGGATCCAGACTGATCGCACACGCTTCCTACTCAGTTTTTCACAGCCTGTACAATCGCCCCAGCCGGTCCTTGATCCAGGCCATCAAGGGTGGCCATATCCTCTTCGCTCAGCTCAAAATCATAGACATCAGCGTTGGCCTGAATCCTACTAGGGGTGTCGCTTTTCGGCAACGATACCCATCCTTTCTGCAGAGAATACCTGATGAGCACTTGTGCCGTGGGTTTCCCATGCTTCTTTGATATCTTCACTAGAGTCTCGTCATGGGCCTTTTGGTTTCGTACAATTGGGCAGTAGGCTTCGATAATTATATTGTGTTTGTTGCAGTAGTCAACGATCGTTCGTTGCTGGTTCCATGGGTGTAGCTGGAGGACCTAAATTAGACAATGCATGCGGGAGTGGAGGACGTGATCAGCTCACCTCGATCTGATTCACATGCGGGGGCCAAATCCGTGCGTATGACTTCATCTCTTCGATGTGACCAACACCATGGTTGCTAACGCCGATGCTCTTGGCTCGGCCTTCATTCTCCAACTTCTCCAATGCCTGCCACATCTCCTTCCTTGCGGCCGGCCCGCCGCTTGGGGTATGGATCAAGAAGAGGTCTACGTATCCATTCTCTCCGTCGATTTTGTTTACACTGTCAAGACATTTCTTGTAGGTAGCATCGGGGCTGCCACCGCTGCTCATCACTTTAGTAGCGAGAAAGAGCGAGCTACGTGGTAGTCCCGACTGCCGTGCTGCTTCACCCATTTCAGACTCATTCTGATAGAATTGGGCGGAGTCTATGTGACGATAGCCGGCTTTAAGAGCCGTAAGGCAGGAATTGATGCAAACGTTGGGGGGTGACTGGTAGATGCCGAATCCAAGGCGAGGTATCTGGACCGATGAGTTGGGAAGAGTGAGGAGGTCTGTGAGGGTGAGTTTGGAGGGCGCCATGGCGGAAGAGCGATTGTAGTATTCCTCAGCGTCTGCGCGGCCCTTGTCTGTAGTCTGATATTGAGCAGGTAAAGGTTGGTGATGAGGGTGGATGTGTCTGGACGTCAGCCATCTATCAATATGCATATATCAAGAGGGGGCGGACAAGGCTTACTTTTGAGGACCTTGGACCATACCTTGGTCAATGAGCTGATATTCAAAGACTATGAAGTCTGTGACTGCTTGAAATCTTAGCAACTGCGGCTTTAATTATTCTACGGTAGGGTAGAGATAGAATATTCTACAGGGCTGATCGGATCTCTACGGCAGAGCATAAGTATGTCAGATCTATCTACAAAGTCTATCTCCACCACAGAGCGCCGACCCATTGAAATTCAACATCTCTCAGCCAAAATGATATCAATGCTATCATTGCTCGAATTAGGTTGTAAGCTTGCGGTTTACGGTGGAGGATATGAGTTAGTGTCATCGCCTCTAACCTTAGAACTAAAGAGTTCGACATAGTCAACGTCGAAATCCATCAAATCGATTACTTTCCAGACTGGTCTTATTAATGCCATGGCTCCAATTACCAGCACATCTGAACGTGCTTGGGTCACATTGCTGACTCGTTCATCGTACCTCCCAGGGGTCATCACCCTCATCCATAGTCTCTCTATTCAACGTACCGCATATCCTCTCATTGTACTAGTCACACCGTCCCTACCAGCGTCTTCAGTGCGCGCCCTCGAGCTCGAATCAACCCAGAATGCCCTCCTAAAAGTCCACCCAATTGAGCCACTATTACTACCGAATAATTCGAAGACCACTCTCATCGCTTCACGCTTCGAAGATACATGGACCAAGCTTCGTGCGTTCCAGCTCACATCCTACGAAACTTGTGTGTTCCTCGACGCAGACATTACAATATATAAGAATATGGATGACATATTTGATATCAAACTTCCGGAAGATAATTGGATTGCTGCGTGCCATGCTTGTGTGTGCAACCTAGACCACGACAGCTGGGCGCCTGCCAACTGGAACCGTGACAATTGCGCATATACTCCGCTTCAACACCCGTCAGCGCTCGATACCGGAACACCAGTACCTCCGTCGTCGTCTCCACCAGACACATACGCTCTCCTCAATGGTGGCGTCTTCCTCTACCATCCTTCCGATGCTCTCTGGCAAGCTATGCATCATCACTTTCTTACGTCTTCCGAATTGTCAGCCTATCAATTCCCGGACCAGGACTTTCTTGCTTTGTTCTTCTGCGGCAAATGGCGCTCCCTTTCATGGAAATACAACGCGTTGAAGACCATGAGGCAATGGCACACAAACATTTGGCAAGATGACGAGATCAAGGGTCTACATTATATTGTCGATAAGCCTTGGGAGAAGAGAGTGGCAAGCGATGGTATTGGTGGGCATTTGGGAAGAGATGGTGATACTCATACTTGGTGGTGGAATGTATGGGACGACTGGAGAGGCCGCAGGGAGAGCGAGCTGACAAAGATCATGGATTCCTTGGTTGCGCCCCCATTGGATAGAGAAGCCGACAGAACACAGTCGGAGGACAACAAGGTGAAAGGTCTCCCAGTCCCAATACCCGGATCTTCAGGCTCGGTGTCTGCCTAAGACCCTCAGTGGCAGCTGCTTTGGCTGGCCAACATTGGTCTTCGATAGGAGTCTTGGAAATTTATCTTGACTTGTCCCCCCAATCTCCCCATCCCGTGGCTGGGATACCTTACGTTCATCTACCCTGAATCTTTGGAGGTGACTTATATCGTTCTTGAGTCAAGTCAGAGACTAAATGTTCGCAGAGATCCTTAACTTTATCAATATCCACCCTTATTGCTATCACCACCAGCATATCTAAGCTACCTCGGAATTTTGCGTACCCATGTATGTAATTATATCTTGGAGGCTCCCAGGCCCAACTACAAACCCACTACCAAACCCACTTCCGTGTTCCTATATTCCTTGATTTCCTTGAGTGAACGCCTCATACTCATGTGCCATTGTACTGAATCTAGGAGATCGATGCTAGAAGAGGATTCATCAAGTGTTAAAGGCATCTTCGCTATTTCTTCAACGTTCAAGTCCTTACGTCTGTCGCAAATCGCGCATCAATGGCTATCGCAAAATGTGTGGACGCGACAAAGCGCACAGACGCATCAGAATACGATTTCATCACAAACCCGACATTGTGGAGCTCTCCCATTCGGACTTGGAAGAACATCATCAAGCACGGTCTTGACGGTCAAGCTGTACCAAGACCTGCGATTTTGCATCGACCCTCTGTCTGGTCCTTAACATAGCAATGCACATAAGCAATGTGTTCCTCTCAGTCTTCCTTGCCTCGTACACCTTGTGCATTACAGCAGCTGCACTATCTCAATCAAGCCCCGTAACCGACGAGCACAGTTTCCCAAACTCTAACCGAGGCAACGTCAAAAGAGTACCTGTGCCACTCGCGACCACTGTACCTTTTGCATACAACAATATCCTCTTCGAATTCACAGTCTTTGAAGACCCAATTCCCAAGGATGAAGTCGAAAAGGTCTTAAAGAGCGCGGATGAAGCAATCGCCGACCTCGTCAAAGACAGTCCTTTCCAAAAGATCTCAAACAATCGATTCGAACACCGCGCACCGAATGGCGACACTCTGGTATCGATTCAAGCCAAAATGGGAAAGGAGATAACATGGGCACAACTATCTCACGTGTTACAGGGTCTATCTCGATTCATGATAGGGGTGGGAGCTCGAGAACAGCATTGTCGGGTATTGGACTTCACCATTGCTATTGTAGGGATGGGACGAGTCGGCTTTGGGGTAATAAGGTACTTCCCTCGCGACAAGGATCAAGCCCTAAAAAGAAGCATCATGCCGGCATCAAACGCATTCCTCAACAAAACGGTACTCTATTCGCTCAATGGAAGCAGCTCTTCATCAGCCTCTACAGCTGACCCACTGCCACTCCCATGGCCCATCCCGAGAACGTCTCTCCTGTTGAGCTTTCACTTTCTTGGTATGCCCATCCCAGAACAGAACGTTAAAGCAACGCTCCAGGGTGCAATAGCGGAGGTTCGCCCTTGGTCAACCAGTGAAGATATGGATGATGCCATGCAGAATGACGCTTTCGATTGGACGCTTCCGCCAAATGGTGATGGTACTAGGACTGGTGTCACTGTTCTGGCTTATCACGGTTGCGTGATAACGTGGAAGCAGCTCTCTCAGATACTCTTTGGACTTTACCAATTCACCACTGCATTAGATGTCGATGGTAGGCAGCATTTCCACGTTCTAGGGTTTAGGATTATCAACCAGTTCAACGTCAAGATCGGTCTCGGAACTCTGTCATACTATCCACGAAGACTTACTAATGTGGAGCGAAGGGCAAATGTTGCTGGCCAGGACTATTCACAACATTCCACATTAACATCGCCTGCTCTCGCTCCCGGACCAACTCAAATACCCATACAGTGGCCTGTTCGCGACACAAGTGTCGTGCTCGACTTCAAATACCTCGGCCAAGATATTCCAAGTCCTCAAATTATCGAGACCCTTAGTAATGCGCAGATGTATATAATGCATGCTGTCCGCGAACAACCAAGTGCTCCTATTGTTACCAACAGATTCCATTTCAAGCCCCCGAGGTCGAATGTGTACATCAATGTTGTTACGACTCAATATGGACGCATTTCATGGCTAGAGCTCAGCCAAGTGCTATTTGGTGTGATGCAGTTCTGTGACCACGGGCATCACCAAGTGCTGGTATTTGATATTGACATTAGGGGTGCGAGGGCAGGTTTTGGTACATTGTTATATGTTGATCCCGAACCTTCAGATGTGCTGGAAAGGCGCATGGTCAATGGAACCCTAACAATGCCCAATCTCATTGATGGTTCATCTTCGATCCCATATAACATACCGAATACCAAAGACTATCTTGATTTCAACACATTTGGCAGCTCCATCCCGAGTTCGAACCTCCTCGAATTCTTACCTTTCATTCTTCGTGACATTTCGGAATTTGTCCAAGGGCTACCCGATGCTCTAATTCCTCGCAACCGCTACGTACACGATGATGAATCTGGTATATCAATCGCAATCCTCCCGTCCACCTTCCACCAGATGACTTGGTTGCAACTGGATAAGATTTTGACGGGCCTCATGTGCTTCGTGACTGGAGTAAATCCTCAGCGAGGTGGCGATCTTAGGACTCATTTCCAGGCATTAGAATTTAACATCATCATGCAAGGGCAGGGCTACATTGGTACTGGTATCTTAGGTTACAAGGCTCCGCGTAGGGTGAAGGTGGAGAAACGAGATGCAATTGGCAAGGAGTCTGTCCTACGTTCGCCAAGCGCAAAGACCATCCCTGGTGTTATTCATCCCTTACACAATACGTCAGCCCGTCTGTCCTTCACCAACTTCGGTTCATCGATACCAGCCAGAGGGGTTAATCAAGCCATCGTTAGCGCTCTCGAGAGGTTGAAGATACTTGCTGAGCTAACACCTCAACGCCCAATCACAGAAAACCTCTTTCAACATATTGAAACGCGATCTGACGGCGAAGGATTTGAGGTCATTGTGTATGGGTCCACTCGTGCCAAGAAACCCATTGGATGGATGCTTTTATATCAGATATTGAGTGCGCTTAAAGAGTTCATAAATGGACATGGACCGCTGTCAACCAGCCATGGAAGGTATCGCCAGGAATTAGAATTCGATATCATTCTACGGGATGCAGGCAAGGTGGGTGCTGGAGCTGTGCGACACTTCTCCAGCAGAGAAAATCTGAGTCAACGGTCCTTGGCCAACACCAACCTTCCACCCCCACCACCTGCCGTTGCCAGCCAAATCAATTCGAATGAAACGTCCTTAGTATCCGGTATTCCATTTCGTGTCCGTGATACGCCTATTACTCTCGTCTTAATCCCTCTCGATACCCCGGTCTTAGCCCAGCAGGTGCTTGCGATGCTTCTAAAGGCTCGCGCAAAGATCGCCAGTTCGCTTGTGCGACGTCCGAACAGTCGAGTGCCCAGGAATTGGGTCGAATTCAGTACCGCTTCAGATTTCGGAGGTGGACAGACTTCAATCATTGTACATGCATACAGCGGTCAAAACCTGACCTGGTCCATCGTTGATGACGTGTTCGCGGGTCTGACAGATTTTCTAACAAGAGGACCAGGCGCGTATCGACCATGCCTTCGTTTTGAGGTTGACCATGAGGAAGTTGGTAGGATTGGATTGGGCACAATGTGGTATACTCCTGGTAGCCATATGATATCCGAGCGGGACGTGGCTCCAGTCAGAATCATTGGAACAGCCGCCTCGGAATCTGTAACCTCTGAATTACACAGCAAATCGCTACACCTAAAAGAAGGCCGCTCGATTGAAAACGCGTCATTGCCATACCTTGACCAGTCGGATATTCGCTTCCCAATCATTGGCACAGACATTACCCTGGTCTTCACCAAGCTCGGCGTGACGAAGATCCCCATAGACACCGTCAACGACCTCTTTCACGCTGTCACCGAAGACATTCAGTCATCCATAGCCACGAAATCAAGCAGCGCCATACCCGACCCCTTGTGGTACTTCAAAGTCGGAAGCGCCAGTGGCGGCGCCACCCTCTCCCTCAGCATCTACACACGTACCATCCACAAACTAACATGGATCCAACTGCGCAAGATCCTTTCCGGACTACAGCTCTTCATGTGCGCCCAACGCTCCCCACTAAACTTCGACATCGACATCGGCACCGACGTCGAGGTCGGCAAAGGCTTGATCTGGTACTCGCCCCCACGGCCCCTCAAAGTTACTCAAAGAACCCTCCCCTCACATCAACAACCAACAAAATCCACCCTCACCCTCAGCCTCCCGAACCCAATTCCAATCCCCTACTCTATCCCTTTCACCTCCATAACCCTCAACATCTACCTCTCCGGCGCCGCCATCCCGCGCGCCAACTTCTCCACCTTCCTAACCAACGGCCTCCAACACATCAACCCCAACGCTACCATCACCCCCACTGCTCCGCTCCGAAACAACGTATACGTCTACAATGATGAAAACGAGAGCGCCTTAGCATTCAACTATATCGGCTATACAGATACTAGATTTCTGACGTGGGAGCAGTTGAGGTGGGTGCTACGGGGGCTGTTGGCGTTTGGGGGGGAGGGGGAGGAGCATTGTAGGGGGATGGCTGCGGAGATCGATATTGGGCAGGAGAGGTTGGGAGTTATTATCTTGTGGGGTTTTGAGGGGAGGTGGGCTGGAGGAGGGTGAGGGTAGGGGAGGATGAGCAAGAGCAGGGGGCTGGCAGAAGGGGAATGGAAGATATGAGGAGCAGGGGGAGAATAAGCAGGGAGTTGAGGGAGGAAGAGAGACAAGGGAGAGATGGAGTATGTGAGGAGATTAAAGCAAGAGCAGGGGAAGTGGGAAGAGGGGAGGAATAAGGGGAGAATGCGGGATTGATGAGACAAAGCAAGAGCAGGGGAATTAGGAAGAGGGGAGGAGTAAGGCGAGAGAAGGACGGATGAAGATATGAAGCATATGCAGATGCAGAAGCAGAAGAAGGAGTGGAAGAAACCAAAAGAAACGGGAAAAAGAGGTAGGGAAGCCAAGATCTATAAAGACGATCAGCCATACCAGCTCATCAGACAGACAATTAACATCTCTGAAACAACATCTACCTTGATCTCATCTCTGCAGTGTCCGTACCATGTAATTCCGGCTATAACAGCGTACGTGACCTATGTTAGAGAGGTACGCTGATATATAGGAAGTCTTTGACTTCTAATAGATTGATATAGCTGTAACAATTACATCTTATATAGATTTAGGGGGAAGGTATTTTTGTGTTTAGCGCCGAGGTTTGTTAAGAGTTGGGGAGAGAGTGGGCTGGCTGTTGTACGAGGAAAGGGTGATTGGAGTTAGTATGGTATCATAAGCTGGTCAATTGCTTTCTTTAAACGTAGTTATCTACCTTGAAGAGCGCGAGTATGGAAGCGGATATCTACACTGCAAAAGTCCTCATGGGGTTGAGCCTAGAGGTATGTAGCTACAAACGGCACAGTATGTGATCCCGGGCTTGACACAGGGCATATCATAGCACAGTCCACAGCAGCAGAGATCCGAAAAAGGCATATTTATAGCACACATCATGTCATTTTGTAGCAATGGAGATCCGAGAACATGTACATATCACACATCACTCACATCCCCCCCAATCATCGCCCGCTCCACCCATCCCCAAATCTTCTCAAACAGCTCTTCATCAACGGGACGTACGTCCCTCATCACACTCACCGCCTCCTTCGTCCTTTCCATAATGAAGGCTACACAAGCCTTCGCTTCTCCCTTTTCTTCTCCCCCTCCGTATTCTTCCCCCTCTTCTTCTCCCTCTGCCTGTACGCTATGGCTAGCATCATCGCTAGCATACGCATCTTTCCACAGCCCGAGAAGTTTTCGAGCGGGGTGTTCGGCATTCTCTCCTCTCAAGCTATCGAGTCGGGCGACCCATGTGGCTGGCGGGAGGATGTCGAAGTCTGGGTAGAGCTTGAGGAGCCAGGAGAGGAGGGAGGTCCAGGTGGGGTGGGTGGCGGGATTGAGGATGTGGTAGACGGGGGTTTGCTGGGAGGTATTAGGCTTGACTTCTGAGTAGGCTGGAGGTTGGGAATCGTCAGGCATGGCAATCTCCATGATTGCTTGGGCTGCGATATCAACGGGGAGCCAGTCGAGGGCGTCTTTCAGATCTGGTAGGCTTTTCGTAACGCTCACGCTGCTGAGCATCAATGGCCATGCTTCCGTTACGTTCCAGATGCCGCTCTCGGTATCCCCGCATAGCTGTCCAATTCTCAGTACAGAGATGCGATCCCTCAGTGTTGTTGTGAGATGTGCTTGCTCGCAGATAGCTTCAGCTACCCATTTCGAGCGGGAATAACCTAGTGGCGACGCGGACTCCGGGTCTTGTGATATTTCCTCAGGAATGGGAGATGTGACGTTGGGGCCTAGCACGCTGGCTGTAGACGAGCAGAAGATGAAGCGAGGTGGCGAGGGATGGGGAGAGGCCAGGGCGAAGGTGATGAGGTTTCGGAGGCCCGCTATGTGATCTGTCACGAAGGAGGAGAGGCGCATGGTGAAGTTCACGGCCCATGCTGCGTGGATGACGACTGTAGCCTGGCTGGCAAGGGAGGTATAGAAATGAACATCGTCATTAGGGGGGTCCAAACCCAGGCGTGAGTCTGCTAGGTTGCAAGGGTGGCACGTTATTCTCTGTGCAGCAAATTTTTTCTCCAGAGGCGCCTTGTTTCGGGCTTTCAGTGACCTGGACACTCTTGCCCTAGCAGTTGTGGAGTTGGCGGCGCGCACGAGACAGTGTATCTTGGAAATGCGAGGGGATGCGCGAAGCTGGTCTAGAATGTGGGCTCCTAGGGCACCGGTTGCCCCAGTCAAGATCACCACGTCTCCTTCAAGTACAAGTTCCGAGAAATCATTCGGCAGCTGGCTGACACTAGCTGATCGTGCAGATGTGGCGGGCTTGAATGTGCTGTATTCTTTGACTAAGTCCAGCATCTCCCGTATTTCGTTTCCAGTCTCAAATTTCCCACCATGCCGCGTGGTGAGAATGTATTCGGCAATCTTTTGAATGGTTCCACAGTCATAGACTATGTTTAGAGGTAGCTTGGGAGCATTGGCGGGTAAGAGCAGGATCTGAAGGGACGCTCTGATTTGCATGCATGCTACTGAGTCAACTCCGAACGAGAAAAGGTCCGCGTCCCGAGGGATAGACTTGATTATACCAATGGCTCCCTTGACAATCTCAAGTACGGTAACAGCCACGTTCTCGTCAGTGAAAATTGCAGGGGACTTGCCATTCGTGGAAGGATTGGCGCCATGTTCGTAAGCGTTCCTGATTACCGTACCATACTTCTTTTCTGCGGCAGCGCGCATTGTAGTGCCTTTGCTACTCTTCTCAAGACCCGGGGCATCTTTAGGCATGACTACCAGCATTGATCTTGATAGCCTAGTGTGTGCCTGGCTTTCAGAATTCAGGTTCCCTACCATAGGCCAGACAGCGTCTAATACTTCCTCACTGGTCATATCAGCGGAGATGGTAGAACGAAACAGCAGTGCGCCCGGGTATTGCTGGCCATTACCGAAGATCAAGCATTCGTTAAGGAATCTAGAATATGCAATTGCAGCTTCGAGAGGTGCTGGATCAAATTTCTTGCCGGTGACTAGTGTAAGTTGCGAATCGGCACGGGAATGGTATCTCCAAGCATCCTGTATTGTATGATGTCTCTCGAATAGGTCCGCCGTAGCGTAGGACCCATCATCGCGATTCCGTTTCGCCATGTGCGGCCATGTAGGCCGCATGATCAGCTCCGATAATCCACTTGGTTGAGGCTCAAAGAACAGATGGGGTGATCCATTGCTTCTTAGATATGACCATTCTATGTCCAGTGTATAGTCTCGGCTCGAAGACATGACGAAGCCACACTCCGCACTACCAAATCGGGATACTAGGTTGACACCATGCTGAACAATTTCATCACCCACGTTCGGAGATAATGCAGCACCGCCGACTCCTACAAGGGTCATCTGCCGTAGGCATTCGTATCCGCCGGGTACTGCAACAATCATGTCCAGAACATAAGGCACGGATGAAAAGTATGTCACTTTTCCAATACCGTACGCATGATAAGCATCTCCGGCGCAGTTTAGCGAATTGAAAACGTTGGCAGCAGTGACTGGTATGTCACGGCCAGGGAAGAGCCATATCATTGCCCCACTCGTCCATGATCGGAAGCAGTCAGCTATGCCGCCGTGGTAGAGAGGTGTGGTCGTGAACGTTGCTGTCTCGCTGTTACTCTCGGTCCACGGAAGCACCCCTACGGCGGCGCGATGGGTCTGAGGAATTGGTTTCGGTAGCCCGGTCGATGTTCCGGACGTGTGGTGCAGATAGGCAACGTCGGTCTCCAATACTGACCAAGTTTTCGCAAGGGACCCGAAGAACTTGTTATCCCGGATGATCTCGGGCATGCAGATTGGCTGTATCGCCGTAGCTTGATGAAGGGACTCGCATGCTCCTTTGGCAAGATCAAGGTGATCACGATGTGACAGTAGTACAGAAACCTGGCACTCCCTACAAAGGTGGGCTACAGCAGGAGGCTGACATTGAGGTCTGGAGTGTCGAACATTGTATTAGCGTGCTTCCAGGATAGATCCTTGACTTCGACGTACGCAATCAGGAGCACTGAGTAACCGCATCTCATGAGTCCAAGCCAGGCGAATAGAAACTCTTCCGAGCTAGGACATAGTAGTCCAATGGTTCTGCTCGACCTACTATCCGAGAGGAGTTGCTCAAAGGCATGGGCGTATGCTATTGTTTGGCGTCTTAGATCATGAAAGGCTTTCGTCATCCGTCAACTTGTGAGATCTGGAAGTTTCTGGACCCCACGTACAGTTTATCTTGTAAGTCCAATAGCCCTTGCCTCCGCTCTGTGGCGGTACAGGAAAGCCGACAGCTGGGCTTTCTGGAATGTCTCGAGCTTGATGGTCGATGAACTCATTGATGGTCTTCCACGTGTGCGGCTTTGACTTGTTGAATTCTGCAGCTTGGCCCAAGGTGCAGATGAAATGATTGATCTCAGCCGTGGTCGGGGACCTTTGTTTAGAGTTGTCTCCCATCTCGAAGTAAAACAAGGCAGAGACGGAGTGTCGTGCTAGGGGTGAATGCTTGAGTGAATATCACAACCACATGTGAGACTTCTGTTTGAAACGGTTAGCGTGTTTGGTTGGCTGTCGTGAGCCGCCAAGCAACCTCCATAACGTAATTTGGTTTACACAAGGACTCTGTTCTTTACTGCGTATCAACCTTTCATATGACTGCCACCAATCTCATGCCACTTGAATTCGTGAATTTCGATGTTAGGCGTAGGAGATATGGCTGATAGCGTGAAATTGACGTAGCTATGCGCCGGAAGCTGGCCCCGTGTGCCTTAGGAGCTTGGCGACCAAGAGACCCCCTAAGGAGCCCCGCAGCACCTTTAGGTTCGAGCCACAAGTCTTCATAGCGTCCAAGGAGGGAGGGGCTCCATGGTCGGATTCTAGGGGCGTAGCGCCTGACGAGCCCCCCAGCTCCTCATCGCACCGGGATGGCAATTTGGTGTTGGGTAGTATTGGGTACGGCGCAGAACAGACTCCTCCTAAAGGACAGGCCCCTTGTACGCCCAGAATAGTACTACGTATAACTACGTAGCAATAGAGATATCACCTGATGTATCTGCTGTGCTTGTTCCGCCTGTAGACGCTGTCGCTATCCCTGTGACGCTGTTGCTAGGTGCGAGAACGAGGGCATTGAGGGAAGAGACACGAGCACCACCATTGGATCAGCGCCAATAGTAATCGAACCTGTTCTCTAATGTATGCACCGCAAACGATGACAGTTAGTGATAAGGGAAAAACTCTTCAGCGCTTCAGGTAATTCTATGGTTTTTTGGCATTGCCGACCACACATGCTTAGAGATTTCGTGACATCGTCAATATTCTACCACTTCGCAGGTAGCTGTTGTTAATCGCCAAAGTTGTACGGGATTACGTATAAAATCCTCTTATTAACTGATCTCCCTTTTTGTTAGAGGTCAGTTAGAAAGGCGCCTCTTTACAAGTACTAAAGGACGAGCAAAGTAGATAGCTAGCAAAATGGCTTCTATTCAGTTTTATAGTAAATTCTAGAAGAGCTATTATAGGAAAGAACGGGTTATTAGGAATACTTAGTAATTACTTATTTACCCTTTTTAATAATCTTATAAAGAAATAATAGAAAGAGCCTTTAATCCCCCCTTATTTAAAAAGACTTTATATTTATATAAAGTTATATCCTACTACTAGGTAGTTATAAGATAGGTATTACTACTAGTATTATTATTACTACTAGTAGTATTCTTATTCCTATTTATAACGTAGTAGTATTATTATAGAGAATAGAGGTAAAGGAAAGAGATATAGTAGTAAAAAAACTCCTATTAATATTATTAAATAAAGGTTATATTTATATTTATATCTATATTTCTATCTCTACTATCTAGTTACTTAGAGTTAATAAGAGTAACTTATATCTAGCTTATTAAAAAGGAAATTATAACTTATAAAAGAAAACCTTATTCTCTATCCTAGACTAACTGTTTTTCTAGTACTTAGGGGTAAATTTTAGTATTAACTTAACTTACTAAACTACTAATAGCTAGCTTATTACCTGTATAAGTTTAGTATTATATAATAATTATAAAATTAGCTTTAAATAGTACTAATATAGTTAGTCTACTCTATCCTATTTACTATTATATTTCTAGCCTTTTAATATTAAATATTATTCTATCTTATACTCTCTATATTATTATATATATATCTTTTACTAGGGTTACCTATCCCTTTACCTTCTAATTAAAGTCTATCTACTTCTATATAACTTTAAATAGTATACCCTTACTAGCGTAAATTAGCTAAGTATATCCTATTAAATAACCTACTTAGTTACTACCTTTATTAGTAAACTAGGAACCCGTAGGCCGTATAGAAAATCCGAAGCTAGAAAATCCGCTAAAAGCGTATTTTCCAGGTAAAATACTAGAAATAAATAGGAAAATTATAGGTTTTTTTTATTCTAGCCTAAAAGTCCTAAATATAGAAAATCTGGATTTAAGGCCTTAAATCCGTGATTTTCCTCTAGTACTAGGAAGAAATAGGAAGCTTACTAGAGTTATAATAGCTACGTCATTAACGCTAGCGTAATATAGGTTTTAAATATAGTCGATTCATATAATTTATATACGCGTAGAGTACTCCCCCTAGCCTAGCCCCGTATTCTATACCTATATTACGCCTACTATTAATTCTTACTAAGTACTAGTACTATTAATTATTCATAAGACTTAGTTACTTATTATAACTACCTAGTTAGTACTAGCTCTATATAGTTATTATATTATAGCTAATTAGTAGGACTTATCCCCTATTAGTCCTATTACCTAGTATTTCTAGAAATTACTAAATACGTATTTAGTAACTTATAGTATTATTCCTAGCCCTAGGGCTGATATATAAGCCTAGCTAGTTATATATAGAAAATACGTATATTTCTATAGTATACTAGCTTCCTAGTTTACTAATATTTAACTCTTTTAGAGTTTTTATTATTTAATAGAAGTTATTTAACCCTATCTTTTCAAGTATTATCTTCCTCCTCTTTATATATAAAGTAGAAAATAAGTATATATATTATATCTTAGTACTTTTAACTATATTATAATTAATATTATTAACTCTAAGTACCTTTCTTTTATATAAGAAGGCGTATAGTCTTATTTCTTTCTATATAACTAAATTTTAATAAAGCTCTTAGCTTTAAATAGCCTTATATAAAGATTAACTCTTATCTCTTAGATCTCTCCCCTTTATACTACTATCCTAGTATAGCTAGAGATATCCTCTTAGTATTCTAGCTACCTTTCTTTCTACTTCTTCTTAGCCTACCTTCTAATCTTCTTAAGGGTAAAGCTATCCCCTCTTATAATTCCCTTACTTCTAAGACCCTAGACTACTAGCCTAGTATTAAAATAAAGGTTTAATAAGATAGATTTTATACTTAATAGCTAGAGATATATAAATACTAAAATTAGAATAGGCTCTACTTTAAAAGTATATATAAGGTAGAGGGATTAGAAGGAGTATATTCTTAAAGAGCTAGTATAAGTAGACTAACTATTTTTTAGTACTTAGAGGTAATTATAGGTATTAATCTAATCTATTAAACTACTTATAACTAGCTTATTATCTATATAAGTTTAGTATTATATAATAATTATAAATTTAGCTTTAATTAGAACTAATACAGTTAGTCTAATTTTATAAGTATAAGATTAGTATCTTATTCTTATCTTAAGTAAAGGCTTAAGAGCTAAGTATACCTAGATATTAAAGCTACTTAGCTTAAGAGGTTTAAAATGCTTAATATTTAAGTAGCTTAAGCTAGTTAAGTTAATACTCTTAATATAAATTCCTATATTTATATAAAGGGTAGCGGTACGCGTATATATTATCTAAGTCTACGTATACCTCTTCTAAGTCCGTGTATACCTTATTCTAATACGCGTATACCTCCCTCTATTTAACCTAGTAGTTAGCTAGCGGAGGTATTCTAAATAGTTAACTAAGCTTACCTAAGTAATATCTAAGTAGTATAGTAGAAGACTATCTACTCCTTAGTACTTTATACTTCTATTATACTATCTTAATAGTAATAACTACTTAGCGTATTATAGATAGATTATACTTATAGTATATATATTTCTATACAGAGTCTAACGGGCTAAACCTCTTTAAAATCCGTCTATTAGTAGGAAAGTTATAGGTAATAGTATAATATAATCTGCTAGTAGCCCCTAAGCTAAATAAGGGGAAGTATATATGTACTAACTACTAGGATAGGATATACGCGGACTAGGACGGGGTATACGCGTACTACCGCCTTATATAAAATAGTAATATTTTATTATAAATAAGAGCTTTATAATTAACTTATATTATCTCCTTTATATAACTATTTCTTTAACTAGGTACTAAATATTATCTAAATATTAAACTAGCCTAGTAAAGCTTACTTTATTTAATCCTTAATACTCCTCTTTATAAAGAACTAACTTAGGTTAACTTAAAGCTATCTTCTTTAAAGGTAGGTAAATAAGAGAATTCTAATATCTAAGAGAAAGTCTTAATAATAATAATAATATAGACTTAGTAAAGAGTTATATAAAGAAATTATTATAATAACTTAGTATTATTAAGTAAGGTAAAAGTAAAAGACTAATAGATTCGTTAATACTATAAAGATAGTAATTATAGTATTAGTTTTAATAAGTATAAATTCTTCTTTAAATAGTTAATTAGTATCTTATAAAGAGTTTAGTATTTAATAGAAGTTAGTTAAAATATTTTTACTACTATTATTAAGAAATATAACTCTAATTAATAGTCCTATTAATTTATATATAATTAATAATTAGTTATAAAGAAGAAGTCTCTTATAAGATTAATATTTAACTTATAAAAGGCTTTAATATCTATAACTACTAAAATAGTAAGTAATTACCTAATTTATAGTATTAGTCTAAATTAGACTAACTGTATTAGTACTATTTAAAACCGATTTTATTATTATTATATAATACTAAATCTATATAAGTAATAAGCTAGCTGTAAGTAGTATAATAAGTCGGGTTAATACTTAAAAAGTACCCCTAAGTACTAAAAAACAGTTAGTTTAGTTTAAATAATCTATAATAAAATACTAGTATATTCTAGATAATATATAAAAAGAATTTATTTAACCTAAATACTATTAAATTATACTAGTAGTAAATAGAATAGTATACTACTTATAAAGCTATTAAATAATAAAGGTAATTCTAATATAAGTCTAAGTATATTATAAAGAGTTTAAATTAGAATATTTATATATTTAAGCTTAGATAAAGTATCTTTTATATTATATTACTAAGGTTATTAAGTTAAGAGGTAGAGATAAGGATTAAAAAGATAGAGATAGGGATAAAGATAAATAAAGTAGTTTAAAGCTATATATTATTGAGAAGTAAAAGTAAAGATATACCTAGTATACTTATAGTACTAGATCTAGTAATAGTAAGTTATATAATATCTAAGTAGTATTTAATATAAGAGGTAGATAGAATAAGGTAGTTTAAAAAAATAGTAGTTACTACTTATAAGGGTACTACGTAATAATATAGCTATTAAGTACTATAAACGGTGCGTATACGTATATATATAGAACTCTCTATTCTTATTAATAGTAATTAGAATTACTACCCTTTCCTTTAAGGGGAATTTCCTCCTCTATATACTATAAGTAAAGGGGTAGCGTAGTACTATTATATACTATAAACGCTACGTTAATAGTAGTATTATATTCCTAACTAATCCTTATAATTATCTCCCTATCTAGGCTCTTAAGCTCTAAGAGTATAAAAGGTTATAATCTATAAAAAATACTCCTTTAATAGTAGAATTTAACTCTAATAAGAGTATAATAATATTAATTAATTATAAGGCCCTTTAAGCTAAGCCTTAAGGAATATATAGTTTTATTAAATTATAATAATTATAGATAATGCTCCTATATATAATCCTTATATTATAATATATTCCTATTATATTTCCTATTATTCTTTATTAATTTATTATAAAAGTAGTTAGAAGTCTTAGTATTTTAAAGTAAATAGGAATTTATTACTATTAAGGGTTTATTAAGTACTTAAGGCGTACCTCCTTTATATAACTTTAATATTATTCTTTTAATTATAATATCTTTATTTTTTATTAATTATATTAAGTCCTTTTTAATTCTTATTTATATTATTACCCCCTCCGCGCCTTATTATACCTCCTTATAATCTTACTAGTTACTTTATAAGTAATCCTTAGTAATAAATTTACCCTTATTATTAATTAAAAAAAGAGTACTATTACCCCCTCTACTTATAATAGTACATAACCTCCTTTAGTAAGTCGCTTATAGCCTATCCTTATATTATCTTATATAATATACCTTTAATATACTATATTTTAATTTAAAGAGTTATAAGTCTAATACTTTTAATTAAAGCTTTACTTACTTTTTTAGTAATATACTCTATATACGCGCCTCCCCTAGCTTTATAAGGTATAACTATTATAAAGATCTTAATATTAAATATTAATAAGAGATTCCTACCTCTACTTATTATACTTATACGCGCCTTCTTTAGTCTTTAAATATTATAACTACTTTAGATACTAGCTTTAACCTCCCTTAGCTTACTAGATTCTAGTAAACCTTTAATAGGCTTATTTAATAGTATTATTATTACCTTTATAACGCCTCCTCTACCCCCTCTACTACTATTACTTCTACTAGGGTAGACCCCGCTATTACTATCTATATTATAGATACCCTTAAGGGTATTCTTAATATCCTTTACTAGCGTATATATATTACTATATCTCCCCTTTTAAAGCTCTATTAAAGCCTTATTAATATACTATAAAAGCGTCTTCCTCCTATTATAAAGGAAGAAGAAGAGGATAAAGAGGATAATTCTATTACTAGTAGTAGTAATAATAATAGGCCTAATACTACTACTAGTATAATATAATAGCCCTCTCTTATAACGCCCTTAGTAATCTAGTTATATTAGGTATCTTTTCCTTTTTATTAATAATAATAGAAATTATTTCCCCTCTTATATAATATAAACTTTATATCTTAGGGTAATCCTACCTAAATCTTTTTAATATATCTAGTATATTAACTAAGTCCTACTTACATAGCTATTAATTATAATTATAAGATTAACCCTTTTACTTTATTAAATACTAAGGTTTATTATAGGAGATTTTATAATTAAGAATAGCCTTAACTTCTTATTTATCTTTATTATTTATAAGCTCTACTTACGCGGCTTTTATAATACTCTTACTATTACCTTAATATAACTTTATAAGTAAGATATAAAAGATATTATATAGATAAAAGGTATTAAGTAGTTATAACTTATACGCCTAATTACTAATATAATTAAGGACCTTAAAAGGCTTTAAATAATATTATAATAGTTTTTTAATTACTTATATTAATCTAATATACTTTATATTTAATAAGATATAATTACTTATATTATATTATCTTTACTTTTATTATTTATTTATATACTCTACTTATATAACTTATACTTAATATAAGTACTACTTTAAACCTTCCCTTTATTTTTAAAGTAATTTAACCCTTTTTTATATTAATAGGACTTCTCCTAATAATAGCTTTAAAAGCTTTATATCTAGCTTAAGTAAGTAGTTATAAAGTACCTTATATAGAGGTAGCCTAATATTAATATACTTTATATAATTATATATAAACTCTATTAAGTAAAGTAACTATACCTAATTATCTTATCTCTAGGTAGAATAATAGTATAAATACTACTTAAGCGTATTATTCTATCTCTCTATTTAACTATTTATTTAAGGATAGAAAGTAGTATTAAGCTTCCTTTTTTATATTAATATAATAATATATAACTACTTAAGAGCTACTTATAAATACTATCCCTTAATTACTAATAATACCTTCTAACTAATTAAACTTTAAGAAGATTTTATAGTATAATAGGTTAATAATATTAATAGTATTAACTATCTTTATAATAGGTAAATACCTAGCTACCTTAATATAATAGTTTATAATTATTAAGATTATATTATAAACGCTACCCTTTTATTTACTTAAAGGGAGATTTATAATAAAATTTATTATAATTTCTTAAAAAGATCTTATAAGTATTAGTAATAGTAATAGTATACTATAAATAGTATATCTACGCGGCTTTATTAATTAATAGGTTAAGTATTTTTATATATAATTATAAATATCTTATCCTATTAATTTCTAATAGAACTTCCGCTTAATAAGCTCCTATATATACTTTTATAAGTAGTAACTAGTATAAGGGTTATTATAATAAAGCTTTAAGATTTCTTATTTAATTACTTTATTACTAGGTATAAAAATTATACCGCCCTTATAAAAGACCCCTATCTTATCTATTAATAAAGATATATTAGCGGCCTTTTTACGGCCTTAAGACTTTAATAATTATTTTTTTATTATGGGGTCTTTATCTCCCTCTTAGAGATATTAAAGTATCTCTAATATTAAGTTATTATATTTATTTTATATATGCTCTATTATTAACGCGGTTATAATATACCTTCTAGGTACTATTTAATTAATATTAAATTATCTTATAATAGGATTTAAGCTATTATTTATACTACTTTATATCTTTAAGAGCGCGTTACTCTCCCCTATTTTTAGGGTATAAGGCTTTCTAAGCCTTATCTCTAACCTTTTATACTATTTATAGTTATAGGCCTTATTATCTTATAGACCTTTATAAATATTATATATATAATACTTATTAAAAGGAATATACCTAATATTCTTTAACTTATTTTATAATATTAATAGATAAGTATCTTCTTTATCTATTATTAGTATATAATCTAGTTACTTTAATAGAGTATTAGCTAGGTTCTTAGTACTTATATAATAGTATATCTTAAAGTTATACGCTATAAGCTTTATTACCTAATATACTTATCTCCTTATTAATAATAATATTATCTAGAAATACCTTAAGTTATTATAATTAATAATTATTATAATTAGGTATAAGCTACCTTCTAAGAAGTACCTTTATACCTAGAATACCTTAATAATTATAAGTAGTTCTTAGTTATAAGTCTTATATCTAGTTTCTATTAAATATAATTTATAAGAATAGAAGGTAATAGGATACTATTCTACTTCTATCCCTTTAATATTAATAAAGAACTTTTATAATAAAATAGCTATAATAGCTAGAATTAAAGTATTAGTCTCTAGTTAGATTTCTCTTATAAGGTTAAAATATATAAGTAATAGCGCCTCTTAAAAGAGTTACTTTAGCTACTTAAATACTACTCTTATAATATTACTTAATAATAACTTTCTATTTTTAATATATAGGTAATTATTTTTTAGATAGTCTATTATACTAGCCGGAAAGATATGAGATAGTATGGGATATTAGTCTCGCCTACTATACCGTACTATAGTATAGGATTAGCTATTTTAGTCCTATCCCGTTCTAGGATAGTATGGGTTTTCGTGGGATAATCCCACGGGATAGGATTTTCATAGGACTACTTTATAGGATAGGATATTTTTGGGATATCCTATAATTAGTAAGTATATGACGTAGTATTTTCTAAAAAAAATATTCTAGAAATCTTTCTTATCTAGAAAGCTATAACTAGAAAGCTAACTAGAAAGCTAAATATTTACCTTTCTAGTTAGCTTTCTAGTTATAGCTTTCTATATAATAAAGATTTCTAGATATTTTTTAAAATAGTAGGATATCCTAAAAATATTCTAGAAATCTTACTTATATAGAAAGGTAATAACTAGAAAGCTAACTAGAAAGGTAAATATTAGCTTTCTAGTCAGCTTTCTAGTCATAGCTTTCTAGATAAGAAAGATTTCTAGAATATTTTTTTAGAAAATACTACGTCATATGCTTACTAATTATAGGATATCCTAAAAATATCCTATCTTATAAAGTAGTCCCACGAAAATCCCATTCCACTAAAAAATCCTATCTTATCCCCGTCCTATATCGTTATAAAGATATGGGATTAGGACCCGATTTACCTATCCTATCCCACGGTCCTATACTATCCCACGTGGGATATCCCGTAGGATATCCTATATCTTTCCGGCCCGTAGTCTATTAACGCCGCGGTAATAGAGGACTAGTATTTAATAAAATAATAGTAGAAATTAATAAACCCTAAAAAGATCTAAATATCCTTAATACTTCTAGGTTCTAGCTATTCTACTATAGTATCTACTCTACGTAGATTTATATATACGCCGTCGCGGCTAATAATAAAGCTAAGGAATTCTACTTCTACTATTATAAATTTATATTTCTTTAAGTTAATATAAAGTTTAAATTTATAAAGATATTATAATACTACCTTTATAGCTCTAATATAAGACTTTTTATCTTAGGAGTAGATAAGAATATTATCTAGATAAATAATATATATAATATTAAGTAGTCCTACTAGGGCCTTATTAATATATACTTAAAATAAGGTAGGTATATTAGTAAGTTTAAAAGGTATAATTATATATTTAAAATAGTTATACCTTATATAAAATATAGTCTTCTATTTATTACCCTTTCTTATTTATAAGTAATAATATATATCCTTAAGATCTAACTTAGTTAAGTACTTAATATTAATTAATCTTATTAATATTTTATTAATTAATAGAAGTAGATAGTAGTTCTTAATTATAATCTTATTAAGCGCCTTATAATTAATATATTAATATACCTACTAGACTTATAAAATAATAAATCTACCCCTTTTCTAAAGCCTACTTAAGGTACTCCTTTAATACGCGTAACTCTTTCTCTAATAAGTTATAAAGTAGGTTAAAGGGAGGTTCCTTATTCTCCTTTATATTAATTATATAATTATAATATATATAAGCTAGTAGCGCCCTAGTATTCTTAATTAAGAAGATATCTTAGAATTCTTAAAATTTTAAAGGGAGCTTAACTTTAAATAGTAGGCTTTTATTACCTACTCCTAAGTATATTATAATAAATATAATATTATTAAACTACTCCTCTAAGGCTTTAATAGTATTAAAGTACTCCTTAATATTACTTTCCTTAATAGGGAATTACTAGTTTATATATAAGCTAATCTACTTAGGGATTTTATTCCTCTAATTATAAATACCTAAGGTAGAAGTTATAATTAAGGTTTACTATTATATAGAAGGTACCCTTATAATATTATATAATACTATTAGAATTAATAAGTTTAATTTTTCTTATATAAGAACCTAGTAATAATATTAGGTTCCTAACTCTATTATATAAGATATTACTAGAGCTAGGGTCTATTTCTTAATCCTACTCCTTTATTAAGTATATATTAATATAATTAGTATCTACTCTAAAGTTAATTAATATAATAAATTCTCTTTATAAGCTCTTAAGCTCTACTTATATTATAATAATAAGTTATTATATCCGCTTCTTCCCTTATACTATAATAGTAGATATAATTATAGTACTTAGGGGTTTTTTAAATTTAAGCCTTTCTTAGCTAGCTTATTATTAGATATTTTATTAGTTATAAGCTTATTAGTTATAATAGTTATAACTATTAATTTTATACTTTAATAATCCTTAGTTATATATCCCTTCTTTTAATAATTATAATACTTAGTAGTAGAAAGGTTAGGCTTAGGCCTTTAAGGAAGGTATAATAACGCGTTAATAGTACCCTATCCTTTTTACTTTATATATAAGCTATTATCTCTTCGCCCTTAGAAATTTCCTCTTCCTCTTTAAGGATATTAACCCTTAGTAGGAGTATTATCCCTTTAATCTTTATGTATAAGTAGTATTATATAAGGCTTTAATTAGGTTATTAATATAATAAGAGTATCCCTTATCTCTAGGATATTAGATTATATTATAAGTTAATTATAAAGATCTTTATATAACTTATTTAAGAGGTTATTATAAAGTATATACTCTATTAATAGCTTAAGTTATCCTTCTAACCTAGTAAGGTAATTTATAAAGTTTATAATCTTTTAATATTCCTTTTACTTAGCTTTTAAATAGTACTTACTAGTTATTAGATATTAATTTTAAGGATCTTTTATTTAATCTATTAGGAAACTATTAAAGTATTCCTAGGACTATTTATCCTTTAATATATCCTTTATATACTTATATTATATAGCCTTAAGGTCTAAGGCTATATACTATAACGCGTATTAGATTTTTATAGAGTTATTAAGAAAATAGGCTATACTTATTTTAATTATATTAATTATATTATTAAACTATTTTTAATATTCTTATACTTACTTCCTATTATATATACGTAGGTCCTACGGCCTAAGAATATAGGTTTTATATTAAGGATACTTTAGTTCTAATTCTTCTATTAATAATAAGTAATAGTAATAACCCGCTTAAGTAGTATTATTAATATATATTTCTTACTCTAACTCTTATAAATATTATTATAGATCTTATATCTACTACCTCTTAAAGACTTCTTCTTTAAGTTCTTATATCCTTTATAATAGTACTTCTTAGGTTTTAAGTAGTAGGGACTAGGTTTATA
>JAABUN010000804.1_pt1 | contig 77546 bp, 54 predicted proteins | sample 5559311 | NCBI WGS metagenome assembly JAABUN01 (sample SAMN10711877, study PRJNA513370) | rock metagenome | isolation source: Antarctica rocks | place: Antarctica: Victoria Land, Siegfried Peak sud | reverse complement strand
TCCGGTGCGGCGGGCGCGGCGGGAGCAGCGGCGCTATCAGCGCCCACAAGTCATCAGGAACCAATGTCTCAATATCCATAGCAAGAGAACGGCTAATCCGGGCTACTGGTTATGCAACGAGTAGTTATACGCGCCTCACCACGCGCCTCACCGTGACCCGCCCCAGCGGCGAGCTCCTCTACCGTGAGGCCATGAGTAGCGTCCCCGCGCGCCATGCGCCGCTCGGGCGCGGCCTGCTCGGCGCACGCGCCGCAACGAGCGGCACCCTGCTGATCGTATCCGACATTTCCCCGATGATTCTGCGTGATGCTATCCAGGCGGCGCTCCTGAAAGAAGTGAGGGAACGTTCCGGCGTACTGGCTGGCGTGAATATCCTGCCGGGTGGTGGAGGCGTCTGCATCAAAGCGCTCGCCTCGGATGTCGCGCCCGTCGCGGCGGCGCTGCGCGTGGCCTGGGGCGTCGCGCGGTCACAACTCTGGAACGCGCCATTGCCACAACAACGGAAGTATTAGTTTCTGTCGGCGCGAGTCGTGAATCGTGAGCGCGGCCCGCAGTCCTACATCCGGTAACTACTGTGGATGCTATGTTGTGCCCTCACGACCGTGGTGCTGACCTGAACGTTTGGCCGATCGCATCTGCTACCATTCCGGCGTATTCGTGCTCCCTGAAGCGGTGGACCGGAGGAGGCAATCAGCCATGTCGATTCGCATCATCGCCGATGTGGCCGAGGCCCGGCGGACGATCCTGGCCCGCCGCTTGCCCGAGGAGGAGACGCTCTCTCCACGGATGCGCGAGGGGATCGCGCGGGTCTTCGGGGCGGAGCTGAGCGTCGGCGAGGTCGTCGATCGGATCCTGGCCGACGTGCGGCGCGATGGCGACGCGGCGCTGCGCCACTACACCGAGGCGATCGATGGCGCGCGGCTCGGCGCGCTGCTGGTGACCGAGGCGGAGATCGCGGCGGGGGTGGCGCAGGTGCCGCCCGAGACGCTGGCGGCGCTGCGGACAGCGGCAGCGCGGATCGAGGCGTTTCATGCACGGCAGTTGCGGCAGAGTTGGGTCAACTTCGACGAGTACGGCACCCTCGGCCAGATCATCCGCCCGCTGGCGCGCGTCGGCCTCTACGTGCCGGGCGGCACGGCGGCCTATCCCTCCTCGCTGCTGATGAGCGCGATCCCCGCGCGCGTCGCCGGGGTCGAGGAGATTATCGTCGCCACGCCGCCGGGCCGCGATGGCGCACTCCCCCCCGTAACCCTCGCAGCCGCACAGATCGCCGGGGTGACGCGCATCCTCAAGGCGGGCGGGGCGCAGGCGATCGGGGCGCTCGCGTACGGCACGGCCAGCGTGCCGCGCGTGGACAAGATTCTGGGGCCGGGCAACATCTTCGTCGCGCTGGCAAAGGAGCGGGTCTTTGGGCAGGTCGCGATCGACGGCGTGCAGGGGCCGACCGAGACGCTGCTGATCGCCGACGACAGCGCCACCGTCGCGCTCGTCGCCGCCGATCTCCTGGCGCAGGCGGAGCACGACGCGATGGCCTCGCCGATCCTGCTGACAACCTCGCCGGAACTGGCGGAGCGAGTCGCGGACGAACTGATGGAGCAGTTGCCCGGGCTGGAACGCCGGGCGATCGCGCTGGCCGCGTTCGAGAACAACGGCGGCATCGTGGTCGTGCCGGACCTCGAACGGGCGATGGCCCTGGCGAACGAGTATGCGCCCGAACATCTCTGTCTGCTCGTGCGCGATCCGTGGGCGCTGGTGCCGCTGGTGCGGAACGCGGGCGGCGTCTTCATCGGGGAGGCGAGCGCGGAGGTGATGGGCGATTACGTGGCCGGGCCGAGCCACACCATGCCGACGAGCGGCACCGCGCGCTTCTCCTCGCCGATCAACGTCGAGGAGTTCCTGAAGGTGATCAGCCTCTTCGGTCTCAATGATCGCGCGGTGCGCGAACTCGGCCTCGCCGCGCAGACGCTGGCCGAGGCGGAGGGGCTGACGGCGCACGCCGCTGCGGTGCGGCGGCGGTTGTAGTCGCCGGATGTGTAGCAGTTCGGGGGCTGAAGCACCCATGAAGGGCATACTACCCCCGGCTGGGTGTGCCAGTGGCACCGGTGAAGTCCGCCTGTGCGGACTGGAATGATACGGCGCGGTAGCCAACGGATTCCGGGACTTCAGTCCCGGCGAGGGGCGGCTGCGCCGCCACGAAGTACCCATGAAGGGCATACTATCCCCCTTCGGGGACTGGAATGCCCCGACCCTTCTTTCTCCCGGCCCCCTCTGTGTCTCTGTGTCTCTGAGGCCAACGTCCTTCCGCCCCTCAGCGCCGCGCCATAGCGTAGACCGCCGCCGCGCTGTAGAACGCCTCCGAGGGCGCGGCGTTCGCCATGAAGCCGATGTAGGCGCTGAGGTGGGCCGGGTCGCGGACGATGCGGCCCAGGTTCGTCCCCCAGTCGTCCGGCGTGACTCCCGTCGGCGGGCGCTCCACGGTAAAGTCGTAGAGCGGGCGCACCAGGGCGTCGCGCCCGCGCCCGTATTCGGCCAGCGCCGCCGCTCGCTCGCCGAGCGGGTGGGCCAGCGCCGCGACGAGCAGTTCCGCCGTACGTAGCGCGTCGGCGATGCCGCGCCCGGTGATCGGATCGCGGTGGTAGCCCGCGTCGCCGACGAGCGCCCAGCCCGGCCCCGCCGCCTCCCGGAAGAAGTTCGTCAGGTCGCCCGCGCCGCGCCAGGAACTGACTGCCTCGGCACTCACTAGCCGCGCACCCAGGCCGCCCTTGCGCGCGATTTGCGCCGCCAGTTCTGTCTCGTGGTCGCGGCGGACGCGGTCGAAGTCGGCCTGCGGGAAGGAGAGGGCCAGTGTCCAGAGGCCGGCGTCGCAGGGGAAGAGGTAGCAGAAGCCCCCCTCGGCGTCGCGATACGCCTCAAGTGTGGGCGGATCGAGCGGCGCGACGTCGCGATAGTAGCGGTAATAGGTCGCCAGGATCGGTGGGACGACATCGTACTCCGCCGCGCCGACCGCGCGCGCGACCGCCGAGTGCCGCCCATCGGCCCCGACGACGATCCCCGCGTGCGCCATGAACGCCACGCCTCCCCGCCGCGCGACCCCGCGCACGCCATCGACCACGCCAGCCGTGCGGGTGACCGCGTCGATCGTGACCCCTTCGTGGAAGGTGATGCCGGGCGTCCGCCGCACCCGATCGAGCAAGAGTTCATCGAGGACGATCCGGCGCACGCTCATGAGCGGCGGGAGGTCGCCCTGCGTCGGGATCGCGGCCTCGTTGCCGTGGCGCCCGAAGGCGAGGCGGATCCGCTCGATCGGTGGCGCGCCGGTCGCCAGGGTCGCGTCGAGCAGCCCGAGGCGATCGAGCGCCGCCAGCGCGTCCGACCAGAGCAGATGGGTGGAGAGGGTGTCGCTGGGGAAAGTCGCCGCGTCGAGAAGGAGGACGCGCGCGCCCCTTCGCGCCAGCCCGAGCGCGGTCGCCGCCCCCGCGATCCGCGCGCCGACGATGATCGCGTCGTACTCGCCCGCCGTGCTACGCTGTTGCCCCTTCGTCATCGCTCGCCCTCGTACATTCTCCTAGCCTCAATACGTCAGCCGCGTGGGAATCTCGTAGTGTTGCGAACGGGCATCGAAGCGCTTGAGCACCGCGCGCGCCTGGGGTGGGACATAGGCGCGCTCGTAGTCCTCGCCGGAAAAGGCTTTGACCGCCTCCCATGAATCGAACCACATGATTGTGATGAATTCGACCTCGTCTTCGGAGAGTGGACGGCGGAAAAGTTGTATCTCGTGGTAGCCGGCGACACCCTTCGCAGCGATACCGGGAAAAATGTCGCTCTTCAGCAATGCCGCGTAGGTATCGGCATGCTCAACGGTCGTCCAGCCGTGCCAGATGCGCCCGATCATCCGCAGTCTCCACTTGCCGTACCTCGCTCCACGCAGCGCTTCTCCGAGAGGAGTATAGCCATTCGCGCCGAGGGCAACCAGAGTGCGTGTTAGAATTGGGAGGTACGCATTCGTATACTACGTGGAATTGGATCGATGACTGGCGATATGCACGATGAAGCGCGGCGCGGCACCCTGGCGCGGCGCGGCCTGATCCGTGAGGCGGTACGTGACCTCGCCCCTTATGCACCACTGCCGCCGATCGAGCGGCTGGCCGAGGGGCTGGGGCTGTCGGTCGAGCGGATCCTGAAACTCGATCAGAACGAGAACCCGTATGGGCCGTCCCTGCGGGTGCAGGAGGCGCTCGCCTCCTACGATCGTTTTGGTCTCTACCCCGATTCGGAAGGACGCGCGGCGCGGGCGCGACTCGCCGCCTACGTCGGGCTGCCCGCCGAACGCCTGCTCCTCGGCAACGGCGCGGACGAGTTGATCGATCTCCTCTATCTGCTGACCCTCGATGCGGGGGACGAGGTGATCGTCGCGCCGCCGACGGTCGGTGTGTACGCGGCGCGCGCACCCCTCTTCGGCGGTCGCGTGGTGAATGTGCCGCGCCGCCCCGATTTCGGCCTCGACCTGGATGCGCTGGCGGCGGCGGTCACGTCGCGCACGAAGCTGATCGTTGTCGTCTCGCCGAACGATCCGACCGGGAACACGATCGGCCAGGAGCAGTTGGTGCGGCTTCTCGGCCTCGGCCCGCTCGTCGTCCTCGATGAGGCGTACGTCGAGTTCGCCCAGCGCTCGCTCGTGCCGCTGGCGCGCGAGTTCGACAACCTCGTCGTGCTGCGGACCCTCAGTAAATGGGCAGGCATGGCGGGGCTACGCCTCGGTTACGGCATCTTCCCGACCGAGTTGATGGCCTATCTCTGGCGGATCAAGCCGCCCTTCAACGTCAACGCCGCCGCGCTGCTAGCGACCGAGGCGACCTTCGATGATTTTGGGTGGGTGCGCGGCTCGGTCGCGCGGCTGCGCGTCGAGCGGGGAAGGCTCTACCGCAACTTGCGGAAACTCAATATCCTCCAGCCCTACCCGTCGCAGGGGAACTTCATCCTCTGCCGCGTGATCCACGGTGAGGCCGCGCGCCTGCGCGGGCGGCTGGCCGAGTTGGGGATCGTGGTGCGGGGCTACGAGGGGGAGTTGGCCGGTTGCCTGCGGATCAGCGTCGGTCGCCCGGAGGATACCGACACGCTGATGAAGGCGCTCCTCAGCATCGCCGCGCGCTTCTGAGCGGTCGCCCCTTTCTTTGCGTAACTGTATGGTCTGGCGGTCAGTTGCTGGTGTGCTCGTCGTTGAAGGCAGCCGCGCCGCGCAAGAGCGTGAGCGGCATGGTGAGGACCGCACGCGGGCTCTCGCCGTTGGTGATCAGGGCCAGCGCGGCGGCGGTCATCATCCACACGAAGATCGTGCAGGGGATCGCGGCGGCGGCGGTCAGCGGGATCAGGTACTCGCGGTAGCTCATCGGGGCGGCTCCTTCCTCAACACGGCTCACTACAAAGGTCGGCCAAAGCGCGGCGCGAACGGCGCTGCCGCTGATCTGCGCTACGTCACCACCAGCGGGCCGCTCGGTACGCGATTACACCGAGTATGACTGGCATCCGGGGAGTGCTCAACTTTTCTCTCTACCAGCAGTGTAGCGCCTCGCCACACCGCTGTCTATAGGGCCGTTCGGGCCGTGCATCGCACGGCCAAAAGTACCGCCCCCACAGGCGCTGTGCGGGTGGTCGCGCCATTTCCATCTGGGATGCCCCCTACCGCACGATCAGGCTGGTGCCGGTCATGGTGGGCGCGAGCGGGAGTGCGAGGAGTTCCAGCAGGGTCGGGGTGACATCGGCCAGGCGCCCGCCCGCGCGGAGGCCCACGTGGCGGAGCGGATCGCCCTCGGGCGAGGCGAGCCAGACCGGCACCGGGTTCGTGGTGTGCGCGGTCAGCGGCTTGCCGGTCCGCTCGTCGATCTTCATCTCCGCGTTGCCGTGATCGGCGGTGATGAGCGCCACGCCGCCGCGCGCCAGGATCGCGTCCACCACGCGCGCCGCCTGGGCGTCGGCCACCTCGCAGGCGGCGATCGTCGCGGCGAGGACGCCGCTATGGCCGACCATGTCGGGGTTGGCGAAGTTGACGATGATGAAGGCGAAGCGCCCCGACTCGACCGCCGCCACGACCTCGTCCGCGACCCCCGCCGCGCTCATCTCCGGCTGCAAGTCGTAGGTCGCCACCTTGGGGGAGGGGATCAGGCCGCGCTCCTCGCCAGGGAAGGGCTCCTCACGCCCGCCGTTGAAGAAGAAGGTGACGTGCGGGTACTTCTCCGTCTCCGCCGCGTGGTACTGCGCCAGGCCGTGCGCCGCCACGACCGCCGCGATCGGCTCCGCGATGTCCTGCGCGGGGAAGGCGACCCGCACCGGCAGACCGGCCTGATACTCGGTCATCGTGACGTAGTAGAGATCGCGCGGGACGCGCGCGCGCGGGAAACCGTCGAAGCCGGGGTCGACAAGCGCGTGGGTCAGCTCACGCGTGCGGTCGTTGCGGAAGTTGGTGAAGATGATCGCGTCCCCATCGGCGATCGGCGCGAGCGCCGCGCCATCGTCGCCGACGATCACGGTCGGGACGACGAACTCGTCGGTCTGCCCGGCGGCGTAAGCCGCCTCCAGCGCGGCGGCGGCGCTCGGCGCGGTCGGCCCCTCGCCGAGCGCGACCGTCGCGTAGGCGCGCGCGACGCGGTCCCAGCGCTTGTCGCGGTCCATCGCGTAGTAGCGCCCGCTGAGGGAAGCGATCCGCCCGGTGCCGAGTGCGGCCAGATACCCTTCCAGATCGTGCAGGAAACCGCGCGCGCTGTCCGGCGCGGTGTCGCGCCCGTCGGTGAAGGGGTGGAGGAAGACGCGCGTCAAGCCCTGATCGTGGGCCAGTTTGATCACGGCGCGGAGGTGGACATCCGAGGCGTGGACGCCCCCATTGCCGAGGAGGCCGAGGATGTGCAGGGCGGCGCCGTGCTCCCTGGCGTGGGCGATCGCGCCGCGCAACGCCTCGTTCGCGAAGAAGCTGCCGTCCTCGACCGCCTTGTCGAGTCGCGTGATCCACTGATCGACCACGAAACCCGCCCCGAGGTTGAGGTGCCCGACCTCCGAGTTGCCCATCTGCCCGGTCGGCAGGCCCACGTCGCGCCCGGAAGCGGCCATCTCGGTGTGGGGGAACTCCTGGTTCCAGCGATCGACATTGGGGGTGCGCGCCAGGCGGACGGCGTTGCCGGGATAGGGCTTGTAGACCCCGAAGCCATCGAGAATGATCAGCGCCACCGGGCGATGCTGTCCCTGTCCCGCCTCGCTCGTCATCGCCGCCCCCCTTGCGTGCCGTGCTCCGCCTCTCGCCATCAGTCGTCGAGTATAGCATCGGCGTGTTAACGGACCGTGGCCGGGGTGTCGACCCCGGCCACGGTTGCTCGGAACTCTCGTATCGGCAGGAACGGCCTGATGCTACGGGATCTGGTAGAGGGAGGCCGCGTTCGCCCCGAGGTTTTCGCGCCACTGGACCGCCTTCCAGAGGAGCAGCGCCACGAAGCGCCGATCCGCCGGTGCGGTGTAATCCGACGCATTGAAGAACGAGGCGAGGTCGGTGATGTAGAAACAGTAGTTGACGATGTCCTGCCGATCCTGGCCGGTGGCGGGCGTGCTGGAGAGGCAGCCGGTGTCGGTCTGGTTCTTCCAGTAGCCCTTCGTGACCATCGCGCGCGAGATCAGGGAGAGCATTTGTCCCTGGGTGACCTGACCGGTCGGATTGTAGGTGCCATCGGAGAACCCGAGCGCGACGCCGTAATCGGCGAGGACACGCACGTTGTTCCAGAGAGCATCGTCGATGGAACCCTGATCGGGGAAATTGTTGATGCCATGCTCGCCCGACCAGGTGAGCGAGCGGACTACCAGCGCCGCCGCCTCGGCGCGGGCGACATTGTCGATCGGCCCGAAGCACGGTGCGGCCAGGCCGCGCGCGGCGCAGGTCTCCGGCGCGAAGCCGTTGATGATGCCACGCCCCGCCAATTCGTAGATCGCCTGGGCGCGCGGCGTAGTGGAATTGGGATCGACATCGCTGAAGACCGGACGGTTCGCCTGGCTATAGTTCAGGCTGACGGTCGTCTGTTGGCCCGGGTCGCCATTGTACCGGACGAGGATCTGGAAGGTGGTCGGGCCTTGCTCGGTGGGGGTCACGTCGCCGGCGAAGCCGAACACCGTGCGCCCGACCGTCGCCGTACCGTTGAAGATCGGGTGTGCGGTCCTGTAGTTGTCGCCGCTTGAGAACCACTCCGCGCGGGTCGTGCCCGCCGGCGGTGCCACCAGCGCCGCGAAGTGGCCGTCGTAGCTCTTCCCGGTGCCGACGATCTCGATGTCCGGCGTGGTGAAGCTGCGCGGGGTCAGGTCGGTCGTCACGCCCGCCGCGTTGGCCGCGCGGACGAGGTAATTATAGGTCGTGCCCGGCTTCAGCCCGCGCAGGGTGATGGCGTGACTGGTGACGTTCGCAGGGTCACCAACGCTCGGCGAAGAGGTCTCGTTCGCGGGGGCGGGGCTCTCCGCATAGAACACGCGGGATGCCGATGCGCTATCGGTGGTCCAGGCGACCGTCGTGCTCGTCAGGGTATTGAGCTTGGCCCCGACGCTGCTGATCACCGGGATCGTCGTCGTCGGCTGGCTCGGGTTCGGCGTGGTGACCGGCGGGCTGTTGACCAGCGCGACGAACTGGATGCTATCGCCGCTCCAGTAGGTGACGAATGAATTGCCGGCGGCGTCCATCGCGACCGCAGGCCACTGCCCATTGTTGCTGGTGGTCAGATCGCTCGCGCCCGACCAGGAGGCACCGTTATCGTTGCTCGTCGCAATGGTGATCACGCGCGTGTCGCGCTTATCTGCGACCATCGTCAGTTTGCCCGAGGGCGACCAGGCGATCCGGGGGACAACATGATTGCCCTGCCCGGTCAGATCGATCGGGCTGCCGAAGTTGGTCCCCGTCCGCCCGGTCTTCTTGATGTACCGCACGACGCGGGTGTTATCGTCGCCACCGAGCTGGGTTGTCAGCACGATATGGACATCGCCGGTGTCGCGGTTCACCGCGATACCCGACTGCTCGATCAGCCCGCCCGCACCCGGCACGGCGTTATCGATGTTCCACTGTCCGGTTGCGGCGTCGCGGTAGCTGTAGCGCATACCGGCACCGGACTGCTGATAGATGACGTGGACATACCCCTGATTGTCCGCGCCGATCCGGGGGTGCTTCCCGCTCGCCCCGGACACCTTCGTCGCGCCGCTCCAACCCGCGTTGGCGCTCCAACTGCGGACGAACACGCCGTTATTGTTCAAGCTCCAATAGGTCAGCCAGATCGTCCCGTTCGGATCGGCGAAGATCGATACGAGGTCGGGGTTCTGTCCGTCGCTGCCCTGACCCACCGAGGTAATGTCGACAGGCTTGGTCCAATTGGCGCTGTTGCCCGCATTGGCATTGGCCTTGAGCATGCTGTAGCGAACGCGCCCGTCGGGGTACTCGACCCACACAACGTGGGTGCGGCCGCCGCTGTCGATGGCGCAACGCGCCGTGTTGCCCTGGGCATTGCCCCCCTGATTTTGCGAGACGTTGAAGGGCGCGCCCGCCAGGTCCGGGGACCACTTGCCGGTGCCGATCGTATACAGGCGCACATACGTCTGATTCGGGTTCTGATCGAAGGTGGTCCAGGTGGTGCAGATCGTGCTGTTATCGGGGCTGACCGCCATCGAAGGGCGGTTGCTCGGCGGTGCCCCATTGGAGATCGAGTACCCATCATTCGCCGCACCTGCGGGCTGTGCGGGTGTGAAATACAGCGAACTGCTGACAAGGATAAAGCTCAGTGCGAATAGGAGCGACAGCCGCTGAAACCTGGATCGTGACCGACTCATGCCAACCTCCGAATTACACGGCGATACGCTTCGTACCACCACGCCCGCTCTGCTATGCAATTGTGCGCGAGTGTGACGCAAACTACCATGACTCGGCAATAGCCAGAAGGTCCTAACCTACTCCCGAGCGGATTGTCGCCGCGCTTGTTGTAGGATGAGTAACACACCTGTCACCCCTCGGCATCGCTGCCCTCCCGATGGTTGCGCCCTTCGACGGCATTCCGCCCTCTCCACCAGCCGAGAAACGACTGGCGAGTCCTTGGATCATCGACTACAACGTCCGAGCGTCGCAATGGTTGCACAGGTCCGCTACGACCCTGTAGGTCGGGGGACCAGGCGGCTGTCAACCGGGCGGCGCGCGTATCGGGGCCGACACGCCGGTGCGTCGAAGGCGCGCGCGAGGTCGCGATATCAGGCGTGGGGCCGCGACGGGGCTTTCTCTCGCGGCCCCGGCCTGAACCAGACCCCCGAAGCACCCACGCTATTTCAGGCGATAGATCGCAGTATCATCGGAGACATACGCCCGCTCGGCGACATCGGTGCGCTCCAGTGCGGCGAGCACGAGTGGCCAATCCTCGGCGTGGTAGTCGCTGCGGTGGAAGATGATGTACCGCACCCCGAGGTCGCGCACCAGGCCGATGGTCCCTTCGTCGACGTAGGAGACCGCGCGCGAGGTCGTCCCGTTCGGACGTTCCAGATTGTGGATGAATGGGCTCAGCCGTTCCCAGTAGTTTGGTGGCAGGAAGCCCGAATATCCCTCCACCAGGGGATGCCAATGGTACGTCGACCAGTACATCAGGGTCGCTCGACTGTAGCGCGCGAAATAGACGGGCAGGTCGAGGACCGCCCCATCGGGTTGCGTCGCCAGCCAGTGATATGGTGCGGTCGTCTCTGGGGCGCGAGCCAACGGGTCGAGCGGGATGGGCACAGCGGCGGTTTCCACCAACACCGCGACCGCCAGGAGTCCCGTCACGAGGACGGCCACCGCTCGTCGCGGCACCGGTTGCAGGCGGCGGGCTAGCCAGCGCCACCCCGCCGCCGCCCCGCCGGCGGCGAGGACGACGAGGGCGAAATCGGTGAGCATCCCGAACCGTGCGGGGACGCGCAACGCCTTGAAGAGCGGAACTCCCGTATAGAGCGCGCTATAGGGCAGCGGCATCGTGGCACCATCGGGGAGCGTGAGCGTCGGCCCGAGTGACAGCACGAACGCCACGCCCCCGAGCAGCAGGAAGGTGATCGCGAGCCGCCGCCGCCGCCAAGCCACGGACCCGACCAGGGCACCGAGCAGCGTGACCCCGCCCGGGTAGAGTATGTCCTCGCTGTTGTCCTCGACCGGCGGCATCAACCCACGCCACAGGGGCGTTCCGTCCGATACGCGCCGATAGGAATCGAGGGTCGCGGAGCGCCCGGCCTGGGCGTTTTCTTCGATCCGCCGCTCGAGACCCTGCGCGGAGTTGAGGGTGCCGTAGGGCCATGCGACCGGGAGCACGAGGGCCAGCGCCACCACGCCCGCCGCCGCGAGCCTGCTCACGCTGCGCCAGGTGCGGACGCGGCGATCGGCGACCAGTGCCACCAGCACGATCACCCCGACGACACAGAGGAGCTGGGCGGCAAGGTAGAAGCTCGACAGCGCCTCCACCGCCAGCGCCACGCCGAGGACCGCGCTCCACCGCCATTGCTGACGGGCGAGGAGGATGAGGAGCGCGAGGGCGACCCACGGGGTCCAGGCGTGGCTGAGCTGTTGCAGGTGCGAAAAGTGGGCGAAACGCGCGGGGAGGAAGGCGAAGGCCAGGCCGCCCAGGAAGGCCGCGCCGCGATTGCGCGTCAGCCGCCACGCCAGCGCGTACATCCCCGTCGCCGCCAGCACGAACGTCCCGAGCATCAGCAGATTGAAGGCGACGAGATCGTCGCCAGTCAGCAAGAAGAGCGGCCAGTGGAGCAGGGCCATCGGGATATTGGTGTCGCTGTAAGCCAGCGTCGTCGGATACGGATAGAAGACGTTGGCATCGTACAAGTGCGCAGGATCGGTGACGAGCGCGTGCTCGATCCAGCGTGCGATCCAGAGTTGCAGCGGGGGATCGGCCCCGGTGGCGGTGGCGGTATTCAGGCGGATCGCCAGGGGCCATGTCAGCACCAGCGTCGCGACGGCATACACGGCGGTGATCGCCGCGCCTTGCGCCAGTTGGGAGCGTGCGCGGGGCGTCGCCCGGCGAAGCCGGCGCCGTGTGGCGAAGAGTATCCCGGCCAGCAGCCCCAGCGCGACCAGTGGCCGTGCCGGATTCAGCGCGAGCGTGTATCCCAGCGCCAGCGCCTCCGAGCGCGCCAGCGCGATGAAGACCAGATAGGCGGCGAGCGCCGCGCCGCCTATGCCCGCCGCCACGCCGAGCGGCAGTCCAAAGGTGCGCAGCACACCATAGGCCACGAGCAGGAACAGCAGATTTGGCAGCAGCAATGCGGGTTGCCAGGGGTTGAGCACGGCCTCCGGCACCATCTCGACCCCTGTCAGGATGATGCCGAGCGGGCGAGGATCAGCCCCCACCCGCGTTGCAGGGGTATCGAGGGTCAGATCGAGGTCGTGCTGCGGATCGTCCTTCCACTCCTGCGGCGCGATCATGGCCTCGATCACTATGTCGCGTGCCGCGCTATCGAGCGCGACCGTGGTCACCGTCCGCCCCTCGACCGCGATCGTCGTCGTGCGGGCGGGCGGGGGTGCCCCATCGAGCAGCGCGAGGGTGATGCGGTACGTGCCGGGTCTGCTGACGGGGAGCTGGATCGTCGCGCGCGGCTCGGCCCAGCGGTAGGCCAGCGTGCTGTTCCGTTCGACTGAGTAGAAATAGTGTAAGGTCTCGGCACCGGTCGGCTGATCGACCGTGAAGGCCAGCCGCGTCGGCGGGCTCGCCGCCGCGTACAGCAGGAGCCCCGCCAGCGTCGCCAGTAGGCCGATCAGCACCACGGCCTCGGTGGTCCAGCGTTGCCAGGGTGCGGTCGCCGCCATGCGACGAGCCCTCCCGCGACGTGTCACCGCGTTACGGCGCATCGTTGTTTCTCCTGCGGGCGACTACACTGCTCCGCAGCCCCGTTGCGCCGCCCACGCGGTCATCCCGCTCGATAGCCGCAGCGGCGCGCGGGATGGCATGGCGCTGCATATGCGTGATGGGTGCGTCGCGAGGAGTGCCGGCCACAGTCGGCGGACGCGATAGCCGCCCTCTCCCCCCTTGTCGGCCCTCCTGTCGGCCCTCTATGGTAGCCAGCCTCTATCCTGTAGCTCCTGGTAGCCCAAAAGGCTCGGCAGGACATCGTAGGGGGTGCCGGCATTCTCGGGGTGATACTCGAAGCGCGCACGCTCGAAGTACTGGGTGGTGTAGGGTTTCCCGTCGATCCCGGTTTCGGTGAATTCCTCGGTGAGGGGGTAGCCGAACTGTGCCAGCCCGCCGTTCGCCAGCCAGTAGGCGCGGAAGGCCCCGCCGAGGTTGTGCCCGGTCTCGGGGAAGAATGTCGCACCGGGGAGCGGCGGCACCGCCGCATCGAGCGCGTGTCGTTGCGCGCCGAGGCGCGTGAGCAGCACGTCATACGGTGGGGCATTCTCGGGGTGGTACTCGAAACGTGCCCGCTCGAAGTACTGGGTCGCGTCGAGGGTGCCAGCCCCGCCCGCAGCGGTGAATTCCTCGGTGAGGGGGTAGCCGAACCGCGCCAGCCCGCCGTTCGCCAGCCAGTAAGCGCGGAAGGCCCCGCCGAGGTTGTGCCCGGTCTCGGGGAAGAACGCCGCGCCGGGGAGCGGCGCGCTCGGGGGCGCGTAGCTCGGCACGGCTGTTGGGGGCGGGACACCCGGGCCGGGGGACGACGGACTATCGCCGCTCGTGTAGCGCGCGAAGTAGATCTGATCGGTGTCGGCGTTGCGGAAACTGAGATAGGCGACCCTATCCTTGCCCTCGACGATCCACGGCGAAAAGGCCCTGAAACCGTCGGTCCACGCCTGGCGATCGCGCCAGCCGGTGCCGAAGTTTTGCATCACATAGATCCGTGCGGGCGCGCTCGTGCGATCGTTCCAGGTAGCCACGATCCGCCCGTTGGCCCAGCCGATTCGCGGCTCGAGCATGTTCCCGGTATCGGAGAGGATCTCGGTGTTCGACCATGGCGCGTTCCAGGACGCCCGGGTGCGATAGGCGATCCGACGATCGCTATCGCCGCCCCCCCCCGCTTCGGTATAGACGACATGGATCCGCCCGGAGGCTTCGACCGTGATGCCGCTCTGCTGCGTGGCGGAGGGCGCGACCGTTTCCGGGGCTTGCCAGTCGCTCGTGCGTGCGGCATAGCGAAGCGCGCCACGCTCCCACCACAGCACGCTGACGATCCCCGCCGGGTCGACGGCCACCTTCCCGACGAACGCGCTTTGTCCCCCTGCGCGCGAGACGTTTTGCGATCCCTCCCAGCCATTCGGCGAGCGATGGCGCGCGAAGACGTTGTAGCTATCGTTCGCATGGGCTGTGTAGACGATCCAAACTCCGCCCGCGTTATCGGGCGCGAGATTGGCGTTCTGCACGTCATCCTCGGCGCTCACCACCGTCGGACCGCTCCAGGCACCGCCGCTGGCGGGGTCCGCGCCGGGGCGCAGGTAGCGCTCGATGATGGTGCGCGGTCGCCCTTCACCCCAGGCGATATGCACGCCACCATTCGTGTCTACCGCGATCGTGGCTTGTTCGCTGCGCATGCCGGGGCTCGCGGAGATGTTCACCGGCGCTTGATCGAGGCGCGGGTGCCATCCGCCCGCATCGCGGTAACGGAAGTAAATCTCACCAACTTCCTGCCCCTCCGCATTGAGGAAATCGGACCAGACCAGGTAGACGCGCTCGCCATCCGGGCTCAGGGCCAATTCGCTCAGGTTCGCGTTCGCGGTATAGGAGACCCGCTCGGACTCGTTAGCCGCCGCCGCGCCGCCATGCAGCACTGCAACGGCGGCGAGCAGCATCGACACCAGGGCAAGCCGCATGATCGACCGATGCAACATCATCTACTCCTACCTTCTTCCCCACTGAGCGACCGAGACGCGGAGCCACCGAGACCGATGACCGTCCCCCCGATCCCGAGGGCGATACTACGGCTTCTTCGGTACGAACCCTTCCTGACCGACCCGATCGTAGTTCGCATACAGTGCGTCGACCACCTCGTCTCCCCAACCGTAGCGTAGCTCCTGGTCCGTGCGGTACAGGCCGGTCAGGACGAGCGGATAGGCTTTCGCGCGCACATTCGCGGCGATCGCTTCGGTCGTCCAAAGCCCTTTCTGGCGCAAGATGATCGCCAGGAAGGCGTCATCGATCACGGCGGGGCGCCCGCGCATCGCCAGGTAGCTCACATCGTCGGAGAGGATCGGGTCGGGCGAGGCGTCGGCGAGGGCGAGGAGGCGGTTGCGCTCGCCACCCTCCACGACCGGCGGCGCGGGGACGTAGGCTCCCGCGATCAGGACGGTGTAGGTACGGAAGGCATAGATGGCGACGAGCAAGAAGGCGATCGTGCCAAGCGTCAGCGTCCAGCGCGGGCGGGCGAGCGCCAGCGTCAGCAGCGCGAGGGCCGCGCCGAGTCCGGCGGCGAGGCAGAGTTCGATGTAGTAGTTGCGCGCGCCTCCCTCCGAGCCGATCGTGTAAATGACCAGCAAGGCGATGATCGGGTAATACGTCAGGGCGGAGCGCCCGCGTTTCACGATCCCCCAGAAGGCATAGGCGAGCGCGGGGAGGAGGATCAGCCAGTGCAGGGCCAGGAATTTCCGGTTGAGGCTTTCGAAGCGATCCTGTCGCCAGGGACGCAAATTGTAGGTGATCAGGTGATCGAAGACCGTCGGCCCGGCGAGGAAATAGAGGGAGCCGATGCCGACCGCGCCGACCGCGCCGGTCGTCAAGAAGAGGGTCAGCGCCTCCTTCGGCCCCCGGCGCAGCGAGGCGACGAATGCCGCCGCCAGCGCGAAGCCGATCGATTGCTTGGTCAGGAGAGCCAGCCCGAAGAAGGTGCCGGCCAGGACGATGCCGCGCCGCCCCCGCGCGTTCTCGAAGCAGGCGAGGCCGACCGCCGCGAGGCCGAGCGCGGTCATGTCCGGCTTGGCGATACTGATCTGCTGGAAGACCGGCACGGTGCAGATGAACGCCGCGCCGCCGAGCGCCCCGGCGACGATCCGCTGCTGTCGCGTCGCGTGCCCGCGCAACGCCCCGAAGACGGCGACGCCCCCGGCGATCGCCGCGATGATCCCCCAGAGGAGCGAGAGCGCCCGCCCGGTGATGAAGCTCGACGCGCCCGGATCGAGCGCCCAGAGGATTAAGTAGATCGGCGGGTAGTTCCCGGCTATGAAAGCATCGGTGGGTTGGGCACCATAGAGGGCGCGTAGCCCACCGAGTGGGTTGTTCCCGATCAGCGTAGCCTCGTAGAGCATCGTTCCTTCGCCGCCGGTCGCCTCATGCGGCCAGATCAGTACTGGCAAAACCATCCAGACGTAATAGATCGCCCGCGCTACCAGCGCCAGCGCCAGCACTGTCAGGAGAAGCTGTGCGATCCGGCGTAGCGGCAGGCTCTCCGCCCGCACTCTGGCGCGCTCCCCGACCGCGCCACCGGCCTGCGTTACCATCCGTTGTTTCGCTCCCTCCGTCATCGCGCTTGCAGCGGTGCCTGCGGCGGCGCGGCGCGCGATCGTGTGTTCGTCATGCGCTTGGCGCGCGTGCTGCGCGCTGACTGCATGATCGCGGAGAGTATGCCGGATCGCCTCCAAGGGTGACAAGGCGGGGGCGGTCCACGCCGGGGGGCGTGCTATACTCCGCCGTGCAGCAAGCGGCAGTACGATCGGAGCAGCGCCTCGCGGGGCGCCGACGCGGGAAGACGGGGAGCAAGCGGGGACGATGCGCGGACACGAGCATTACGGCCAGGAGTATTTCGCGCGCCAGATCGCGAAGTCGGACACCAAGATCGCGTGGCAATACGATCGGATGCTCCTGCGCGGTGGCGTCGTCCCCGGTCAAGCCGCCCGTGTCCTCGATGTCGGCTGCGGCGCCGCGCCCGGCCTGCGCTACCTCCACACGCGTGGCATCGAGGCGGTCGGCGTCGATGTCTCGGCGGCGGCGCTCGCGGCGGCACGCGAACTCCTCCCATCGGCCCGGTTGGCCCGCTGCGACATCGATGAAGGCCTACCGTTCGCTTCGGGGCGCTTCGATCTGGTCCTGATGAGCGAGATCGTCGAGCACGTCGCGGCGCTCCCGGCGGTGCTGCGCGAGGTGCGGCGTGTGCTGCGTCCCGGTGGCGCGATTGTCCTCACCACGCCGAATCTGTGGGACGTGCGCCGCCTTATCGCCGCGATCGGCGGGCCGACCTGGACCGGCGATCGCGACCCCACCCACATCAACCTGCAAACGCCGCGCACGCTGCGCCGTCGCCTGGAAGTGGCCGGTTTCGAGCGCATCCAGGTGCGGACCGGCTGGAAGCCTGCGGCGCGCCTCGGCGGGCGACGGCTCGGCGCGCGCGTGGAGGTGCCCTATCCGCCGTTGATCGGCAATGGCATCATGGCGAGCGGGCGGGCATAGGCGGATGGCGAAGGGGGTGGCTCGCGCGCGGGCCGACCGGGCGCATCGGGATGCGACGCTCGCATCGGCGCGTCAGGCGGAAATGCCCGTCGCGGGCCGTTTCATAGGCCGCATCGACACCCATGCGGGGCCATTGCTCGCCCTGCTGATCGTCGCCTACACGCTCGTCTTCTCCGGCCTCAACTGGTATCGGATCCGCACGCTGCGCCAGGGCTTCGATTTCCTCGTCTACGAGCAGCCGATCTGGAACACGGTCCACGGTCGCCCGTTCGAGCAGTCGATGTACTCCTTCTCCACGACGCACCTGGGGGTCGATCTCGCCCTCTTCGAGCTGTGGATCGCGCCGTTCTACGCGCTCTGGCAGTCGCCGATGACCCTCTTCGCGCTGATCTCGCTCGGCGCGGGGCTCGGCGCGTGGCCGCTGTTCCTGATCGCGCGCGAACGCTTCTCGTCGGCGCTCGTCGGCCTCGGCTGGGCGGTCCTCTATCTCCTCTTCCTGCCGGTCGGCACGATCACCCTGGCGGAGTTCCAGCCGCGCCTCTTCGCCGCCTCGGCGTTGCTCGGGGCCTACTGGTTCTATCGTCGCGGGCGCGTGCTCCCGTTCTGGCTCTGCCTGATCGTCGCGCTGACCGTGCGGAGCGATGTCGGGCTGGTCGTCGGCACGGTCGGTCTCTACGGGATCCTGGAACGCCGCGAGGCCCGCTTCGGCCTCTTGCCCGCGCTCGTCGGCTTCGGCTACTGGATCGTCGCCGTCTTCCTGATCATCCCGGCCCTCGCGAACGGGCATGGCTTCCTCTGGCAGGTGAACTACGGGTGGCTCGGGGAGAACACGCGCGCCATCGTCGCCACGGTGGTGACGCATCCGCTCTACACCGCGCAGGGGGTCTTCACGCTGGAGAAGGGGCGCTACCTGGCGCAGCTCCTCTGGCCGCTCGTCTTCCTGCCCCTGCTGCGCCCGCGCCTGCTGCTGATCCCCGCGCCGATCCTGGCGCTCAATCTCCTCTCCGGCGAGCTGGTGCAGTTCGACCTCTTCCATCAGTATCAGGCGCTGATCATCCCCTTTCTGTTCATCGGCGCGATCGAGGGGCTGGCGATCCTGCGCGCGTCCGAGGGGGCCGCGCGCCTCTGGCGGCTAGGTGTGCTCGGCATCGCGGCGATCGTCGCGGCTATCCTCTTGCTGCCGTTCTGGCCGGGGAGTGGTGATGATCGGAATGGGCTGCTGCCAACGATCCACTTGCTCATCTGGCCGATCCTGCTGGCGCTGCTCCTCGCCCCGGCGGCCCTTGGCGCGCTTATCCAGTATTGGCCTCAGGCATCGCGCACCGTGCCACTGGCGCTCACGGGGCTCGCGATCCTGATGCTGCTGCAGCATCTGGCGCTCGGCAGCGAGCCGCTCCGTTTCCTGAAGAATCCAGGCCCATCGCCCCGGTTGGCGGCGGCGCAAGCGGTGATCGCGCTGGTGCCAGCGGACGCACCGCTCGCGGTCACGTCGCAACTCGGGATCCAGGTGCCGATGCGACGCTATCTGTACCACTTCCCCGGCAACTCCTCGTACGATCCGGCGCTGGTGGCGCGCGCGGCCTATGTGCTCGGCGATCGCCAGCGCGATGACGGGCGCGAGGCGGCAGACATCAACGCGCTGATCAAGAGCGGTCGCTGGCAGATCGTCGCCGATCGCAGCGACTTCGTGCTGCTGCACCGCATCCCCTGACCGTGTCACCCGGGCGTTTCCGCTGTTTCTCAACGCCTCGCCTGACCTGATCCTCGCCTGACCTGATAAGAAGATACGCGGAGCGGCTGCGTGAAAGTCCGGCTGCGTGGAAGCTTGGCGGTCGGCGTCTCGTTCTTGCGACTTTTCGAGAGTTGTCCGGCGCGTAGCTGGGGCGATGATTTGGGGTGCGAGCAGCCATTAAAAGGGTGTGGCCCCGCTCGGGAGGCGGGGCCACAGGGGATAGGGGATAGGGGATAGAGAAAGGAGTAGGCAGTATCGGGCGGCCTTGGCGTGCCTTGTTGCTCGTACTCGGCACCGCTTATCGACCTGCGACTAGTATAAAGGGGCTCCGTTAACGGACGTGCTATGTGCCGTTAAGATCAGGTTAAATCTTTGTGTCGTTCAGCAGCGGTGCCGTGAGCGGGCGCGGTCCGAGCAGCACATCTCCCACGAAGAGGCATTCTCGCCCGCTCGTCGTATCGAGCAGGAGCGCGCCGTCCGCCCCCACGCCGACGAAGCGCCCCTCACGCTCGCCGCTGTCCGTTACCACGCGGACCAGACCGCCCCGCCCGGCGAGGCGCGTTTCCCAGCGTGCGCGAATCTCCTCCTCGCGTCCGGTCCAGAGGAGATCGTAGGCGTCATCGAGTGCCGCGAAGAGCGCCGCAACGGTCGACAGGTATGGGAGGGCCGTGCCGTGCGCGATCGCCAGGCTAGTCGGCGGGAGCGCGCCGGGGGGCACGTCGGGGAGTTCGGCTGGCCGGGTGTTGATGTTCAGCCCGAAGCCGACCACGGCATGGTGCAGCCCCGCGCCGCCGAGGCGGCTCTCGCACAGCACCCCGGCCAGCTTGCGCCCATCGAGCAGGAGGTCGTTCGGCCACTTCACCTGCGGGCGCAGGCCGGTCGCGCGCTCGACCCCCTCGCAGAGTCCCACACCGATCGCGGCGACGAGGAGGAAGAGTCGTTCCGGCGGCAGGGGCGGGCGACAGATCAGGGAGCAGAGGAGGGCGCTGCCGCGCGGCGCTTGCCACGCCCGCCCGCGCCGCCCGCGCCCGGCGGTCTGCTCCTCCGCGACGAGTGCCGTGCCATCCGGCGCGCCCTGTGCCGCCAATTCGTGCGCGAGCGGCATCGTCGAGGCAACAGTATCGTAGTGCCACAAGGGCCGCCCGATACGGCGTGTGGCGAGCCCTAGCGGCGTCTCGTCCCAGCGGGTCGGTGGCGTGATCGGTTTGTCCACAGCATCCCTCGTGGCGTTGCGCGGGCGCGAGTATCTGCGGAGGGCAAAGGGGCGGCGGACCAACTCTTGGCCCGCCGCCCCGCGTCGATCGTATCGTGTCAGCCGAGAGGATTACTCCTCGCCGCCCTCGTCCCGATGGCTCGGGTTGCCGAGCGCCAGGGTCGGGTCGACCGGCAGCGCCTGATAGCCTGCCGGGACAAGCTTGTCCCGATCCGCACGGCCAACGCCGTCCGGACCGCTCATCAGGTCGATCGTGTCGATCGTGCTCTCCTCGCCGTCCGGCGACACGCGCGAGGACGGCTTCTTCTTCCGCTCGACGTTGAAGCCCGAACCAGCGGGGATCAACTTGCCGATGATCACGTTCTCCTTCAGGCCGTGCAGTCGGTCGACGCGGCCATTGATCGCCGCCTCGGTCAGCACGCGGGTCGTCTCCTGGAAGGAGGCCGCGGAGAGGAACGACTCGGTCGAGAGGGACGCTTTAGTGACGCCGATCAGCGTCTCCTGCGCGGTGGCCGGCTCGCCACCCTCGGCCAGCAACTCCGCATTCACCTCGTTGAAGATGAAGCGGTCGATCATCTCGCCGGGCAGGAACTCGCTGTCGCCCGACTCGTCGATCGTGACCTTGCGCAGCATCTGCCGCACGATCACCTCGATGTGCTTGTCATTCGTATCGACACCCTGCGAGCGGTAGACCCGCTGCACCTCATCGACCATGTACTCCTGCACCGCCTGGCGACCACGAATCCGCAGGATTTCCTGGGGGTCCTGGTTCCCCTCGGTGAGCTGCTTCCCGGCGGTGACGAAGTCCCCCTCGTTGATGAGGATCTGCGAGTTCGCCAGGACGTCGTAGCGCTTCTCCTGGTTCTGCTCCTCGCGGACGATGATGCTCTCGACGCCATCCACGATGTCGAAGCTGACCTTGCCGCCGATCGTCGCCAGGATGCGCCCGTCGTTCCCTTCGACGTTCGATTCGGCGATCACCTGGCCCTCGGTGACCTCGTCGCCCTCCTTGATGGTGGCGACGAAGTTCGTCGGGATCGGGTAGGTCTCGGTGAAGATCTCGCTGTTGAGGACGATGATGCGGCGGCTCCCCTCCTCGTCGGTTTCGAGGTGGACCGTCCCCTCGAGCTCGGAGAGGATCGCGCGCCCCTTGGGCAGCCGGGCCTCGAAGATTTCCTCGACGCGCGGCAGACCGGTCGTGATGTCGCTGGCGTGCGCCACACCGCCCATGTGGAAGGTCCGCATCGTCAGCTGCGTGCCCGGCTCGCCGATCGATTGGGCGGCGATGATGCCGACCGCCTCGCCGAGCCCGACCATCTTGCCGGTCGCCAGGTTGCGACCGTAGCAGCACTGGCAGACACCGTGCGTCGAGTCGCAGAACATCGCCGTGCGGATGAAGATCTCCTCCGGGCGGGTCGCCATCCCCATCAGTCGATCGACGACGTCCTCGTCGATCTCGGCGTTACGGTCGGCGACCAGCTCGCCGGTCGCGGGATCGTGCAGCGGCTGCGCGAGCATCCGCCCGATCAGGCGCCGGCCGAGGATCTCCTCGAACGTCTCGGTGTCCTTCTCGTTCGGGCCGGGGTTGAGGGTCAGCCGCAACCCGGCCTCGGTGCCGCAGTCGTAGCTGGTGACGATGACATCCTGCGCCACATCCACCAGACGCCGGGTCAGGTACCCGGAGTTCGCGGTACGGAGCGCCGTGTCGGCCAGACCCTTGCGTGCGCCGTGCGTGGAGATGAAGTACTCCAGCACGGAGATGCCCTCGCGGTAGCCCGAGCGGATCGGCAGTTCGATGACCTCGCCGGTCGGGTTGAGCACGAGGCCGCGCATACCGGCCATCTGACTGATCTGGTTGAAGTTACCGCGTGCGCCGGAATCGGCCATCATGAAGAGCGGATTCTGGCGGCTCAGGCCCACCTCGACCGCCTTCGCGACCTGCGCCCGTGCGTCGGTCCAGATGCGGACCGCCTCATCCTTGCGCTCGCGCTCGGTGATCAGGCCGCGCTGGAACTGGCGCTCGATCTCCTTCTGCTCGACCTCCGCCTCGGCGATGATCCGCGGCTTGGAGGCCGGGATCTCGAGGTCCTGCACGCCGATCGAGAGCGCGCCGCGCGTCGCGTACTTGAAGCCGATCGTCTTGATGTCATCCGCCAGCTGCGCGGTCGTCTCGCCACCGAGCTTGCGGTAGCAATCGGCGATCAGGGTGCGGAGCTGCTTGCGGCCCATCGTGATGTCGCGGTAGCCGAGCTCTTCCGGGACGATCTGGTTGAAGATCAGCCGCCCGACGGTCGTCTCGTACATCCCGGCCACGTTGGTGGCGCGGACGCCGTAGACCTTAACCATCGCCTGGAGGTTGAGCAGGCCCATCTCGTAGGCCAGCATCATCTCCTCCGGGCTGATGAACGCCTTGCCCTCGCCCTTCGCACCCTCGCGCGGCAGGGTCATGTAGTAGCAGCCGAGGACGATGTCCTGCTGCGGGGTGATGATCGGATCGCCGTTCGAGGGAGAGAGCAGATTGTTCAGCGAGAGCATCCGCTCGCGCGCCTCGGCCTGTGCCGCCTTCGAGAGGGGGACGTGGACCGCCATCTGATCGCCGTCGAAGTCGGCGTTGTACGCCTGGCAGACGAGCGGGTGGATCTGGATCGCCGACCCCTCCACCAGCTTAACCTCGAACGCCTGGATGCCGAGGCGGTGCAACGTTGGGGCGCGGTTCAGCAGGACGAGGTAATCCTTGACGACCTCCTCCAATACTTCCCATACGCGCGGGTCGACCCGCTCCACGACGCGCTTCGCCGCCTTGATGTTGTGGGCGTAGCCGCGATCGACCAGCCGTCGCATCACGAAGGGCTTGAAGAGCTCGAGCGCCATCCGTTTCGGCAGGCCGCACTGGTGCAGTTGCAGCGTCGGTCCGACGACGATCACGGAGCGACCGGAGTAGTCCACGCGCTTGCCGAGCAGGTTCTGGCGGAACCGCCCCTGCTTCCCCTTGAGCATGTCGCTGAGGCTCTTCAGCTTGTGCTTGCCGGAGCCCGAGACGACCCGACCACGCCGCCCGTTGTCGATCAGCGCATCGACCGCCTCTTGCAGCATACGCTTCTCGTTGCGGACGATGATGTCCGGTGCCTGGAGATCGAGCAGACGCCGCAGACGGTTGTTGCGGTTGATCACGCGGCGGTAGAGATCGTTGAGGTCGCTGGTGGCGAAGCGGCCACCATCGAGCTGCACCATCGGGCGCAGATCGGGCGGGATGACCGGCAGCGCGGTGAAGATCATCCACTCGGGGCGGTTGCCGCCCTTCCGCAGCGCCTCCACGACGCGCAGGCGCTTCGTCGCCTTCTTCTTCTTCAAGCCGCTCATGGTGGCGATGTCCTGGCGCAGCTTGAACGCTTCGCCATCGAGATCGTAATTCTGCACGACATCGTAGACCGCCTCGGCCCCCATGCCCGCCTTGAAGATCCCGCGCCCGTCCTCCAGCAGTTCGTTGCGCTGGACCTCGGTCAGGATTTGCAGCTTCTGGAGCTTCTCGAGCGCGCTGATGCGCCCATCGTAGTCCTGCTTGATCGTCGCTTTCTCGCGCTCGATCTCCGCCGCCTGGCGCTCCTTGCGCTCGTTGGCGACGTAGAGGAGCTGATCGCGCTCGGCCTCGGTCAGCGCCTGACTGCTGCCCAGTTCGTGCTCGGCTTCCGCCTGGATCGACTGCATCTGCTCGTCGTGCGCGATCTCCAGGGAGTCGAGGCGATCCTGATTGATCATCTCGCCGACGCGGACGATGATCCGGTCGCCGTAGGCGTACTCTTCCTCCGCCTCCTGGTTGAGCTTCCCTTCGAGGGTATTCCGCAACTCGGCGAAGATCTTCGTCGCCTCCTGAGTGCGGCGCGTCTGGCGGCTGTTGACATCGACACTGAGCCCTTCGTGTCCGCCGCTCAGGTCGGCGAGTTGCGTCCGCAGACCCTCGTCGAGCTCGTCGACCGACTCCTGTAGTTCGGCGTCGAGATCGGCGATCTCCTCTTCCATCTCCTTATAGAGCTGCTGGATGCGGGTCTGCTTCGCCTCCTCATCGATCTCGGTGACGAGGTAGGCGGCGAAGTAGATGATCCGTTCCAGGTTGCGCGGCGAGATGTCGAGGAGCAGTCCGAGGCGGCTCGGCGTCCCCTTGACGTACCAGATGTGGCTGGCCGGTGCGGCGAGCTCGATGTGGCCCATCCGCTCGCGGCGTACCTTCGAGCGTGCCACTTCCACGCCGCACTTGTCGCAGATCACGCCCTTGAAGCGGATCCGCTTGTACTTGCCGCAGTAGCACTCCCAGTCGCGCGAGGGGCCGAAGATCCGCTCGCAGAAGAGGCCGCCGTGCTCCGGCTTGAGGGTGCGATAGTTGATCGTCTCCGGCTTGGTCACCTCGCCATACGACCAGCTGCGAATCTCCTCGGGAGAAGCCAGGCTGATCTTGATGGCGTCGAAATCGTTCACATCGAGCGTAGCACTCACGAATAGCCCCCAGGTAAGTACGAGCGACGACGTACGAAGTACGAACCGGCTCGTTATGAGCGGGTTGCCCCATCGTTCATGCTTCGTACTTCGTCATTCGTACTTCGTACTTCACACTACGCCTCGGTCCGCTCGAAGCCGCTCAGGTTGATCCGGTCGAGTTTCGACAGGAGATCGCCCGACGTATCCTCGGAGAAGTTGACCGTCTCCTCGTCCTCGTTGATGACCTCGATCGAGAGGCCGAGCGAACGCAACTCCTTGACCAGCACCTTGAACGATTCCGGCACCCCAGCCTCCACGATCTCCTCGCCCTTGACGATCGACTCGTAGGTCTTGACGCGCCCGACGACATCGTCCGACTTGACGGTGAGCATCTCTTGCAACGTATTGGCCGCGCCATACGCTTCGAGCGCCCAGACTTCCATCTCCCCGAAACGTTGTCCGCCGAACTGCGCCTTCCCGCCGAGCGGCTGCTGCGTGACCAGCGAGTACGGACCGGTCGAACGGGCGTGGATCTTGTCCTCGACCAGGTGGGCGAGCTTGAGCATGTAGATGATGCCGACGACCGTCGGGCGATCGAAGCGCTCGCCGGTGCGACCGTCGTAGAGGTAGATCTTGCCGTCGAGCGGCAAACCCACCGTGTCCAGCTCTTCCTTGATCTGATCCTCGGTCGCCCCGTCGAAGACCGGCGTGGCGATCTTGATGTTCTGCCGCGACGCCGCCCAGCCGAGCGTCGTCTCCAACAGCTGGCCGATGTTCATGCGGGACGGCACGCCCAGCGGATTCAGGATGATGTCCACCGGTGTCCCATCGGGCAGATACGGCATGTCCTCCGCCGGCAAGATACGGGAGATGACCCCCTTGTTGCCGTGGCGACCGGCCATCTTGTCGCCTTCGCTGATCTTGCGCTTCTGCGCGATGGCGACGCGAACCATCTGATTGACGCCGGCGGGAAGCTCGGTGTCCTCGCGGCGGAATTGCTTAACGTCGATCACCTTGCCGTGTACGCCGTGCGGCACGCGGAGACTGGTGTCCTTCACCTCGCGCGCCTTCTCACCGAAGATCGCGCGGAGCAGGCGCTCCTCGGCGGAGAGCTCGGTCTCGCCGCGTGGCGTGACCTTGCCGACGAGGATATCGTTCGGGCGGACCTCCGCGCCGATGCGGATCACGCCATCCTCGTCCAGATCGGAGAGGCTGTCCTCGCCGACGTTCGGGATGTCGCGCGTGATCTCCTCCGGTCCCAGCTTGGTATCGCGCGCCTCCGTCTCGTACTTCTCGATGTGGATCGAGGTGAAGACATCGTCGCGCACCAGCCGCTCGCTGAGGAGGATCGCGTCCTCGTAGTTTCCGCCCTCGAAGGGCATGAAGGCGACGAGGACGTTCTGCCCCAGCGCCAACTCGCCCTTATCGGTCGAGGAGGAGTCGGCGATCACCTGCAATTCATCGACATGGTCGCCCTTGCGGACGATCGGGCGCTGGTTGATGCAGGTATCCTGGTTGGAGCGGCGGAACTTCTGGAGCGGATACTCCCGGATCGCGCCGCTCTCCTCTTGCAGGATGATCTTCTGGCCGGTCGAAGAAAGGACCGTCCCGGCGGCGCGGGCCACGACCACCTGGCCGGAGTCGCGCGCGGCCTGATACTCCATCCCCGTGCCGACGATCGGCGAATCCGGGCGAAGCAGCGGCACCGCCTGGCGCTGCATGTTCGAGCCCATCAGCGCGCGGTTGGCGTCATCGTGCTCCAGGAAGGGGATCAGCGTACCGGCGACGCTGACCACCTGCTTCGGCGACACGTCCATGTAGTCGACCTGCTCGACCGGGACAACCGGGTAATCCTCTTCCTTGCGGACCTCGACGCGATCTTCCACGAAGCGGAAGTGCTCATCGAGCCGCGAGTTCGCCTGCGCCACCACGAACTCCTGCTCGCGGTCGGCGGACAGGTACTCGATCTGGTGCGAGACGAACGGGCGGATCCGCACGTTGCGCGTCCCGGTCGCCCGAATCTTCGCGATCGTCGCCTCATCCAGCTCGGCACCCTGCTCGGCGATCACATTGCCCGTCTCCGGGTCGGTCACGTCGTCGCGCAGGACCTGATGCAGCAGCATCTCGGCGTCCTTGCCGTCCTCGCGCTGCACGTCGACCGTGCTGATCACGCGGCGGTAGGGGGTCTCGATGAAGCCATACTGGTTGATCCGCCCGTAGGTCGCCAGCGAGCCGATCAGGCCGATGTTCGGCCCTTCCGGCGTCTCGATCGGGCAGATGCGACCGTAGTGGGAGAAGTGGACATCGCGGACATCGAAGCCCGCGCGGTCGCGGCTCAGGCCGCCGGGGCCGAGGGCCGAGAGGCGACGCTTGTGCGTCAGCTCGGCCAGCGGATTCGTCTGATCCATGAACTGCGACAACTGACTACCGCCGAAGAACTCGCGGACCGCCGCCATGATCGGGCGGGTGTTGATCAGCGCGTTCGGCGTGACCGTGTTCAAATCCTGGATCGTCATCCGCTCGCGGACGACGCGCTCCATGCGGGCCAGCCCGAGGCGCATCTGCATCTGGATCAACTCGCCCACCGCGCGGATGCGGCGATTGCCCAGGTGATCGATGTCGTCCGGCTTCCCCTGCTCGTTGTTGAGCCGGATCATCGTCTTCAAGATCGCGATGATGTCGTCCTTCGTCAGGGTGCGGATATCCTTCTCCAGCCCCAGGCGTTTGTTCAGCTTGTAGCGCCCGACCTTCGCCAGATCGTAGCGACGCGGGTTGAAGAAGAGATTCTCCAGCAACGCCTGGGCGTTCTCGCGCGTCGGCGGGTCGCCGGGACGGAGGCGATGGTAGAGCTCGATGATCGCCTGGTCGGTGTTCTTCGTCGGCTCCTTCTCCAGGGTGGAGCGGAGGTACTGGTGATCGGGGTTGTTATCGACGTCGGCGAAGAGCTCCATGATCTCGTCGTTCGACGAGTACCCGATCGCGCGCAGCAAAATCGTAACCGGCATCTTGCGCTTGCGATCGACCTTCACCGAGAGGATGTCGCGGTTGGATGTCTCGAACTCCAGCCAGGCACCCCGGTTCGGGATCAACTTCGCCGCGAAGAGGCGGCGCCCGGTGCTCGGGTCCTCCGGCGCGGTGAAGTAGACGCCGGGCGAGCGGACGAGCTGCGAGACGACGACGCGCTCGGCACCATTGATGATGAAGGTGCCATCGGGGGTCATCATCGGGAATTCGCCGAGATAGACCTGACTCTCCTTGATCTCCCCCGTTTCCTTCACCAGCAACGAGGCGGTGACGTAGAGTGGCGCGGCGTAGGTCTGATCCCGCTCGCGGCAGAGATCGACCGAATTGCGCGGCTCCTGGAACTCATAGCGGGGAAAGTTCAGGTCCATGCTCTTCTGATTGTAATCCTGGATCGGCGAGATCTCCGTCAACAGTTCCTGGAGCCCCTCGTTAAGGAACCATTGGAACGAATCAAGCTGAATCTGCACCAGATTCGGCGCGTCGAGCACAGAGGGGATCCGGGCGTAGGAGCGTCGTTCGATGCGACCGTTGGCGATGGCCCGCTCGACAGGTGATGTCGGGCTGGCACCCTTACCGGTAATCGGAGGCTTGATGTCGATGACCATGCTCGCTCCTTCTATCTGAACCGAGGCGGGACGGGGCTGTGCTGCGCGTGATGAGCGCGCTCATCGTTGCGGGAGGATACTGTTGGTGCGCTAACCGCCAGAAAGGCCCCACCGGCGTTCGAGCCACCGCCACTGAGTCGGACGGCACCGTCGCAAGAGGGACCTGGATGACAATGGCAAGCGCAAAGACGCGCAAATGTGGTCACACCCTGTTGTACTACACTGTCGGAGAACCATTGTTGCGAGGAATGAGCAACAACACAAATAGGGAGTCCCTTGTGTCTCCCTCATGACTACCGATTTCATCTGCCTTGGTCGCTGTGCCACACCACCTTCGCGACCGTGTAGGGCCATTCCCGCCTGCCCGCGCAGCAAATACTAAGTATACCCCTGCCGGAGCCCACTGTCAAGGGTAGCCTATAAGCTCTGACAAGCCTATGCGGTGGGTGAGCTGGGGCTCAGTCGAGCGCGGGGGCAAGATCGGGAGAACGGTGCTCGATCAGCGCGCCGACGCGCGCGATCAAGTCCTCGAAGCTGATCGCTTCCAACATCACATGCAGGTTACGCGCCTCGGCGGCGCGGGTGAAACGATCCTCGTCCGGGAACGAGCCGCTCGCCACCACCAAGATCGGACAGGCGTGCAAGAGCGGATCCTGGCGAAGCGCATCGATGAAGAGGAAGCCGGCGGACCGAATATCGAGCGCGTCGATGATCAGGAGACTCGGCTGGAGGCGGCGCAGCGTCTGCGCGATCTGCGTGATGCTACTACTGAGGGGCACCGACGCGACAGGCCGATTCATCAATCCCAATTGCGCCGATAGTCCGTGGCAGAAGAGCGAGCGTCCGCTCAATAACACGATCACCTGGTCCCCCCTCGCGTCCTGGCCCAACCCCCTGCGGAACGGTTGGGGTAGTGACGTCGTGCGACCGCAGCGCCGTCCTCTGCAGTATGCGCGTCGGGGGGCGATCAAAGAATAGCGAGGAAGGGGTGAATGAAGGAGGTACTTTCGACAGCGGGTATAGGCCGATGGGCCGGTACTGGGTCAGGGCATGACCTAACCGGTGGTGACCCGAGTTCGGCCGATGTCCCGTCGGCCCACCCCGGCGGTTTGCAACTGATCCCCGCCAAGAGGTGTTTCGGGGCACAGCGGCATCCGATCGGTGATGCCACCCGATGATCAGCCCACGGCAGGTTGATCACAAACGGAAATGGGGACGCAATGGACCTTCAGTTGCAAGGGAAAGTCGCCGTCATCACCGGTGCCAGCCGCGGGATCGGGCTGGCAGTCGCCACCGCCCTGGCCGAAGCGGGTGCCAGGGTTGTTGCCGGTAGTCGCACACCGGGCGATGCACTCGCACAACTGACCGAGCGCTATGCGGTTATCACGGTGGCGGTCGACCTGTCTACGTCGGATGGCCCGGCGACACTCGTGGAGCGCGCGATACAGGAGTTTGGCGCGCTCGATATCCTCATCAACAATGTCGGGGGCAGTCCCGCCCCGCGCTTAAACGGTTTCCTGGGGATCACCGACGAAGATTGGCAGGAGGTGCTCAACCTTAACCTCCTGAGCGTGGTACGCGCCAGCCGCGCGGCCCTGCCACATCTGATCGCGTGCGGCGGCAGAATCGTAAACGTCGCCTCGGTCAACGCACGTTTGCCGCAGACGCCAGTGACGGACTATTCGGCGTCGAAAGCCGCTGTACTCAACCTTACCAAGGCGCTGGCCGAGGAATTCGGCCCGCAGGGCGTATGCGTGAACGCGGTATCGCCTGGTCCGGTACGTACTTCATTATGGGAGGGCGTCGGGAGCTTCGGCGATGTTTTCGCCCGTTCGATGGGGACCGATATTGCCGGTCTGGTAAAGAATCTGCCGGTGCGGGCGGGGATCACTCTGGGGCGCTTCGTTGAACCCGAAGAAATTGCAGATGTGGTGCTTTATCTCGCATCCGATCGGGCGCGGATGATCGCCGGGGCGGACTACATCATCGACGGTGGCATGCTCAAGACCATCTAAGATTCCGTGCCAATCCGCGCATTCTTTCACCTGGAAATCCGATGTCTCGGCAGCGACGGATTCTACGGGAGTCGCATGGAGAGCAACGAATAGCCATCGTTTCACAATAGGCGGGCGGGAGGCCACTCCCGCCCGCCTGCGGGCTACTCCGCCGGGATCGTCGCGTCCGGGCGTGGGCCGGCGTCGCTCATGTCGGTCTGGCTGAGGCGGCGCAGCACGCGGACTTCCAGCGGCCCCTGCACCAGCACCTGGCAGGAGAGGCGGGTGTTCGGCGACAACTCCTGCTCGCGTGCCAGGCGGGCACGCTCCTGCGCGGTCATCTCGCCCGCGTCGCCGTCGAGTATCTCCACGCGGCAGGTCGTGCAGCGGGCGTGGCCGCCGCAGCGGTGCAGGATGTCGATCCCCGCATCCTCGATCGCCAGGACCAGACGTTCCCCCTCCTGGGCCTCGAAGGTCTTGATCCCCTGTGCCTCGATCCGTACCATCGGTCATCCCTTTCCGCTACTGCTATCAGAGCCGCTATGCCGCTACCCCTCTGGTCGACAAGGGCATTGTACGTGAGTCGCATGCCAGCCAACCCTTTGGTGCGGGCGATACAGGTACTCGACACTGTACTGGGTCGAGTGGTTCAGGATGCGGGGCGTGAACTGCGGGACGAGCGCCGGGCGCACGATCGCAGCCGTCGCGAGCCGCGCGTGCGGTCGGTCATGCGACCTCGATCGTCGTCAGCCACTTGATCCACTGGAAGCCGCGCCGTTCGGGCGCGACGAGGCGGAGGGGGAAGCCGTGGGCATGGGCGAGCGGTTCGCCGCCGACATGGGTGGCGAGGAGGGCGCGGCGCGCCTCGGCCAGGGGCAACGGCCAGCGGTGCCCGGTCGTGGAGACGAACCAGACGGTGGTGGCCCCGGCGGCGGGGCTCGCCGTGTCGAGGAGGGCGCTGAGATCGAGCCCCGCCCATTCGCGGGTGGCATAGATCCCCCCGGTACAGTCGATCGTGGCGATCATCGCACGCTCGCGTTGCAGCGCGGTGTACTCGATTTCGAGCGGGCGAGCGACGCGCCCGCCGATGCGCAAGCGCCAGGTCGTCAGGTCGAGCGGCGCGGGATCATCGCTGATGAACGCCGTCACGAAGAAGCCATTCGGTGTGCCATAGTCCGCCTCGCGCGAACCGGTGAAGCGCCTCGTCCCCGCCTGCTCCTCGGTCCGCCGCGCGCCGAGCGCGAGGCCGCGCCACAGGCCGAGCGCGAGCGCCGCAGCGCCGCCGAAGCCGATCAGCCTGCGCCGCCCCATGAAGTCGCGCCGACTCGGTCGCCGTCCCGCGCGTCGCCAGCGGATCGCGACGTGGCCGATGACCAGCGGGATCATGCCCAGCCCGAGATACCAGTGGACGACGATCAGTGGCAGCCCCCACTCGCCCGCCCACGGACCGCGCGCCAACGACCAACCGAGCACGGCGGCGATGCCCCCGATGGTGACGAGCAGCAGGATCAGGGACAGGATGACACTGGCGCGTTCCCGGGCCAGGCGATCGCGCCGCCGCAACGCGCGCCAGATAATCCCGGTTTTCGGGATGAGCAGGAGTAAGAGGGCCGCGCCGGCGACGCGATGGGCCTCGAAGAGCACCGTCGTTCGGGTCTCGTTGGCGAATAGGCTTAAGCTGCCGCTACCACCGAGGACGAGGAGCGTCAGTAGGAGGAGCGTGTTGATCGCGCGGTCGGCGAAAATGTGGCGCAAGCGCACTGGAGGTTCGCTTTCTCTGGCGTGGCGATGTTGCAACAGGTTGAACAATAGTACACGATACAACGCGTGCTGCCCCGCTTCCCGGTCTTCGCCGCACGGCGACGGATGCCCGCCGGTTCGCTGTCGGTTGGGCCGTAGCGGCAACGTGCCATCGCGTGGGATGGCGCAACCGCGCGTCTTCCTCCTCAATGAGCCCTCGATGGGCCTCGCGCCGCAACTCGTGCGCGAGATCTTTGCGATCGTCGCGGAACTGCGCGCAGAGGGGAACGTGATCCTGCTGGTCGAGGAGGACGCGCGCACGGCACCGGCGATCTGCGATTATGCCCATGTGATGGAGAGCGGGCGGATCAGCATGGAGGGGCGCGGCGTCGGTCTCCTCGCGAACGACGCGATGGTCAGCGCCTACTTCGGCGGCACGGTCGCCCCATCGCAGGGGTAGGGACGAAGGGACGAGAGGGAAGGGGACGGAACAGGAGGGCCAGAGTCGCGGAGAACGAGGGAAGAGAGGGGACGGTATTTCTTTCGTACTTCGTACCTGCTGGCCCACTCTCCCACTACACCCACCTTTTGACCACTGACGACTATTTACTCACTACGCGCACCGAGGAACGGACCGGAGATACGCGCTGTCGCTGAAGGAGCGGCGACTGCTGCAACGCATGGTCTTTGCGATCGACGACGCGGGTAGGGTCGCGCACGCCGAGTATGTGGCCGATCGGACGACTGAGCATGACGACGATGCGGCGGTGACGGCGGCCCGCGCAGCGGCGGCATGGTAGGCATCCCCTCGGGCGCGGAAGGGGCGACCGGGCGCCGAGTACGCCCGCACCGCCTTAGAGGCCGTTTCATAACCCTACGATGCGCCTTAAGTCTGTAGCAATCACGCCATTTTTCTTTTGGTTTATGGGGTTATGAAACGGCCTCTTAGCCTCCCGTGCCCGGTTCGTGGCGCGCATCCAACCAGAAGAACAGGTCGATACTTCCCGGCGAGCGACCGAAGTGCGTCAGCAGCATCGCCGCCTCGCCCCGATGCAGCATCCCGTGATGGGCGAGGTGGACGATGACTTCCCAGAGACGACATGGATAGCTGGCGTCCACATCCTGAAAATCGCCCTGGAGATCGTCGTCGCTGAGCGAGTTGAGGTAGGCGAGTGTCGTGGTCTCTTCCTCGCGCCAGCGCACGGCGAGCGACGTGGCATCGGGGAAATCGCTCGGTTGCAGCTGAGGCGGATGGCTGCCTCCTGACCATTCGGTACGCCAACCGATCTCGGTGCCCATCGTGTGGAAGAGGGTCTCCTGAAGGCTGCGGTCGCCGATCGGCGGCGGGCCGGCCCACTGCTCGGGCGTGACCTGCTCGGCCTGCGCCAGGATCTGCTTCGTCGCCCAGTAGTAATAGTCGTACAACGTGATCAGATCGCTCGCCTTCATCGTCCACCCTCCCGGTCATGTCGAGGTGTACCTATAGAACGTGCGTTCGCCTGAGTGTACTATGCCGACGACGGTGTCGTCCAGAGAGCATTGTCAGCCAGAACAGCCGATCGCAGGGGAGCCATCTTCTGTCTGCGCCTGCGCATATGCGACAAGGGCGGCCCCGGCACAACGCCGGGGCCGCCCTCGCTGACACAGACCGCGCCTTCGCGACTCTCGTGCCGCTACTCCGCCGGGGCGAAGCGGCCACCGCCCTGCTGCGCTTCGCCCGGATGTACCTCCGCGTGTGCGTTCGCGTTTTCTTGCTGTTTCACGCTCTTGTTCGGCAGGAAAAAGCCAATGATCGCCGCCAGCGCCGTCCCGACCGCGACGACGAGGAAGACGTAGTGGAATGCGCCGATCCCAGCCTGGACCGCCAGATCGGCGGGGGGTGGGGTATTGGCGGCACGGGCCTGGCTCGCCAGGGCCGCCGCGCGATCGGTCGTCCCCTGGATGAAGAGGGTCGAGAGAATCGCGATCCCGATCGAGCTGAAAATTTGCGCGGTGGCGTTGAAGAGCGAACTCGCCTTTGGCAGCGCGCGCCCGGTGATTTCGGCGAGCGAGACCGTTTGCAGCGGCAGGTTCGCCCAGCCAAAGCCGAGACCACGGATACCGAGCACGACCAGGAAGAAGAGCCAGCCGCTCGTCTGGGTGGTGAAGGCGAGCATGACCGAACTGACCGTCAGCAGCAGCATCCCCACCAGCACCAACGTGCGCGGCCCAACTGTATCGTAGATGCGGCTGCCGATGAGCAGCGCGATAGCGGCGGCGACCCCCTGGGGCATCATGTACAGTCCGGCCTCGACCGCGGTCAGACCACGGAGCTGTTGCAGGAACAACGGCACCAGGAAGAACGAGCCGAAGACGACGCCGCGCACCACCCAGGTCATCACGGTGGCGATCGAGAAGCTATAGAGCTTGAAGAGGCGCAGATCGAGGACCGGGTCTTTGGCGAAACGAAGTTCGTAGATCGAGAAGAGGGTCAGCAGCACCGATCCCACGGCCATCAGTGCCCACACCGGCCAATAGCCCCACCCACGGATCGCGCCGCTCCCATCGCCCTGGCTGACGAGGCTGAAGGCGTAGACGATGCAGATGACCCCGATCATCGAGAGGCTGAGGCCGGTCCAATCGAAGTTGCCCCGCTGCGGCGCTCCCGCTGGCGTTGTCGCTCGCTCGTCCGGTCGCATCACGCGCACGATCAGGAAGATCGCCAGGATGCCGACCGGGACGTTGATGAAGAAGATCGACGGCCAGGACCAGCGGCTATCGGTGAGCAAGCCGCCGATCGTCGGTCCGAGGGCCGGGGCGAGCAATACCGGGACGGCGACGAGTCCCGACGCGGCCGCACGCTCTGCGGGGGGGAAGGCGGCGAACGAGATCGCCGTCGCGAGTGGGAAGAGCATCCCCCCGCCGATCCCCTGGAGGACCCGGAAGGCGATCAGCAGCGCCTCGCCCCCGCCCGCGCCGCCGATCTGCGGCGCGATGCCGCAGAGCAGGCTACCAGCGGTGAAGATACCGAGGGCGATGATGAACACCCGCTTCAGCCCGAAGCGGTTGCCGAAGTAGCCGCTGACGGGGATGATCGCCGCCTGCGAGAGGAAGTAGCCGGTGATCACCCATTGGATCGTATTGACATCGGTGTTAAAGGTCCGCTGCATGGCGGTGAGCGCGACATTGACGATCGTGTTGTCGAGGACGGCCATGAAGAGCCCGAGTGCGGTGGTGAGCGCGATCGCGTACTTGTACGACAAGTTCACTGACGGTGTCCTTTCTCTCGAGGTGATTCGCGGACACGAGGCAGCAACGATACCGGTCGTGTCGATCGTCGCATCGTGCCTGTGGGTGGACTATGGGAGAACGGGGAGCATGACGCGCTACGACGGGTGCTCCATCGTCGGGCACTGGTCGCTGGCCCCTGCCGTTTGGGGAGACGCGGGAGCATCGCCGATTATTCCCGCGCTCGGTAGTGGGGGATGACGTTACCCTCCCCCACCCACCTCCTCGTCCGCGCGGCCACGCATGTTGTTGAAGCTGATGAAGCGGAATGCCTCGGCGTAGCCCAGTTCGCGCGCGCGCCCCGCCTCGCGCGCGAAGGCACGCAGGAGGCGGGCCGTCGCCTCGGGATCGCCGACCTGGCTGCGGTGCTGGGCCATCGCCGCCGTCTTGCGCTCGATGGTGTCGCTGATATCGATCCAGCAGTTCGGGTCTGCGGGGCTCGCGAGGTAGATATCGTCCACGTTATGCGGCGCGAGACCTTCGACGAGCAGTTCCGGGAAAGTAAGGCGGTCGCGGGCTGCCGGGAAAATCGCCGCCAACGCCGCCTCACCGGAGGCGCGGTGATCGGGATGCTGGATATACGAGTCGCCCACCCAGAAGACGGTCGGATCGAAGCAGACGACGATTTCGGGGCGATAGCGCCGGATCTCCCGTACCAGGTCGCGGCGTACGGCGATGGTCGGCTCCAGCATCGCGTCCTCGTAGGGGAGGAAGACGACATTCTCGCAGCCGAGGGCCAGCGCGGCGTCGCGCTGCTCCCGCTGACGAGTCTCGATCAGCGCTGCGGTGGTGATCGTCGGGTCGCTGGAACCCTTGCTCCCATCGGTGATGATGACATAGATCAGTTGTCGCCCCGCCGCCGCCCAGCGGGCGAGTGTCCCCCCGGCGACGAACTCGGGGTCATCGGGGTGGGCGAAGATCGCCATCACCGGCCCACCATCGGTGATCCGTTCCCCGTTCGCGCTCGCCTGTATGCTCATCGTCCGCTCCTCATCGTCGCTGTACCGGCCTTCCGATCAACACGCTACGCGCAAGGTCCGCGCCGTGAGCCGCGCGACACCCGCCTGGGTGTCGCGTATGGGGAGACGCGGGGACACCGTCCTGCCGCAACGCGCGAAATCCCCCATCTGGCTACTTCCTTTTCATTTATACGGGGTGTATGATGAATCCGCGCTGTACGGACGAGCGTGCGACACGATCGATGGACTTGTGCGGCATGGTGGCGAGCATCCGTGCCGTGCGATGAGATGCGGCACGCGATCGGGAGAGGTGGGACGCATGGTGGGACGATCGATTCGGGGGCGGTGGGTGAGCGCGGCGCTTGTTCTCGCAGCCCTCTTCCTCGGCTTGGGTCCGCGCGGTGGCAGCGCTGAGGAGTGGACCCCCCCCGATGCGGTGTACTTCTCCCAGACGGGGCACAACGTCGCGGAGCCGTTCCTGACCTTCTGGCGCGACAACGGGCGCAGCGTCTTCGTCGGCGATCCGATCTCCGAGCCGATCGTGCAGGGCGACCTGACGGTGCAGTATTTCACCAAGGCGCGCCTCGAAGTGCGTGGCGACACCGTCTCGCGAGGCGCGATCGGCACCGAGTACCTGACGGGCCTGGGGATCGCGCTCAACGAGCGCTCCCTGCGCCCGCGTCTGCTGCGCGGTAACGAGTTGGATGAACTTTCCACCACCCCCTACACGCGCATCGCGGACATTACCTTCCCTGGCGATCCCGGCGACCACCGCTTTTTCCCGGCGAGTGGTCACACTCTCAATTCGAGTTTCAAGCTGGCCTGGGAGAACAATGGCGGGCTCTCCCGCTTCGGCTACCCGATCAGCGAAGAGTTCAACGAGATCAGCCCGATCGATGGCAAGGCGTACACGACCCAGTATTTCGAGCGCGCGCGCTTCGAGTATCACCCCGAGATCAGCAATAACTACAGCGTCGTGCTGACCCCGATCGGCGAGACGGTCGCGGCGCTGCACAACGTCGGCACGGCGGCGGTCGCGCAAGGCAACACTCCCACCTACGATGAAACGCTCTTCATCCCGCCCCCGCCCCCGCTCCCATCCCCGACCCCGACCCCGTCCCCCACCGCCGTGACCGCGAGTCGGCCCGCCGGTGCGCCGGGTGGTGCGAAGTTGATCGACGTGGACCTCTCGGAGCAATATTTGACCGCGTTCGAGGGGAGCAGGATCGTCTATCAGGGCTATATTAGCAGCGGTGCCAGGGGGAACGAGACGCCGGTCGGCACCTTCAGCGTCTATAGCAAGCTGGCCTCCGATGACATGCGCGGCCCCGATCCGACCCTGCCCGGAGGCACGTACTTCCAGCCCGATGTGCCGTGGGTGATGTACTTCGCGGCGGGTGGCTACGCGATCCACGGCGTCTACTGGCACAGCAGCTTCGGCACGCCGCGTAGCCACGGCTGCGTCGGTGCGTCGGTCGGTGCTGCCTCGTTCCTCTATAACTGGGCACCGATCGGCACGCGGATTTATATCCACTACTGAGTGACGAAGTGGTCAGCAGGGGCGGGGCGCTGAAGATTCAGCGCCCCGCCCCTCGTTTTTGTAATTGTTGCTCAGGCGGTGGCGACGCGCGCCCAGGTGATGATCGTCGTGCGCGGTCGGGCCACGTCGCTGCTCGGCGTGGTCCGCAGGATCAGGCGATCGTCGCGGAACTCCGCTCGTCGTGCGAGATCGGTGCCGACCCACCCCGGCCACAGGCTGACCTCCACATGGTGGATGACCCGGTCGCCGAGGAAAGTGTAGCGCCCGGCGTAGGAGAGATACTCTTCGAAGGCGCACGCCTTCTCCGCCGTCGCTTCGCCGCGCCGGGACCCGCCAGCAAGCGGCGTGCGGTCACGGCGCATGATCGTGGCGGACATCCGACCATCCGCCGTGTAGAGAATGTAGCCGACCGGGCCGGGGCCATACGGCAGGCGCACCCGCCCATCGCCATCGTGATTCTCGAAGGAGACGAGTCGCCAACCGCCGATGATGGTTTGCTGCTCGGGCGTCGTCACTCCCTCCTCCGCTTGCCGTGCCGTCCCTTGGGCGCGCCCCGCTTCTGCCCCAAGCGTTTAGCGCGCCGAGGCATCGGCCAAGGGATACTTCTCCGCCGTGCCTTCCACCCGCGCCGCCGCTGTTTGCCGCGCGCGCAAACGTTGCTGCACGCCAAAGAGCAGGTTGATCGCTTCCAGCGGCGTGGTGTCTACGAGATCGAGTGCCGTGATCTCGTCCAGGATAGCATCCTCGATACCGGTGATCTGTGCCGCCGACGGCATGGAGATCAGCGTGGGTGCTGATGGTGGCATCGGGGCGGGTATCGGTGTAGGGGCGGGCGTAGGCGGGGACGCCGATTCAGGGGCGTGCGGAGCCATTGGCGGCGCCGCGGCGGCGGGCGGGGCCAATGTGTAATCGCCTGCCTTCTCCGCGATCTGGCGCAGCGGCACGGCGTTCGCCTCCAGATCGCGCAGGAGCAGAGCGGCGCGCTCGGTCACCGCACGTGGTAACCCGGCCAGCCGCGCAACGTGGATGCCATACGAGCGGGCCGCGCCGCCCGGCGCGATGCGATGGAGGAAGACGATCCCGTCGGCGTCCTCGCGCACGGTGACGTTGCAGGCGCGCAGGCGCGGCAGGGCGTCGAGCAGGGCCAGGAGTTCGTGGTAGTGGGTGGCGAAAAGGCAGCGCGCGCCCAGGCGGTCGTGGATATCCTCGATCACCGCGCGCGCAATCGCCAGGCCATCGAGCGTGCCGGTACCACGACCGATCTCGTCGAGGATGATCAGGCTGCGCGCGGTCGCGTGGTGGAGGATCGCCGCCGTCTCCAGCATCTCCACCATGAAGGTGCTCTGCCCCGCCGCCAGGTCGTCCTGCGCCCCGACCCGCGTGAAGATGCGGTCCGCGATCCCGATCCGCGCCGATCGGGCCGGGACGAACGCACCGATCTGCGCCAGCAGGACGATCAGCGCGATCTGTCGCAGATAGGTGCTCTTTCCCGCCATGTTCGGCCCGGTGAGGAGCATGATCGCACCGTCGCCGTCGAACTCGTCCGCGTCGAGCGCGATGTCGTTCGGGATGAAGGTGTGGCGCTCGATCGCCGCCTCGACCGTCGGGTGTCGCCCGGCCACGATGTGTAGCCCGCGCCCCTCATCGAGGTGCGGGCGGACGTAGCCCTGCCGCTCCGCGACCTCCGCGAAGGTCGCCAGCACGTCGAGCTGTGCCAGCGCGGCGGCGGTAGACAGGAGGCGCGGGGCCTGCGCGGCGAGTTCGCCGAGGACGCGCGCGTAGATCGCGTCCTCCACGCTGTTGATCTGCCCCTCCGCGTCGGCGATTCGCGCCTCGAATTCTTTCAGCTCGGGGGTGATGAAGCGCTCGCAGGAGGTGAGGGTCTGCTTGCGGATGTATTCGGGCGGGGTCAGCGGCAGATTCGGGTTGGTGATCTCCAGGTAGTAGCCGAAGATCTTGTTGTAGCCGACCTTCAGCGACTTGATCTTCGTCCGCTCCCGCTCGCGGCGCTCCAGATCGGCGATCCAGGTCCGCGCCTCGCGGATGCCGTCGATCAGCCCATCGAGTTCGGCGTCGTAGCCGGGGCGGATGCGCCGACCCTCGTTCGCGCCCGCGATCGCCCGCACGACCAGTTCGCCCGCCTCCGCGCACGGGTCGAGGCGCTCGCGCAGCATCACCGTGAGTGGGGAAACGAGCGGTGCCAATGCCTCCCGCAATTCCGGCACGAGCGCGAGGGTCGCGCGGAGGCCGTGCAACTCGCGCGGCCCGACCGTCCCGGCGATGGTTCGCCCGGTCAGCCGTTCCAGATCGCCGACCCGATCGAGGAGCGCCCGCGCCTCGGCGCGGAGGGCGGAAGCGTCCAGGAACTCCGCGACCGCATCGTGACGCGCGCCGAGCGCCGCCAGATCGAGCAGCGGCTGACTCAGCCAACGCCGCAGGAGCCGCCCGCCGCCGGCAGTTTCCGAGCGGTCGATGACGCCGAGCAGGCCGCGCCCGCCCGGACCGCCGCGCCCGCTCCGCACCAGCTCCAGGTTGCGGCGCGTCTGCGCGTCGAGGGTCATGAAGTCGCCGGTGTGGTAGGTGGCGAGGCCGCGCAGCCCGCCGAGGAGGCGTGGGTTGTATTCGCGCAGATAATCGAGGATGGCGGCAGCGGCACCGCAGGCGAGGGGCAGATCGTGGCAGCCGTACCCTTCGAGCGAGGCGACCCCGAAATGCGCGCGGAGCGCCGCCGCGCCGTCCTCACCATTGAACGGCGCGCGGTCGCGCAAGGTGCCGATGCGCCCGTTCGGCAGGGCCGGTGCATCGCGCGATACGAGGATCTCGGCGGGGCCGAGGCGTCCGAGTTCCGCCGCCAGCGCCGCTTCCCGTTCCGGCCCGCGCAACGGCGTCACGGCGAACTCGCCGGTCGAGACATCGACGTAGGCCAGTGCCGCCTCGTTGCGCCCGACATTCACGGCGGCGAGGTAGGTGTTCTCGCGCTCGCGCAGGAGTTGCGGCTCGATCAGGGTGCCGGGGGTGATGATCCGCGTGATCGCGCGCTCGACCAGGCCGTGCCCGGCCTCGCTGACCTGCTCGCAGACGGCGACGCGATGCCCCTTCGCCAGGAGCTTCCGCAGGTAGGTGTCGAGCGCGCGCAGCGGCACCCCGGCCAGCGGCACGCGCCCCGCCCGTCCGAAGTCCTTGCTGGTGAGGTGGACCTCGGCGTCGCGCGCAACGATCCTGGCGTCGTCGTCGAAGGTCTCATAGAAGTCGCCGATCTGGAAGAAGAGCAGCGCGTCGGGATACTGCTCCTTGAGGTCCAGGTATTGGCGACGTGCGGGGGTGACCATGCGGCTTTCGTCGCTCCCGTTGGTGGTGTATGTAGTAGTAGACATGCCGCTAAGTGTACCATCGCGCGCTAAGTAGGCGCTTCCTCGCATTTGTGGTGGAGAATCAAGCGGGGTTCAGAACGTAATCCGAAAGTAGATTTCGGCGAGTGGCAGGCGGCAGCCGATCGTAGGGAGTTCGATGACAGCGTCGGGGGCGCGATACACACGCAGCTTTAAGTCACCATCCTGCCCGATGGTGTAGTGCTCAACGCGCGGCTCGTCCTGCGCGATCAACAGATAATCGCGCAGCGACGGGATCAGTTGATAGCGGCGGAATTTCAGCCCGCGATCGTACCGCTGAGTAGAAGGGGAAAGAATTTCGATGATGACGGTTGGATTGAGAAGCGTATCCCGCTGCTGGTCTTCTAATTCCGAGCCACCACATACCACGGTAATATCAGGGTATGTATAAATGCCTAATGGCCCGACTTTAACACGCATATCGCTGCCATAAATTAAGCACCCCTTTGGTCGCAGTTGTATATTTAGGCTTGTCGATGTATCCATCTGGATGAGATTATGTTCTTCACTTGCCCCAACCATCGCTACTATCTCGCCCGTGACATACTCATGCTTCGTCTCGCTCTCGCGCTCGAATGCAAGATACTCGGCGGGAGTGAGTAGGCGATTGACTTCCGCTGCCATTCGTGTCCTCCTGAGAGCAGTGGTTGTACGATACGTATACGATAGCAGCCGAGTCGCGCATCAACAATATGCTGCTGCAGTATCGCAATACCTTACCGTCATTAGCGAGTGTCGTCGAGTGAAGTAGAGGTGTCGGGTGAGCGAACCAATATCGCAGGCTGCGATCACGTCGCGCGCTCTCGGCGATGGGCTGGTCCTGCGTTGGGCAACCGCCGCCGACAGCGCGCGCCTCGCCAACTTTAGTGCCCAGGCCTTCCGTAACCAGGAGGCGGACGCGCCGCAGTCGTCGTATCGCGCCGCCACGCTGGAGATGATGAGCGGGCGGCATCCGCTGATCGGGCCGGAGGACTTCGTCTACGTCGAGGACACCGCGACCGGTGCGATCGTCTCCAGCGCCTGCCTGCTGCGCCAGCGGTGGGAGTACGAGGGGCTCCCCTTCGCGGTCGGTCGCCCGGAATACGTCGCCACCGATGTCACCTACCGCAATCGCGGGCTGATTCGCGCCCTCTTCGCGGCGTTGCACGCGCGGAGCGCCGCGCGCGGCGATCTGGCGCAGGGGATCACCGGTATCCCCTACTTCTATCGCCAGTTCGGCTACGAGTACGCGCTGGAACTCGAAGGGGGCCGCGCGCTCCTCCCCGCGACGCTCCCCGCGCTCCCCGCTGGCGAGTCGGAGCCCTACGCCCTGCGCGACGCCACCGCCGCCGATCTCCCGCTGATTACAGCACTCTACGACCGGGAGCGGGCCGGGTACGCCGTCTCGGCGACGGTGCCGGACGAGTACTGGCGCTACGTGCTCCGGCCGTTCCGCACGCCGGAGTATCCGGGCGGCGAGTTCGACCATAAGTGGTGGCTGCGCGTCATCGTCGATCGGGCGGGCGCGGCCTGCGGCTATGTCCGCACCGGGACAACCCTCTGGGACGATACGCTGTATGTCTGGGACCTCGTGGTGCGCGAGGGCGTGCCGCTGCGCGTTGCGGCGCTCGCCACGCTGCGCGCGCTGGTCGCGACCGGGCCGGACCTGATCCGCGCGACGGAGGCGATTGGGCAGAAAGAGGTGCGGTTCGCGAAGATCATGCTCAACTTCGGCGGTGAGCATCCGTTGTACGTCGCCCTCGGAGAGGGGATCGCGCCGCTCGTCAGCCCGCCTTATGCCTGGTACGTGCGCGTCCCCGACCTTTCGGCTTTCCTCACGCTGATCGCGCCCGCCCTCGAACGGCGTCTCGCTGGATCGCCGATGGCCGCCTGGAGCGGCGATGTGCGCCTCGATTTCTATCGTGGCGGGCTACGGCTGACCTTCGAGGCGGGGCGTCTGGTGGCAGTCGCGCCGTGGCAGCGCCCGATCTGGGGCGAGCGGCAGCACGCGAGCTTCCCGCCGCTCGTCTTCCTGCAACTTCTCTTCGGGTATCGTAACCTCGCGGCGCTCAGCGCCGCCTTCCCCGACGCGCGGGCGAGCGGGGAGATCGCCGCGCTCCTCGATGCGCTCTTCCCGCAGCGCCGCTCGCTGGTGGCGATGCTCGATTGACGACGTGTGCCGTCCGTGTTGCGCGGATATGGCGGGAGCGCTAATCACTTCGATAGGATCGTTATTGGCACGATGGAGGAGGCTATGACGCATCTTATCTGTGTGACCTGCGGGACGCAATTCGCCGCGACCGAAACCCCGCCCGCGAACTGCCCGATCTGCGACGACGAGCGGCAGTACATCGGACACAATGGGCAGCGCTGGACAACGATGGCGGAGTTGCGTGCCGAGCGTCACAACGAGATCCGCGAGATCGAACCGGGCCTGCTTGGCATCGGCACGGTGCCGAGCTTCGCGATCGGGCAGCGGGCGCTGCTGGTCGAGACACCGGGCGGCAACATCCTCTGGGACTGCCTCTCGCTCCTCGATGACGCGACGATCGAGGCGGTGCAGGCGCACGGCGGCATCGCCGCGATCGCCATCTCGCACCCGCACTTCTATTCGGCGATGGTCGAGTGGGCGCACGCCTTCGACGCGCCGATCTACCTGCACGTCGATGAGCGCCGGTGGGTGATGCGTCCCGATCCGGCAGTCCGCTTCTGGGAGGGGGAGACACACCCGCTCGGCGACGGCGCGACGCTGATCCGCTGCGGCGGGCACTACGCGGGTGGGCAAGTCCTGCACTGGGCGGCGGGCGCGGCGGGCGACGGGGCGCTGCTGACCGGCGACATCATCCAGGTCGTCTCCGACCGTCGCTACGTCAGCTTCATGTACAGCTACCCGAACCTGATCCCCCTGCCCGCTGCGGCGGTGCGGCGGATCGTCGGGGCGGTCGCGCCGTTCCGTTATGGGCGCATCTATGGCGCGTGGTGGGACCGCATCATCGCGGAGGATGCCGAAGGGGCGGTGGCACGCTCGGCGGAGCGGTACATCGCCGCGATCGAGGAGACGTTACCGGGCATCGCGGCACGAAGTACGACATAACGGATATGCCGACGTGCGTGACGGTGCCCGTACCGCGCTGAAGCAGCTGTCAGCGTTCGTAGTTGCCGGGACGACCGGGCGCGAGGCCGCGCGCCTGCGGGGTAAGGGCGCGATCCTGGGGGAAGAAGTTGGCGCGTGCGAGCCAGGCGCGCTCATCGGTGCGGATCGCCAGGATGTGCGTCAGCGCCTCCTCGGGGTCGGGCAGCGGCTGGCGCGGGCGCAGGCAGAGGCCGCCGACGGGGCGCTCGCCGTCGAGGACTAGGATGCGCGCGCCGGACGGGGTGGTGCGGATCGGGACGAGGTAGCGTCGCCCCGGATGGAGGGTACTCTCCACCGGCAGCGCGCCATCGCGCCGCAGCTGCCGGTAGGCGCGGTAGCCGATCATCCGACGGGTGAGGCGTGAGGCGCGGATCTGCGCGTGCCACGCCGCACGCCGTTCCCGCGCCGCTGCACGAATTGCCCGCTCGACACGTCTCGCCACCCACAGCCCGCAGAGGACTACCAGGAGTACAATTACTGCCACCAATGTTAGCGCGAAGGTATTAATTATTGGTAATACGCGCGCCGCGAGTGCGCCCGCGCCCAACGCCAGCGCGCCTAACGCGATGTTGACCCGCCAGGGCGCGCGCGCCGCTTCGGCACGATCCCGGCGCAGGCCGAGCGCGAGCGCGCCGAGTCCGAGGCCCAGCAAGAGCCCCACGCCGATCAGCCACCCGCCAACCTCTGCGCCGTCCGTCAGTGCCGCCAGCACCAGCAACGCGAGTCCGCCGACTGTCCCGGCGACGAGCGGCGCGACGAACGCCACGCTCGTGCGGGTCGCCAGGGCTGGATCGGTCAGGAGTGCATTAATCGCCATATCGAGTGGCCTTGCGGGTCGCTGATTGTGTCGTCGGTGTCGCCGCCGCTCGTCCATCATGCACCTCCATGCTGGTCGGAAACGTTGCTCTGACGATGAGACGCACATGCGCGGCGCGGCTGAGCGTTGACGAGGGGGTCAGCTGCGCGCGGCGGCGATCGCCTCCTGGCGGCGGGCGCGGTCGCGGTCGCCGTGCGGCAGCCCGCCCGCCGCCTCGACATCATAGCCCCAATCGAGCAGGCCGTCATTGAGCGCGCGGCTGATGATCAGGCGGTGGATCTCGCTCGTCCCCTCTACGATCATCAGCTGGCGGGCATCGCGATAGTAACGCTCGGCGGCGTAATCCTTCAGATAGCCGTAGCCGCCGAGGATCTGCACGGCGCGGTCGGCGGCGCGCACCGCCACCTCGCTCGCCTTGGCCTTCGCCATCGAGAGGAAGTGCGCGACGCCCCGGTCGTCCTGCCCCTGATCGATCAGCCACGCGGCCCGGTAGGTCAGCAGCCGCGCCGCCTCGATTTCCATCGCCAGTTCCGCAAGGTCGAAGGCGATCGCCTCGTGCTCGATCAACGGCTGGCCGAAGGTGTGGCGCTGCTGCGCGTAGGCGAGCGCATACTGCGTTGCGCCCGCCGCCAGCCCCACGCAGCGCGCGGCGACGAGCGGACGGACCACGTTGAGGTGGCGCATCACGACCGGGAAGCCCCGCCCCTCCGCGCCGAGTAGGGCGCTGGCCGGGACGCGACACTCGTGCAGATCGATCTCCACGACCGGCACGTTGAGGACGCCCATCTTCGGCAACTCGCGGACGATGTGGAAGCCGGGGTTGGGGAGATCGACCAGGAAGGCGCTGATGCCGCGCGCGCCCGCCGATGGATCGGTCTTGGCGACGACGAGCGCGTAGTCGGCCACGGTCGCCTGTCCCGCCCAGAGTTTCGCGCCGTTGATGACATAGCTAGCGCCATCGCGGACGGCGGTCGCCTGGATATTCGCCGCGTCGGAGCCGGCCTCCGGCTCGGTGAGGGCGAAGCAGCCGCGCAGGCGCCCCTCCGCCACGCCGCGCAGATAGCGCGCCTTCTGCTCGTCGGTCCCGGCCATCGCGATCCCGGCGGTCGCGAGGCGGGTCGTCAGCAGCATCAGTCCGGCCCCGCTGTCGTACTTCGAGACCTCCTCGATCGCGAGCGCCAGCCCGAGCGAGCCCGCGCCGCCGCCGCCCCACTCGGTCGGCAGCGCCAGCCCGAGCAGCCCGGCATCGCGGAAGGCCTCGAAGTAGTCGAACGGGTAGCGCCCCTCGCGATCGGTCTCGGCGGCGCGCGGCGCGACGACCTCGCGCGCCACCCGCGCCGCCGTCTCGCGGATCCGCTCCTGCTCTGCTGTAAGCGTGAAATCCATCGTTGCGCCCCCTTGCACAGCCACGTTCTATCGTTACCAGCGATTGTACCAGGGGCGAGGGACGGGGAATCACCGCAGAGACGCAGAGACACAGAGGGGGGACGGGAGAGAAAAGCACGATTTTGAGGGGAGCCGGTGCCGCTGGATGTGCGGCGCTCCTCGGTAAGGCAAGGATTGCTGCTCTTTCAACGCCCCTCCCCCTCTCCTCGGATGGGGAGAGGACGAGCCGGGGGTGAGGGTGTAGGTGATGTCGCCACGTGCGTGGTACGTTCCGGGGGATAAATCCTCCGGCTTTGGGTGCCTGACGGCACCGGCGAAGTACCCCGGAGGGCAGCCACTCCCCATAAAGGGGACACTGTACCCATGAAGGGCATACTACCCGCCTGCGCGGGCTGGGATCAGCGTCCAGAACATCGCCGCCTCAGTCAGCGTGCCCCTCTCCCAGAGTGGGAGAGGGGTGGCGAGCAGTTGCGAGCCGGGGTGAGGGCTTCACACCCCTACCGCCGCGGCTTCCCGGTCGCGATCGTGATGTTCGCGGCGTCCTGGGTGATCTTGCTGACCGCGCTGTAGTCTTCGCGCCCGTAGCCGAGCCCCTTGGCCTGCGCGAAGAGTTGCTGCGCCAGCGCCGCTTCCGGCATCGGCACGCCGAGATCGCGCGCGGCGGCGAGGGCCGCGCCGAGGTCCTTGTGCATCAGTTCGAGCGCGAAGCCGCCCTCGTACTTGTCCTGCAACATGTACTGCGGGATCCAGTTGGCGAGGAGGTAGTTGCCGCCGGTCGCGGTGAGGACGATCTCGCGCACCTTCTCCAGATCGGCACCGGCCTTGACCGCGAAGGTGAACGCCTCGCCGAGCGCGGGCATCAGGATGCCGATGATGATGTTATTGGTCAGCTTGGCGATCTCGCCGTGCCCCACCGGGCCGACGTGGGTGATGTTCTTCCCCATCGCCGCCAGCACGTCGCGGTGCCGCTCGAACAACTCCGGCTCGCCGCCGACCATGATCGTCAGCTCACCGATCGCCGCGCGCGCCGGGCCACCGCTCACCGGGGCGTCGAGCATCCCCACGCCCTGCTCGGCCAGCCGCGCGGCGATCGCCGTGGTGGCGATCGGCGAGATCGTGCTCATGTCGATCAGGGTGAAAGGGTCGCCCTCCTTCCGACCGGCCAGCAGTCCGCGCGGGCCGAAGCAGACCTCCTCCACCTGCGGCGCGTCCGGCACCATCGTCACCACCACCTCGGAGGCGGCGGCGACCCCCGCCGGATCCTCGGCGACCTGCGCCCCCTGTGCAGCCAATTCTTCGACCGGCTTGCGGTTGCGGTGCGGGCAGACGGTGACGGTAAAACCCTTCTCCAGCAGTTGCCCGGCCATCAGCTTGCCCATCGCCCCCACGCCGACGAGCCCCACACGCTTGCTCACACGTACCCCCTCGCTACTCATCATCGCTACGCGGCGTCACCTGCACCGCAGCGCTCCTGTCGCTCCATGCCCCGCACTATACCCGATCGCGCCGCGCCGCACGCATCAGCCCGTCGTCTGCAACCCCGCCGCGATCCCGTTGATGCTGTTGGAGATCGCGTCGCGCAGGCGTTCGCGCTCCGCGTCGGGCGCGTCGGCGGGGAGCGCCCGCGCGCGCCGCAGCAGCGCCACCTGCGCGAGGTGGAGCGCATCGACATACGGGTTGCGGAGGCGGATCGAGGCGGCCAGCGTCGGCGAGCGCTCGAGGAGCTCGCGCTGCCCGGTGATCGCCAGGATCGCCGCCACGCTCCGTTCGTATTCCTCGACGATCCGGGCGAGCGCCGCGTCGCTGTCGTCCGCGAGGGTCGCGTAGCGGCGGACGGTCGGCAGATCGGCGGTGCCGAGGCTCAGTTGCGCGTTGTCGATCGCCCCGGCGAACGCGCGCCAGTCGCGATACATCGCCCGCAGCGTCTCCAACCCCCCCCCCTCGATCTCGGCTTGTAGCGCGCTGCCGCTGCCGAACCAGCCCGGCAGGTTGGCGCGCACCTGATTCCAGCTGAAGACCCAGGGGATCGCGCGCAGATCGTCCAGGCCGATCGCCGCGCCGGTCTTCCCGGCGCGGCTGACCGGGCGCGAGGCGAGGTTGAGGCCCGCCAGTTCGGGGAAGGGGGTCGCCTCGCGGAAGAAGCGCAGCAGGTCGGGCGAATCCTTCACGCCCGCCTCGTAGGCCGCGCGCGAAGCCTCCGAGAGGCGTTCCATCGTCGCGATCCAGGGGGCGGGGGGCTCGTCGCCGCCCGGCCCGAGCGCCGAGAGCAACAGCGCGTGGAGCAGCTGCTCCAGGTGGCGCGTGGCGATCGCCGGGTCGCCGTAGCGCGCGGTGATCACTTCGCCCTGCTCGGTCACTTTCAGTTCCGGCGTGCGCGCCGCCAGCGGGCGTGCCAGCACCGCGCGTCCCATCGGCCCTCCCCCGCGCCCCACCGCGCCGCCGCGCCCGTGGAAGATCGTCAGCGCGAGGCCCGCGTCGCGCGCCGACTCGGCCAACAATTCCTGTGCGCCGTAGGTCTGCCAGGTCGCCGCCAGATAGCCGCCATCCTTGTTGCTGTCCGAGTAACCGACCATGACCTGCTGCCGATCGCCGCGCGAGCGCAGCGCCGCCCGGTAGATCGGGATCGCGTAGAGGCGCGCGGTGATCGCGCCGCACCGCCGCAACTCCGTGATCTCCTCGAAGAGCGGGACCACATCGAGGCGGCTGAGCAGCGTGTCATCGTCCGCCACGGTCACCAGCCCGGCCTCGCGCGCCAGCAGCAACACCGCCAGCACATCGCTCGGGGCGCGGCACATCGAGATGATCGCCGTCCGGCAGGCGGCGGGGCCGCCGAGCGCCTGGATGTCGGCCATCGCCCGGAACGTGTCGAGGGTCTCGCGCGTGCGCGGCGTGAGGATCTCGCTCGCGTGGGCGAATGGTCCGGCGGCGAGACCCTCTTCGAGCGCGGCGAGGCGTTCGTCCTCGCTGAAATCCAGGTACCCCGCCGTGCCGCCCAGCCCGAACAACTCCGCCACCGCCGCGTTGTAACGATCGGCGTGCTGGCGGATCTCCAGTTCCGCGAGGTGGAAGCCGAAGAGGGCCACGCGGTCGCGGAGATCGCGCAGCGCCCCAACGGTGATGCGCGCCCCGCCGTGCGCTTCGAGGCTCGTGGCGATCAACGCCAGATCGGCCAGCAATTCGTCCGGTCCGGCATAGCCGCCCGGCGTCTCCTCCTCGGTTCGGCGCAGGCGCTCACCGATCAGGCCGCATTTGCGGCGGTAGGGCTCGTCCTGCCAGCGGCGTACCGGCTGCACGCCCAGGGCCTCGCGGTCGCGCGCCAGCGACTCGACCAGCGCGGGCGCGGCCCCGGTGAGGCGGGCCGAGATGCTGAGATCGAGGCCGAGGGCACGGACCTCCTCCCGGTAGCGCCGCAACACCGCCGCGCGCGCGAGGCGGGCCGCCGCGCGGGTGATCTCCGGCGTGACGCCGGGATGGCCGTCGCGGTCGCCGCCCACCCAGGTGCCGGGCCGCAGCCAGCGGACAGCGGCGGCCCCGGCCTGCGGGGCGAGTTCGGGGTAGGCGGCGACGACCGCCCCCGCCAGCGTGCGCCCCACCATCGGCGCGACATCGTAGAGGGTGCCCGCGAGGATGCCGAGCACGCTCTGCACCTCGTCGAGGACCGATGGCTGGGCCTCGCGGGTGGCGGCGGTCTCCCAGATCAGGGTGATCCGCTCGCGCAATCCGTCGAGGACCGCCGTGCGCTCGCGCGGCAGCAGATCGGTGTCGTCCAGCCGCGCGATCAGCGCGGCGGCGCGCAGGAGTTGGTAGCGCAGCGTGCGTCGCCGCGCCTCGGAGGGGTGCGCGGTGAAGACCGGGCGTGCCAGCAGATCATCGAGCCCCGCCGCGAGGGTCGGCGCAGCTACCCCGGCCTCGCGCAGCGCGTCGAGCGCGGCCCCGACCGACTCTTGCAGCGTGCCGTCGGCGCGCTCGCGCTCGCGCAGGACGCGGACACGGTGATGCTGCTCCGCCAGATTGATGATGTGGAAGTAGACGCTGAACCCCCGCACGATCGCCAGCAAGCCCTCATCCGACTGCCCCTCCACCCATTCGCGCAGGGCTGCCTCGCGCGCCGGATCGGGCTTCGGGGTGGTGCGGAGGGCGATCGACTCCCGTCGCAGGTGCTCGACCGCGTCGAAGAGTTCCACGCCTCCCTGCTCGCGCAGCACGTCGCCGACCAGGCCGCCGAGCAGGCTGACATCGCGCCGCAGCCGGTCGGTCGTCATCCCTGAGGTGTCGCCCCTACTGCTCGGGTGCTGCTCACTGGGATACTGTTCTTGCACGGTGACCCCTCCTCGCGCCCGTTATCAGTCGCCGCGTGAGGATTGTAGCATCGTCCCGATCGTCCCTCGCGGGTCGTCCGGCGGTGCGCCCCTGTGCTACAACAACGACGATAGTGTGTGAACCGAGGCGATGAGGTGTGACCGTGGTTGTAACCCAGCTCCATAATTCGTTGGCGACGTCACTCATCTTGTTCATGGTTGTCTGCGGCGTCTGGGGTTTCGTCAGCGCCTTTCGCGGTGGCATGAGCGGGAGCTTCACCGGGGCGCTCTTCATCGGCGAGGGGCTGATCATCGTGCAGGGACTCCTCGGCGTGGCGAGCTATCTCCTCGGCTATGCGCCCTCCCAGGGGCTGCACTTCCTCTACGGCCTCACCGCCGCCGTCACCTTTCCCGGCGTCTATAGCTTCGTGCGCGGGCGCTCGTCGGAGTCGCAGGCGCTCTGGTTCGGGGCGGGCGCACTCTTCATCGTCGGCCTGGCGATCCGTGGCATCATCACCGGGCGCGGCGGTGCCTGACCCTGGTATGCTGCTATCGCTTGTGGTGCGACGTGGCAGGCGGCTGTCCTGTTCACGGCGTCTGTAAGCACGTAGGACGTGACAGACGCAAAGAGGGCCGGGCGGGATTGGAAGCATCCCGCCCGGCCCTCTGACGTTGTATGGCCCGCGTTAAGGCGTCTCCGGCAGTGCGCCTTGGGGCGCCGTGCGGTCGGGCAGCGCATCGCGGGGTGCCGCCGGGATCGGCTCCGCACCGAAGCGCCAGTAGACGTAGCCGGTCAGCCCCGGCGGGGGATCGCTGACGGTATTATAGGTGCGCGTGGTCAACTGCCCGACCCCATTCACGTTCATCTCGCTGACCGTGAAGCGGTTGCCGTCCACCGACTCGACGTAGGCGACGTGCCCGTAGCCGCCATAACTCGCCGACTGGCGCACCAGGATCGCGCCCGGTAATGGCTGGTCGCCGACCGCGTAGCCCTGTGTCTTCGCGTTGGCGTACCACTCGCCGCCATTGCCGAGCCAGGTCACGGCGCGGCGCTGGGCGACCCACCAGGTGCAATTCCCCCACTCGAAGAGCCCCGCGTTCCCGCGCCGGGCCTCGGCCAGCGGCGCGCCCTTCGGCAGCGTCGCCAGCAGCGCGGCGTCCACGATCACGACCGGTGTTTCGCCGAACTGCTGGTAGCCTCCCCAGCCAGCGGCGGAGAAGGTCGCCTCGCTTGGCACCCGATGCAGGCCATCGAGGACGAGATAGGTCGCGCCGCCCTTGTCGGCGATCAGCGCGCCATTCTGGAATTGCGGGATCGAGGCACCCTCGGTGTAGGTGCTGAAAAGGCGTTGTGAGACGACACGGGTGGCGATCTCGTCGATGCCGAGCGCGGCGAGGGTGGCGGGGTCGACCGGGTGGCGTTTACCGTCGATGAGGAGGAAGAGGCTACCGTCGGGGGCGCTGATCAGCGCATCGGTCGGGGTGGCGCTCGCCGGATGTGATCCCCAAAAGAGCGAGCCCGCCAGGAGCAGGGCCAACAGTGATAGGGCGATCGTCAGGGTGCGTGGTACGCGCACGCGCAGCCTCCTGCGAAGCCGTTGCGGCCTTCTTCGCCACGGCACTCAGTCGAGACGCACGACGAAGGAAGCAGAGCCGTGATCCGGCTCATGCCACGCGGGCAGATTCAATTCCCAAGTCGTATCTCGACTCAGGCCCGCGCCGGCAATCCGACTGGCTGGCGGGGTAGGTCGCGTTGGATGGGCGAAGGATACCCGACGTGTCCGTTCACGTCAAGGGTATACGATGGTAAATATGTAGTTACCGAGTGCTCGGTGTTATCTCGTATATTCTCGTAGATAAGGTGCATTATCGAGTGGACTCAGTAGAAAAGGTAAACGCCCCGTTGTATGCGTCGGCGCGATTACAGCGCTATTTCGTGTACCTGTGGCGAGGTGACGACCGCGCAAACCCGATGCGGCACGATGTCGAGGCGCCGCGCCGCCACCGTGGTGCCACGATGCGCGGAGCATGATGAGAAGCGGGTGCCATGAGCGCGGTCGAGTAGCACCGCCGGATGTCAGGGGCCTTGCAGCGCCCGGACGATCCGGTCCATCACGCTCGCGCGCGGGATCGGCTGCGCCGTCTGCACGCTGAGGCGCGGCACTCCGACGACCTGCAACACCGCCGGATCGCTCTGTACGCCGAGCAGACCGGTGCGGAAGCCGTGGCGTTCCCAGGCGATCTTCTGGATAGCCGGATCTTTCAGCGCTTCCAGGAGGCGCTCGCCGGTCGGGTTCAGCGCCATCATCGTGTGGGTCGCCCAGGTGGTCGGGCGCGGATAGAGGATGTTGACCTGTTGCAGCAACACATCCCGGTATTCCGGGTGTTCCACGCTATATTCGATCAACTGATTCTCGTAGCCGACGATCAGGGGGTACGCACCGAGCCCCTGCGAAAGGAACTGGTCGAAAAGAAAGCCCGAGCTATCGGTCGTGTAGCCGAGCCGACCGTAGAACCCTGTCACTCCCGGCAGGACCGCCCCGATCGTGCCGTCCTCCACCACCGCGCCGCCGTTGAGGGTATTGGCGAGGAGCCCGGCGAAGAGATTGCCGGAGTTGCTCTTCGTCGGATCGGTCGTGTAGACGAGCACCTTGCCGCCGACCTGCGTCAGCCCGATCTCGCGCCAGCTCTTGTTGTCGTTGATCGCCGCCAGCAGCTTCGGCATATCCGCGTAATAGACGCCGTCGGTCTGCTCCACGATCCCGGCACCGGTCAGCGCCTGCGTCACCGGCGTCCAGGCGTACATCACCAGCGGCGAACTGAAGGTGACGTCGGTTTTCTGCGCCGCGCCATGATCGCGCTCGTAGACCTCCTTCGGATACTGGCCGCTCGGCCAGAGGAAGTCCTGATCGGTCACCTTGCCCTGGGCGATCTGCAACGAACCGGCCTTGCGATAGTCGACCGCCAGACCGTATTTCTCGCGCAGGATGGTTCTGATCTCCGGGTCGTCGAGCAGATTCGCCTTCTCGCTGCCGATGATCCCGTGCGCGGTGACGGGAGCGACGGTCGGGGCGACGCCCGCGTCGCGCCGGAGCGGCGGCAGGCGCAGCGCGATCAGGATCACCGCCACGACGACCAGAACGGTCAGGCCGATGTAGCGCGAGAGTTTAGCATTCACCCGGCTTGCTCCTTCGCGGTCTCCGCAGCTGCGTCGGCGAGTCGGGCGTGTCGCCCTTGCCGCACCCCGCCTTCTGGGCCCGTGGGCAGTTCCTCATCGGGCAGGTACGTCTCGCTCGTCTCGCTCGAGAGCGGCTGTAAGGTATATTCCAGCATCTTGCTCTCGATTTCGAACGCCGCCACATCGGCGCTGTGCATCTGCTCGTAGAGGGCGTTCAGGCGCCGCTCGATCAGCGGGAGGGTGCGGGTTTCCAGGGCCGCGAGTTCGTCGCGCGCCAGATCCAGATCGCGCCCGGCGAGCCGGATGTAGTTGCCGAGCAGGGTGGTGATCGGATCGAGGTATTCGCTGAGGAAACGATCGGCGGTGGCATGCTTGTTGGGATCCTGGGTGATCGCGGTCAGGATGCGCCTGGCGCTGCGCGCGATCGTCAGCAGCCGCTGGCGCACCTCCGGTTTCCCCGCGAATCCGGCCCATCCGGCGAATTGTCCGATTGCCGTCACCTGTTCTTCGCAGCGTGCCAGCGTCGACGCCAGCGCCTCCTCCGCGTCGCGCGGCTGGCGACGCGGCAAGGCGAGGCGGAGCCCCACGTACGCCGCGATCGCCAGGGCGATGCTGAGCGGCAACGCGAGTTGGAGGGGGAAGGCGCAGAGGAGGAGGAGACCGACCGCGCCCAGCCCGGCCAGCAGATCGCTATTGCCGAGAACCTTACGCATGGTTGCCCTCGCGGCGTCCCATTCAGTTATATCCCTTCGCCTCGCGGAAGGCGTCGATCAGATTCGCCTTCCCGTCGAAGATCCGTCCGCTGGTCAGGGTGGCGATCTCCTGCAACTGCTTCGGCGAAGCCTCGCCGAAGAGGATCGAGTAGACCGGCAGATTGCTGAAACCGAGTTCGCGGTAGCGCCCCTGCAAGTCGCCGAGCTTCTTGCCGGTGTTCGACTCGCCGTCGGTCATCAGGATCACGGCGCTGGCGTAGTTCTCGTAATTCTTGCTCTTGATGATCTCCAGGGCGCGGATCGACGGCGAATAGATGTCGGTGCCGCCGCTCGCCTCGGTCTGGACGATTTTCGCTGTCAGATCGTAGAGCGCCTGCTGGTCGTTCCCGGTGACGCTCCATTCGGCGCGCAGGCGACTGTCGAAGGGGATCACGACCGTGATGTCATCGGGCGAGGCTTGCAGGAGATAGGTGGACGCCTGTTGCTGGTCGAGCAAGAGGCGCATGGCCGTCTTGAGGTCTTGCTCCCGCTGCCCCGCCATGCTGCCGGAGAAATCGAGACAGAAGATCGTCAGGCTCGGCTTGCGGAAGGCGGTCTGGTAGAGGGTCAGCGCCTCGCGCATGACCGGCGCGGGCGGGAACTTGATCGGCGTGATCACGCGCGCCACGTCGATCCCCCACTCCGGGCGGAAGACGGTGCGGTCCGCCGTCGCCGAGTTGAGGCCGAGCGGCCCGACGCGACGACCGAGGGCCAGGATCCGGTTCTGCGTCTCCGGCGTGAGGAGGAACGCCTGCAACGCGCGGAAAGCCTCCTCCTTTTTCCCGTCCCCCTTGTTGACATAGCCGAGCGGCGAATCGGCGAGCGCGAGGCCATCGACCGGGTAGACGGCGTAGAGCGGCTCGCGCCCGGTCTTGAGCAATTCCTGGTTCGTCTCGATGATCAGCGCCTCGTAGTTGACCATCGCGTCGTAGCCGACGTACTGATCGAGGAAGAGATCTTTCAGCCAGCCCGAACTCCCGGCGGTGCGATCGACCGAGCCGAGGATGCGCTTGACCTTGTCGCGCACCGCCGGGTCTTGCAGCGCGCCCGAGGTGAGCACCTCCGGTTGCCCGGCGAAGGCGTAGAGGAAGCCCATGTAGGCGGAGGCCCCGGAATTCGACTGGGTGGCGCTGCTCATCATGAAGCGGAGCTTCCCCGCCTCCGAGGCGGCGAGGATGTCGCCGACCGTCACGTCGCGCCCGACCCACCCGAGTCGTTCGGCGACCGACTTCTTGACGCCGAAGACGACCGGCGACCGCCAGATGCTCTCCTGCGTCTTGACGATCCCGGCCTTATCGCCGAGGGCGATCCAGAGACTGTTGGCGGGCCAGATGGCGTCGTAGGGGATGGCCGCGCCACGCTCCAGTTCGAGCATGATATCGACCGAGCCCTTGTAGGTGATCTCCAGGTTGAGATGCGCCTTGCTGGCGTATTCCATCAGGAGCGGTTCGAGGGTCTTGTTCTCCGAACCGGCGATGATGCGCAACGTTTGTGCGGATACGGGAGTCGGGGTAGTACCACCGCCGCAGCCGAGCAGGGTAACGCCGACCAGGAAGAGCGTGAGCAGGAGCGCTATCGGTCGCCGCATCGGGTTACTCTCCTTCGGCGAGTCGCATTCCTTGTAGTAGTGGTAGCACACCGACCCGGCGCTGTCTAGCACCCGTTCGTCTCACGTATATGTACTTCGTTGCCCAAGAAAACGTTTCACCGACCCTGTCCCGCCCCGGCACCCAGTCGAGACGCGGAACGAAATGAAGCAGAACCGTGGCCGGTTCGTACCGCGCAGGGGGCTTCGATCCCCAGGTCGGATCGCGACTCGGCTCGGCTCGGCGAGGGCGAACCCGACGGGCCGGCAAGGCTGGTCGAAACAGCGTGGCGGGCCGTGTTACAAGCCCGCCCGGTGCGGCTGCTCAAGGATGATGACGGTGAGCCAGCCATATCGCTGTAGCCGGGGGAGGGCGCGCCAGAGGAATCGATCGAGCGCGGCGAGTGAGTGAAAGGCGAGCGCGAAGAGGAATGGCCGGGATGCCAACGGCAACGCGAGGACGCTGAGGAGATAGTGTTGTTCATGCGCCACGCGCGCGAAACCCGCGCCGAGATCGGCGATCGCCTCGATAGTGAGGTAGCGCGGCGCGGTGCTGCTATACGCCGAGCCGAAACGCCGATAGAGGCGAATCAGCGGATGGTGCGCCGTCGGTTCGAGGAAGACCGCCCGCCCGCCCGCCCGGAGAACGCGCGCCGCCTCGCGCCCAACGGTCGCCGGATCGACATACATCAGGAAGTTCTCGCCGTAGACGAGATCGACGCAGGACTCCGGGAGCGGCAGCCCCTCGGCGTCGGCACGGAGCGGCGCGACGCCGGGGGCGAGCCCTTGGCTCTCGGCGCGCGCGGCGATCGACCGCAAGCCGACCGGCGAGAGTTCGGTGGCGATAACGCGCGCCCCGCGCCGGGCGAGGCGGAGTGTGCTAAAACCATCGCCCGCGCCGAGTTCGAGGAGTGTGCGTTCGGCGAGCGGGCCGAGGGCACGCTCGACCGCCTCGCGCGCGTTCGGACGGAAGCGCCAGAAGGCGTGATAGGGCTGCCCGGTCTGCGCGGCGGACCATTCGGCGTCGTAAGCCGCCGCTAGCGCCGTCCGGTCTCGTCGGTCGCCAACGGTTCCGGCTGTGGCGGTGTCACCGTCTCCCAGGCGGCGCGGTCGTCGATCGTCGCCGCCCACGGTTGCATTCCTCCTTCGGTACCGCGCCGACGGTTCTGGGCACGCAGACGGCGTACCACGGGCCGGAAGTGGCGGAGTTGGCGCCAGTACTCGAGCGTGTCCGGGATGATCCGCACCGTGGTCGGGACTTCGTTGCGTTTCACGAAGACGGCTGGCAACTCCACGATCCGCAGCCCGGCGAAGTAGGCCCGTGCCATCACCTCGGTATCCCAGAACCAACCGGGGTTGCGTGACTGGTCGAGGATCGGCAAGATTCGTGCGCGATCGAAGAATTTGAACCCGGCCTCCGTGTCGCGCAGCGGTAGCCCCAGCTGGCTGCGGACGAGTTTCCCGTAACCCTTGCTGAGAATTTCACGGTGCAAGAGAGAGAGATTCGGGAGGTAGATCCGCCAGGCGCAGACGACGTCCGCGCCCGTACGGATCGCCTCCACCGCCGGGAGGATGTAGCGCGCCGGAACCTCGAGGTCGATGTCGAGGAAGCCGATCACCTTGCCGCGCGCCGCGCGCAGGCCATCGGTCGCGGTGCGCCCGCGCCCGGTATTGCGCGTGTGGCGGATCAGGCGCAGGCGACTATCGGCGGCGCAGAGTCGCTCGGCGCGCGCTACCGTGTCGTCCTTGCTCACATCATCGACGAAGATAATCTCCCAGTTGAGGCGGGTCGATTCAAGGGTGCGAACGATCTCCGCCGTGCTCTCGTCGATCACCACCCGCTCGTTGTAGCAGGGGAGGACGACGCTCAGATCAAGCTCCATCGCGCCCCGATGCTCCAATGCCCCTGCTCCCTCACTGCCCCATCGCGCGTATTCGCTGCTTTTGGCTCACCCACGCGGGCGGGCCGCGATGATCGTCTGCGGCGTGTAGCCGGTATCGAAGGTGTCGTAGCGCTCGATGGCGAAGTCGGCCTCGACGAGCGCCAGCTGCGCCGCGAGCGGGCGGCGATATGCGCCCCGGTCGCGGTCGAGGAAAAAGCGCCGGATCGGGCGCGGATCGTCGCCAACCATGTCGATCAGCACCAACCGCCCGCCCGGGCGCAGCACGCGCGCCACCTCGCGCAGGATCCCGGCGGCCAGCGCATCCGGGAAGTGGTGCAGGCTATTGGCGAAGATGGCGCGGTCGAACGAGGCGGGCGGCAGGCGCAGTTGCGTCGCGTCCGCCGCCTCGAAGCGTCGCCCCGCCACCGCGCCGTACCGTTCGCGCGCGTAGGCGATGTACTGGGCGTTCAGATCGACGCCAAGGTAATCGAGCGCCAGGTCCGGCGTCGCCACGATCGGCGCGAACTCCCCGGTGCCACAGCAGACGTCGAGGAGGCGATCGCCCGGTTTTGCTCCCACCCAGGCGCGCGCCCAACGTTTCGTGGCGCGCTGCCCGCCCGAGAGCGCCAACTGGCTCAGGTTGAAGATCGCCGGGTGATCGAGGAGCGCGCGCAGACGCTCGTTGCGGAGCGGATCCCAGGTGCTTCCCGCCGGGACGGTCGCATCGGTCATCGGTCAGCGCCGGTGCGTCGCGATGATGTCGGTCACCGCCGCGATCACATCCTCCACATCCTCCTCGCTCATCGCCGGGGAGAGGGGGAGGGAGACGGTGCGGTCGGAGACCCACTCCGCGTTCGGCAGGTCGCCGCGCCCGTACCCATAGCGCTCCCGGTAGTAGCCCTGCATGTGGAGCGCGGTGTAGTGGATGCCGCTGCCGATGTTGCGCGCCTGGAGGGCATCGATGAACGCCTCGCGCCCGATGGTCAGCCCCGCCAGATCGAGCGCGATCGTGTAGAGGTGCCAGGCGTGGCGGTCGCCGGGGCCGAGCGGTTCCAGCGCCGGGATCGCCAGCCCCGGCACCTCGGACAACCCCTCGTTGTACAGCGCCACCAGGCGCTCGCGGATCCGCCAGTTCTCCTCCACCCGGCGCAGCTGGCCGAGGCCGAGCGCGGCGGTGAGATCGAGCATGTTGTACTTGTAGCCCGGCTCGACCAGCTCGTACGGCGTGAAACCCTCGGACGAATAGCGCTTCCAGGCGTCCTTGCTGATACCGTGGAGGCGCAGCCGCCGGATGTGCTCCGCCGCCTCGTCGTCGTCCGTCGTCAGCATCCCGCCCTCGCCGGTGGTGACGTTCTTGTTGGCGTAGAAGCTGAACGCGGCGAAATGGCCGAGCGTACCCGCGTGTCGGCCCCGATAGACCGTCTCCACCGCGTGCGCCGCATCCTCCATGACCTTCAGGTTGTGCTCGGCGGCGAGGGCGAGCAGCGGATCCATGTCGGCGGCCCGCCCGAGCATGTGGACCGGCACGATCATCTTCGTCCGTGGCGTGATCTTCTCGGCGACCCGCGCGGGGTCGAGGTTCTGCGTACGCCGATCGATATCGGCGAAGACCGGGCGCGCGCCGACGTGTTCGATCACGTTGGCGGTGGCCGCGAAGGTCAGCGGCGTGGTGATCACTTCGTCGCCGGGGCCGACCCCCGCCGCGATCAGGCTGAGGTGCAGCGCGGCGGTGCAGGAGTTGACGGCGATGGCGTGCTTCGCGCCGGTATAGGCGGAGAAATCGCGCTCGAACTGGATCGTGCGCGGCCCCATGCCGATCCACCCCGAGCGGAGGGTCGCCACGACCTCGGCGATGTCCTCTTCCTCGATGCGCGGCTTGCCGAATACCAGGAACTCCGACCGCATAGTGACCACCCAATCTGGCGAAGAAGAACGAATGACGGATACGACGAGACGCTATGGCGATATATGACGCGCCGGACTATAGCACAGGCGGGCGCAGGGTTGCTACCGCCGTGCCCGCCTGTGTACGTCTACTACAGCCTTGTGGGGCACATTGCCACCCTCACTGGTGCCGGGTGATCATGATGCGGAAGTACCACAACGCCAGCGCGAGCCAGGTGAGGTGTGTCAGGTAGAGGACGAGCAGCGCCCCACCGACCTTGGGAATCAACCGGCCGAACCCCGAGTCGGGCGACCACAGCGCCGCCAGACGCGACGCGACACGCTCCCGCCACCAGCCGAGGATCGTGTCGCAGGCGACACCCGCGCAGATCGCGATGAGCGGCAGGGTGAACCACAGCTCCTTATCCACCATGTCGATCCGGCTGCCCGCGACGAAGAAGAACGCCAGGGTCGCGAACCACGCGGCCAGCAGCGGACCCGCGATCCGGTCGTGCTCCTCGCGCAGCAGCCGCCACGCGCCGAGCGGCGCGAGGAGCAGCGAGATCAGGATGCCGTAGTACCAGAGTCGACCGACGTACTTGCCCGCGTATGTCGCGAACGAGTCGCGCGCGATGCCGAGCGCTCCCCCCTGACTGAGGCCGCCGGTGAAGGCGGGGAGGGTCTGCGTCAGCAGCGGCACCACGAATTGCACGTAGTAACCGAAGAAGGCGACTAGCGACGCCCCGACCAGGATGCCACCGAGCGGCAGGAGCCCTCGGCGCTCCTCGGTCCCGCCCCGCCAGGCGATCCCGGCGAACAACAGGACGAGCAGCATTCCGATGAAGACGGCGGTGACGGTGTAGAGCAGCATCGTCGCGGCGAGCAGGCCGAGCAGGCCGACGAAGACGGCGGGATGGCGCAGGCGTCGGAAGTTTGCCACCAGCAGGACGATGAAGAGGAATGTCCCCCACTGGCTGGCCGTCGTCGGGTAGTTGCCCCAGGAGTGCAGCAGGAAGGTCGAAGGGGTGAGGGCCAGCACGAAGGCGGCGATCAGCCCCGCACGCGGGCTCGCCCCGAGCCGTCGCGCCAGGAAGAAGAGGAGGAACGGGCGGCTGCAATCGAGGAGGACGCTCCAGAAGTTGATCGAGAGATCGCGCCCGAGCGGCCCAAGGTAGAAGGGGAGGGCGAAGGCGAAGAGGAAGGGCGGATAGGGGATCTCGGCCTGGATGCCCCACTGTCCGGGTAACTCGGAGATGCCGCCCGGTCCGGGGCGGTAGATTTCGAGGAAGCGCCCGAGCAATACCTTCTCGAACTGCTGATTATGCCAGGGCTGATCGATCACGAAGAGTTGCGGGAAGAAGACACCGCCGAGCTTGAGCACCAGCGCGGCGAAGAAGATCAGTTGCAACGGTCGCCACGTCTCCGGGGCGAGCTCGACGCCGCCGCGCGCGAGGAGGCGCGGCACGATCAGGTCGGTGAGGACGAGGAGGACGTAGGCGACGATCAGCAAAAAGGCGAGGCGTGGCGCGAAGAGGGCGAAGTCGAGGCGCTGCCCGACGACCGCCATCGCGCCGAGGATAACGCCGAGCAGCGTGGTTCCCGCCGCCCATCCCGCGCGGAGCCCGAGTCGGCGCAGCAGAAAATAGAACGCCGGGGCGATCACGAACCAGGCGGCGAGCGGCGCGAGCGGCGGCTTGACGAAGCCCCCCGCACCGGCGATGCCCACGCCCGCGATCTGCGGCCCGAACGGGATCGGCGTGCCGCCCTTCCCCTGGACCCCTTGCGGCTCGCCGAGCAGGTCCACCGTGAGATCGCCGAACGAGTACTGCGCCGCGCTCAGCGGGAAGCGGTACTCGTTCAACCCCGGCTTCGGCGTGAAGCTGCCGAGCGCGATGCCGTTGACGATGACCTGCACCGGCTTCGCGACGCCATCCGGTCGCGGCCCGGCGGTGATGACGAGCTGCGAGTCGCGCGCGCCCGCGCCGGGGAGGATCACGCGCGAGCGGTCGGTGGCGTAGCGCCAGCGGACCGCGCCATCGGCGCTCACATCGCGGCCCTGGAAAGCGCGGACGTAGGGGGCATCGTAGCCGCCGCCGACCTGGACGCGCGGATCACCGCCGACCTGGTAGGCGAGCGTCACCGCGATCACGGCCAGGAGCGCCAGGGCGTAGGGGTAGATGCTGCGGAGCGCCGTCCCGACGAGCGCGAGTTCCCCGCGCCACCCCCAGCGGAGTGTCTTCTGCGGGCTCGGTGCGTTCATTCCGGCGGTAGCCAACCTGTTATTTCCTCCATTTTGGGCATTTTGGGATGGGTGATTACGCTTATCGCGGACAATCAAAATCGGTGGCAGTGTAACACACCGCCATACTCTCTCCGGTGAAACGTCGCGCGGGGCGGCGGGTTGCGGCGGGGTCAGTCCGCCAGCGCGACCTTCTCGTAGACCTCGGCCAAGGGCAGTGTGCAATCGATCGTGGGCAGGTGGATCGTCGCTGCCAGGCCATCGGCCTCGGTCAGTCGCCAGCTGCCATCGGCTTCTCGTACGAAGTGCTCGATGTGCGCAGCATCTTGGGCGATCAGCAGATACTCGCGCAACGAGGGGAGCGCGCGATAGTGCTGAAACTTCTTGCCGCGATCGTGCCGCTCGATGGAGTCCGAGAGGACTTCGATAATCACGGTCGGATTCGCCAGCGTCTCGGACGTGTCATCGGTGAACCGCGATTCGCCGCAGACGACGATCAAGTCGGGATAGGTATACAGTCCGGTCGCGGCCACGTGGACGCGCATGTCGTTGCTGTAGATGCTGCAAGGGCGGGCGCGCAGCTGACCATAGAGGCTGAAGACGGCGCTGGTGACGATCAGGTTGTGCGCCTCGCTCGCGCCGACCATCGCGAAAATTTCGCCAGCATGATATTCGTGCCTGACCTCGCTGTCGCGCTCGAGCATAAGGTATGCACTCTCGCTATAGGCTCGCTTCGGTTCCGCCGCCATTGCCTATGCTCCCGCCATCATCTATGTGCCGCCCGATACAAGGATAGTGGATGACATCTTATGACCTGACGCCGGTGCATCAGCATCGTCGCTCCGCCGCTGAGGGCGCTTTGTCAACGCCCTCGCCTCGTGCGGGCGCCACCGCACTCCCGCGCCTCACGGGCTTTTCGTTGATCCTCCTGGTTGGATAATCCCTGGTCGCAGTTCGGGCACGCTGGCCCCGGCCTCGCGGAGGAGCGCGAACTGTGCGAGGGTGGGATTGAACCACCAGCTGATCTTCCGTTGCGGGAAGGCGGTATTGTGGCTCGGGTAGCCGATCTCGTTGTCTTCGATGAACTTGGCCGGATCGCGGAGCCCCCCGGCCAGCAGGTCGGGCGTGAATGTGGCAGGGTCGTTATTCGGGCGGGTCTGGCCGACGAACATGACGTATGAGCAGAAGGCGAGTTCGTTGTGCAACGCCAGGAACGATTCGCCCTCGCTCCCGAAGGGGCCGATCGGGCGCTGATCGTAGGCACCCGTGCGACGCAGGGCGCGTAGGCCGACCGCCACGAGTGCGGTGGCGTCGGGGCAATGCTGGAAGTCATCATATTCGCCGAAGTTCTGCCGCTTCCCGGTGCCATCGATCCCCGCGCCGTAGAGGGGGACGAGGATACGCCGGTCGGGCAGGTCTCTACTCGGATCGTACGCAACCGAAGGCTTGAGGAAACTGTCGCTAAGGACGTCATTCTGGAAGTACGCGGAACCGGTATCCCGCAGGAAGCGCGTGAGGCGGATGAACAGCTCATCGACGCGCGGATCGTTGGTCTGATCCTGATAGGCGAGCAGCGCATCGAGCATCAGGCTCGGCATCCAGCCGGAACACCACGGTTGGTCGGGGTTCCCCTCTGACGCCTGGTCGGCGTTATGGATGAAGCAGTTCTGCGGCGGGAACTGGACCGAGCCGGGGTTGATCTCCGCCAGCGCCGCCGCGTCGCCGGTGACATGCCGATACGCGGTCGTGATCAGCTCCTGTGTGGCGCGCAGGTAGGCAACATCGCCGGTCAGCAGATGCCCATAGTAAAGCCCCTCGATGGCCGCACCGAGCTGCCGCTCGGTCCAGAGCTTGTCCGGCCCACGCAGATGCCCGGCACGGTAGGGGATCGCGACGTACTCGTCGCGCATCCAGAGTTCTGCGATGGCCGTGCCCGCCTCCAGTGCCGCTTCGTCCCCCGTGAGGGCGTAGTAGGCGTAGAGCCCCCGCAGACGGGAGAACTTGTCGTCCGGCTCGGGCGTGATGGTGAGGAACCCGCGGTTCTCGCCGCGCAGTTCGATCTTGCTGGCGTAGAAGGAACAGGCGCGATAGCCCTCCCGCAAGAAGCGGTTATCGCCCGTCGTCGTCGCGAAGAGCAGATAGGTGGCGCACCGGTCGTACAACCAGCCCTCATACCCGTTGATGCCGGTTTTCTCGTTGGTGTCGTTGGGACCAAAAACGGCGGTGGGATTGAGGGCGTAGCTTTCCTGGTACATCGCCGACAGGCCGAACGGCGTGGTCTGGTCGGCCATGAACCTCAGTCCGGCGAGATCGGGGCCGATCTGTTCATTGGCGACCGCATGGCCGAGGATGCCGGTCGATGCCAGATACCCGGAGGGAAAGGTCGCCATCACCGCCGGTTCCCTAGCGGCGAAGAGGACACGCTGCTCGCGCCTGGTCTCGACGAGGGTCGCCTGCCCACCCTGCGACGCGATCGAGCGCGTCGCCGTGTCCACGACCTTATCGGATGCGGCGCTCACCGCCGAGTACGGCACCGGGCTGGGGCCGGGAGCGGGCGGCGCGACGGGCGTTCCCCCCTGCCACGTCACCTCCACCTCGGTGCAATCGCCTTGCAGCACCGACGCGGGCAGCTGGATCAGGACGGAGCGTGGCCCCTGCGGCGCGCCATCGGGGCCATAGCTCGCGAGCAAGACCCGGGTGGTCGCCGCGACGGGTGCCCCATTGGCCGCGACGCGCAACGTGCTCACATCCGCCAGCGCGCCGGTGGCGAACGGCAGTCCGAAGGAGACGACCGGACCGGGGGTGAAGGTGCGCGCGAGCCCGACTCGGACGCCCGTGGCGGAAAAATCGCTCGGTGCCGCGCACTGGCCCGTTTGCGGTGCTGCCGAGGGGGACGACGAGGGTACGACCCCAGCGCCCGATGGGCGGGCCGAGGGCGCGACTCCGGGGCTCGATTCGGCAAGATTGGTCCGAACTTGCTGTGGTTTGCCGCGCACGACGAATACCGCACCCGCCAGCCCCATCACCAGCGCCACGATGACCAGGATTGTGCCCGCCAGCACGATCGATCGCTTCAGACCGTTCCCTGAAGTCATCGTGTATTCTCCGCGTGGGATGCCACAGCGCACTCGTCTGGTAGAAGGCTGAAAAATTCCCCTTCTAAATTGCCTGACACCCGCTTGATTCTAGCATTTGGCCTTACCCGTAGATAGTGTCAAATTAAAGATTATTGTCCGATAAGTGCCTGTCGCACGGCTATTGCGGTGTATGTCAGCCCGTTGCCGGGATAGTGCCGCCCGCCCGCCAGATGGCGCAGCGCCGCCGGTTGCTGTAACGATCACGTCGCGCTCTCTTGACGAGCGTCCTTTGTCGGGAGTACCCTCTCCGCTAATGGCGATGACGGGGAGAAGTACGTCGGGGTCGGCCACACGTCAGCGAGCTGCGGCAGGTGCGAGGCAGCGGTTGTGGCCCCCGACCGAAGACGCCCCCGAGCTGTCGTCCGAACGGTGGACCACGGTCACCCAGTAGGCCCGATCGGGTGCGCCCGTTAGCGCGCGGGGGTGTGCAGCACCCCACAAGGCCGCCCGCGCGAGCGGGTGGCGAAAGAAGGTGGCACCACGAAGCCTGCAACGGCCTCGTCCTTCCCGGGACGGGGTTTCCTTGTGCTTGCCGAGCGGTCGTCGGCCCCCTCCCGGCGATCGAGACGACCGCTCGATAGGAGGCAGATCAGGGGGCGACGTGGAACGGATCAGGACGAGCGAGGCGGCAGGCTTTGTGGGCCGGGAGGTGCGGCTGCAAGGGTGGCTGCACCAGTTCAGGGCATTAGGGAAGGTCAACTTCCTGATCGTGCGCGACGGTTGGGGCACCTTCCAGGCCCTTGTGGACGACGAGACGACGTTGGCGACCTTGCACGGTGTCGGGGTCGAGTCGATCATCGAGGTGCGCGGGCGGATCGTGGCGGAGCCGCAGGCACCGGGCGGCGCGGAGCTGCATGAGACGCGCGTGACGATCCTGGAGGCGATCCACGAGCCGCCACCGGTCGAGTTGAACAAGCGCGAGATGCGCGCCGCGCTGGACACGTTTCTCGAACAGGCGGCGGTCGGGCTGCGCCACCCGAAGCGGCGGGCGATCCTGCGTATCGAGGCGGCGATGATCGCCGGGTTCCGCGTTCACCTCGGCGCGCAGGGCTTCACCGAGATCCACACGCCGAAGATCCTGGGGACCGCGACCGAGGGCGGTGCCAACGTTTTCACCGTGGACTATTTCGGTCAGCCCGCGTTCCTCTCGCAGTCGCCGCAACTCTACAAGCAGATGGCGGTCGGCTTCTTCGAGCGGGTCTTCGAGGTGGGGCCGGTCTTCCGGGCCGAGCCGCACGCCACCACGCGGCACCTCGCCTCCTACGTCAGCCTCGACGCCGAGTTCGGCTTCATCGAGGATCATCGCACGGTGATGGCGATGCTGACCGGGACGATCGCCGCGATGGTCGAGGCGGCGCGCGCCCTGCCGGACGCCCTGGCCCTCGCCGGGGCGGCGGTGCCGGATGTGTCCGCTACGATCCCCGCCATCGCCTTCCCCGACGCGCAGGAACTGCTCCTCGCGCGGCACGGCCTCGACTGTCGCGGTGAGCCGGACCTCGCGCCGGAGCACGAGCGGTTGCTGGGTGCCTGGGCGCTGGAAGAGTACGGCTCGGACTTCTTGTTCGTCACCGGCTACCCGCTGGCGAAGCGCCCATTCTACACCCACCCCGACCCCGTCGACCCACGCCGCTCCAACGGCTTCGACCTCCTCTTCTGGGGGCTGGAGTTGGTGACGGGTGGGCAGCGCCTCCACCGCCACGCCGACTACCTCGCCGTGCTGGAGTCGCACGGGATGTCGCCGGAACCGTTCGCGGACTACTTAAAAGTCTTCCGGTACGGGATGCCGAAGCACGGCGGCTTCGCGATCGGGATCGAGCGCTTCCTGATGCAACTGCTCGGGCTGCCGAACGTCCGCCTCGCGGCGCTCTTCCCGCGCGACCTGAATCGACTGGTGCCGTAGTGAGTAGTCGGTGGCGGAGGGGTGGCGAGTGTTTCTGCCCGACGCAAACCGTCAGAAGAGGGCTCGTTGAAGCTAGAAGTTCGCCAATGGCACCGTCACTGACTACTGACTACTTTCTCGTACACCCTTAACAACTGCTCCGCGCCGATCTTCCACTGATAGCGCGCCAGCACGTCGGCGCGGGCGCGGGCACCCATCGCGCGGGCGGCGGCGGGATCGGTGGCGAGGGCGATGATCCCCTCGGCGAGCGCGGCGGCGGTCGGGGGGACGAGGAGGCCGGTGTCGCCGTCGCGGAGGATTTCGAGCGGCCCGCCCTCCGCGACGGCGACGCTCGGCAGGCCGCTCGCCGCCCCTTCTAGGAGCGAGAGGCCGAACGTCTCGGCGTGGGTGGTGTGGAGGTAGAGATCGGCGGCGGCGTAGAGGGCCGGGAGGGCGTCGTCCGGCACGAAGCCGCAGAAGACGATCGCCTCGCCGAGACCGTAGCGGTCGCGCTCCCTTTCGAGCGCATGCCGTTCCGCACCGCCCCCGACGATCAGCGCGCGCACGTCGTGTCCTGCCGCGCGCGCGCGGGCCACCGCCCCGATCGCCAGCTCGATCCGCTTGCGCGGGTGGAGTTGGTTGACCGTGATCGCGACCGTCGTGCCGGTCGGCAGACCCCAGTGGGCGCGCGCCGCCGCGACCTGCTCGGGCGTCGGTTGGGCGAGATCGACGCCGTGCGGCAGGATTGTCGCCTCGACCCCATACGCCGCGCGGATCAGCCCCTGGCCGTAGACTCCGTTCGCCAGGATCGCATCGGCGCTCAGCGCGAAGTGGCGATCGATCGGGCGGTAGAGTCGCGCCGCCCCGGCCACGAGCGGTGCGAGCGGCCCGAAGCGCCGTGCGACCAACTGGCGGTCGCTGTAGGCGGCGCGCGGCGGCTCGTAGCAGAAGTAGAGGAGGGGGAGGGCGCGCTTCCAGCGGTGTCGCGCCAGGCGCAGCGCGGGCAGGGTTGGCGGGCCGAAGCAGACGATCCCGTCGATGTCGGTCGGCAACTCGTCGATCAGGATCGGCGCGGCGAGGTATTCGAGCGCGGCGTCGAGGTAGTGGTTCCCGAAGCGGTCGATCCGGTCTTCCGTCTCGATCAGGGCGACCGCCGGGTCGAGCGTGGCGCGCACCTCCGGCGTGATCCGGTGCGTGACGAGGGTCACGCGCCCGCCGGCCTCGGTCGTCCACTTCGCCAGCATCAGGATCAGGCGTTGCGCGCCGGTCAGCTTCTTCAGTTGCGGGTAGATGAAGGCGAGGTGTGGCCCCGGAATCGTCATCGGTATCCTTGTGGCGCCGCTCAGCGCGGTACCAGCCGCGTTAACGCCGCGCGGGCCGGGAACGGTACCCCGGCCCGCGTCTGGTAATTGTTTACGACAGGGTGCGCAAGCGCCGCCAGAGGAGTGCGCCGCAGCACGCGATCTCCAGGCCGAGCAGCAGGACGAGCACCTTCTTGTAGCCGAAACCCGCGCCGCCGAGCCCGAGTGGTGTCGCGATCAGCAGGGCTACCGCGATCGCGAATCCGAGCGCGCAGAGGCCGAGGGCGAGCAGTTGCCCCGCCCCCCTTAGCTCCACGGGCGGACGTTGATGACCTGATCGGGATCGGTGGCTTTGCCCGCTTGCTCTTGCCGTTCGGCGTATGGCTGCGGCGCGCGTTGGGCGAGTGGGATGGCGGCGTGCTGCTCATGCAAGGAGTCGCCGTGCCGCACCGGCTGGCAACCGAGGCCACTCTTCGCGGCAAACTCGATCGCGCGGAGGTAGCCGTGCTCGATCTGGTCGAGCAGGCGACAATCGTCGTCGCTCAGGAGGGCGCGGAGCTGGCTCGTGACCGGACCAAGGAACTCGTAGACATGCTCGAACGCCTCATCGACGCGCTTTTCGATCATCGCCCGCTCGAATTCTTCGGACTCGCGGCGCATCGCCAGCGTGAATTCCGCCCGCATCATTCCCCATCCCTCACTCTCCCCGCACCCTCGATGGGGACTACTATACTATGTTTTTCTCATACGTCCAGAGGGATCAGACGGCGGTCGGCGGTCGGCGGTCGGCAGATATGGCTTCGCAATCTGTGATTTATGCTGTGTTAAAGACCCGCCGTAGCGCCAGCCCATTCGTCGCCAATTCTGCCGACCGCCGACTCACTTTGGCGCATACAGGATGACGACGTTGCTCTCGATCACTCGATAGCGCGCGCGGATCGCGGCGTAGAGGCCGGGCGTGAGATCATCCGGCGGCCCCTCGATGCCGGGTGCGAAGAGGTCGTAGCGCAGTTCGATCAGCGAGAATTCTCCACGCTCCACTCGCGCGACGAGCGCGCCGTCGTCCCACTGTCCGGTCCGTACGGCGAAGGCGAGCGAGAAGGGGTCGGTGTAGCGCACCTCCTTCCCGGCCACCAGCAGCAGCCCCACATTGTCGGCGTAGACCGGGCCAGCGTCATTCGTGACGAAGGCGGCGACGTTGGCCCAGCCCTCGCGCTCCCGCGCCAGCGGCGGGCGGAAGTCGCGCGCCAGCCAGCCTGGTTCGCCGAGTCGTTCTTCGCCGCCCAAGGCGAGACTGAGGACGAGGAGGAGGGCGGCGGCGAGCGGCAGGCTCCACACCCGCGCCGCGAAACGCCCGACCGCCAGCGCCGCGCAGAGGACCGCGACGACGAGCGTCTCGATGAAGTGGTTGTGGTTGCCGCCGTGCGTCCCCGCGCCGAGCGTGAAGAAGGTCGCGACCGGCAGGTAGAGCGCCGGGAGGAGATCGGGATCGGCGCGCAGGGCGGCGAGCGGGCGTGGCGCGCATGCCGCCCCGATCGCGACCGCGAGGAGCAGGGCCGCGCCGCCGAGGAGAATCGGCCAGTAGCGCCCCAGGGCGGGCAGAGCGAGGCGGAGGAAATCGCTGGCCCCCCAGGAGCTATGGAAGGCGACGATCTTCTGGTAGAAGCCGCCCTGCGTGAGCGCTGTCAGGAGCGCGAAGGGGACGGCGACCGCCGCACTGTAAAGCAGCCCGAACGCGATGCCGACGCGCGGATGGACGAGGAGCAGGCCGAGCCCCGCCGCTACCGGCGCGGCCAGCAAGGTCTGCTTGGTGTAGAAGCCGAGCGCGAAGCAGAGGATCGCGAGGGCCAGCGTCCGCCACGCCGCCGGGTTGAACCCCCCGTGATCGTCGGTGCGCGACGGGGCGACGAGATCACGCCAGCGGACCCAGATGATGGCGAAGCCCGCCAGATTCAGGGCCAGCGCCAGGTGGTCCGGTCGCGCACGGGTCGACCAGACGCTGACAAGATTGATCGTCAGCAGTCCGAGCCCCGCCCAGAGGGCCAGCAGGGGTCGCCGGTTCCGCCACCACACCAGCCCGCCGATCAGCAGGGCGACGGCCAGCGTGGCGATCCAGGCGACCCCTCGCCCCACCTTGAAGGTGAAGGGGCCGACCGCGAACGCCGCCGCGTTGATCAGCGTGAAGATCGGGGTGTAGGGGGCGGCGGTGAAGAAGTCGGGGCGGGCTGGCTGGTACGGATCGACGCCGCGCGCCAGCAACTGTGCCTCGCTGAGGATCACCCCCTCGCTGTCATCCACCTGGAAGGGGTAGGTCAGGATCGACTCGCTGAAGCGCGCCGCCGCCGGGACTTTCAGCGCGATCGGCAGCAGCGCGAGCAGCAGCAGGAGCGTCGGCAGCCAGCGCCGCAACGCCGTCGCGCCGCCCGGCGCCGCGCCCAGTCGTCGCTCAATTCCTGTGCTCATCGCACTTCGACCTGGTCCACCATCACGCCGAGTTCGCGCTGATCGGCGTAGCTCAGCACGAAGGTTGGTGTGGCGAGGCTGACGACGAGCCAGCCGTCGGTCGCGGTCGCGCCGGTCAACGGGAAGTCGTAGGTCTGCCACTCCGTTGTCGGCGTGGTGGTGCCGATCGCGCGCCCGCCGACGCTGATCCGCACCGGCGGGATCGCGCCGACCGGGCGGTAGCCGCGCAGGCGCAGGCGCAGGGTCGCCGCGCCCGTATTCGCGGGGACGGCCAGGCGCAGGTCGGCGGTGGCGGTCGTCCAGCGATAGGTCGTGCCGTCAGCGTCGCGCTCGTCGAGGTTCAGGCCGCGCAGATAGCCGAGATCGAGGCCATCGCCGACATCGAGCCGCGCCTGCGGCTTTGGGTTGAGGTGTGCCCACGCCTCGGCGGTCGGATTGAGGGTGCGGATGTCGCGGTAATTGAGGGAGACCCGCGCGTCCGCAAGGTTTCCCTGCGCGCGCAGGATGTCGCCGCGCAGCAACGTTGCGCCGGTCGGGTCGAGGTCGTCATCGAGCCCGGCGAGCGCGCGATCGTCCTGCCCCCGCGCGTGCGCGACCGCCGCGAGTGCGGTGGGGCGGAAGGGGTCGTTGGGGCGGAGGGCGGTGAACGCGGTCAGTGCCGCGTCGGCCTGCCCATTCGCCAGCAGCGCGTAGCCGCGCGCGAGGCGGTCGCCGTCCGGCGCGTTCGCCGCCCCGATGCGGAACTGGTCGAGGGTGAACGAGGGGAAGACGATCGCGATGGCGAGCGCCGCGACGGAAGCCGAGGCGTACCAGGGGCGCGGGATGCCGAAGCTGTTGGCGAGCGCACCGCGTAGCAGGGGCGACAGGGCGAACGCGCCGCGCGCCGCCAGGAGGAAGACGAACGGCATCAGCGGCAACCGGAAGCGGGTGATCGCGAAGAAGACCGCCCCGGCGACGGTGTTGAAGGCGAGCCAGAGGAGGAGGAGGCGGCGATCCGCCGGTCGCCCCGCGCCGACCCAGCCGAGCGCGGCCAGCGGGAGCGCGAGCAGATAGAGGAAATCGTCGAGGACGAGGGTCAGGCCGAGCCAGGGGATCGGCACGCGCCCCAGGGCGTAGCCGCGCGTCAGCCGCTCGTACGCGCCGATGTTGATCCGCCAGAGGTCGCCCGCCTCGCGCACGCTCTTGCTCAGGTACGCCCCCGGAGCGGCGCGCACGACCGCCCAGCCGCGCGCCCAGGCGAGTGTCTGCCGGTCGCCCTGATTCGGGATCGCCCGCAACGTCGTGTCGATCTGCCCGGTGTTTTGTCCCTGCAAGGCCCCGAGCCAGAAGTTGTACCCTCCAGTCGTGTCGGACGGGATCAGTCGCCCGTAGACAACGGCGTTGCGCGCGGTCCAGGGAGCCAGCAGCGCCAGCGCGACGCCGATGATCAGGGCGCTGCGCCCGATCACGCCGCGCCAGGCGATCCGTCGCCCCCGCCCGCCGAGCGCGAGCGCCCAGAGAGGGATGGCGGCGAGGAAGGGGAGGGCCAGGCCGCGCGTCAGGATCGCGCCCCCGAGCGCGCCGCCCGCCACGACCAGCGCCCCCTTGCCCCCGTCGCGTGCGTGATAGGCCAGCGCACAGAAGGCGAGGACGATCAGGAAGGTGAAGAGGGTCTCGGAGAGCAGGAGGCGCGCGTAGACCGCGAACGGCAGGTAGATCGCGCAGCAGAGCGCCGCGAGCCGCGCGACCGCGCGCCGCTCGGCGTACGATCGCCCCAGCAGGAATACGAGCACGATCGTCGCCAGCCCCAGCGCCACCTGCGCGATCCAGACCGGTTCGGTGACGGTGCCGAAAAGGCGAAAGAAGAGCGCCAGCGCGACGATGTAGAGGGGCGGGCGGAGCCAGATGCTTTGATCGAGAAAACTGAAGCCGCGCCCGTCGGCCAGGATCGCCGCCGCCGAGTAATACTCGCCCTCGTCGCCGATCCGCTCGGTGTAGGGCGCGATCCGCCAGACGACGATGCGCACCGCCAGCGCCAGCAGCAGGATCGCGGCCAGCCACGGGTCGGCCAGGAGGGCGCGCAGGCGCGGCGGCGTCTCGCGCTGGCGAGCGGGACTCGTCGGCAACGGCGGCGTGCTCTGCGCCCCCGGTATGACTGTTCGCGCGGGCTTGGCCCCCGCTATCTCGGTCGCGAGGCCGTTCTGCCGGGGCGGGGTGCCGGTCATCGCGCGGCCCGGCGCGCGACACCTGCGGCGAGCGCGGCGCGATAGACGCCGACGAAGCGGCGGGCGATCTGCGGCCAGGTCAGCTCGCGCTCCACTCGCTCGCGTGCCGCCACGCCGAGCGCCGCCGCGCGCGCGGGCTCGCGGAGCAAGGCGGCGAGCGCCGCGCCGAGCGCCGCGCTATCGCGTTCCGGAACGAGCCTCCCGTGTACGCCGTCGTCGATCACCGTCGGCACGCCGACGACGTCCGAGGCGACGATCGGCAGGCCGGTCGCCATCGCTTCCAGGAGGGTATTGGGCAGCCCGTCCACGTTCCCCGCATGGTCGTGGACCGAAGGGAGGAGGAAGAGATCGGCGGCGGCGAAGAGGGCCGGGATATGGTCGCGCTCGATCCGCCCCGCGAAGAGGACGCGGTCGGCCAGTCCCAGCCGCGCCGCCTGCGCGCGCAATTCCTCTTCCAGATCACCGTAGCCGAAGATGACCAGTCGCGCCGGTCCGGCCTCGCGCACGGCGTCACCCGCGAAGGCATCGATCGCCACGTCGAGCCCCTTCTTGTAGACCAATCGCCCGCCCCCCAGGACGAGCCGTTCCCCGTCGCGCAGCCCCAATCTGGCGCGGATGGCGGCGCGCTCGTCCGGCGTATGGGGGCGGAAACGCGCCGGATCGACGCCGTAGGGGATCGTCGTGGTCGTCGCAGGGCGCGCGCCGAGGCCGATCGCGCGCGCGGCGAGGTCGGGGCTACAGGCGGTCACCGCCGCCGCCCGCCCGAAGACCGCGCGCGCCGCCCGCCCGATCGGCGCTTTGCGCTCGGCCAGGAAGACGTCCGAGCCGTGCAGGCTGACGACGAGCGGGCAGCCCGCGAGGCGTGCGGCGAGCGCGGCGGGCGGGCCGTTGGGGATCACCCAGTGCGCGACCACAAGGTCGGGGCGCAGGCGACGGGCGAGGCGCGCGGTCGCCACGGTCGAGGCGGCGAGCGCCAGCGGCGCGGCGGTATACGCGCTCCCCCGCAGCCCCACGTCCCCGGCCAGCGACGAGGCATAGCCCCAGACTTGCAGGCGGCGCAGCCCCGGCGCGTAGTGGTAGGGGTGCAGCCCGACGCCGCGCTCATGCGGCGCGCGGCGGAGGCGCGGGTGGGCGGGCAGGACAACCTCGACCCGGTGGCCGAGCGCGCCGATCCCCGCCGCCAGCTCCTCGATGAAGGGCGCGGTCGTATCGCCCGCATACAAGGGATACGACGACGTCAGCATCGCGATCCGCAGCGGGCGGTCGGCGGTCGCGGCGGCATCCGGGTCGGTGTGTCGCGCCATCTCAGCGCCCCCCCGTCGGGAAGGTGTAGATCAGCAACCCCTCCCCATCCTGGCTCCGGCGATCGTAGACCTTCCGAAAGCCGGCCCATTCGTCCGGCCCGTCGTAGAGCGGCCCGATCTCGGCGCGGCGGTAGCCGGGCTCGATCAGGTGATCGAGTTGGAGGTAGCCGACGCCGTATTGCGCGGCGATCTGGCGAATAATTGGGAGGGTGTCGTAGGGGATCATCACGCTCCGGCGGTCGCTATGGAAGGAAAGTTCCCAGGGGTTGCGCGACATGATCACCGCGTCGGGCGGCGTATTGGCCCCGATCCACCCCGCCATCTCCACCGAGTTGGGCGTTCGCAGGTCGGCGCGCCAATCGTCGCGCAGTTGTGCCCACGGCGACAACGCCGAGCCCGGCGCGAGGAGGAGCGCCAGCACGCCGACCGCCGCGAGCCCCGCGAGTGTGCCGTTCCCCCGCCACGCCGCGAGTCGGTCGTGCAACCACCAGAAGCCTGCCGCGCCGAAGAGCGCGCTCCAAGGAATCAGGAAGAGGGCGTAACGCGACTCGTAATGCCAATAGCCGAGGACGAAGAGGGCATAGAGGAGGACCGCCGACCCGAGCGTGAGGAGCAGCGCCAGTTGTTGGCGTCCGCGCGCTGCCAGCAGCCCGAGGAGCGCGAGCGGGATCATGGTCAGTGGGACGATCGTCCCCGCGCGCAGATCACGCCATCCCAGGACGAATTGCTGCCAGACCTTCCCGAACACCGTGTCGAAGCCGTAGCCGACCAGCAGGCGGGGGTGTGGCAGCGGCAACCGTCCGGCATAGGCGGCGTAGATGTTCTCCCACGGCGGGCGGTACATCAGGATCCAGGCGTCGAACGACTCGGTGGAGTAGAACGGCTGCCCGAAGGTGAGCATGTTCCGCACGCCCCACGGCAGCCAGACGAGTAGTGCAACCCCCGCCGCCAGCGCCCCACCGATCAGCGTGGGCCGCAGCGCCCCATCGCGCCACCCGCGCCAGAGCACCCATATGCCACCGCCCATCAGGATGATCGCGCCGCTCGGCTTGCTCAGGATCAGCAGCCCGGCGAGTAGGCCCAGGAGAAGGTACGTTGGTAGTCGCGAGTCGTGAGTCGTGAGACGTGAGAAGCGCGACCATAGCTCGACGCCCTTGGGCGCTGAATCTTCGCCGTTTCCTTCTGCCAACTGCCGACTACCGACCGCCGTCTTCCCGAACAGCACGATGCAGCCGAAGCTTAGCAGGGTGAATGCGGTGTCGTTGAGGGGGTAGACGACCCCTTGCAGCAGATCGGGATCGAGGGCGACGAAGAGGGCGGCGAGAAGGCCGACGCGCGGCGACCAGAGCCAGCGCCCGACCCGGAAGACCAGCCAGAGGAGGCCGAGCATGATCAGCAGATTCGGCAGCTTGGCGACGCCGACCGAGACGCCGAAGAGGGCGAAGGAGAGGGCGATCATGAGCGGCTGTAAGGGGGGCCAGGTGTCGGCGGGGTGCCGCACGGTCGGCCAGTCGCGGTAGAATTGCGCGACATAATCCACGGTGAAGCCGTTGCCCCGGACGAGATTGCGCGCGACGACCGCGTTGTCGGCGTAGTCGGCGTGGTTGATCCACGGCGCGGCCAGGATGTGCGGCAGCATGATCGCCGCGTAGGCGAGCAGCCCGCCGAGCGCAACCGCCGTGGCGACGCGCGGGCGGTCGAGCACCACCCAGCCCGCCGCCAGCGCGTCGAGCGCGCGAACCCGCCAGCGGAGCAGCGTGGCAGCGCCCGTCGCCCAGAGCAAGGCGGGGAGGGCGGCGAGGGTCCAGGGGAGGGCCAGCGCCAGCGCCAGCGGCACGAGCAGCGCCGCGCCGAAGCGCCCCGCCAGCGCGAGCCTCCCGGTCCCGCCGCCGATCAGCAACACGAGCAGCGCGACGAGCGCCAGCGCCCCGAACAGATGAAGCGGAAGCCCGCGCCAGAACGCCGCGCCGTCCCGCGCGAGCGGGGTGATCGTGAGCGCGTCGAGTTTGACGCCGAGGTCGCGATTGTCGCCCGCGACGCGCGTGGTCGGCGCGGACAGCGCCAGCGCGAGATCGCCGCCGGACGCCGCATCGGCGGGGATCGCGATCGTGGTCGTGCGGTCCGCCAGGGTGCCATCGACGGTGAGGGTGCCGACCGGTTGCCCCGCGACGAGGATCGTGACCGGCACTGTGCCGCGATCGGGGAGGGCCTGCGCGCGCAGGGTCACGCGCACCTCCGTCACCCCGGCCCAGCCGGGGAGCGCCACGCTTGTCGGCTGGGCGTTCTTGTTCGTCCAGCGGTAGGCGTAGTCGGCGAGGTGTTCGTCGCCGTGGACGTTTGCCAGCAGCAGGTGGTCGAGCGGACCGCCCGCATCGAGGAACAACGCCGCGCGCGGCCAGAGCGCGCCGAGCGCCAGCAGGGCGGCGAGGAGCAGCGGCAGGCCGTAACGGAGCAACGATGCGCGCTGCGGGGCGGCGGGGAGCGGCGCGCGCCCCGCCGCCCCTTGCGACGGCGCTCCCTCCGCTGGGCGGGATTGCCGGGGCGGTGCGATGGGCGGCGCGGCGGCGGCGAGCGCTGGCGATCGTTTGTGTCGGGCGTTCTTCATACGGCGGAATGGTACCAACGGTCGGGCAACGGCGCTAGCTGGGGTACGGTCAAGGTATGCTTATCTTTACTAACAGCCTATCCAGGAAGTGAACGTGCACGGCGGAGCTTGCGGTAGATGATGAGGCAGGCGGCGAGTTGGACGAAGCCGAGGTAGTTGGTGCCTTTCTTCTCCCAGCGCACGAGCAGCCGCCGGAAGC